>Ga0308159_1000377_pt1 | contig 110194 bp, 87 predicted proteins | sample PhyCR1_FD_201040 | JGI IMG/M metagenome (GOLD analysis project Ga0308159, IMG submission 201040) | Phyllosphere microbial communities from UC Gill Tract Community Farm, Albany, California, United States - DLSLC.R1 | ecosystem: Host-associated > Plants > Phyllosphere > Unclassified | place: USA...
AGACACTACGCCTGTACAACCGTTAGCATCGGTTATAGTAACTGAATAAGTGCCAGCGGCCAAGCCAGTTCTGTCTTCGGTAGTAATGCCTCCGCCCCAGTTAAAAGTATACGGTGCACTACCGCCTGTTGGCGTAAGGTTAATTGAGCCATTTGTGCCACCAAAACAAGATACATTAGTAACTACAGTTGTACCTGACACTGCGGAAGAAGGTTGATTAATGGTAATATTTCTTGTAATTTGTGTTGATTCATTGTCTGTTATCGTACAGGTATAAGTCCCCGCGATTAGCCCACTAGCCGTAGATCCCGTTCCCCCAGCTGGCGACCATGAATAGCTGTAGGGTAAAGCCCCTCCTGTTATACTAACGGTAGCAATGCCGTTGGAACCACCAAAACAGGATACATCTGTTTTACTTATTGTTCCTGACAAGGTAGCATTGGTAGTAAATGTTAAATCCGATCCATAACCAGTACCTACAGAATTCGTCGCAAAGGCCCTGTAATGGATAAGCGTTCCAGCTGGTAAAGATGAAACAATAGCACTAAAAACACCTGTTCCGGTTCCGCTGCTTACCTTCGTATTGGAAATTGTTGGGTTAATTGTTGTTGCCCATACTATCCCCCTATCTGTTACTACTATTCCGCCGTCGGCAGTTACATTCCCATTTAAAGTAGCTTTTACAGCACCTATTCCGGTTGCAGAACCTGTAGTTACTGTTGGAGTTACTGATGCAGAGGATTCAAACAAACGAAAATCATCAATTGCAATTTCCTGAACACCGGTACCATTGCTATGGCAGTTCATACGAATATTTAAAAGCGAGCCTGTTCCAGTAATGTTGGCAGAATATTCTGCAAAGGAATAGGTTAAAGCGGCTCCGTCTCCTCTTAAATCTCCGGTAGTTTCTAATTTAAGTGCAGGAGCTGAGCCTACATCAGTTGTTGCGAGATCTGCATAAAATGCAATTGCCCTCACCCATGCACCGCCATCTATTTGATATTCGAACGCAAGAAAATCTTGTGCTGCACCAAAATTAGACCCTTGCCACGAGCCACTAAGGTCGTTGGCCGCAAAAAGACCTTTAAACGATAAGCCCGTTCTTCCGGCAATATTAATATTATTCCACGTAACCTGCTGGCTAGCAGAGATGGAACCATTGACACATGTAGGACCTCTGTCAATATCTTCTCCTGCAAAAATCTTAGATCCTTGAAAACCCGAATAAGCACCACTTTGTAATGCAACTCCAGAAGTTGTAGTTCGTTTAAAATAAGATGTCGCTAAAACAGGTCCACAGGTAAATTCGGCAACAGAAGTTGTTCTCGTACCAGAACTTGGCGCTCCTGTATCCTCGAAGGTGTCGCTCCAAAATTGGGTTTGTGCTTTTGCCACTATAGAAAAGAGACAGAGGAACATCGTAAAAATTAAAGTAAAGTTTTTTTTCATAATCCCTGAGTTTAGAAATTGAATTACTATTGTTAAAAATCAATTGAAAATCCCTGTCTTTTCAGGGTATAATATTTTATATTGTAAGGCAGTCAATATCCCATAATCAGTGCTGAGTACATCAACAGCAATCTGTTGATTATCAGCACAGGCAATTTGTATGCGATCATTTACCGATACAATTGTTCCCGGCATCTCATCATGAGGTTCATCTAAAAGGGAAGCGATAATTATTTTAACTTGCTCACCTTGCAATGTTGCATCTGCACCCGTATTCCAGGGGTTACATGCATTAATTAATGCCATAATTTCTTCTGCATTCATCCGGCTCCAATTAATATAAGTATCCGATAATGCAGGCTTTTCATAGTAATAGGATAATGACTCGTCTTGCGGTTGATTTGGAATACTGCGGGCAAACTGCAGCATGTTCGCCATATTTATCGCAACCTGCGCCATCCGGTTACTTAATTTCACTGTAAGTTTTCCATAGGTATCTCCCGTTTCAATAGGCACCGGATCATTAAAAATAATATTCCCCCTATCAAATTCCGAATTCATAAAATGGGTGCAGATGGCAGTTTCTGTTTCCAGATTCTTTAATACTTCGAAGATTGGCATCGATCCCCTGTATTGTGGTAAGGGACCTGGATGGAAGTTAATAAACCTATGCTCTCCATAGGATAAAACTGATTCAGGAAGTAAGAAGGGAAAGGAGATACAAAATATATAATCAGGTTGGATATGATCAATCCACAACCTCATTTCAGCAACGCTATTTTTATCCGGAAAAGACTTAAATCCAATGTGATTATCTTTTGACTCTCTTTCCAGCGCATCTATGATGGTCTCACCAGCATTACCTATGCCTATTGCACAAATAAATTTTTCAAAAGCAAGCAATTGTAATGTTGGAAAGGCAAATTTACCTCCACATAATACCAATATTTTTTTTTGTATTTCCATTGTTAAATGCATGTATAGCTATTATACCAGGCAGACATGGCATGATCCAGTTCGTAAGTAGATACTTTTCTAAATTGATCAGCTACCTCATTTACCATGCTTTCTATACGAATTTCACATTTCCCTTCCTGATCAGGAATTATGGTTGCGTTGTACAAGGGTGCTATAGAAGTATTGGTTTTGGCATCGAAATAAATTTCCCCCCTTGGGCCTTTAAATTCAAATGATTGTAATCCTGCTTCGATCTTTGCAGTAATATTTTTGTGTTCATCTATCAATGCCAATACTTTTATGGCTATTGATGCACTTTCCCAGCTTAATAAAGAAAATAAATTAGGTGTTCTGCCAGCGTTGGATATGGTTTGAACAAAAACCTCATTTTCATCTGAAGCTAGTTTTTTTGACCATGCAGCAATTCCTTTGATATGATGGCCAGGATATGCAGCATCAGACAGCATCATCTCTTCGAAGCCAAATGGCGGCAGATAAACGGGAAGATTTTGTCCTTCAAACGATTTTTTAAGGGCTTCAAAATACCATTGGACAAAATCACCACTAAAAATGCTGAGCAAGGCACTGTTTGGAAATTTTGCCAAATGATCTTTTAGCGGATCAATTGTAAATCCCTCCTGCAGATATCCCGTAGCGTGGTTAAAAACGATATTTCCACCAGTTTCTTGAAATGCTTTAGAGATACCATAGGTATGTAAATATCCTCCATCATAATATCCGGTTACCATGCCGGCTGACTTAAAACCATCTTCTTTAGCCTGTTTTGCAGCAAGTGAAGCACCTAAGGCATTATGAAGCGAATGATAAAAAATATTAGGGCAGGCAGGCGATTCATTAGGTAAATTGGCGCCGGCGTCTAATACAATCAGCATTTTATTGGCAGCAAGAAAAAGTGGCCTGAGCAGTTGTGCCATACGGTGCCCGATGTAGGCAATAACCACCGAAACATTTTCTTCAAGCAAAAGCTTTTCGGCGCTCCGGTAGCATTGCTGCTTTTCGGCACCAAAGCCAATATTTTCAGTAATTATCTTAATATCACTTCTCCCCAAATGTCTTAATCCAGATCGCAATCCTTCAAAAAGATCAAAACCAATGGTTTGGTAATATGTTGATCTTGGTAATAAAATCCCTATTGTTTGCATACAGTTGCAGAGTATTTAAAGGGAAAATCTAAAAAGACTTCCCCTTTAATGATTTTTTTAATTTCTACTTGGAAATATTCCTTGAGTAGCAATAGAATAATTAATTACCAGGTAAGGATTCATAATTTGAACTGGTAAACTAGACCCGGTAATGTCCGTCGTACCCGAAACCTCCACTCCACCAGTATAAACTCCGGGGGTTGCACCACTGCCAGAATACATAGAACTTGTAGCTACAGCTGGATAATTACCATCAGGAGATCCTTCATCTGCATTTCCGGAAGAGGCCTGAAGCTTAACTTTAAGAGCATTAAGCGTGTGAATGTGGGCAGGTATATTTGCTGTTAATAACGTAACACTTGGCACACCTGCAACCTCACCTATAGTATAAGCAGGTAAGCCTGGTCCTTGCCCTTGTCCAATAGGCATACGCCCTTGCAAATTCGGCAAGCCAAACGTTTGTTGCCCATTTCCTCCATAAACGGTTCCTAATAATGAAAATAAGGCCGTGTTTTGTGCAATCGATAACAGCTGGCCTGCACAGGTCATGTATCCTCTCGGAGCAAAGTTGAATCCTAAAATTTTAATCTCTCCAATAAATGGTTCTGTAGACATAGTTTTAATTGTATGGTTAAATAATAAATTGATTGATATCTATTAATGAATGTATTCTTTACCTATCAAGGGAATCTTGTACAATTGTGTACGAAAACCTTAAATAGCCTTTTAATATTGATCTAGTTAAAAGAAAATAATGTGCAGAGTGATTAGTTGCTTCGGATGAATATATTTTAAAAGTGTTCTCTGCTATTTAAGTCGTAATCTGAAAGTATTGATTCCTTTTTTCTGTAACTCCGAAAGTTCTGAAATGACAGTTGGTGATAATGAATCAGAGATATATAAGAATGGTGATATTTATTGTTTAAGCTTTCCTGTATGTAATCGAATTTATACTTATTCCACTTATTTATGATTCTAAAAATTAAGAGCTGACTAAAGCAATTTTTTATAAAAGATAAATATTTGTCAGCAACAGTTTTAAACTGCTTAAGTACAATTGATGCTGTTAATACAATATAAAAATGATTTTTGCCAGTCGTTAACTGGATATCTGTATCGTGTAAACCATATTTTTTTGTAGAAAATACTGATTCTGACATTGTATTATTAAACATTGCCCGGGGGAGGGCAGTAAAGAATAATAATAAATTCTTTAAAGATGAGCGTCTTTCAAGATTCATGTGAGTTTGTTATTAGATAATTTAGTATGTAAATATCTGACAAAAAAATGATATAAAGCAAGTACTATATGTAAGTATTTTACCAAAGACAATTAACTTCCAAACAAATACCTCCTTTGTCGTACTAGAAAGGCTTTTTGATGTTGTTTTTTTCTTATTGATAATTGTCAACAACTTTCACCTAAACACCGACGATATTTAAAATAGATTATTATGACTTCTAAAAATAAATATACCTAACTGATAGTAGCCATGTCACTCGCAAAACATAACCTGGCTACTCCAATTTATTTTAGATTAATTAAGTAGCGATTACTTAGAACGTATATTAGGCTTATAATAATTGATGTTTTTTGGAAAGTGCATTAATTAAAAGTTGATAGGCAAAATCAGTATCAGAATATACAGGAATATTAACTTCATCTTTAATGTGATAGCGTTGATCTGGATATTTACTATGAAAGCTTAATCTTCTGTGCATTTCTGCTTCATGAGCATTTTCCTTTCCTATGGAAGTGAAAAAATGTTCAAAGAGATGATCCATTCCCCAATTGTAATCGTAGAAATGATCGAGCGGATGTTGAGCAATTACTAAATTATAAATCGCCTGATAATAGTTTTCGAGAACCTGAGCAGTAAAGAAATTAAAATCGCGGTAATGCCGGTCATCAATTTTTATTTTTAGCAAATTAGCTATAATCATTCCGGGAACACTGTGCAATCCCCTTCTTTTATGATGGGAAAGAATAACTGCATCAGGTTTTCTTGTGAGGAAATAAAAAGGCGTTTCAGGAAACCATTTCCGTAATAATGGGTAAAAATGAATGTGCCAGCTATCTAATTTTATGAATAACTGTTGATATTGGCTTTTTCGCTGCTGGCCCATCATTTGTATTGCAGCTTTAAACCATCTTTCGGTTTCTTTTATAGTTATCTTTTCGTCTTTGAAAGTTGCGCTTAGAATATTATCCAAGAGCGGTGCCTCCGCATAAACAACATTACCGGCATCAAGTGATAGTGCCTGCGTCAACAGCGTTGAGCCGCAGCGCGATACATGAAATATAAAGGCAGTTGGTGCTAGTGCTTTAACATTTAAGGATGCTTCTACTAAGAATTCCGGATCGCTCAGAGGTGTATAAAAAGACCTTTCGCGCATTCTGGATAAACAAATCATGATGGTTTCATCAAAAAATGGCTCAGCAATATGCCGTTCAGCGAGATCCATCCACCGCACTTGCCAGGTATCATTTTGATTTTCAAGTTTATAAGGAATCCAGTTATGTAATTTTTCCATCAGACATTCTTTTTCAGGTTTTCAATCAGCTGTGCTGATGCTGGAGTATTTAAACGCTCTAACTCAGCAATAACCTTTAAAGCAGTTTCTTCATCCATTTTCTGACTTTGCTGTTCTGCTTGTATGTCATAACCATGATCAAGAAAAAGCGCATCAGTCCAGGAGTTACGGAGACAATCGATCACCAAATGAACCCTTACCGATTGTCCACGGTTAATGATAGTATGGGTTTCATCAAAATCAATATACCAGCTACTACCTTCATTAAGCACCAGGTATTCATCCGCTACCTGAAACTGAACACCGGCATTCGTTTGGATTGGAATATGTATTCTGCATGTACCATTAACGTAATTACAACCCCGATCTCGATGAGGCTTAATTTCTGCGCCAGGGTGTAAAGCCAATAGCCTGATAGATTCTTTTGGGCAATGCCAGGAATCAAGTATAGATTTTATATAAGGAAGCTTTTTCAACAAGGCCGTTTCCTGGTAACTTTCTACACCGTAATTAGCCAGAATATCGTCTTCCTTGCCACTCGCAGATTGTAAGGAAATGCTCTGCCAACTTCCATTATAGTCCTTTTTGTTGAAATGTTCTTGCCAGTTTAATGACATCGCCATAGCAAGCTCATTTTTAAGCAGCTGAGCATTGTATTGTTGGTTAAACTTAATGTATCTGGTCAATGTGAGCGTTTTTTGTGTAATATTAGGAATTGTTTGTTAACCTGCAAATTTATGTTCCGGTTTTATAACTTTACGCTTGCTTAAAATTACAGATTAACAAGATCGATTTACATGGAACATTATACCGGCCTTATATTATCTTTTCTAGACGATATCGGTATCGATTACAGCCTTGCGCCTATAACCGAACAAACGTTTTTACCAGGACTTAAGTTAAAAGCAGGAACCCTGATTATTGATACCGAAAAATTAATTTATTCTGGAGATATTTTGCATGAGGCTGGACATCTGGCATGCATGCCGCCCAATATTAGAAAAGATATGAATGACGATCTACCAGGCAATGACTTACATGCGGGTGGTGAAATAATGGCCATCGCATGGTCTTACGCAGCGTGCATTCACCTAAATATTGACGCTACAGTGGTATTCCACGAGCATGGTTACAAAAATGCTTCCCAGTCAATAATTGAAAATTTCGAAGGGTCAATGTTTATTGGTGTTCCTCTTTTGCAATGGCTGGGAATGGCTTATGATGACCAGCAAGCTAAAATATTAGGTGTAAAACCTTATCCTAAAATGCAGAAATGGCTTTGTACGCAAAGACCTGATTGCTAGGTAAATAAAAATATGCAGCTACATTTAAACCGCTTCATTACCTTTCGACACACCCAGTTGAAACTGGTATAGTTTTTCGCTTAGGAATTTATAAAACATTCAAGCGTTAGAAACCGCCGAAAGAATAAAATTTAACAGCAAAGTTCCGGCAGCATCAGGTGTTAACAGGTCTGTATTGATATATAAATCTGCCTGAATCGGCTTTTCATACACATCATTTACGCCAGTAAGATTGAAAATTTTATCAGGATGTTTTTCCGGAAGCAACGCTTTTCTATAAAGACCTTTTGTATCTCTGGCTATTAAAGTATTCATCTGGCAATCTACCCATACCGTTTTGGTATTATACTGCAATTTCAATTCCATACGTACGGCATCAAAAGGATTAATTGCAGCAATAATGGCAATAGTGCCTGCTTGGGCATAATCATTTGCCAGCTTACCTAATCGCCTGATATTCTCCATCCGGTCGGCATGTGAAAAACCAAGATCTTTACATAAAGTTTGCCGGTAACTATCCCCATCGATCACAATGCAGGAATAGCCCATTTTTGTAAGTTGTTGATTGGCCCATTGAGCCAGCGTAGTTTTACCAGCACCAGAAAGGCCAGTGATTTGTATGGAGAGCATAAAGATAATTTTAAGAGCTATAAAGATAATTAAACCTTCGATTTATTGATAATGAGGATCAATTCATCCGTAACAGAGCGATAAATCCTACAAAATCTCAATTTCCTTCTCTTCAAATGCCTCAAAAATCTGCGCATTAATAATACTTCGGGTAAGATCTGCCTTGGAAATATCTTTACACCAAAAATAAATGTTAATGTTGCTGTTCAGCTTACTTACCGGACTAATTAAAATGATAGGTTCCTTGCTTACAAATACATTACTGTTTTCGATAATAATTTCCCTGATTAGGCTTACCACTTCCGTCGAATTGAACGGCTTGGCAACAGATAGTGAAATATCTACCCGCATTTGATTGTTACTCAGCGTCCAGTTGATAATGTTATTAGATAAAATAGAGCCATTTGGAATAATGATTTCAGCTCCTTCGTCACTTAGCAAGGTACTGGCACGAACACCGATTTCCTTTACCCTACCCTTTTTATTACTCAGCTCCACAATGTCGCCGATACGGATGGTTTTATCAAAAATCAGGATAATCCCAGAAACAAAATTGCTGACAATATTTTGCAAACCCAATCCGATACCAACACCCAGTGCACCAAGGATAACGGTAATTTTATCAATAGGAAGTCCTGATGCAGCTACCGCAATCAGAAAGCCACCAATAAGTAATACAAGTCGTGTCACCAACAATTTAGAGCGCTCTCCTTTGTTATCATCAAAAGTATCATCACCCGTATCTCCAAAGAAATAAGCGATATACTTTTGCAGAAAGTTGGCTACCCAAATGATGCCTAAAAAAAGCACGATTCCACCAAAGGTGAAAGAGAAACTGCCTATGGTTCTTTTCTCAGTAAGAATAACCATTGCAGATTCGTATAGCCCGTTGAAAATATTAAGATTAGTGGTAAATATAACCACCCAGATCACTGTTGCACCGATGCCAGTGAGCCTTTTAAGCCCGGCAACAACGGTTTGCCATTCAAAGTATTCTGGAAATCCCTTGCGGATTCTGCTACTTTTCATCTGAAGTAAAAAGGCTTCTACCAGCACTTTTGCAAGGATAGTGAGGGATATGGCGTTAAGCAGTGCGCTTACGCCTGTTGAATAAAAGATTTGGGTAAGGGTAAAACGACCAAATAAATTACAGAAAATGGCTATAATGGCAAACCCGGTGTAAATGAAACCCGTAAACAGAATCATTTTATATCTTTTTATTTTCTCATCCAGCAATCGCCATACAACGATGCCATAAGCCAATGAGCATATACTCATAAACAATAGCAGCCAGCGTTGGTATCTCGGTGGCATGCCTAAAAGGCGAAGAAAAACAGGCGCTAAAAGGAGTACCACAAAAAGGCACCAATAGTAAAACAGCTTTTTACTGAGCTTCTTCCGTAAAAATAAAGAAAGCAAAATAGCCAATATTAACTGCACCGCTTCTATGTAAAGTGCTGGTGCCCTGAGGTCGAAAACGGGCGCCAGTGCAAAAATCATAATAAGCGTAATCAAGTAGGGTTGCGGACTGATTAGCGAAAAATCATCGAGCGTTTCTAACCGACCGCGCTGTTTTACGCTTCTGAAGTTGAAAAATACCCAGAAGAAAAATACGGCACAGGTAAATAGCAACAAAAGCCTGCTGCTTCGCGTATACGCAAAATAATAACCCGAAATTTCCTGCTCTCCTTTAATAAACCTGCGGAATCCCATGCTTCTGTTTGCTGGCCGGTTTACCGATTCCCAGAGGTATCTGCGTTCTTTACCGAAAGCTTTGATACTTATCGCATCCAGCTGACTATCCGTTAAGTACATCAGCTCTTTAATATTAATCAGGTTAGTGGAGGTTCTGGCATGAAGATTATTAATGGTTAATGTGGCCGTTTTGATTAAGCTATCTGTGATGACGCGTTTCTTTTTAAGTTCAGCAAACTGATCTTTAAACATCATGCGCATGGAAGGTGTGGTAAACACTTTAATCAGCACTGTATCTTTGCGCAGCGTAAGTATTTCTGTTTTCAAAGCCCTCAACTCTTTATCGTATTCATCAAGATCAAGTAAACAATCGCGATTGTTGCTCTGCAATTCTTCAAGCAAAGTCTCATCCATTTGAAGGTTATGAAGATTTAAAACGCGATCCGCCTGTGTAAGTCGGCTTTTAAGAAGCGCCAGTGCGGCTTCATCCTGAGTTAAATGTGCTTCCATACCCTTCAGCTTTTTAAACGAGCCGACAGTAACCGGAACTTTATTAATGGTTTCAAATACTTTTTCCAAATGCATCAGATAGTCGCCCTTGGTTAATGTGGCAGAATCACTAAGAATAGACACATCCTGATCCTTATCTATCTGTGTCTTTTTTTGAGCGAATACCACGCTTGTGAAGAAAATAAAAAGCAATAGCGCAAAGTATCTGACCGCTATGGAAAACGTTTTTTTTGTTATCATTGAAATTTTGAAGTGGGAACCTGTCGCTTAGCAACATAGATGCCAAAAATAGCGAATACAATTGGTTTAATAAACGCAGGAAATTGCATTTCGATATATTGACTTACATTCGGCCACAGTGCAAAAAAAACACGCATAGTAACGCCTCGCCAGCTTCAGCTGATTTATCTTTTTAACATCAAATATTGAAAAGGAAAGTATTATTCAACAGGCTGCAATAGTTTGCGATACAATTTTGAAGAAAAATTTGCAAACTCTAAATAAATAAAACATTAAGGCATTAAGAAAAGATAAGTAGAATATACTGGTATTAAATCAATTGCTATCTGCACCATCCATTTCATGGCAAACTGCTCCAGAATTTAGGTCTTCCTAAGAAATGATCCTGAAAACACCTTTTTAATACCATCGCTATCTGCTCGATCCATTTCATAGCGGTTTGCTTCAGCAGACCGCACCAGAACTTCTGCCCTTCTGAAGAATTGATCCGGAAAACACCTTTTTAAATCAATCGCTATTTGCGCTATCCATTTCATGGCGGTTTGCTTCAGCAGACCGCACCAGAACTTCTGCCCTTCTGAAGAATTGATCCTGGAAACAACTTTTTAATACCATCGCTATCTGCACCATCCATTTCATTGCGGTCTGTTTCAACAGGCCGCAATAGTTATGTTATAATCAACATCTCTCTTATAATGTTCACGCTATAAATGTCTAAGAAAAATCACTCCCCTCAACCCTTATTATTATTTAGAATAATTAAATATAGTTTTCTAATCTCGTTTTAATTTCTTTCTTTTGCGCCAACTAAGAATTAATCTAAATAAGATGTATAAAAAATTTACCCTGATTTTTAATTTAACTATTCTCTTTATTTTTTTTACTGTCGCCGCATATGCGCAATCAAAAAATGGTTCGGTCTCTGGTTCCATTAAAACCAGTGATGGAAATCCGGCATCGTTTGTGAGTGTTGGTTTAAAAAACACGAACAAAACTGCTCAAACAGATGAAAAAGGAAACTTTAACATTAAAAATGTGACTCCTGGAAACTATACAATAAAAGTTTCAGCCATTGGTGTTTCTGCACAAGAAAAATCAGTTTCGGTTGTTGCCGGTACAGATGCACAAGTATCATTTGCCATTGCAGAATCATCCTCTCAACTTGATGAGGTAGCTGTAAATGGTTACAAAACACCAAACAAAAAGCCGGTAAACTTGGGTAAAATTGCAATCGCACCGATGGATCTTCCACAAGCAGTGCAGATTATCGGCAACCAGGTAATTACTGATCAACAAGCAAATCGTTTAAGCGATGTACTTAAAAATGTTAATGGTGTTGCATTTGGCGAAAATCGTGGATCCGTAAGTGGTGAAACTTTTTTTGCTCGTGGCTATAGCTTAGGTGCTAATAATGTGTTCAAAAATGGCTCACGTGCCAGTAGCGGAGGTATGCCCGAAACCAGTACACTAGAATCTGTTGAAATATTAAAAGGAAGCGCTGCTTTACTTTATGGAGGTGTAACGGGTGGTGCAGTTGTTAATATGGTGACTAAAAAACCTAAATTCGAATACGGTGGCGAAGTATCAATGCGTGCCGGAAGCTACGACTTCTATAAACCAACTGCTGATATTTATGGCCCGATTTCCAAAAAACTTGCTTTCCGCTTAATTGGAACTTATGAAGATGCTGCAAGCTTTAGAAATTCTGTAAAGTCGAATCGGGTGTATGTAAACCCATCATTGCTTTATAAAATCAGTGAAAAAACAGATATTTTGCTTCAGGGTGATTACTTAAAAAGTGATATGACTCCAGATTTCGGAATCGGTACTGTAGAAAATCAGATTGTTGATCTTGGTCGCGGCACATTTGTAAATGCACCTTGGGCGTACAATAAAACCAATACGGTAACTTCACAATTAAATATTAATCACCGTTTTAATGACACCTGGAAATTAAATATTATCGCCAATTTCCAATCGTATAATAGAAATTATTTCAGTGCTGAACGTCCTTTCGCCGATACTAAAGTGGCAACTAATCCGCTTCCGTTTGGATTTGCAGCACGTAATGTTACCCGTTCTAAAACTAAAGAATTCACTTACAATGAGCAGATTAACTTAAATGGTTTCTTCAAAACCGGAAATATAACCCATACTTTATTAATAGGTGCCGATGCAGATCAATCACGTACCACCAGTGGCGGCTTTATTTTCAACAATAACCTTACTGCTTTCAATTATGGCAATGTAAATCTTTTAGATCCAAACACTTATTTCGGTTCAGGAATTGAGCCGACTGCTAACTTGATCACAGAAACATTTGCTCCTCTATACCGCATGGGAACTTTCGCGCAGGATCTAATATCGATTACAGAACAATTTAAAGTGCTTGCAGGTGTTCGTTATACGTTCCAAAAAACGCCTAGAACCGTAGCTACGAATCTGGCATCTGGAGTACAAACCCTTAGCGTAAACAACTTGGATAAATCTAAAGTAGAAAGTGCTTTCACACCCAAATTTGGTTTAATTTATCAACCGTTAAAAACAACTTCAATTTACGCAAGCTATGCCAGTAACTTTATTCAAAATACTGGTACCGACATCAATCTGGCACCACTTGATCCGTCGACTGTTGATCAATACGAAGCTGGTATTAAAAATGACTTGTTAAAAGGAAGATTGTCCGTTAACCTAACCGTCTATAGAATTGCCAATGATAAATTTGCACAACAGGCACTGCTAAATGCGCAAGGCGGAGTAAATGCTGATGCAAACATTAAAGAACTTAACGGAAAAACGTTGAGTGATGGTTTGGAACTTGACATCACAGGCACAATCGTAAAAGGACTAAACTTTATTGCCGGTTATAGCTATAATTATATACGCTACACGCAAACACGCGACAGAACCGTTCTTATCGCTCCAGCACCGACAACCGCGCAACCAAATGCAACAAGAACCATAACACTTGGCGGGATTATTGAAGGTCAGCGTTTAGTTGGTTCGACTAAAAATACCGCAAATGGAACCTTATTTTACACTTTTCAGGATGGAAGTGTTAAAGGCTTAAAACTTGGTGCATCTGCTTATTATACTGGTGCACGCAACGGCGGATACAATGATTCAAAAATCCAGGCTTATAGCAGGTTAATCCCATTAAATGCTTTCACTACATTCGACTTTTCTGCAGGTTACAGCTGGAAAAAACTTTCTTTACTGGCTAAAATTGCCAACATTACCAATGAGTTAAATTATTTTGTTCATGAAAACTACAGTGTGAATCCAATTCCGCCACGCCAGTTCATGACCACCCTATCTTATAAATTTTAAATAACTCGCTTTCAATATTTAGGCCTCAAAGTAATACGAATTACTTTGAGGCCTTTTTATTGGCTGTTATTGACAATCTTTCACAATTGCTTTCTTAAATTTGACTATTAATCACCAAACAAATTCCCTTTGAAAGTTAAGCTGATTGCCCTTTTCCTGCTACTAAACACAACTACCTTCGCTCAGGTGTTGCGAAAGAGAACTACCCTGTTAATGGGAAGTAAATTCGAAATTACCATTGTTGCGAAAGATGCCAGGACAGCTGAAAACAATATCGATACGGTAATCAATGAAATCAGTAGAATTGATTTTTTAATCTCTGACTGGAAACCTGCTTCTCAAATTTCTCAGGTAAACAGCAATGCGGGCATCAAGCCGATAAAGGTGGAGAGGGAAGTTTTTGATCTCACTAAACGAGCACTTTACTTATCTGAAATTACCAATGGCGCATTCGACATCAGCTTTGCTGCGATGGATAGAATCTGGAAGTTCGATGGCTCCATGACGGAAATGCCAACTGCCGAGGCCATCAAAAAATCCGTCAAAAAAGTAGGCTATAAGAACATCATTCTGGATAGCTTAAACTCCACAATTTATCTGAAATTAAAAGGTATGAAGATTGGTTTTGGTGCCCTTGGAGAAGGTTATGCTGCTGATCGATGCCGGAATATGATGTTAAAAAAAGGGATTAAAGCTGGAATTGTAAATGGCTCCGGCGACATGAGTACCTGGGGTAAACATCCAAAAGGCCATTACTGGACCATAGGCATCACCAATCCATTTCATAAGGATAGCCTTTACGCTATTGTTCCTTTAAAAAACAGTGCTGTGGTTACTTCAGGAAACTATGAAAAGTTTGTAGTATTGGATGCAAAAAGATATTCGCACATCATTAACCCGGTTACGGGTTATCCGGCTACCGGCCTGACCAGTGTAACGGTATTTGGTCCAGATGCAGAACTGGCAAATGGTTTCAGCACCTCCATAATGGTTTTAGGAAAAGAAGCCGGACTGAAATTTATCAATCAATTTCCAAAGTTTAGCTGCGTTATGTTTGGTGATGATGGCCAGGTTTACCATTCTGGCAATCTAAGCCAGAAGATAATCAAACAATGGAAAAAGGGACTCTAGGATATCCTAAAAATGTCGCTACATCAACTAAGAACATAACTTGTACTTCTGCCTCCTGCGGCTTCTTTCTTCAAAATGCCACGGTTTACTAAATCATTAATATCCCGACCTGCCGTATCTTGAGAACATTTTGCAATCTTTGCCCATTTAGACGAATTTAACTTTCCATCGAAACCATCTAAAAGTTTATTCAACATCAGTTTCTGTCTGTTATTGATATCAAAAGTTGCAGAATTCTCCCAGAAAATGGCTTTTTGCTCCACTTTTGTCAGTGTTTGATTAGTATTGGAAAGCGCAGCATCGTAACAGGCAAGAAACCATGATAACCAAGCTGTCACCTCCAATGAGCCACGCTGGGTTTTCTCTAAAATGCCATAATAGGCCGTACGTTCCGATCTAATTTGCGTAGACAAGCTATAAAATCTCTGCGAAGTTTCATCGGCACGGGCCAGTTGCCTATCCGTTATCGCCCTGGCAATCCTGCCATTCCCATCATCAAACGGGTGAATCGTAACAAACCATAAATGTGCTAAAGCGGCTTTGATTATAGGATCAATTTCATGGTTGTGATTAAACCAATCCATAAACTGAAGCATTTCTCTATCCAATACCCGTGAATCAGGTGCCTGAAAGTGAACTCTTTCTTTACCTAATGCTCCAGACACCACTTGCATAGGGTCAGCTTTTGTATTGTTACGCCAATGGCCAACAACAATTTTATATATACCACTTCTACCTGTTGGAAAGAGCGCAGCATGCCATCCGAATAAACGTTCAGCATCTAAGGCTACTTTGTACTGCTGCGTCGCATCCAACATCATCTCCACAACGCCATCTACATGCCGGTCTGAAGGCACCATCCCCGCCACTTCCATCCCTAATCTGCGGGCGATAGAAGAACGGACTTCTTCACGATTGAGTATTTCGCCTTCAATTTCACTAGATTTTAACACATCTTGAATGAGATTCTCCAGGGTAGTATTCTCTTGTAAATCGAAGCCAAACCCTTCCATTTTCCCTAGAAGCTTACCTTGCTTATACCGGATATGCGCTAATGAATCGGAAAGTGATTCTTTATCCCAGGTAAAATTTGGCCAAGCTTTATGCTGATATATATACATCTTATTCTCCGCAACCTTTCACCAAAGGTACTTCTATTCTCCGCAAAAGACAAATTATTCTCCGCATTTGGTTTAAAGAATTGTTTGAGGGGAAATAGATAATGGGAGAAGGGGAAATAGATAAATGTAACTATAACTCGCAACGGGTAACAAACAGTTGAAGGTTAAAAGTTGAAAGTCTGGGCGTATAAGCATAATGTATAAAACACTTGACATGTACCTGTAACTCGCAACCGGTAATAAACAGTTGAAGGTTAAAAGTTGAAAGTCTGGGCGTATAAGCATAATGTATAAAACACTTGACATGTACCTGTAACTCGCAACCGGTAACAAATAATTGAAGATTAAAAGTGAAAGTCTGAGCGTATTAAGCATAATGTATAAAACACTTGACATGTACCTGTAACTCGCAACCGTAACAAACAGTTGAAGGTTAAAAATTGAAGCTTGGACGTATAAGCATAATGTATAAAACACTTGACAGGTACTTGTAACTCACAACCGGTAACCCGTAACCACAACTAATAACAATCCATTAAAATCTGACCACGGGATTGATAATAACTTACATCCTGGGCATTAAATTGGGCACAGGCATCTTCCAGCCAGGCAATTACATCTTTCTGCATACTCAGTGAGCCGCAAAGCATCATCACGCCATTGTTATTTAAGGTTTCACAAATGAAAGAAGCATCTGTCGCCAATAGATCTTTAACATATTGCTTCTCTCCTTCTCTGGAATAAGCCACGTTTAATTTAGTCAATTTCGAAAGCTCCGTATTTAGCACATTTTCATAAAGTGAAAAAGAAACCTTATTCTTAAACCCGCAATAAAGATGAATATTTCTGCCTTTACTATGCTGGTTGAGCATTCCTAAAAAAGGTGCAATCCCGGTACCGTTAGAAATCATGATTACGGTTTTCGCCTTTTCGGGAAAATGGAAATGCTTATTTTTAATTATAGCGGCATTTAATTGTTGTCCTATTTCAAGCCTGTGCAAAAAGCCGGAACCTAATCCGCCCTCATGCAGCTTGACGCTTAACTGCACATCGTTGCCCATTTTGCCAATAGAATACTGTCGCTCGCGATGATCGTTAGCCGGATAAATGGCAAGCAAATCTCCTGATGTGAATTTTTTTCTTTTCTTTGGGCGCAAACGAATGATAAACGAGGTTTCTGTATGTGTAGAAACGGTTTTAGATACCACGTCAAAAGACTGTGTTTTCGCAGGCACCGCCGACAGTAATTTAGATAATGAAGTCAGCTCCATTGCTGAATGTTGTGCCCACAACGTTGCCCACTTCGTAAATTCTTCCGGTGACCTATCATTTACGGTGTGAATTTCGACCAATGGTTTCGCCCATGACTGATGCGAAAGCGCATTATTTACTTCATAACCAAACTTACAAAAGTCTGGATAAGCATGCGAACCGAAGGCTACTACCGCAAAATCTACTGCATGATTTTGAGGATATTTCTCCAATAGCAATCTGAATTTCTTCGCGTTAGTTGGCGCCTCGCCCTGACCATAAGTAGCCGTGAAAACTAAAAATTGCTTCGCTTTTGGAAAGATTTTGAAACTGTTCAGTTCCGTTATGAAAGCTGTTTTACCATTTTTCAACAGCTGTTCATAAATCGCCTTGGCAAAGCGAAAAGTCGTTCCGTTTTCAGAACCTACCAAAATGATGAACTCCGCCTGATCTGATTTATACTTATTCTTAATCTTATTTCGGCTGCGTTTCCACCAGATTACAAAGCCAGAGTAAACGAAAAACAAAATGTTTGCAGAGGCAATGGCCAGAACAAATGCCCAAACGGCACTGCCCCTGCCCGTATGCAAATCCAAACTCAAATTGTTAAACAATGTCGCTTTTGAATAGGCCTGTTCGGTCAGGATTTCACCTGTAATCTGGTTAACCGTAATTTCTTTATCATCAAGTTTTAGGGTAAAGTAATCTTCTACATCTTCAGAAAAAGGAAACTCAATGGATTGAACCTTACTGAGTGGAATATTTTTGAACGCTTCAAAATCAGCAATCTTTTTCTCAGGAGCTGTTTTGAGTGCATCAAAATCCACTTTGTGCGTAATTTTTTGCGCTTCAATGAAGCCGAATCTTTGCAGCGACAAAAAAGTGCCGCTTAATGAAATAAGGATAATTGGAATCAGCAGTAATCTGCCCAGTACCACATGGTAATATTGAGCAAATCCATCTCTTACAATCTTTCCGAAAAACTTTTTGAGACTTCTTTGGCGTTGAATGATGAGTGCCGTACCCGAGGTGGCGATTAAAAATAACAGAAAAGCGGTAATACCGATAAAAATCCTACCGGTTTCATGCAAAAACAAAGAACGGTGAAGTGTGGTTACCCACCTGAAAAACTCATTCTCTTTGCCTACTTTACCCAACGATTTGCCTGTGGAGGGATCCACATAAAAATTCCCGGAGTTATCCTGAAGGTCTGTCCCGTTTACCGCTACAAACTGGTTAACATCTATGGTCACCTCCCCAATATCGGTATAAGATTTTTTAAGGTTGGGAATAACCTCAGCTACCGTGAGCTGATCAAAGTTTCTGGCTTTGTAAGATTGTGTTTTCTCCGTAATGGATTTAAAAGAAAGAATAATCCCCGTAATGGAAGCAAGGGTTATAAAAAGAAAAGAAGATACTGCCAGTGCTAAATGGCTGTATCTCCAGAATGAAATGGTCATTGATTAAGCTTTTTTAGTTTGCGCTTAAACGTACGTATCTGATATAGCCCGTACCTTCGGTTTTAGCAGCCAAACCCGCAGTAGTTAAAGGAATTTCTATATCTTTTAAATAGTATTTATTGTCTTCAACAGCAGTTTCAAAACGTAATTTGTAACCCTTGTTTATTTTATCGGTTTCAATATCCAGAACAGTAACACTGCGGTCGCCACCAGTAACAGATGCACCAGTGATGGCGCTGATGTTAGTTGGTTTCTTTTTGTAAGCTTTATTCCATTCTTTTAAATCAGGATACCATTTTTTATCAGAACCCATCACATAAAGTGTTTTTTCGTAAGCACCTTTAGCATCAATTAATGATACTGCAATGTAGGCACCCTCACCAACGTAATTGGTCATTTGCACCATACACTTATATTTAGTTGTTTTTTGAGCAGAACTGAGCAATGGAATTAACGAAACGAATGCAAAAGCCAGGTACAATTTTAAAAAGTTATTCATTTGATTATTTTAGAAAGTCGATTGATACTTTGTTCCTGGTTAAAAATTCATTTTCTGATGCCAAATCATAAGGTGTTTCTTTAAAATCTGTAGCCACATCTTTTTTGGCACCAACAGCAATTAAATATTGCAACAACTCCACATCTTTGGCTGTCATTGCTGCCTTGTGCAGGGCAGTGTAACCTTCTTTGTTTTTCAGGTTCACATCTACCTTATAATCAGCAACAAGTTTCGCTAAAGCGAGGTCGTTTTTAGCTACTGCTAAATGATATAATGAATTTCCATTCGGCTGTATCGCCCCGATGTTGAATCCTTTATCTGTCAACACCTTTAGTTTTGCATTAAAGTCTTCCATTCCACGAGGCCCATAACCCTGAAAAAGGTAATAAGCCAGGTTGTTTCCTTCTTTATCAGCCACATTAAGATCTGCGCCTTTATCTAAAAGAAATCTCACCACTTCGCCGGTATTACTGCGAACAGCCATCGCCAAAGCAGAAACTCCTTTTGCATTGACCTGGTTAATATCTTTTACATTTTTTGAGAGTAATTCTAGTGTTCCTAAATCTCTGGTAAATCCAGCTGCATTAATAAAGGCTGTATTGCCATCTTTATCTGCCTGGTTTACATCTGCACCTTTAGAAAGAAAATAGTTAATCACCTCTTCCTGCTTAGGTTTTCTGGCGATATAAAACAAAGCATTTTCTCCATTGCTTCCGGTAACTGTAGGTTTCAATTTTAATCCCTCCAGGTATTGAAAAACGGCTAAACCGTTGGAAGAACCTCGTCCGCCCTGGGCCGCCATAATCATAGCGTTGTCGTTATATTTAACGCCTTTCGCAATCAGCTTATTCATCAGCTCTATGTTTCCGCTTCTGGCTACATAATTAAAAGCTGTATTTCCATTGGCATCCACACTGTTTAAGCTCAAGCCTTTCGACACAAAATAATCTGTTAAGGCAAAGTTTTTATCGTTTGCAATGGCGATTAATAGCGCATTCGCACCGTCGTGATTTAAGTCTTTTTTAACGTCAGCGCCGTTTGCAATTAGTAAATCGTAAACTTTTGTATCTGCCTGCCCGCTAACTGCGGCAAAGGTTAATGGCGTAAAACCATGACTATCTTGCAAATCTACTTTTGCGCCATTTTTCAAAAGATATTCCATTACCGGAACATTGCCCTTAGATGCTGCCCAGAACAAATAAGTTCTGCTATCGTGGGTCAACTTATTTACATCATTACCTTTTTGAGCCAAAAGGTATAAGATTGATTCCTGAGGAGCGCCGTTATTAATAGCAAGAACAGATGCATCAAACGACATTTGGTTCAATTGCGACGGACTGTTGCCTTTTTCGATCTCTGATTTGATCGTAGCAAGGTCTGTATTTCCTTTCCAGAAAGACTGCTCAAGAAATGCATTTTTCTGAGCTTGCGCATGAAGGGCAGCCATTACAAGAATAGCTAAGAATGTTTTTTTCATTTTGACCTGAATAGTTTTGATTTTATTCATTCTGTCAGAGGGTTACATCTAAAAGAATTTTGGCTAAGTTAACAAGAATCGTTCTAAATAATAGAACGAGAAGCCATTTTATTTAAATTAATTAAGAATTAAAAAATTGAAGACCAAACAGAAAAGCCGTAGAAGTGATATCTACGGCTTTTCTGTTAATTTGTATTAGTTATCCCACCAAACTTTATCAACAGTAACCTGGTCGCCACCTTGTTTGGAAGCTTCTGCATTGTTCGTTTGCCTTTCCGATTCCGGATACATTAAACGAAGCGGCCTGGCATCTGCCGAAGGTGCCTGCAAAGAATTAGGAATGGCCGGCAAGCCTAGTCTTCTGTAATCACTCCAGGCCTCGATGCCGTTCGTGCCGTTCATTGATAACCATTTTTGAGTGATGATGGCCCCGATTTTATTGGCTGCCTGATCAAAGCTAACTGTATTCTGTGCGTTATAAGCCGTGAAAGCAGTTGCCGGAACTTCATTGTAAGCAAAGGAAGCTTGAATACCCTGCTCGTACAATGTTTTTGCACTTCCTGTAATCCATCCTCTTTGCGCCGCTTCAGCCTGTAAGAAAAGACTTTCGTATGCTCCCATTAAAACTAGTGGCTGTAGCGCACTTTTTAATAATCCAGCAGGTGCATTACCATTTTCCTGCGGACCACGAAGTGCCGAAGTAACCGATCTGTTGTATTCTGCCGAAGCATTCGGGTTACCAAAAAGTACGCCTTTGTAATCGCCGCCAACCGCCTGATAAATCCTGGCTAACCGGGGGTCGTTCCGCTGTTTGTATTGATCAATTAAAAAAGTAGTTGGTCTTAAGTTATCATACGATGCAGTTGTTGCACCCTGAACATTGCGGTAATAAGTTTCCCAGAATGGATTAATTTTTCCGGCAGTATTTTCATAACCCGGCTTCAATGTCACATGCTGATTAAGCGCTAAATAACCACTCCCCTCTGCCTGAATTTTCTGGATTTCTGCAGCAATATAAGCCTGATTATTTTTTTCACTCTGGCGGATCAGCGCCCTTAATTTGATGGTATTGCCAAACTTTGCCCACAAAGGCTTAGATCCGTTGAAGATAATATCGGCTCTTGCAATTGTAGCATCAGTGGCAGCACCTTTAACTTCATTAATACCTTCTGTAATCAAGTTGATTGATTTTTGATAAACCGCCTGTCCTTCTTCATAACGCGGAGTTGGAAACGTCGTTCCCTGTAAAGCATCATCAAAGGGAATATTATTGTAAATATCAACCAGTCTTAAGAAGTGCCATCCCTGCATAATTTTAGCAATACCGGTATAATAACCTGCACCTTCCACCTGCCCCTGCTCTTTAATCAGTTGGTAGTAAAGCAGGTTCTGGAAACCATTTTCCCAGATCGGGATGCCATCTCGCTGATGCCGGATTGAAGGGCCATCGTAACTTTTCTCTTTAAAATATTGATTAATCCCTTCGCTGTTTGTTCCCCAATAACCGCCCCAGAAGGCACCGAGTTGATTCAGTTGAATGGCTTCCTGATTTACCGTACTTAAAAGTGCAGCAGGCAATTTGGCACTCAGCGGCAGGTTGGCGTTCACCGGATTATTTGGATCATCATTTACATCCAAAAACTTTTCACAAGAACTAAAACCAATCATAATTAGCGCCGTGAACAGATATATGTTTAAACTTCTTTTCATTTTTGTAAAATTAAAATACCACGTTAACATTAAAACCGAACGTTCTGTATGGCGGAACCTGGCGGAAACTGATATAGCCATCTGTGTCATTATATAAATATTCAGGATCGCCGTAGGTATTATCCTTGTGCCTGATCAGGAACAAATTGTTTGCGATAAAGCTAATTCTGGCTTCTTTGATTACGTTCTGTTTAGCCAATAATTTCGCCGGGAAATTGTAAGTGACGTTCAACTCACGCATTTTGAAGAAATCTGATTTTGCAGCCGTATTGCTTTGTACCGCACCTTGCGCCTGCCAGAAAGCTTTATCGCCTCTTGATAATACAGTGGTGTTGGGAACGAAAATGCCCGGAGCAGTTTCGATCACTGAATTCGGATAAATAAATGGCTGACGGTTAAATTCTACCGTTGCTGGGTGTGTTCCGGCGGTGTACATCCGGGGTACAATCTCCGAATATAACCAGCCACCCATCCTCCAGTCGAACTGTGCACCAAGACTAATATTTCTGTAGGTAACCATGGTGTTCAAGCCCATTTGATGCGGCGGAACCATTGTACCTAAATGAACGGCTTCTGCAGCAACAACCGGATTTCCATTCGCCGCATTTATGACCACATTGCCATTCGGGTCTCTTTTATAATCACTTACCTGCAAACTCGGGTAAGCCTGACCAATATTGGCATAAGACTGACGGAAAATATTAAATGATTCCAAACCTTCAAAAAGCTCTTTTACCTGGTTGTTGATGTAAGTATAATTAAAACCCAGGTTCCATTTGAAGTTTGCATTGCGAATAATATCGCCGTTTAAATTTAACTCCACCACACTATTGGTTAATCGCCCGGCATTTACCCGGGCACTGGCATAACCCGTAGCTCGTGAGGTAGTCGCATTAAAAATTTGTCCTTTTGAATCAGAGAAAACGTAGGCACCTTCGAAATTCAGGCGGTTATTAAACAAACCCAACTGGATGCCTGCCTCATAAGAGGTTACGAATTCTGGTTCGATATCCGGATTTGGAAAAGTTGATCCCGGAAGGAAACCAACAAGATTGCCAAATGGAAAGCCATTCGCCTGGCTGTAAGGATTGTTCAGTGAATATGGATTTAGCGTGTTATTTCCGGTCTTATTATACGACGCGTAAACTTTACCGAAAGAGAGGGTTTTACTGTTTTTTAATGAACTGATGGCTTCCGAAAACACGAAAGATGAACTCACGCCCGGATAGAAATACGACCTGTTTTCTTTACTCAAGGTAGAAACCCAGTCGTTTCTTCCTGTTAAGGTTAAAAACAAATAATTGTTGTAGCCAGCCGTAAATTCTCCGTAGGTGGCCATAGAACGAAACTTGGTAATGGTATTTCTTCCAGACACCTGTCCAAGTGCGCTTCCCTGGTTAAACAAATCCGGAAACAGTAGATTTGCAGAACTTAACGTTTGTGATTTAGTGTAATCACTTCTTAAATTCTGACCGATTAATAAACGTGTAGTAAATTTCCCGAAATCTTTATTAAAATGGAGGATCAGGTCGTTATTCATTTTCCTGAAATTATCAGAACCATCATTCACAGAACCATTCACATTTCTTTGTCCTACACCTTCAAACTTACCTACAGTACTTCTGGTTTCGGCAACTGTAGAGTAATAGCCAAAACGATAGAGCGCTTTAAACCATGGGGTAAACTGGTAATCCAGTTCCACTTTTCCATTCAGGGTTTGCTGCTTGGTATCATCACGATAGTTATCAATCTGAAAGTATGGATTTTTCTGCTGGTCGGTAAAAAAGTTTGCCGGGTTAGCGCTGGATGTCCGGTCCTGCCAGTTTCTCATGCTGGTGAAATCGAAATTAGCAGGCAATTGATAAGCGGTAATCCAAGGTCCGTCTGGCGTAGTATTCTTATTAAAAAGTACGTAATTCACATTATAGGAGGTATTCAACTTACCGAACTTCCTGGTTCCATTAAAGCGGGCGCCGGTTCTTCTACTTTCATCCTCCGGGATAATGCCTTTGATTTTCACATCCTGTGCAGACAAAAAGTAAGTCGATTTATCATCTCCGCCAGAAAAGGAAATATCATTCTGCAAGTTCAAACCAGTATCAAAAAGGTCTAACCTGTTATCTTTTCCCGGCGCGGCATACAAAGCCTGTGGCTGCGTTCCATTTGGCAGAACTGCACCTACATTTTTCATACTTCCATCAAATGCAGGGCCCCAGCTTTCATATTGCGTAGGCACATAAGCACCATTTACGCCTTGCCCAAAGGTATGCTGTGCCGGCGGAAGCATCATTACTTTAGAAAAAGTGGTGGTGTTTGAGAAAGTTACCCTTCCGCGCCCCTTTGCACCTTGTTTAGTGGTGATCATAATGGCACCATTTACACCTTCAGAACCATACAGAGCGGCGGCATTAGCACCTTTAAGTACTGTAATTTCTTCAATATCGTTGGGATTGATCCTTCCAATGGTTGGAACCGGAACACCATCCAGCACATAAAGCGGTTCATTTTTAGTACGATTCAAAGACCTCGAACCCCGCATTACAATCTGAATCTGAGGATCTACCTTACTATCGTACATATTTACCCTTAAACCAGACACCTTACTGGTTAATCCGTTCAATGGGTTAATCGTTTTTCCCTGGTTAAGATAATCGTCTTTGATGGTTTGCGTACTGGTACCCAACTCTCTTGCCGATCGCTTAATCCCTAAAGCACCCGTAACCACAAGATCTGCAAGCTGATTTTCTTCGCTTTCCAGTATAATCCGCAGCGGATTACTGGCGCTTGTTAACAGGATGGTTTGTCTTTTGAAACCAACGTAGGCAATAGATAGTTTATCACCACTATTTGCGGCGATAGAAAACGTCCCTTCTTTATCAGTGTAAACGCTCTCGTTTTTTCCGGCTACAAACACACTTGCCCCTACAAGCGGCTTTTGCGCTGCATCGGTAACCTTTCCGGTAATTGTTATTCGCTGTGCATGCGCATATAAGGAAAGCGTAATGGCACAGAAAAAAATAAGTAAACTTTTTCTCATATGATCAACCTGTTAATGATTTCGTTCAGTCCTATTTATATATAGTCTAAATAAATAGTAACTTTGGGCAAAAGTATCATTAACATTAACCTCAAAATGCCAGATAAAGGAATTTTTATAACCCAAAACGGAAATAATCAAAGCCTGGTTTTTGATGCCCAGCCCATGTATAAAATGAGCAAGGAATCAATGACTTCAGAACTGAGGGTTAATGGTACTTTGCTGCAAAGGGTGCAGATTAGTTCCGGCGGCTTTTATCTGTACAACCTAAAAATCATCCCCCAAGAATTCTATATCCTTTTTAGTAATTCGGCTACTATTAAGGTGGATGGCGAAAATCACAGGATGCTTCTTTTGCCTAATCAATACCTGATCTTAAATGAAGGCAAGGAAAACAATTATCGCTTCTTCATTAATTACCTGGAACACCACGATGATATTTATTTTGTCCGTTTAAACTGCGAGAAGTTTCACTCATTTAAAGCGGCCATTGCTTTGAACAAAGAAATGCCAATGGACGTTGAAATGATCAGCATCCTGGGCAATATGTTCAGTTGTGATTACCCGGCTGATCTCAAATCCACTTACCTCGAAGCCAAAACAATTGAATTGCTGTGCCACATTGAGAATCAAATCAAAGCAATTAGAGAGAATGTGGATACATTGGATGTTCCGGCACATATGCTGGTACCAATCCAACTGGCAAGGGATATTATGATCGATAATTTAAAGGAACCATTGTCTTTAGCCAGTTTGGCGAGAAAGGTTGGCACCAATGAAAATTACCTGAAAAAATACTTCAAACTCGTGTTTGGCCAAACAGTTTTTGGCTTTCTAAACGAACATAAAATGCAGCTGGCAAAAAAAATGCTGACTAAGAAAAAAATGCCGGTGAGTCAGGTTGCGGCAGATCTGGGTTATAAAAACTCTTCGAATTTCAGTGCCAACTTCTTTAAATACTATGGCTTTTTACCAAAAAAATTAAAGTCGGCCAAACTCTATCTACTGCTTTTTACAGAAGATTTTTTGATGCTGCTGGAAGAAGTCGCGATAACGCTTGGCAATTAGCAGGCTTAAGCAATGGCAACACGAAAAGGCATTGCCGTGCAGATAAACAGACCGAAATAATAATTCAGGTTAAAGTCTTTTGATAGAAGAATACCAGTTAATTGGATGGGACTTTAAATTCATTCCATCACTTTCGATATGATAAAGAATGATTGGATTGCTGAAATCAACCAGGCACTCAACCTTTATCGCAAGTTTGCTTAAAAATTCACCACTGGAGATTCCCTTTTTCAGATAAACGTAAATTACTGAAGCCGTTTTAAATTCAAAGCGCTCTACAAATCCAGGCCACTCAGATTTTATTTTGTTCAAAAATGCAGTGACTTTTGTATCGTTTAGGTTTTCCATATGCTTTACGATTTAATTAACTAATTTACAAACTTATTCTACAAACGAATAATTGTAACAGAGCGTATACATTAGCTAAATCATATATCAAACATAACGGGTACAGCGCGCACATGTTGCACCTTGCTAATTATTGTGAGGCTTATCTTTCGGCCAGTATATCTTTCAAAACCACCCAAACATTTTCAGCGAGAATTTTATCGCCTTCTGCGGTTGGATGGATGCCATCTTCCTGGTTAAGCTTCGGCACACCACCAACTTTATCTAAAAGGAAAGGAACCAATGCCATGTTATTCTTTTTTGCCAGCGCCGGAAAAATATTCTTAAAATCTGCTGCATATTTAGCGCCCATATTGGGTGGAACCTGCATGCCGGCCATCACCATTTTTACATCAGGATATTTGATTTTTACACTATCGATAATGTTCTGAAGATTTTTAGTGGTTTGCGCAACCGGCAATCCGCGTAAACCATCATTGGCACCAAGCTCCAATACGAAAACATCAATAGGCTGTTTGAGTAACCAGGAAATCCTGCTTTTCCCGGCAGCAGAAGTTTCGCCACTTAACCCGCCATTAATTACTTTATAAGGCATTTTAAGCGAGTCGATTCGATTTTGAATCAGCGCCGGGTAAGCTTCCGTTGGATCAAGACCATAACCGGCCGTTAAGCTGGTTCCGAAAAAGAGGATATTTTTAAGGTTTTTGCCAGAAGATTGAGTGGTTTGGTCAGCGGAATCTAAAGTTTGATTATTGTTTTCCTTACTTTGTTTATTTCCGCAGGCCGCAAGCAGCAAAGCCAAAACAAATAGGCCTGATAAGCGTTTTCGTAACATATTATGTAATTAATTCTCTAAAATAAAACCACTACCTTAACAGATCAGTGACAGTTATGTTTGGTCTAATATCCGTATACAAATTCTAAAAAATAAACGATTGGAAAGTATTTTAAATATTCGTGACGTAAATAAAATTTATCAAAGCGCAGGGCGTGAGCTTAGTGTACTCAATAACATCAACCTTGCAATCAGCAGCACCTCTACAGTGGCCATTACTGGTCCTTCCGGAAGTGGCAAAACCACTTTATTGGGTTTGTGTGCAGGTCTTGACCGGGCAACCAGCGGCACGGTTGAACTTAACGGTATCGCACTCGAGAAACTGAATGAAGATGAACGTGCAGCAGTACGAAATCAGTATGTAGGCTTCATCTTTCAGAATTTTCAGCTTTTACCAACGCTAACCGCGCTTGAAAATGTAATGGTTCCGCTTGAACTGCGCGGCGCAAAAAATATTAAGGCACAGGCACTCGATTTGCTGGATAAAGTTGGCCTGGCAGATCGTTCTCATCATTATCCGGTTCAGCTATCGGGCGGAGAGCAGCAACGCGTTTCCTTAGCGAGGGCTTTTTCCAATCAACCTGCTATACTTTTTGCCGATGAACCTACCGGGAACCTGGATGCCGAAACCAGCGAAAAGGTAATTAAGTTATTATTCGACCTGAATAAAGATGCAGGTACTACGCTGGTTATCGTAACCCACGACCTGGAACTTGCTGCCCGAACCAGCAGAACCATAAAAATTAAAGGTGGTATAATCGTTTCTGATGAAAACCAAGGCTATGCAGAATAAGCTCCCTCAGCAAAGCATCAAATTATCCTGGCTATTCAAAATGGCCTGGCGGGATAGCCGTAAAAACCGGTCGCGATTATTGCTGTTCATTTCTTCGATCGTATTGGGCATCGCCGCTCTGGTAGCAGTCTATTCTTTTAAGGATAATTTACAACACGATATCGATGCGCAGGCCAAAGAACTCACCGGAGCTGACTTAGTTTTAGACAGCAGAAAAGGTGTGAGCAAGGCCATGCAGAAAATGCTGGATACCTTGGGAAACGACCGTTCGCAGGAGAAAACCTTCGCCTCGATGATCTATTTCAAAAAAGGCGGAGGCAGCAGACTGGTGCAGATGAAGGCGCTGAAAGGTAACTATCCCTATTATGGTACGCTAGAAACCCTCCCGGTAGAGGCCGGAAAAAACTTCCAGTCGGGTCAGGATGCATTGGTAGATCAAACGCTGATGTTGCAGTTTGGCGCCGAGGTAGGCGACTCACTCAAAGTTGGAGATATCAGTTTTAAAATTCTTGGAACACTGGTTAAGGCCCCCGGACAAACCGGTATTGCCGCTACCGTGGCGCCAACAGTTTACATCCCCATGCAATTTCTGGCAAAAACCAACCTCATTAAAACCGGAAGCCGGATCAACAACAAGTTCTATTACAAGTACGATGATCCATCAGGAATTGATGAATGGGTAAAGAAAAACGAATCAAAACTGGAAAGCGAAGGCTTTGATGCCGATACAGTTGAATCGCGCAAGGAACAAACCGGCAGATCTTTTAAAGATGTAAACCGCTTCCTTGCCTTATCTGGTTTTATTGCCTTGCTTTTGGGTTGTGTTGGTGTTGGCAGCGCCATCCACGTTTATATTCAGGAGAAACTCAGCGCCGTGGCTACCCTGCGCTGTCTGGGTTTGAAAGCCCGACATGCATTTTTCATCTACCTGATCCAAATCTTTTTTATCGGGCTTATAGCGGCAGTGCTCGGATCGGCACTGGGCACCGGAATCCAGTTTTTACTGCCCATAGTGCTTAAAGATTTTCTTCCTGTGGAGATTACCATGCAGGTTTCATGGGCCGCAGTTGCACAGGGCATTTTATTAGGATTAATTATTTCACTTCTCTTCGCCTTGCCCTCACTCCTATCGGTAAGAAAAATTTCACCCCTAAATGCCATCAGAATTTCTTTCGAAGGCAAGGATAGAAAACAAGATCCTTTAATCTGGCTGGTTTACATCCTGATGGTTGCCTTTGTTGTGGGTTTCACTCACCTGCAAATGAAAAGCTGGATACAGACATTGGCCTTTACAGCCAGCATTGGGCTGGCTTTTATACTCTTAATTTTACTCTCCCGAACTTTAATGTTTCTGGTGAGGAAACTTTTGCCAAATTCCATTAGTTACTTATGGCGACAAGGATTCGCCAACCTTTACCGGCCAAATAATCAAACGCTGATGTTAACGGTTTCCATTGGATTATCTACAGCTTTTATTTGCACATTGTTTTTTGTACAAGGTATTCTAATGAGCAGGGTTACGCTTTCTTCGGGAAGTAACCAGCCCAATATTGTGATGTTCGATATTCAGAATGCACAAAAGGAGGGTTTAGATAGCCTCACTAAATCATTCAAACTGCCTTTAATGAATCAGGTCCCGGTGATTACCATGCGAATTGAGGAGATTAATGGAAAAACATCTAGTGCAGATACGAGTAATCGCAGGGCTTACCGCAACGAACTCCGGGCTACCTACCAGGATAGCCTGACTGCTGCTGAGCAGATTACCGCCGGAAAGTGGGTAGGAAAAGTAAAACCCAACGAAACGATTTATATCTCCCTTGATCAGCGTTATGCACAGCAGATTAATGTGGGGTTAAATGATAAAATTTTATTTAATGTTCAGGGCATGATGATCCCGACAGTTGTAGGAAGTTTGCGGGAAGTAAACTGGAGCAGGATGCAAACCAATTTCAGGGTAGTTTTCCCATCCGGAGTTTTAGAACAGGCGCCACAATTCCACGTATTGATGACCCGTGTGCCATCGAATGAAGTATCCGCTAAATTTCAGGGAGAAGTAGTTCAGAATTTCCCAAATGTTTCAGTTATAGATTTGGATCTCGTACTCAAATTACTGGATGAACTGTTAGGCAAAATCGGCTTTGTCATTCAATTCATGGCTGGCTTCAGTATGGTTACGGGCTGGATAGTGCTGATCTCAGCGGTGCTCACCAGTAAAAATCAGCGCACAAAAGAAAGCATTTTGCTGAGAACCATGGGCGCCAGCAAAAAACAAATCCTGGCTATTAATGCCATCGAATACTTTTTCTTAGGTGCTTTTGCGGCTGGCGCAGGTTTGATTCTGGCGATTGGCGGTAGCTGGGCTTTAGCTAAATTTACATTTGATGCAGCTTTTATTCCGCCTTTCCCTGCTACCTTATTACTTTTTGGTTCAGTTATTTTATTGGTTGTAGTTACCGGAATCTTAAGCACAAGGAGCATTTTGAATCAACCGCCCCTTAAAATATTAAGATCGGGAAATTAATGAGTATTAGCACAATAATAAGCTGTAGTTAAATATCCAAACACCGGAAACATTTTTAAAGGAAGGGTGTTTTTAAGCAAATTGATTTAAAAAATGAACAATAAGCTTAGAAACACCCTGCTGCTGGCAACCTTAGGAATAATCGTAATCAGCTATGTAGGTTGCGGGGTATCTATACCAAAAGGTGCAACAGCAATTAAGCCCTTTAGAAAAGATAAATATTTAGGTAAGTGGTTTGAAGTGGCCAGAATGGACTTCAAGTTTGAAAAAGATTTAAATAACGTTACCGCCACTTATTCCATTCAGGATGATGGGACCATCAAAGTAGATAACCGTGGTTATAACTATGTTAAAAAAGAGTGGAAACAAAGTGTTGGGAAAGCGAAATTTGTAAATGGCGAAAATGAAGCGAGACTTAAAGTTTCCTTTTTCGGCCCTTTTTACGCAGGCTACAATGTAATAGAAATAGATCAGGATTACCAGTACGCGCTGGTTGCCGGAAACAGTCTGGATTACCTTTGGATTTTATCCAGAACCCCAACCATTCCGGCAGAAGTTAAAGCTGCTTATTTAAAAAAGGCTAAAGAAATCGGTTACAAAACCGAAGACCTTATCTGGACCAAACACGATCAATAATTACTGATCGTGTTTTCTTTTTTCCAGTTCGGCCTCATTCGTTAAATCCAAACGAAGTGGTGTAATGGAAACATAATCATTTTCCACTGCCCAACGGTCTGTACCTTCTTCTGCAGCTTCCAAAGCTGATACCGTAATCCAATAATGTTTTCTTTCCATGGGATCAATTCCGGGTACCACATGGCCGTCATATAACCGAACCGATTGACGGGTCCACCTGATGGCTTTCGGTTCTGGCGGAAAATTCACATTGTACAGGCCAGGTTCATCATCCTGTAGCAACGTTTCCAACACCTCTTCAACATAAGTATCCAAAGCTTCAAAATCTGGTTCTGTTTTACCTACTGGTGTACTTAAAGCAATGCCCCGAACACCTAAAAGCACGGCTTGTTTTGCTGCCGCCAGCGTACCAGAGTGCCACATCGAGTTACCCAAATTTGGCCCCATATTAATACCGGATAACACCACCTGTGTATCAGGATAGAGGTGCAAACCCAATGCAACACAATCTGCAGGCGTGCCGTTTACCCGATGGGCATCAATATTTTCGAAAGTAATAGGTGACGATTTTATAGAAAGTGGTCTAGAATGCGTAATGGCATGCCCCATAGAAGATTGTTCCACATCTGGCGCTACCACCCTTACCGTTCCAAACCGCAGGGCAATTTTGGCAAGTGCTGCAATCCCCGGGCTATAGATACCATCGTCGTTAGTGATGAGAATATTCATATTTATTAAATTAAGTACTAGTTTAAAACCTAAATGGCATGTTATTGTTCATAGCAATATGAAAAAGGCAGATAAACTGGTTAGACTGATCCATAATCCCGGAGCAGGAGAAGGTAAGTATTCAAAGACGGAAATTGTGAAGATCATGAACGAACACGGTTATAAATGTTCCTATGTATCTTCAGAAAAAAAATCGCTGGAAGACATCAAACCCGAAACCCAGTTTATTGCAATTGCAGGTGGTGATGGCACCATCAGGAAAACGATTATGAGTTTATTAAGCAAGAAGCTGAAGTTTAAACGACCGATCGCTTTATTGCCCTTCGGCACGGCAAACAACATTGCCACCTCGCTCGGAATTAATGAGGATGTAAGTAAAAATGTTTCCACCTGGGATGATTATAAACTTAGAAACTTTGATGTTGGCCAGGCAATCGGTTTAGATAAGGCCGCTTATTTCATAGAAGCGCTCGGGTTTGGTCTTTTTCCAAAATTAATCGAGACGCTTGATAACACCGACACCACCGATATCGAAACCCCGGAAGAAGAATTTGAACTGGCATTGAAGCAGTTACTAAAAATAACAAAATCCTATCGTGCGGTGAAATGTAAAATTACCATCGATGGAAAAACCATTGAAAAGAATTGTATTATGGCAGAAATCATGAACATTTCCCGCCTGGGCCCTAATTTAAAACTTAGTGAAAAGGCCGATCCCGGCGATGGTTTTTTTGATGTAGTAATTGTTGGCGAAGAAGACCGTGCTATAATGGAAAAATACATTGAGGACATTGCCAGCGGCAAAAATCTGCCCTTTCCCATTGAACCCATTTTAGCCAAAGAAATTGATATTAAGTGGAAAGGCACCGACCTTCATATTGATGATGAACGCTTATCAGATCAGAAAAAATATAAGCTGTCGATTTCAATTTTACATAGCCTGCTTGAAGTGATTGTGAATAAAGATACATTGGATTAATAATGTAATCTCAAGGCAATGAGAACTATAATAATCTGATGTATGTTTCTGCAAACTTTATCATAAGAGTGTAGTAAAGAATCTCCCAACGATAGATCCCAACCTGACGTTTACGTATTTGATTATTAAACAAATTGATATTGAATTGAAAAAATAATGATAGTGGAAGTATTCAAATCATAGTTTCTTAGTTCTATCATTGGCGTGATCTGTAGGCACCTTTCGTCGAAGATCAAAAAACGTGTCAAAGGATCATCAGAAAGATGATAGTTGGCAGCCTCAGCTCTAAATCCTGCTATTGCCACCTTGCCATCCGGCCTTGGAAATGATGGAAGGAGAAAACGTTAAAGCTTCTTCCACAAACTTTCATCCCCCTACTATCCAAGGCAGCGCATTCTCTCCCGATTCTTCATCGGGTGCTTGTGCTGCCGAAATAAAGCTTTAACGATTTTATCCAACATCAGTTCCCAGCCTTGATTTTTGTTAAACTTTTTATCAAGAAAAAGTTTAGAGCCCTTCGGCGGACAGCCGAGGCAAGCCTGTGCAGGGGGTAAGAAACAGCCTTTATCCGTCTGTCGGCACCTTTTGCCTAAAAGTGAAAGGGCAAGAAAAAGCATTCTTCACAGCTACCGGTTTAAAAATAGTTAGGTATGGAACGGAAGTTGGTAGGTTAAAATGTGGAAATACTTCGCTGCACTATCAATAATATTCAGACATTAACCACCTATTCAATAACCTATCGATGGAAACTATGCCGAATAACTGTCAGTTAAAAAATCCTGCTTTCTTAAAAATAAAATTCACATCATCAAAGAAGATTTTGAAGTGGCTTTGAAAGATGTTTTATAACCCTACTTTTGCTTTATGATCAGATTAAACAGCGAAACGCCAAATGATATCCTTCAGGAGGTAAAAATCGGAGACATGGTAACCGATACCTTTAGCAAAGCAGGCTTGGTAGAAAGCATTGAAAGGAGTGATGATGGTTTATACAGGATTTTTGAATTTCACCTGGTAACCGGACGAACAATCACGATAAAAAAGTAAATTGCAGTTTAACCCCATCTAACCATGTCATTGTTCATTCTTCTCTTCGGCATTTTGCTCCTTTTTGTGATGATCTTAAGTAAGATCAATCCAATGATCGCCCTTATTGCAGTCGCCATTATTACCGGATTACTTTTGGGAATGCCGGCTGCAAAAGTAATGGGATCTATCAGTAATGGAATTGGCAGTACTTTGGGCAGTATGGTAATGGTACTTGCCTTAGGTGCCATGATGGGAAAGCTGATTGAAGATAGCGGATCTGCGAAGAAAATTGTTTTCATCCTGATTAAAGCCTTTGGGAAACAAAATATTCAGTGGGCAGTATTACTCACGGGTTTGCTGGTCGGGATTCCCCTTTTTTACAATGCAGGTTTCGTGGTTTTGATTCCCTTGGTATTTGCCATTTCTGCAGCTACAGGCTTATCCAAATTATATATTGGCTTACCAATGGCGACGGCACTTTCTGTAACCCACGGTTTTTTACCCCCACATCCGGGCCCTGTTGCACTGGCTGGAATTTTCCATGCAGACATTGGCCAAACACTTATTTACGGCTTAATTTTGAGTTTACCCATTGCTGTGATTGCCGGGATATACTTCCCACGGTTAATTATGAATAAAATTCAGCCTGCTGTAATTAAAGATTTTGTAATTGAGGAAGGCGAAGGTTTGCCCGGCACCGCCAAAAGTTTCATTACGGCACTACTTCCTGTATTTCTGATTGTAGCCGGAACGGTGGGCAGTGGAATCAGCGGCGATTACTATGGCAAGTCCTTATTCATCTTCCTGGCCGATCCAACCGCAGCATTACTTTTATCCGTAATTATTACCCTTTTCATTCAAAATACCAGCATTGAAAAAGCCATGGAATCTTGCGGTGAAGGTGTAAAAAGCATTGCCATGATTATATTGATTATTGCAGCAGGCGGAGCATTTAAACAAATACTAATCGACAGCGGTGTTGGCGAAACAGTAAAAGAATTGACCGGAAAATTAAATCTTTCTCCTCTACTACTGGCCTGGTTAATTACGGCATCACTCCGGGTAACATTGGGTTCAGCAACAGTTGCAGCAGTAACTGCCTCAGGAATGGTATTACCATTGATTGGCTCGCATGCTTCTCCAGAATTAATGGTATTATCCGTAGGCGCGGGAAGTTTAATGTTTTCGCATGTAAACGATACAGGATTCTGGATGTTTAAAGAATATTTCAACCTCACACTGAAACAAACTTTCGGAACCTGGACCATCATGGAAAGTATTGTTTCTGTACTGGGTTTGTTGGGGGTTTTACTGCTGAATCAATTTGTTTAGCGGGTTAGGGGTTAGGAGGTTAGTATTGGTTAGCTTCAAACCCTTTTAACCAATGCTATCTCAACTAAAATAATGAGATATTATTCTATACATTACCCAGACTAACCCTATAACTCTTTAACCCACACTAACCTTCTAACCTATCATAACCCACTCTAACCCTTTCCATCCTACATCATCTTTCTAAAACCCTCCCATTTTACTTTCCATGTTCCATCTTTTGGGAAACCCGGATTGATTTGATCGTTTCCATCCCAACCGGCACACATTAGCGCAACAGCGGTTAGCAAACCTCCATTTCCAGGCAGGTAAATCCGCAATCGCTCATCCTGATAATTGTGTCCGTTTACGAGATAAGTATTGGTTTGGACATTCATTAGTAGTGCATCTATTGCCTTATCTGGCATGCCCAGTCGGGTTGCCGTCATGGCGGTCATTGGGAAGTCCCAGCCCCAGGTATCATTCCAGCTCCAATCTTTCCATATCAAATCAAAAGTTTTCTGCATGGTTGCTTTATTTAGCAAGCTGGTTTCAGGCAACATACCATACGTACCCAATACCGAAGGATGATCGGTTTTATACTCCGGATTGGTATAAGAATCCGGCGCACTTTCTGCAGCAAGATAAACCCCGTTCTGCAGGGGCAAAGGCGAAAGTTTTGCCACTACGTCATCCCATTTTTTATTGCGCTCCATGCCCAGGCGAACCCGCCATTCTTGTGCAGTTTTTAATCCCCATTCCCAGTAAGCCAATTCATAAGTGGGATTAAAGGTCGTCTCTGCCTTGAAACGTTCTTGCGCAGGGATCAACCCCGGGCCTAAAACATAACGTCCTTTTTTTTTATCGAAATGCGCAAAAGATGCCATGAAATCTGCTGTTTTAAAAACAAGATCTTTATACTTTTCCAAGACCTTTTTATCTTTTTTGGAGCGGTATTCCAGTTCGGCAAAAGTAATGAGGTGTGGTTGTTGCCAAATTAACATGGCGCCAATAGAAGACGGACTTTCGTTGCCTTGGTTATCAGTCATTTTTTGCCATCTTAAGCCATCAAACCCTTGTACTTTGGCAATTTTTGTGGCCTTATCTGCTACCTTAAAGTACCATTCAGCACTGCGGGTTAACAGATCTGGCCTTCCCCATAAGGCAAAATGCACACCATGCCACCAGTGCATTTCCAGGTGAGGTTTACCAAACCAGCTATTATAGGTCAAACCCGTTTCTTGTGGGGGAAAATCTCCTGAACATTGAATTTTAGTGAGGTACTCTGATAAGATAATTCTTCGCTCCAATTCAAATGCTCTTTTATCAGTACTGCCATCAAAATCTACTGCAGCACCACTTTGCCAAAAGGCTTTCCACCGAGATTTACTGTTATTTTGAGTCAGTTCGAAAGATGGAATTTCTGTTTGCGCTTTCTGCTCAGAAAAAAGACAGCTGAAACTAAAAACCTTCGAAGTCTGATCTGGTGTAAGGGTAAAATAGTGTTGCTGCTTTTCAGCCAGCTGCGCCTTGCCTTTCCAGGAGATAGCGGTAAAGTAAGTAGCAGAATCTACTTCTCTTTTAATTAAACCACTATTAACAGCATTGTTTAAGATTGCCGATTGATGCTTTTCTGTACTGGCCCAATTGTTTCCAACATCAGTCCATTCCCCTGTTGGATAGGGATAGCGGATTCTAATTTTAAGCCGTCCTGCTGCAATTAATGGAGAGGATACCGAAGCGCTGACCAGATCAACATCCTGATGGCCAACGGTTATCACTTCCACCGGAATACCTTCTAAAGTGAAACTGCTCTTGATTTCACCCGTCCAGAGATTCAGTATCTGGTTGATGTTTTGAATATCATTAACAATTGCTGGTTTTCCATCTTTTTTGATCAGGTCGAAACCAATATTCCCCAATTGTAAACGATGCACATTTTGCCGGAAATAATTAGAGGCTTCTTTTGTACGGGGCATTTCATTCAGTTGAACCGTGTACGGAACTTTCCGTCCGTATTGGTCGTAGTAGCGATAAGCTTCTGTAATCTTATAGTCTGCGTCATTTTTGAACGATCCCCAACCCCATTGCGATTGAGTGCCCAAAGCAACTCCTTTTGCATAGCGATCCGGAAAACTTTGAAGGCCTGTAGCATCTACAGTGAAGGCAAACCTTCCGTTACCCACCGACAATGAAGCAAGCGAATCTATCTTCCTCACCACAACATTATGACGCGTAACCAGGGCTTCACGGTTGATTTGTGCAGATAGGTCCTCATGCCCAAACAACAGGGCCAGCAATACAATAATTTTTATTTTCTTTGATTTAGAAATGTTCATCATCTTGTTTCAGGTTCAAATATTTATTTTAGAAATGATTACCGGCTCAGGGTAATCGCCATCAATCCCACCACCACATCATTACAAAGTGCAGAAAGCGTAAGTTTTGACAGTGTTTTTGCAGGGTTAAGCTTAATGGCTAAAGCAGTGGCCGCGCCACCCTCAATTTCCTTCCCATTCCATTGTTCAGCATCCGTTGGAGTTACCACTTTGCCCGTTTTAAGGTGTACCCTCAGAAGGCGATCGGCACCGGTATTAAAAGCAAATCCATCAGTATAAAGATCCTGCTCTATCGGCCACCAGTTTTCTGGATTGCGCAATGGCAATTGCTCTGTAGAACCATCCGTATAATGAACGATAATTTCGCCATTATCCATCCGGCTTTGCATTGGATTAGTAGAACCTGCCAATAAAAAAAATACGGCATTCGCCTTTCCATAAAGCGGGATTTCGACCTGTGCCGGATAATTATCCCACTGGGAAGTATAAATTATATTTTTAACCTTAGCCGCTGATGGCGTTTTGAAAACAATTCCCGATGGTAACGTAAATTCGTTTCTTGCACCCGCCAACTTCCGTAAACCCTGATCATTAATTTCGGGATGGAGTTTAGTATTGGTCCAATCTCCAATGCCCTGGCTTGGCAATTGGAGTGTGGTGGTATTAGGTCTCGGACTCAGGTATTTATTCCTGAAAATTTGCCCTACCTCATCGTTAAAGAAAGTTGATAAATCGATCGTTTCTAATTTTTGATTTTTCCATTTTGAATCCATCAGGTTGAGGATTTGATGGTTTTTTTTATCAATTTCTGTTATTTCAAAGCATAATGGATACCAGTAAGTAAAATCTTGCTGCTGTATCTGAACAAACGCTGTACGGTTTCCAACTTCGCCTTTTATTTTAGACTTAAGATTTCCATCCAAATTTGCAGGCTGATCTAACACCCCCTGCGGATCATAAACTTTCGTAATTTTCGCATTATCGAAATTAATATCAATCGTAGATCCTAGAAGGTATTGAGCCCCAAGCTTCGTTTTCGACAAACTACCTTTGCCCCATACCACTTCAATGTTATAGCTTTTTGCTGGCGCGACAGTAAATTCAACTTCAGGCGTAGAAATGGCGTTATCCACGTTGCTCCAATCGGTTGTTTTCCCGTTTACTTTAAGCGAAATGATGCTGCTGTTTCTGGCTTTGATTCTCATTTTGAGTGCGAGTTGAATGGCAAAAGAGGGCATTAGTTTATATTCTTCTGTATGGCCATTTCTTTTAAAGGAGAAAGTAAGATCAGGAATTTTTAAACTGGCGTGATTCCATTCCTGTGGTAGTCCTGGCCTGATCAGTAAGGTTTTATTTAACGCATCGGGAACAATTCCAAAAAGGCCTTCTACAAGTGCACGCGAGTTGATGCCAACCGGATCCCCAAAGTCGCGGTATGACTCGCCCAAAGTTGCATCGTAATGCGAAACCTGTGCAAAGTTTCCCGGACTGCCACCAAGATACATGCTGCTTAACAATTCGCTTTTCCAAAGTTTAAAAGCCTCTTCCGTTCTGCCAGCCTGCCAGTTTGCTAAGGCTGTATGAGTAGACTCCGCTAAAACTACATTATTCAGCGACCACTCATAGGGCATCCAGTTCGTGGTGGATAACGTGTAATAGCCTTTATCTTCCAGGCCATTCGCGCGAACGGGAATATGCGGAATGCTGGTGTCTACATATCGTAAACTTTGCCAAGCCTGAAAAGCATCCGGGACTTCTGAATCTATGCTATGGTAAATGGTCCATAAACCTGCCGATGGATGGCGTTTTTGCAAACCCAGCGCATCCTTATATTCTGCGAACCAGCCTTTTTCCGGCATCCATAAAGCTGTATTCATGGCCTTTAAAATCAGATCAGCCTCCATTTGATAAGGCTTTGGATCTTCCTTAACTAAAGGTGCAATCTTCGCAGCAAATAAATTAGCACGATAGTTATAAGCCGAGCTGTGCGTGCCGCTTCCGCCACTATATTGTAGTGCATCACTTGCCCAAATGGCAGCGTAAGCATCATAAAGACCGTTGTTATCCGGGTCGAAAACCCGCTTTTCCCAGGCGAGGTGCCTTTTAATAACTGGCCACATCTCTTTCACATAGGCCAGATCGCCAGTCCAGTTGAAATGCCAGAACAACTGATCGATGTACACGAGATTCATATCGTAATGGTGCGGCCGAATCGACTTCCCCTCTGGCTCTCTGCTAATATAGCCATTGGTAAACATGGCGGTACCCATTGCCTCTTTAGACCGCGACAAATTGAAGGTGGTGTCGGCAAGAACTGGGCCGCTTGCTGGTGTAATCACCTGCGATTTGGCATAAGCACTAAAATGAGTTCTTGCCCGATCGTGCCAGCCAAGCGGATCTGCAGTATATGGCCCTCGCCAACCTGGCAGGCGCATCCGCCATCCAACTGCACCATGCAGGTAAGAAGGATCTTCCCAAATTCCATCAGAAGCCATGGCTAAAGCACCGCCAACAGTATTTAAAAAGGGATCAGGTGTATCGACTACAATCCGGTTGGCTAAAATTTTCCTTGCCTTTTCTGATGCCAGAAACTGGTTTTCAGGCGTCCACCGCGCTGGCGCTTTATCCATAACAGGATTTTGAATCAGCACGTAAAAATCTTTATTGTTTTCTATTTTGATCTTGCCTGTAATGATTGGATTTTGCTGTGTAACAGATTCATCAAGTACTCTTGGTGAGGACAGATCAGTAGCATCTGCTATTCTGATTGCGCCTGGAAACTGACCGTTTAGTGTTTTTTCCTTCCCATATTGCAGGTCGAATTTTTGCTGATCAACCGCAAAGATATTGTTCTTACAATTTTCTGGTTTCAAGTAAAAAGACGATTCCGGGTCTACCCCTAAATCACCACTTCTTTTAAATTTTTGATCGCTGGCACCACCAAATGCCCATAAAATTTCAGTCCCTGATTTTACTTTTTCAAACCGAATTTTCAGGATTAGTCCATCGCCTTTGCTTAATGCCAATAAGCTTAACTGCATGGTACCTTCGCCAAGTAATGAATCCTGAATAGTGTACAACATTGATCCAGGCCGGTATTTAGCCACAATATGATCAGCTTTGATCAGCCATTTGCGCTGTGCTCCTTTCATCAGACCGAACTGCAAATTGCCACCCATTGCCGGCATGTATAAGGCGAATTCCGGCAGGTCTCCCGCTTCTACCCGAAAGGCAGAATTCGTGCCATATAAAGCCCGGGTAAATCGGCGGGTTCCATTTTTTATGACGAAATCACGCCCTTCCGGATGATACCTCAGACTTACTTTTTCATGATGCCAGGTTCCGTCTTTTAATTTTGGAGGATAAAGTTCCTGCCCGAAAAGGCTTGCAACGGATGAAAATAAACAGCAGCTTAAAATGAAAAAGCATTTCATAAAATTTAATTTAAGGCTTAACATTTATGGAGTTCGTCACCTTTAGGGAAGATCCGTCCGTAGCAGTAATTTCAACCCGATCAAAAGTCCAGTTTTCGGCAAAATCTATATTCCCGGCAGTTGCTGCAGCAACTTTTAAATTGGTTAACTTGAAATTTTTCAAGATTGTTCCGTTCACACCAATGGCATTGATGGCTTTTTTAGCATTGGTTGCCGTAACATTAAAAATATTTACATTTTTGAATGTCGGGATCCCCTTACTTTCTGGCTCAACCTTATTTAATAGCTTAGTCCAATGCGGTGGAATAGAATCAGGATTATAGCCATCAGGAAGCATAGAATAACTGTATGCCGGGTTCCAATTGGGATTGATCTGAATTACATTTCCAACACCATGCATGGTAATATTTCCAAAATAGATGTCCTCAACGGTTCCTCCCCGTGTTTTAGCTGACTTAATATTAATCGCGTTGCCGGTACCATAACCAACCAAATCAGTTGCCCATACATGGCGAATACTGCCCGATGTTTCACTGCCAAGCGTCAGTAATCCGGCGCCTTTCCGCGCTACACAATTGCGAATCACCACATATTCTGTAGGCCTGTTTACCCGTAAGCCATCCCAATCGCGACCAGCTTTTAAGCAGAAATTATCATCGTTGCAATCAATATCACAGTTTTGAATGAGTGTCCATAACGAAGAATCGACATCGATCCCATCCGTACTCGGGCCATGACCATCAACATTATTTTTTATGGTGATGTGATCAACCGTTACGTAAGAAGAATATAAAAGTTGTACGGTCCAGAAGCCGGCTTGTTGAATGGTTACATCTTTGATGATAATGTCATTTGCAGATTCGACCAAAATTGTTCGTGGCCGTTTAGCATCGTAATCTACAATCCACCTCAAACCTTTTGCATCGTAATCCTTTCTCAAATTCCAGTAATAATCCCAAAATGGTTTACCCTGAGCATTTATGAGTCCTTCACCAGAGATGGCTGCTTTATTTCCTTTTAAAATATTAATTAATGCAGCCGGCCATTTCATTTCAATTCCGGCTACGCGGGTATCAATTTCAGGATAATCTTTAATATCCTGGCTACCTAATAATGTTACTCCTTTCCCTATTTCCAGGTTTACACCAGATTTGATGAATAATGATCCGGTTAAATATTTTCCGGGAGAGAATGAAACTACTCCACCACCCTTTTGAGCACATTCATCAATGGCTTTCTGAATGGCTATTGTAGCCAAAGTTTTACCATCATTTACTGCTCCATATTCATTAACCAGACGATTATTCTGCTTAAAAGAGAATTTCCGGGCACCAGCTTTATTTACCCAGTCGGGTGCTTTAGGCTGTGCGGAAGCAGCCATAGTAGTAAGTAGTAAGGCTGCAAGCAAGAAAGAATAAAGGTTTTTCATCAGTTTAAATGAATATTTGGTTAAATATAGCTGATCTATGATAGACACGCATGCTGTTAATATATCGAAATCAGAACGGTTAACTATCCTGTTGCATCCTGTTGAATATATTAAAAGCTTGCGGGTTGTGAAGCAAACCTGTCCAGTTATAAACTTATTTTAGAGACCACTTTTATTCACCTTAAATATCACGCATTTTAAGTCCTTAGATAATTAAACTATATATTTTAATGCCATATTCGGCTTCTACCTTAAAAATAAATTTTTTTAATGCGACAACTAATTTAGCCATTAGTTTTAATGCCATCTTTTATTCACACCTTAAAGATCATCCTTTTTAATGCGATCGCTTATTTTACTATGAGTTTTAATGCCATTTATCTATTCCACATTAAAAAATTAGATATTTAATGCGGTAATTGTATATTTGTTTCATGGCCTATTTGATTAATTCAGATCGTAACAAACCCTGGAATGAACTTCCAAGCTTACCAATCGATTCAAAATACTACCTTGACGTGGAAATATTAACTCAGTTAGGCGAATCAAAAGCTGCACTTGGCAGGCTTCAGGGAAGAAGTATCGCTATTCCAAATCAAGGACTTTTAATCAATTCCATCAGTTTACAAGAGGCTAAAGCTTCCAGTGCCATTGAAAATATTTTCACCACTGATGATGAATTGTATAAAGCTTTTAGTGAAGAGAATGTGAATCAAACTGATGGCGCAGCCAAAGAAATTCTACATTACAGGGAAGCATTATGGGAAGGTTATAATTACCTGGAAGGCGAAAAACTTATTGATCAGGGATATTTTGTAAAAATGTACCAGGTCGTAAGTCAGTTTAATGACGGCATCAGAACGCCTATTGCACAAGTAGTGATTAAAGAAGGCGGAACGGGGCCAAATGCGGGAAAAGTATTTTACACTCCACCGCGTGGTGCAGGGGTAGTGGAGAAAAAAATGGAGAATTTAATAGAATTTCTAAATGATGATGATAAGTTTCGATTAGATCCTTTGCTTAAAATGGCGATTGGACATTATCAATTCGAGGCAATTCACCCGTTTAGAGATGGTAACGGCAGAACCGGAAGAATTTTCAACATCAATTACCTTACTAAAAAAGGATTGCTCGATTATCCGATACTGTTTTTAAGTCGGTACATAATGGAAAACAAGGAAGACTATTATTCTGGGCTTTCTAGAATTACCCAACGGGGAAGCTGGAAAAACTGGCTGCTTTACATGCTAAAAGCTGTTGAGGTAACATCCAATTTAACTTACAGTAAAATTAATGACATTATTGCTGCCAAAGATGCAATTTTAAGCGCAATTACTGCAGATACGGATATACAACGTCCTGAATCATTGGTGAGTGCAATATTTACCCAGCCTTTTACCCGTGTGCAACATCTTGTAAAAGCAGGAATTTATGCAGAAAACACCGCCAGAAAGTACCTGGATGAACTGGTAAAAATGGCTGTTCTGGAGAAAAGAATTATTGGAAAAAGACATTACTATTTAAATCTGGAACTCTACAGAATTCTATCTGAATAATCTTCTATAAGGAGGAGCGATTTTCTATTGCCCCAGGAATTATATAAACATTTCTAAAAATGATGTAAAGCCAGCAACAGCGTTAGTTTTAATTTTGTAAGCACACACAAGCAAATTTAAAAATGAACATTAAGCTATCGTTATTAACATTGTTGCTATCAGGATCTGCTATCGGGGCAAGTGCACAGCATGAAATGCACCAGATGGGTGATTCCAGCAAGAAAGACACCACCCGAATGGATCACAGTATGCACCAAATGAAGGGGATGCAAACTGAAATACCGATGAGCCACGCCTATTCTTTAAATTTACCCATGCAAAGAAATGGATCAGGAACCGCATGGCTGCCAGATGCTTCGCCTATGTATGGCTTAATGTTTCATGCTAAAAAATGGATGTATATGGCACATGGAAATGTGGCGCTACGCTATACAAAGCAAGATGTGGCAAACAAAGGAAGTCGGGGCGGAGATCAGTTTGATGCTCCAAACTGGTTCATGTTTATGGGACAAAGGAAGGTTGGCAGGAAAGGTTTGCTTCATTTCAGTTCGATGCTTTCATTAGATCGCTTTACAGAAGGCGGTGCCGGATATCCGCTGTTATTTCAAACGGGTGAAAGCTGGAAAGGACAGCCTTTGGTTGATCGCCAGCACCCGCACGATTTATTTTCAGAACTTTCGGTGGCCTACACTTACGCCTTCAACAAAAAATCTGATGTAACCCTTTACCTGGGTTATCCCGGTGAACCAGCCCTGGGTTCTGTGGCCTTTATGCACCGGCCTTCGGCACTGGCAAATCCGGATGCACCAATCTCTCACCACTGGAACGACGGCACACACATTACTTTTGGTGTAGCTACCCTTGGCTACCGGTATGATAAAGTTAAAATTGAAGCTTCTTCCTTTACGGGCAGAGAGCCCGATGAAAACCGCTTCGACTTCGATAAACCAAGATTTGATTCCTATAGTGCTAGGTTATCTTACAATCCTGGCAAAAACTGGGCGCTACAGGTTTCGCATGGCTGGATCAAAAGCCCCGAAAGCCTGCACAATGATGAAAATGTAAACAGAACAATTGCCTCAGCCATTTATGCGCTACCACTTGGTGAAGAAAAGAACATTAATGCTACAGCACTTTGGGGCTTAAATAAAACAAAAGGCCATGATGGAGAAAACGCCATTTTGCTTGAAGGTGCCTATCGGGTTAAAAAACTTTCTTTATACACCAGATACGAGTATGTGCAAAAATCTGCAGAAGAACTTAACCTGAATGAAGCTGTTTATGGTCATGATGCTTTTGGAGTTAATGCCCTGAGTCTGGGAATTAATTACGACATCTTAAATTTCAGCAAATTCAGAACTGCACTGGGCGGACAAGTTTCGCTTTACAAAACAGCTGCAGCCCTTGATCCGCTTTATGGCAAAAACCCTGTTGGTGCACAGGTTTTCATCCGGATTTATCCGAACCTGATGAAAATGTAATAACATGGGGGAAGTCAAAATCCCCCATAACGATTAATATAAAAGCCTATCCCTTCAAAGCCTTAAAAATTGCAACCAGATCTTCTTCACCATAGGTACTTTCAGCAGCTTCAAAAGTTTTAAGAGCTATTTGCGCTAACGGGGTCGAAATGCCTTCATCTTTTGCCAACCTTAAATCTTTCACAATATGCTTTAAGGCAAATGCAGCCTGGTATTGATCGTTTAAAATGGCTTCGCCTTTAATTTTAGTAAATACATTACCAATTGCCGCGTTACCAATCAAGTCTAAAAGATCTGATGATTTAATTCCTTTTTCGTTGGCAAACAAAATGGTTTCTGCCAAACCCTGGGTATACAAGGCCAGTAATGAATTTATGGCTAATTTAGCCTGATTACCGGCACCCGTTTCGCCAACCCGTTTACTTAATTTCCCTAACTGATCGAGGATTGGTTTTACTTCTTCAAAGGCAGATTGATCGCCGCCAACCATCACCACCAACTGACCCGTTTCAGCCTGTTTCACACTTCCGGAAACCGGAGCATCAAGATAACGGGCATGTTGGCCAGCACAAATTGCCGCCATCTTTTTAGATATTGCTGGCGAAACGGTACTCATATTAATAATGGTTTTCCCATTCAAATCTGCTTTCAAAAGGCCTTCCCCAGCTTCAAAAACGGCTTCGATGGCTTTATCGTAGGTGACCATAATCATGATGATATCATTTTCTGTAGCCAGTACTTTTGGATTTTCAGCCTCTCGCGCACCCAGTTCAGTTAGTTTGCCTGCTTTTCCTTCACTCCTATTGTAAACCGTAACCGGATATCCTGCTTTTATCAATTGTTCAGCCATCGGAATTCCCATGTTTCCAAGACCAATCCATCCTATTTTTGTAGTTTTCATTTCTTCTTCTTTTGATGATGAACAAATTTGATAAAGAAATGATTGAAATGCGTTGTGTTTAGATCATTTTTCAAGATTGACCAGCACATGAAATTAAATGTGGAGAGCAAACCATAAATGTGTAAAACCCAATGTAGGAATAGTAGCCGGAAAACATAACTTTAAAATTCAATTACATAATCATGAGCTATTTACTTAAAGACCTGTATTCGCCGGCATTTTATGAAGGATTAACAAGCGCATTGGCTTCCACCATACCGGATTTTGATCGTTCAGCGTTTCTTAAAGGTATTTTTAATGATGATTTTAGTTCAATGGAATTGAAAGAACGGATGAAACACACTTCAAAAGTACTTCATGGTTTTCTTCCCAGTGAGTATCCGGAGACAATCAAAATAATCAAAAACACCATAGAAGTACTGAAGCAAAAAGGAATTGGACAAGATGGCCTGGCCTATATGTTTTTACCTGATTACCTGGAAACCTATGGCCTGGAATATTTCGAAGAATCTGTTGAAGCGCTTGAATTTGTAACCCAGTTTGTAAGCTGTGAATTTGCAGTTCGTCCGTTTATTTTAAAATATGGTGATCAAATGATTGCCCAAATGCAGCAATGGTCTTTACATGAAAGCCATAAAGTAAGAAGGTTAGCCAGTGAAGGGAGCCGCCCACGTTTGCCCTGGGCCATGGGCATTCCTTTTTTAAAAAAAGACCCTGGCAGCATTTTACCGATTTTAGAAAACCTGAAACATGATTCTTCTGAATATGTGCGGCGAAGTGTGGCAAACAGCCTGAATGATATTGCCAAAGATCACCCAAACATTGTGTTAAACATAGCCAAGAGATGGTCGGGGGTAAGTGCAGAAACCGATGCCATTATTAAACATGGCTGCAGAACCCTGCTTAAACAAGGCCATGCGGAAATTCTGAAACATTATGGATTAACCGATGAAGGTATTTTATTGAAAGATTTCAAAATTTTAACCCCTGAGGTTAGGATTGGAGAAAGCCTTGCTTTTTCTTTCTCCATCAAAAACGAAAATTCAACTGCGCAAAAAATCAGACTGGAATATGCCATTTATTACAAGAAACAAAATGGGCAGAACACTAAAAAGGTTTTTAAAATTTCGGAAAGAATTTACCAGCCTGGTGCCGAAGTGAGCATAGTCAGAAAGCAAAAGTTCGTTTTAATTACCACACGAAAATTTCATTTGGGTGACCATCAAATTGCGCTGATTATTAATGGTGCGGAGAAGGAAACTTCCAATTTCGATTTGCTGGCCTAAGTTAACAGGGTAATCAATTGATCCAACAAAGGAATTTGCCTGTCTTTAATCGCAAGGATAGCTTTTTCATAAGTAAACCAATCGCCACGATCTACTTCTACAAAACTTTGCATTTTACCTGATTTCGGTGGCCATTGCATTTCAAAGGTATTGCTTACCAAAAGCTGTGGATCAAGATCACCTTCTACAGCCCAGCACAAAACTTTTTTTCCCCCTTTTTGAATAATGGGCTGCAATTCGATAAAATCTCCGGTAATCTTTGTTCCCACTTCCTCTTCAAATTCTCTGATGGCGGCATCAAGAGGCTTCTCATCTCCTTCAAATTCGCCTTTTGGCACAGACCAGACACCTAAATCTTTCTTTGCAAAAATAGGTCCGCCGGGGTGAATAAGGAAAAACTCTAATTCAGGTCCGGTTTTCCGGTAAAGTAATAATCCTGCACTTTGTCTCATAAATATGTGGTTTTACATCTTTTCATTAAATACAATAAACGCTTATTAGGTTTGCTAATTAAGCCTGCTGATTGCACATAACCCATAAAACTAAAATTGATGCGCAGCATATCATGCTTTAAAGAACAATCAATTCCAGGCATCCTGTATTCAAAATAAATGTACAATACAGCAGCCTTCATCACCCTAAAATGCTATGGAATGAAAATTGGTTATAGGCAGATGCTGTTAATCATAGAAATTCCAACTTACCCCAAATTTCAATAAGGCATCCTGCATAGGGTAACGATTCACCGTATAATAACCTGGGACCAATAAGCCTTGATTTATGAAATCGTATTTAACAAAAAGGTTTGCGCGTTTAAGATTTGCTTTAAAGAAAACATCAACAATCGGCGTTGATTTATAAACCGTATTACTCCCTATAAAAAATTGCGCAGTGGCCGGCGAATAGGAATAGTTTGCATACTCAGAATTATACCGTACATCAAAACCAAAATTTGATTTCAGCACTTTGAAAAACGTACTGTTTAAATAGATACTGTTATAGGTATAGAATTCCGGAGTTCTTAAAATTTCATTTCTATCTGTTTTTTGATAAGCCAGATAGTTCTCCAATACAAACTTTCCAAACCGCCATTTCTTCGAAACATCAAATCTGATCAAGCTGATATCTCCATCAACCTGTTTAGGCGCAATTGCATTATTTCCGTTAGCATTATCTAAAGCAAAGTAAAGATAATTACTGGTTAAGAAATACTTGGCTCCTGCCGTGAATTCATATTTGTCATTAATAAACCCGAAAGACAGGTTGGCAACTTTTGTGTTCTGAAAACCCGTATTTTCCCATCTATAGTGATTACCATGATAATAATTAAAGAGCTGAGATGGAGATTGATTTTGTACATAAGCACCTAATTCTACCCGTCCAACGGTTTTGCTTAACAGAATTCTACTTTTAGCTTCATACAAATAATCGCCTGCATTTTCCCCTTGTAGAATTTGCTGTAAATCCAGGTTAAAATCGATATTATTGGAAAATCGGTAACCAACAGAACCTAAAACAGTTGTATTTTGATAGGTAAACTGACTTTCTTCATACGTTAATCCATCAGGCTTGAAGCCCAAAAAACGATGAGTGTAGTAATCATGCCGGATTCCCGCGTCGATTTTCAACTCATTTTTTATCACCGTTGAGTTCTTCGGACGCAGAAAAAAGCTGTAAATAAATTCATTCTTAATGTGGCGTACCTTGGTAGAATCATTCGTAAAGGAAGGATCAGCAAATCCAGCAGGCAATACATTATTTTCATCAAGTTCATTTTTAGCGAAACTATAATTATCGCTATTGTATTCTACCGTATAGGTAACTTTATTAGTAGGTAAAACCGCGTTATTGGCATTTGTTGAAGTATCTATCCTTCCTACATAGTAAGTTTGCCTCAGGAAGAGTGTATTTTTCTTATATAAATTTCTTGCTGTAGTCAGATTTACTACTTCTGATGCACGATCAATTTTACTATATCCCGGCTCAAAGATAGTCGTATCGCTATTGGATCCGTTTTCATAGGCGCGCATGGTATTAAAAATAGCAGATGCCCACATGTTGTATCGCTTACTTGGTGATTGGTACCAGGAGAATACAGCCACATTTAAATTATCTCCACGCTGCCTCCGGTAAAAACCCCGGGAGTCTCCACGATTAAAATTCACGCCAACATTCCAGTTTTTTTTAATATTCTGGCTATGGATCATTTTAAATAACTGCTCTTTCTGACCTGCGCTGACCAGGTACAGACTGGTGTATGGTGCCCTTGCCTGATAATAGATGATGTCATCCGGTGTCATTGCATAATAATCCAATGAGTGGAAACCTACGTCAAAACCGATCCGTTTACTTGGTTCGTAAAGTAAAGGCCTGGCAGAAAGGCCCATATTACCATTGTTAATGGTGGGATGCTGAGGCTGTAAAAGCGGACTATAATTCTGGATATTTACGGTAGATGTATCGAGCGGCAAAAGCACGATACTATCCTTGCTTAGCCCCAGCTTGGTATAACGAATAAATTTTGCAGTGTAAATGACAGAATCCTGCCCATCAAGTTTTTTTCTGATGGAATCTGCTTCGGTTTTTTTATTAATGTTTGTTTTTAAATCCTGGGCAAAAGCTTTGTTGATGCCCGTTAGCAGTAAAATTAAAAGACAAATCTGAGCCAGTTTACCCATCTTACAACTCAGCAATTAGGCGGGTTAAAATTTCGGTCATCTTCGGTTCCGCTTTAGCCGCAGCTGCTAGAATCTCGTCGAGGTTAAAGGGTTGTAAATCTTCAGGGAAACCTTCATCTGTTAATACAGAAATGGCAAACACTGGTAAGCCGGCATGATTGGCCACAATAACTTCGGGTACAGTACTCATGCCAACAGCATCTGCGCCAATTAAACGCAGGTATTTATATTCAGCTTTAGTCTCTAAATTTGGGCCGGAAACAGCTACATAAACGCCTTTATGGCAGTTAATTTCCACTTCTTCGGCAATCTTCAACGCTTTTGCAATAATATCTCTTTTGTAAGGCTGGCTCATATCCGGAAACCGCGGACCGAGTGAGCTCTCGATTAAACCACGTAGCGGATTATCTGGCTGAAGGTTAATGTGATCTTCGATGATCATTAGATCACCTTTTTTAAATTCAGGATTTAACGAGCCTGCAGCATTAGAAACAATTAAATTTTCAATGCCCAAACCTTTCATTACCCTTACCGGGAAAGTGATCTGCTGCATGCTGTAACCCTCATAATAATGCAAACGGCCTTGCATGGCCACAATTTTCTTCCCGTTCAACGTTCCAAAAATCAGCTTACCACTATGAAATTCCAACGTAGAGATAGGGAAATTTGGAATGTTAGAATACATCAGTTGATGTTCAACCTCTATTTCTTTCACTAAACCACCCAATCCTGTTCCTAAAATAATACCAATCTCGGGCTTAAAATTTTCAGTTTTGCGTTTTATATATTCAACGGTTTCTTCTATTGCTCTTAACATAGTTTAAAATAAGTTCATCAAAGGTAACCTTATCTTCTTCAAATAATTCAACCTCGATGGGTAAAAAATATGCGGGTAAATTTACCAGTAAATCTTCAAATCCCGCAGCTTTTAAACGTTTGCTATCCTTTTCTGTTGTGATGATGATTTTTTCTTTTTTACTACCCGATTCAAATGCTGATTTAAACTTCTTAATGTCGTCTGTTTTAAAGGCATAATGATCAGCAAATTTCTCATGTTTAATGGTTTTAGTATACTTTTCCAACTCCTCTATTAAAGGATCTGGATTTGCAATACCCGTTAACAGAAAGATTTCATAATCTTTTATCGATTCCAATGAACGCTGCTGTGCTGAATAAAGATGTTTTAGATCGCCATACTTAAGATAAGAGTGCAATACTTTCTGAGTATCATTAGGCTGCAATTCATTAATAGAGGCCTGCTGCGCCACATGCAATAGTGGAACAGGGGCTTTGGTAACCAGCAAAATTTCTGCTCTTTTCCTGGAGGAAAAAACATCACGCAGGTTCCCGGCCGGAAGTAAAAACTGCAAAGTTCCCAATTTCCTGAATTCGAAAAGAAGAATATTTAAGCCTGCTTTAACCGGGCGATGCTGAAAGGCATCGTCTAAAATGATTAAATCGTGGTTTTCCTTCAACTTTTCAATTCCCTTAACCCGATCCTCGCAAACGGCAACCGTTACCGCTTTAAATTTATGGTAATACTGTAGTGGTTCATCCCCTATCGTTTCGGCCGTAGCCTGATCATCCGCTAAAATGAAACCTTTCGTTTCCCGGCCATATCCCCTGCTCAAAATCGCAATTTTATAATCCGCCAATAACCGAACTAAATATTCGGTGGTAGGCGTTTTGCCCGATCCACCTACAGCCAAATTGCCCACACAAATTACCGGCAAATCAAATTTAACCGATCGCACGATTCCCCAATCGTAAAGTTTTTTACGAAGGGTAATGGCAATACCATAAATTAAAGAAAAAGGAAGCAGTAAAAGACGTAAATATTTAAGTAGCATAACTGGATTTCAAAATTACTTATTATTTAAAAAAGAAAGGCACCACATTTTTACAATGCCTATTAAAGCAACCCTATCCAATAAAAAATGTTTCTAAATTTATAAGCTTTTTCAAAGCTGCCCTAGATGCATTGCCCTATTATGCCAGTGAATAATCGATTCAAATTACATCATGTTCCAATAGGAATGATGTTCGGGAAAATTACGCCCAAAGTTGATGAATTTTAAATACGCTTTCCATTCTGCATATAAATTCCGTTGTGTAAATCTTTAAAAACCAGGATGAAACAGTCTGATCAAAAACTTTACGTTATTAGAATATTATTTTCACTATCATTGCTGATCATCAATGTTAAATAATGTCTCCTAATAAACGTTTAGTAATTGGCCAGGGCCAGATAAGTGGTTATATTTCTATATTTCTTGCCGTTTTAGCTTTACTTGGAATTCTTTGTTTTCACTATCCTGAAAAACTGACCACTCCGGAATTTCGGGAAATATATACCAAAGATAGTATGGAAGTGTTGATGCTAGGCGGCGTAATTGCTTCCTTCTTCTTTGCAGCGCTAAGTATCATCTTAAGTAAAAAACTGAAATGGGGATGGCCGGGATTTGCACTTGCTGCTTTAGCCGTTATTCTTGGTGCACTAAGCGTTCAGGGCCGGGACGTTGCAAAATCCAGCTGGCATTTCGGTTTAGACTGGATGATTTTAGACTTACTTTTAATGGTGGCAATATTTGTTCCATTGGAATTATTTTTCCCTAAAAACAACGAGCAAACCAAGTTTCATGAAGAATGGCGTACCGATTTAACTTACTTCGTCATCAGCCATTTATTTATCCAGTTTTTCGGAATCATTACACAAAAGCCAGCCGTGTTGTTTTTTGGATGGATGGGATTAGATAAACTGCACACCTGGGTGCAGGGTTTACCTTTTATCGTTGCTTTATTTTTGGCATTTTTCACTACAGATTTATTTCAATACTGGGCGCACCGCTTTTTTCATACACGTGTTTCTTTGTGGCGTTTCCATTCCATTCACCATTCTACCCAAAATATGGATTGGCTTGCCGGAAGCCGGACGCATTTTATTGATATCTTTTTTACCAGGGCCATGACTTTTATTCCGCTATATATTTTCGGATTTTCATCAACGGTATTTAACGTCTACATCATTTTCATCGCTATCCACGCCGTTTTAATTCACGCCAATACAAGAATTAACTTCGGTCCGCTGAAATATATTTTTACCACACCACAGTACCATCATTGGCACCATTGCGAAGATCCAAAATATTATGGGCACAACTTTGCATCAATCTTCCCTTTTATAGATATGATATTCGGCACCTATTATCTCCCTAAAAACGAATGGCCGGCCGGCACTGGCGTTCATGAAGCATCCTATCCTAAAGGTTTTGTCAATCAATCTATCTATCCTTTCACAAAAAGTCCGTTTGATACCGATTTGAATATGGAGGAAAGAAGCGACAGGTAAAATTCGTTTGTCGTTGGTCGTTTATCGTTGTTAGTGACAGCCTTCTGTATTCTTTTTAATCACGCAATTTCGTTGGTCGTTGGTCGTCTATCGTTGTAGAGCTGCATCTTCTGTGGTCTTTTTTTTAATATTAATTTGGCACATCGTTTAATCATTCAGGCCCCGGTACATATTTATTTCAACCTTAGTCTTCTTCAAACATTGTTGAAATAATTATGTTAAATTGCAAGATATGCTTGATGCCGATGTAATCATTGTAGGAGGAGGCCTGGCCGGATTAGTCAGCGCCATTCATTTATCAAAGGCAGGCAAATCCGTAATTTTAATCGAGAAAGATCAATATCCGCATCATAAAGTTTGTGGTGAATACATTTCTAACGAGGTATTGCCCTATCTGCGTTCGTTGGGTGCAGATCCGGCAGTACTAGCCCCTACTCAACTCACTAAATTTGAAATGAGTACGCCTAAAAGCAAGCTGATCCGGGCCGATTTACCATTGGGAGGCTTTGGCATCAGCCGGTTTACTTTCGATCATTTCCTGTATGAAAAAGCAAAATCAGCAGGTGCCCTCATCGTTCACGATACGGTATTAGATGTGATATATGAAAATGAAATCTTTTCCGTATCCACCACAGCCCAAAATTATCGAAGCAGGTTGGTCATTGGTGCATATGGCAAACGATCAACTTTAGATGTGAAGTTAGATCGCGATTTTATTAAAGAGAAGTCGGCCTGGCTTGCCATAAAGGCGCATTATCAAGGAGATTTTCCTAATGATTTAGTTGCACTTCATCATTTTAAGGGCGGCTATTGCGGTGTGTCGAAGGTAGAAAATAACATGCTTAATGTTTGTTACCTGATAAATTATGCTTCGTTCAAAAAGTATAAAAACATCACCACACACCGTGAGGAAGTATTGTATCAAAACCCATATCTAAAAAAGGTTTTTGAAAACAGCATACCCCAGTTTGAAACACCATTAACCATTAGCCAGATCTCTTTCGACCGAAAAGAATGTGTTAAAAACCACATTTTAATGGTTGGCGACACGGCAGGGTTAATTCATCCGCTTTGTGGTAATGGAATGGGAATGGCTATTCACGCGGCAAAAATAGCAAGTACCCTGGTCAGCAGTTTTTTGGAGGGAAAGATTGCTGATCTTGAAAAACTCGAACAATCATATACAACAGCATGGCAAGATAATTTTAAATCAAGATTAAAAACCGGCCACTTACTTTCGGGGTTACTAAAGAAGGAAAAGTTCTCCAATTTTTTAATTAACGGTATTGCTAAATTTCCAGCCATTTTGCCGAAAATAATAAAACATACACACGGAAAACCCATAATAATAAGTTAAATGGTTGTAGATACCAGAACAAGAAGTAATGAGCCCGAGCTGATGGATGATTTTGCCCTCGAGGGTGAAATATTGAGAGATGCACTTGACAAAATTGCCAGCATAAACAAGCTTTTGGGTGGAAACAAAGTAACCCTGGATGGTGTTAAAGACCTGATGGGCTCAGCGAATGAGGATAGAGAAATCTCTATTTTAGATGTTGGCTGTGGCAATGGAGATATGTTAAGAACGCTCGCCGATTACGGGCGGACAAAACAATTAAAGTTTAAGCTGATTGGTGTAGATGCAAATGCTTTCACCATTCGCCATGCGGAAAGTTTATCGGAGCATTATAACAACATCACTTACCAATGTATAGATATCTTTACCGACACCTTTAAAACGACAAATTTTGATATTATTTTATGTACGTTAACCTTGCATCATTTTAAAGATGAAGAGATCCTGGCTTTGCTTCAATCTTTTCATCAGCAAACCACTTTAGGAGTGGTGATTAACGATTTACACCGGAGCAAGCTGGCTTATCACTTATTTAATGCGATATGCTTTGTTTTCAGGCTCAATGAAATGTCGCGAAAAGATGGCTTAGTATCTATTTTAAGGGGATTTAAAAGGTCTGATTTGGCCCAATATGCCAAAAAATTAAAGTTTAAAAGTTACAGTATCCGCTGGAGATGGGCATTTCGCTACCAATGGATTATAAAATCAATATGAGCGTAAAAATTAAAGCCGTTAGCAAAGCATTACCTCCGTTCAGTCGTGCAACCGAAGAAATTGTACCTTTCCTGGATGCCTGGCTAGCTGGGCAAGATGAACGGTTCATCAGAAAGGTTAAAAAGATTTTTGAAAATGCGGCCGTAGATAAGCGCTATTCATTCATGTCGCCGGAAGAGGTTTTTAGCAATGCCTCATTTGAAGAGCGAAATAAAATCTACATCCGCGAAGGGATAAAATTAGGTGCTCAATGCCTCACAGAAGCTTTGAAAAAAGCCAGCTGGAAAGCGGAAGACGTAGATTTTCTGATTACTGTAAGCTGTACCGGGATTATGATTCCCTCACTGGACGCCTACCTGATCAATGAACTTAAGTTACGTCAGGATGTTGTGAGACTTCCGGTAACCGAAATGGGCTGTGCTGCAGGAGTTTCAGGCATGATTTACGCCAAGAATTTTTTGAAAGCAAATCCGGGAAAACGGGCAGCAGTAGTAGCGGTAGAATCGCCAACGGCTACCTTTCAGTTAAACGATTTCTCAATGACTAACATTGTGAGTGCTGCTATTTTTGGCGATGGCGCCGCCTGTGTACTTTTATCTTCTCATGACGATGATGAAGGCCCTGCAATCCTCTCCGAAGAAATGTACCATTTTTATGATGCTGAACACATGATGGGTTTCGACCTCACCGATACCGGATTAAAAATGGTATTGGATATTGAAGTCCCACAAACCATTGAAGCACACTTCCCCGATATTATCCATCCGTTTCTTGCTAAGCAAAACTTAGAAATTAAAGATATAGATTACCTGATTTTTCATCCCGGAGGCAAAAAAATTGTGCAAATGGTAGAAAGTTTATTCGGCGAATTAGGTAAAAATATTAATGATACGAAGGAAGTCTTGCGCCTTTATGGAAATATGAGCAGCGCAACCGTTTTATATGTTTTAGAACGTTTTCTCGACTCAAAACCCCTGAAAGGTGAAAGAGGTTTAATGTTGAGCTTTGGTCCGGGATTTTCTGCACAAAGAATTTTAATAGAATGGTAAAACCAACAGCTAAACAAATTATCGATTTACTCCCCTATTCAAAGCCTTTTCTTTTCGCCGATCAGATCGAGAAGATTAACGAAGATAGCGTAACGGGATGTTTTACTTTCGATCCTGAACTTGATTTTTATAAAGGACACTTCAAGGAGAGTCCGGTTACACCTGGCGTAATCTTAACTGAAACCATGGCACAGATCGGATTGGTTTGCCTTGGTATTTTTCTCCTGTCAGTAGAGGATATTGAGTTCAAGGGCCAGGTGGCCATGACCTCTTCCAATGTTGAGTTTTTACGACCCGTGTTCCCTGGGGAGAAAGTAACGGTGATCTCCGAAAAAATATATTTCCGTTTTAATAAATTGAAGTGCAAAATCACCATGCAAAATGAGGCAGGAGAAAAAGTTTGCTATGGAGAACTTGCCGGAATGTTTATAAAGAATACCAATGAATAATCGAGTGGTCATTACCGGAATGGGTGTGGTTTCGCCCAATGGCATCGGGCTGGAAAAGTTTACACATGCCATTAAAAATGGGATCTCTGGTATTAAACATCAGCAGCTTTTAAGCGATTTAAAATTCTCTTGTCAGATTGCTGGCTTGCCGGAGGTATTACCGGAACTGGCTGCGGAATATTTTACGCCCTTAGAATTACGTAATTTTAATAGCACGGGTATTTTATACGGTGTAATAGCTGGTTTGGATGCCTGGAAAGACGCAGGCCTGGAAGTAAACCGAACAGATGAGCCCTTTTGGGATTACGGAATGGTTTTCGGCGCCGGAACTTCTGGTATCGATCGTTTTAGAGAGGCCATTTACACTATTGATAAATTAGAAATAAGAAGATTAGGCAGTACAGTTGTCGCGCAAACAATGAACAGCGGTGTTAGCGCCTACCTTTCCGGAAAAATCGGATTGGGCAATCAAATTTCTACCAATTCGTCGGCCTGCTGCACAGGCACAGAAAGCCTGCTCACCGCTTATGAACGCATTAAAACTGGCCAGGCAACGGTAATTCTTGCTGGCGCAACCAGCGACAGTGGCCCCTACATTTGGGGCGGGTTTGATGGCATGAAAGTTTGCACTTATAAACATAATGATACGCCAACCCAAGGCTCCAGACCCATGAGTGCCACTGCAAGTGGCTTTGTACCAGGAAGCGGTGCTGGTGCTTTCGTCGTAGAATCATTGCCTCATGCCGAAGCCCGCGGCGCGAAAATATACGCGGAAATTTTAGGTGGCCATGCGAATTCGGGCGGACAAAGAGGCGCCGGAACCATGACTGCTCCTAACCCTAGGGCAGTGCAACGGTGTATTGTGAAGAGTCTTGAGAATACAGAAGTTGAAGCACATGAAATTGATGCAATCAATGGCCATTTAACAGCTACTGCTATGGATGCATTGGAAATCAAAAACTGGACCATTGCTTTAAACAGAAAAGGAAGTAATTTTCCTTATATTAATGCTTTAAAGGGAATGACAGGCCATTGTTTAACAGCTTCGGGCAGTATCGAGTGTGTGGCATCGGTATTGCAGATCCATCAGGGTTTTCTTTTTCCTAATGTAAATTGTGAAGATTTAAACCCGGCAATAGCTGAATTAATTGATGTCGGGAAGATCCCACAAACATTAAGAGCAACCAACATCAATACACTAATAAAGGCAAGCTTCGGTTTCGGAGACGTTAACGCCTGTATCATTTTTAGAAAATATAACCCATGAGCAACGAAGAAATAATCAATAAACTGAAACCTATTATTACTACTTACGCACCAGTTTCGGCAGCGCTGGATAACCTGAATGAAGATTCTGATTTTATCAAAGATTTAAATATCAATTCGGCCAATCTGGTTGATATTGTTCTGGATGTGGAGGAAGAATTTGGTATTACAATTGATAACACCTCAATGGAAAAAATGCTCACCGTCAAGGCTTCCATCGAAGTAATTAAAGAAAAATTAAGTGAAAAATGATCGGCAACGACATTGTAGATTTAGTTCTGGCCAGCACACAAAGCAACTGGCAAAGAAAGGGTTATCTGGATAAAATTTTCACCAAAGAAGAACAGATGCTAATTGTTGCCGCAGTTAATGCCGATGAAATGGTATGGCGGTTATGGAGCATGAAGGAATCGGCCTATAAAATCCACAACCGCGAAACGGGCATCAGAAAGTTTGCGCCTACGGGTTTATGCTGCAAACTGCTAAATCCTGATCCAACCATCACCGGATCGGTAACCATCAACCAGGTAATTTACTTCACCAAAACTGAGTTTTCACCTGACTACGTACATACCGTTGCCTCATCTTTTCGCGAGCGACTGGATGAGATTTCCGCAAATATTTATATCAAACCCGACCATCCCGCTCATTATAAAACCCTTGCGCCAGACTGTGTAAGTCATCATGGCAGATACCTGGCTTTGGCTTATGAATAGCAGATTTTTAATTGAGAATTTATGCCTTCCTTATTCATTTTCACAGGATCTTTATACGAATAGGCCCTTTAATGTGATTCACATCAATAGGCACCCCTTTTTGAGTAATTACTACTTTACCCTGATGATGCAAATCGACCGCCACATCAACAATATCTTTCATGTGTTCACGCCAGTCTTCAGGAAATAACATGCGGGCAATTTCTGATGGGCAGGTACTCTTTTCAGTACCGCGTTGAGTAGCTACAGTCAAAATGGTTGTTAAAATATCTTTATGCTCTTGCATCTGGTATTAACAAATAAACGGCGTTATTGCTTTAAATTAAACGTCACAATTGATAACAATGCCCGGTTGGTTACGGCTTAGAAACTTAACTTCCTGTTCATTCACTTTCTTTCTCAAATCAAGACTTCGATGGTAACCGATATTTTGGTCAGCGCCAGGCGAAAACTAATGATATTATCCTGTAATTTTCAGTGACTGTATATGGCCGTCTTTCATCTGAAAATGATATTTCAAAACGATAGGGCTGCCCTCGAAAGTTCCTGAAATCTTGGCTAACAGGATACTTTCCGTTTCATTATATTCTAATGGCTCAACTCTCGTTTTGTATTCCTCGTTTGCGTTAGCTATCCAATGTTGTATTTCAGATCTTCCGCTATGTGTTTTGTGCTCATCGAACACAACGGCTGTTTCAGAAAAACAATTGGCATAAGCTACACTATCAAAATGATCTTGTGCCTCAATTAAATTCGATATTACTTCTGGTAAATTCATTTTTTCTAATTTAGATTATTAAATAGTTGGTATCGTTCCGCCGTCAATTACAAACTCTGTTCCCGTTAAATAGCCGGCTCTTGGCGAAACTAAAAAGCCAACCAATTCTGCAATTTCACCCGGATGTGCCGGTCTTCCAAACGGAATTCCGCCTAGACCGTCCATTACACTTTTCATAGCCTCTTCAATGGTGCTTTTCGAGTTTTCAGCAATTCGTTCCATCATTCTGTTGGCAGATGTTGTCATGATCCATCCGGGCGAAACAGTTAAAACACGAACACCTTTCGACGAAACTTCATTAGATAAACTTTTACTGTAATTCAGCAAACCTGCTTTTGCAGCTGCATAAGGTAAGGTACTGTCGTACAAGGGCAATCTTGCCTGAATAGAAGATATATGAATAATAACACCACTTTTCCGTTTTACCATTTGAGGTAAAAACCCTTTGTCTAAACGAACCGGTGCGAACAAATTTGTTTGCATAGTTGTTTCCCAATCCTCATCTGTCAGTACGGCGTAACCGCCGCCTGGTGTCTCAGACCCACCAAGATTATTAACCAGGATATCCAGTTTACCATGTACTTTTAACACTTCAGTAATCACTTTGACGGTGCCATCAGCTTTACTTAAATCTGCTGAAATAAAGTGGAAATTCTGGTTTACCTCTGCTGGTTTGTTTCTTGCGGTAATGATCACTTTTGCACCCGCTTGAAATAACCGCTCCGCAATTGCTTTCCCTGCACCCTTTGTACCGCCTGTTACCAATGCCGTTTTACCGGCCAATTCGTTGTTGAAATTAAATTGATCTTCCATTTTGCATCATATTTTGTACAAATTTCCATGATATAATGGTTTACTACAATAACGGAAAACCGAATTGCATAGGGACAAAATTATCCCCTATTGTACATTCTGGAACATTGAGTTAAATTTGCAGGAATGCATGAAAGAAAAATTCCTTTGAACCTCAATTGCGGCCTCGATTTAGTTGGCGAAGTATTGTATGGAAAGTGGAAAATCCGCTTAATCTGGTTTATAAATGAAGGGAACAAACGTCCGAGTGAACTTCAACGTAAAATTCCAGATGCTTCAAGACGGGTTTTAAATATTCAGCTGAAGGAATTGGAAGAACACGGTTTGGTTTCCAAGATGATCTATCCTGTTGTACCTCCAAAAGTAGAATACAGTCTTACAGAGTTTGGCAGTACCTTAATTCCTGTTATTTCGGCTTTGGGAAACTGGGGCGATGAACATCAGGAGCGTTTACGAAATTTGATTTTAAAGCGTTCAGATTTTACTTCAGGTAATTAAAAGAGTGCGTACTTATCCAAACCCGGCAGAGAGGGCGAACGGTATTACCCGTTATTCGCTTAAATTCATTGGCGAGATTCCCTCCACTACTTATTGCAGAAAAAACAATAAACAGACCCTGAAAAATTAACCCTTGTTAACCAAATAATTAACAAGGAATTAAGCTTAGTGCAATATTGGCTGATTAGTTTTGCCTCAAACGGAAAACAAAACTATGAACTTCAAAATTATCAGCAAACAGTCATTGGCATGTGCTGTGACTGCCTTTGTTGGCGCAATCATTACGATTAGCGCCTGTAAAAAAGACCGCGAGGAGGAAAATCCAGCACCAACCAATCCAATCGAACTCAAAAATTATTCAGTTAATCCTTCCTTATTAATGAGCATGCCCGGCTTTGAGGGGTTAAAAATCACTACATTGATTAGCTCTGATGATGTACTGCCGGAGTCGCCTAACTTTGTGTTCGGTGCTCAGCCTGACGGTGCGGGAATTATTAAAAATCCATCGGGCGAAGGTTTTGTGATGATTAATAACCATGAAATTCTTCAGTCCGTATCGAGGGTTTATCTGGATAAAAATTTCAAACCGGTCAAAGGAGAATACATTGTTGATGCTGATGGCGGAATGACACGCCTCTGCTCGGCAACTTTGGCTACGCCAGAAGAACATGGTTTTCCAAAACCCGTATTTTTAACTGCCGGAGAAAGTGGCGTAGAATCTATGATTCATGCCATCGACCCACTGGGTGCTGCCGATAAAAAAAATAACCAGCGTACTTTAGGCGCATTAGGCAGATGGAGCGCAGAAAATGCCGTTCCGCTTCCAAAGGCCAGTTACGCTGGCAAGAGCGTAATCATCATCGGAGAAGATGAAAGTGATGGACAGCTGGCCATGTATGTTTCTAATACACAGGGAGATTTGCAGAATGGAAAGTTATATGTGATGAAACGCACAAACAACGATCCTATAGAAACAAACATGAACAAAGGAGCCGCTTATGATGTGGAATTCGTTGAACTTGACAATGTAAAAAGCAGCACCGGCGCGCAATTGCAACAACAAACCATCGATAAAAAGGCACTCATGTTAGCCAGAGTGGAAGATATTGACTACAGAAAAGGAAGCGCAGCCAATGGCAGGGAAATCTATTTCACCGCTACCGGAGTAAGCCAGGGCGATAAAATCACTCCTGTAAGTGGCAAAACCATGTGGGGCCGAGTATACCGGTTGGTTTTGGATGAGGCCAATCCACTGAAAGGTAAATTAGAAGTTGCCGTAGATGGAAATGATAATCCAGGGAAAAGTATCGTTAACCCAGATAACTTATGTGTGACGGAAAACTATGTCTATATCCAAGAAGATGGAGATTCATTTTATAAAAACAATGATCATGATGGCACCATCTGGCAATTTGGTATGACATCAAAAACATTGAAACCAATGTTAAGAATGAACCATAGAAGAACAGATGCAACATTTAATGCAAAATACAATCCCTCAAACAACCTTCAGTTAAGCACGTGGGAATATGGAGCAATGTACGATGTTTCTGCTTTTACCGGCATTCCGGACTCGTTCGCGGTTAACCTACACCCACATACCTGGACAAGTGATAAATACAAAAATGCTGATGGTGGTTCTACCAGGCTGGTAAACAACAGCGAAGGCGGACAAGTAGTTATTGTAAGCGGAATTTCGAAATAGCACATTCCACAGAAATAAAACGTTATAAGTTAAATTACCTATCCCTAGCGCCAGATCGCGTCAGGGATATTTTTATAAAAAAACATGCGCTTCAAAAAAACTGCAATTTTTCTCTTTCTGATCACTGTTACTACCCTGCTCACCTTTTATTGTACACCAGGGCGAAGCCAGGCAGAACGTGTTAAACTATCTTTTTCAAACTCTTTAACAGATTTGAAGAAAAAAGTAAAAGAAAAGTTTTATGCCGCAGCAGAAAACGGCAAAGCGGAAGAGATCAGAAAAGCATTTTTAGAGGCAAGAAAATCATATAAATCAATAGAATTTTACATTGAGTACTTTTTCCCTTCCACAGCTGTTATGCTTAATGGTGCCCCGATAGATGAGATTGAATTGGGCGAAAACCTTATTGAAAACCCTACCGGTTTCCAGGTAATGGAAGGATTGGTTTATGAAACACCAAGTGATGAGAACCGCGCCTTGCTGCTCAACGAGATCAAAAAAATGAGCCTCAATCTGGATAGGATAGACAGATTTAACGAGCAGTACCAAATCACTGATGCGCAGATTTTCGATGCCATCAGATTGGAGATCTTTCGCATCACAGCACTGGGAATAACAGGTTTTGATGCGCCAATAGCACTTAACTCGCTGACAGAAGCAGACGCATCATTAGCAGGAGTGGATAAAGTATTATTGGTTTATCATGATAAAAATACCGCAAAAAGTATTGCTGCCGCAAGAGATTACCTCAGCAAAAACAGCAATTTCAATGCTTTTAACCGTCTGGGATTCACTACCAACCATCTTCAGGATATCAGTAATAATATCGATAGGCTGAAGAAAGAAAAAAACATTCCGTCTGTTTCCAGTGGATCAGGCTTGAATGATCACACCATAAATATGTTTCAGCAGGATGCGTTATCGCTTAACAGATTCGTGGGCAACACAACCCTATACTTTAGCAAAGACAAAGCCCTGCTTGGTAAGATGTTATTTAGCGACACCATACTTTCTGATAGGGGCAACAGAACATGCCAAACCTGCCATCAGCCAGATCGGGCCTTTACTGATGGACTTGTTAAATCAATTGCGCAAACAAAAAACAGCACCTTGGCCAGAAATACCCCTACCCTAAATTACGCCGCGCTTCAACGAGGCTTCTTTTACGACCTTAAAGCAGGTACACTGGAAGATCAGGCACTTGATGTGATCCATCAGAAAGAAGAAATGGCAGGCTCGCTAGAAAATGCAAGCCTGAGAATTAATCAATCTAAAACCTATCGTAAACTCATTAAAAAAGCATATGGAGACAGCGTTTCAAAGATAGACCCCTGGAAAATTCAGCATGCCTTAGCCACTTACATCCGCACGCTAAATCCATTCTCTTCCAGGCTTGATCGCTATATGAGAGGCGAGAAAAATCAACTTACAGCAATAGAAAAAGAGGGCTACAATTTATTTATGGGCAAAGCAAAATGTGGAAGTTGCCACTTTGCACCAATTTTCAATGGCACCCAATCGCCTATGTTTTTAAAAAGTGAGGCGGAAGTATTGGGTGTCCCTGCGAAGTCTGATACTGTAAATGCTAAGATCGACACGGATTTAGGCAGATATGCTTTATATCAGTATCCGCAATACAAGTATGCTTTTAAAACGCCAACACTCAGAAACATCACGAAGACTGCACCTTACATGCATAACGGTGTGTACAAAACACTCGAAGAAGTATTGGATTTCTATAACCGTGGTGGAGGCGCAGGTATTGGGATTAAACTCGACAATCAGACACTTTCTACAGATAAGCTCAATTTAAATAAGGAAGAGATCAAAGCAATTCTGGCTTTTCTTCATTCCCTCGAAGATCAAAACTCCTGAAATTGGACGACAAATTAATGTGCAAAAACTAAACCTCAGGCCAATCGAACACATGAAATAGTATCTGGGCGGTAGCGAACAGGAACAAGTATTACACTTTTCAACGGATAGCGATCCCGCTGAAAAAAATGCTAATGGCTAAAATAATAGAGGGCTTTTCCAGTTAGAAAGCCTATAGGAACAGAAAGGATCATAAAGCCAATTACTAAGGATATCATATTTATAATAAATTGTCCTTTCCTGGCAACAGCTCCATTAACTAATGAGAAAACCGGAATACAACATTTAAGCGCTGAAAGTAGAAGCAGGAAAATCATATATTTCTTTGTTTAGCGAATGAAATAATACCAATTAAGACTAACCAATTTGTTTTTAATAAGGGAAAGCTGATACAACTATTACGGAATCAATTTCAACATGAAGTCCACCTCAAGTCCGCCTTAAATCCACGTTATCCCCACATTTCGCCTACTGCTGCTTACTTCGCATCAGGATATTGGCTAGATTTACCTCTGCATATACCACTATGACGATCTGTGTGATCACCGAAAAACATCTATCACTTCGTTAGTGAATTAGTAAAGTTGCAAAGATCATATTGTTCATAAAATGGAAACAATTAATCCTATTGTTACCTCAGCATAATAAATTCGGCATATGCATTGAAAGACTTTATCAAATCTTTCAAAATCATCCCCTATTTCTTTACAGAATAATAGAATTGCATCCCTCAAAAAGCCTTATCTTTGCGCAACTCATAAAAAATACACTATGCTTAAAGGATTTTTTAACGTACCCACACCGGTAAACGAACCTATATTAAACTATGGCCCAGGCAGTAAAGAACGTGCACTTCTTAAAGAAGCACTAGCCGAAGCCCGCTCACATCAACAAGATATTCCAATGTATATCGGCGGAAAAGCCGTTCATACTGATAAAAAAGGAAAAGTTGTTGCACCTCATGATCACCAACACGTTTTAGCCCAATTCAGCATTGGCGACAGAACGCATATCTCACAAGCTATTGACGCTGCATTGGCCGCGAAAGAAGACTGGGAAAACCTTTCCTGGGAGCACCGCGCAGCTATCTTTTTAAAAGCCGCAGATTTGATTGCAGGCAAATACCGTTATAAATTAAATGCAGCGACCATGCTTGGTCAAAGCAAAAATGCTTACCAGGCAGAAATTGATGCCGCTTGTGAATTGATCGACTTTTTACGTTTCAACGTAAGCTACATGGCCGACATTTATAAACAACAACCTCCTGTTTCACCACGGGGCAGCTGGAACCGTGTAGAGCAACGCCCTTTAGAAGGTTTTGTATTTGCACTTACCCCATTCAATTTCACCGCAATTGCAGCGAATTTACCTGCATCTGCAGCGATGATGGGCAATGTTGTGGTTTGGAAACCGGCAGATACACAAGTATATGCGGCCAACTTGTTAATGGAAATTTTCCGCGAAGCTGGCTTACCAGATGGTGTAGTTAACTTAGTTTACGCAGACGGACCGGAAACAGGCGATGTGATTTTTAATCATAAAGACTTTGCAGGCATTCACTTTACCGGTTCTACTAAAGTTTTTCAGGAAATCTGGAAAACCATTGGTACAAACATTCATAAATACAGATCATATCCACGCATTGTAGGCGAAACCGGTGGTAAAGATTTTATTCTCGTTCACCCATCAGCACAAACAGATATCGCCAGCACGGCAATCGTTCGTGGTGCTTTTGAATATCAGGGACAGAAATGTTCGGCTGCATCCAGGGTATATATTGCAGAAAGTATCTGGCCGGAAATTAAAGAATTAATGCTTCGTGATCTGGCGACATTCAAAATGGGTGGCACAGAAGATTTTACCAACTTCATTAATGCCGTAATCGATGAGCGTTCGTTCGATAAATTGGCGAAATACATCGATCAGGCAAAACAAGATGAAGGTGTAGAAATTATTGCTGGTGGTAATTACGATAAATCTAAAGGTTATTTCGTAGAGCCTACCGTACTTGTAGTTAACGACCCGAAATACACCACCATGTGCGAAGAGTTGTTTGGTCCGGTATTAACCGTTTACGTTTATGCAGATCAGGATTTCGATTCTATTTTAGCCGTAATTGATACCACTTCGCCATACGCTTTAACAGGTGCTTTAATTGCACAAGACCGTTATGCTATTGATAAGGCATCGCATGCTTTACGCAACTCGGCAGGTAATTTTTACATCAATGATAAATGTACAGGAGCAGTGGTAGGTCAGCAGCCATTTGGTGGCGCCAGAGGTTCAGGTACGAATGATAAAGCAGGTTCGATGATTAACTTATTACGTTGGGTTTCTCCACGTACCATCAAAGAAGTTTTTGAATCACCAACCGATTACCGCTACCCTTTTTTAGCTGAAGATTAATCATTGATTGATAACCCTTATTTTCAAAACCCTTGAGCAATCAGGGGTTTTGTTTTTTTAGGCGTTTTGAATGACAGCTTTTATCATTACCTCAATCAGCGAAAGCTGTTCAACTTATTTTAAACGGTACAAAAAGAAAGCCCCGGCTGATGCCAGGGCTTTCAAAATTATAAACAAGATAGCTGCCTGAAATTATCCAACCTTAAATGCAGGCGTTACATGATCAAGCGAACTACAGGTTACGCCCATATCCTTAATTATACCAGTTTTCAAACTGTAAACCCAGGCATGCACTGACAAGTCCTGCCCACTTGCCCAGGCAGCTTGTACAATTGAGGTATTCATAATGTTTGATGCACCTTCAATGGCATTTAATTCTACCAGCCGGTCGAATCTTTCTACCGGATTGGTAAGGGTAGCCATTTCGCTTTCATGAGTGCGGTAAACATCACGAATGTTTCTCAACCAGTTATCAATAATCCCAACCTGTTTATTACCTAATGCCGCTTTAACACCGCCGCAGCCGTAATGGCCACAAACAATCACATGTTTCACTTTCAGTACATTGACCGAATAATCTAAAACGGAAAGCATATTCATATCCGTATGAACCACTACATTGGCAATGTTTCGATGCACAAAAATATCCCCGGGTTTGGTATTGGTAATCTGGTTAGCAGGCACACGGCTATCTGAGCAACCAATCCACAATACAGGTGGTTTCTGACTCTCCGAAAGCTTATCAAAAAAGGCAGGATCTTTAGTAATCATATCCTTCACCCAGTCCTTATTCCCTTTTAATAATGTTTCGTATGATATATCTTCTGTTTCAATAGTTTTTGCGCACATCAGTTTTATTTATTAATGTCTTCTACAAATTTGTTTGTTAATTTCGGCACAGAATAATGCTTCTGTATATGCTCGAGGGTTACAATAATACCTTTGGTGTAGGCATTATGCTTGTAATTAAAAATGGTTTCCAAAACATCAGGATCAATGTACCTGGAGTTTGAACCATCAATAATTACATTCGTTTCGCGGGGAATATTCATTAAAACCACTTGTATCGCTGCCTTGTTTAAAAATGAAACTTCTTCTGCCAGTTTAATTCTGATGTTCTTTTTATCTCCATCATTACTGATTCTATAAAAGAAAGGATTTCGCATGTTCGTACGCAGTAAATAAAATATCGAAACCAACATTCCAACAGCCACGCCTTTAAGTAAATCAGTAAACAGAACAGCTAGTACAGTGACTACAAACGGTACAAATTGATCCCATCCTTTATGGTACATGTGTTTGAACAGTCCAATGCGGGTAAGTTTATAACCTGTTACCAATAGTATTGCTGCCAAACAGGAAAGAGGAATCATATTGATCACCTGCGGGATAAACAGCAAGGATAAAAGCAACCATAATCCATGGAAAATTGCAGACATTTTGGTTCGGCCGCCAGCATTTACATTGGCAGAACTTCGAACAATAACCGATGTCATGGGCAAACCACCCACCATTCCGCTGGTAATATTTCCAATGCCTTGCGCAATTAGTTCCCGGTTAGTTGGCGATACCCTTTTAATCGGATCTATTTTATCAACCGCTTCTATACTTAAAAGCGTTTCTAAACTGGCAACCACAGCAATAGTAATGGCTACGATATAAACGTTTTTATTTGCCAACTGAGTAAAATCAGGCATAGTAAACAAACCTAATAAGCCATTGAAGCCACTTACCACTGGGATCTTTACCATTTGATCCGCGCGAAGGGGGTAATCCGTTCCGGAGAAAAACAATGTTCCTAAAATCCCTAAAGCTACTACCAATAATGGCGCAGGCACCACCGCTAATTTTGGAAATCTGGGCCAGATCAATAAAATCGCTATCGCCAGTAAACTAATAACCACCGCTCCTAAGCTAAAATGGCTAATGGCAGCAGAAATTGCAGAGAAAGTATTTTCATGATCTTGCTGAAAAAAGCCTTCATCGCCACTGAAGTCGGTATCTACACCCAATGCATGTGGCAATTGCTTCAGTATTAAAATCAGACCAATAGCGGCCAGCATTCCTTCAATTACGCTGGAAGGAAAATAATTTCCAATCGTTCCAGCTTTGATAAGGCCCAGAATTAGCTGAAAAACGCCTGCCAATACAACCGCTAGTAAAAAGGTTTGATAACTCCCGAGTGAAGTAATTGCCCCTAACACAATCACGGTTAGTCCGGCTGCAGGCCCACTTACACTTAATTGCGAACCACTGAAGGACGCAACAACAATTCCACCAATAATCCCGGTAATTAAACCGGCAAATAACGGTGCACCCGAGGCAAGGGCAATGCCTAAACACAATGGCAGAGCCACTAAAAATACTACGATACTGGATGGAAGATCTCTTTTAAGATTCTTTTTAAGAAAATACTTTCTGAAGTCCGAACCTGAAGAGGCCGGTTTAAACTTTTGCATAACGATATAATTATCTGGTAAATTTTAACGAATAAATCGCGGGGATTTTCTTATAATAGTTTTAGCGCATGCATAAACTCCATAGCAATTTGCCACATGTTTACAACAGCCCGATAAAAGCATGATAAAAATTTACCCCAATAAAAAACTAGATAATGTTCGGCGGAGGGGTTGGTACCGTAGGATGATATGGATCTACATATCTTTTAAAATGTTCAATAAAACTACTCTTCAATATGATATGGCTCGAAGAGAATTCATATGAAAAAATAGGATGATTCAATTCCAGCAATTTGAAATCACTAAACTTTGAAATGTCTTTTGAAGCATCTTTTCCGCCATCATGCTCCAATTCAATTTGCATGATTACGGCGTTCATAATGTCTTTATCAATACACTTACAAAATACCGGCGCGCCGGAAATACCCATCTTCGCCATGAAGATGAACATGAACGCACTAACGATGATATATTTGTATTTTCTAAAAAACATTAAGCTTCTAATCCTATTCTAATGTTACATTACAAAAATAGGCGGATAATTGAGTTTTCAATACTATGAGGAGTAAAAAAAATGTAAAATCATGTAAATCAGAACATTTGATTATTGACCAATTAATATTTGGTTGAGTTTACTAATAAAACAGGCCTAAAGTTCCGCTTAAACGCCTGCTAATAGGAATAATTAAACCAGTAATTCAATGTAATCTCACCTTGTAATACCAATGGTATTTTCTAAATTTAAAATCTCATTACTTCAGCAATGGATAAAAAAATAGCATTACTCCAAGATAAAATAAAGCAGGCGAGTTTAGGCGGCGGTCAGGCGCGCATTGATAGTCAGCATAAAAAAGGCAAGCTTACGGCCCGGGAACGTATTCACTTTTTAATGGATGAAGGAAGTTTTGAAGAGATAGGAATGATGGTGACGCACCGGAGTACAGATTTTGGAATGGAACGCGAAAAATATTTAGGTGATGGCGTTGTTACCGGTTATGGGACGATTAACGGTCGCCTGACCTATGTATTCTCTCAGGATTTTACCGTTTTCGGCGGATCACTCTCTGAAACTCATGCAGAGAAAATCTGCAAGCTGATGGATATGGCAATGAAGAACGGCGCACCATTAATCGGACTTAACGACAGCGGCGGCGCCCGGATCCAGGAAGGTGTGGTTTCTTTGGGAGGTTACGCAGACATTTTTTATAAAAACGTTCAGGCCTCAGGTGTAATCCCACAGTTATCGGCCATAATGGGTCCCTGCGCAGGTGGTGCAGTTTATTCGCCAGCCATTACAGATTTTATTTTGATGGTAGAAAATACCTCATACATGTTCGTTACGGGGCCTAATGTAGTGAAAACAGTTACCCACGAAGAAGTGACTTCGGAAGAATTAGGAGGTGCAACTACGCATGCCACTAAATCTGGTGTAACGCACTTTGCTTGTGCCAATGAAATTGAAGCCATAACCCACGTAAAGAAGTTATTAAGCTATATGCCACAAAATTGTGAAGAAATGGCTGAACCTATTCCTTACGAAACAGGAGATGAAAGCAGAACTCCATTGAATACTTTTTTACCGGAGAATGCAGCTCAGCCTTATGATATTCGTGAAATCATTGCTGCTGTAGCAGATGAAAGCACTTTCCTGGAAGTGCATAAAGATTTTGCCGAAAATATCGTGGTTGGCTTTGCCCGTTTAGCTGGGAGAAGTATCGGGATCGTAGCGAATCAGCCTGCCTATTTAGCTGGCGTTTTAGATAGCAATTCTTCAACAAAAGCGGCGAGGTTTGTCCGCTTCTGCGATTGTTTTAATATTCCTTTACTTGTTTTCGAAGATGTTCCGGGTTTCCTGCCGGGAACAGATCAGGAATGGAACGGGATTATTACCAATGGAGCCAAATTGCTTTATGCTTTCAGCGAAGCCACCGTTCCCCGCATTACAGTAATTACCAGAAAAGCGTACGGTGGTGCCTATGATGTGATGAATAGCAAACATATTGGCGCCGATATGAATTATGCCTGGCCAAGTGCAGAAATTGCAGTGATGGGTGCAAAGGGTGCCGCAGAAATTATATTTAAACGGGAAATTACCGCAGCCGAAAATCCGGAGGAAAAATGGCTCGAGAAAGAAAAATTATATTCTGATATTTTTGCCAATCCTTATCGTGCAGCAGAAAGAGGCTTTGTAGATGAAGTTATTGAACCTTCACAAACCCGAATGAAGTTGATAAAAGCATTTAAGATGTTAGAAAATAAGGTGGTCAATCACCCAAGAAAAAAACACGGAAATATACCTTTGTAGAAAATAGGCCATAGTCTTAAGTCTATAGTCAGCGAGTATATCACTCTCGGCCTTCACTACTCATGACTATAGACTTAAGACTCATGACTTTAGACTTTAGACTATAATATGCAAACTACCTCATCATTATCCCGTATCGATATTCTGCTGATGGCATTCTGTACCGGATTGATTGTCGCAAACATATATTATTGCCAGCCTCTGGTAATCCTGATTGCCAAAGATTTCAAAATTACGGAAACCGATGCCGGACGAATTACCTACATCACGCAGATTGGCTACGCTTTAGGGTTATTCCTTTTGGTTCCCCTAGGCGATATGTTTGAACGAAAAAAACAGATTTTAAGCATTACCGGCTTAGCCATAGTAGCGTTATTAGTGGCCGCAGTTTCACCAACATTTTTTCTGCTCGAAATCGCCTCTCTGTTAATTGGAATATGCTCTATCGTGCCACAGCTCATTTTACCATTGGCTGCAAACTTAAGTTCGGATAAAGACCGCGGTGCCAATATTGGCATGATTATGAGCGGATTGTTAGTTGGGATTCTGGCTTCCAGAGCGGTAAGCGGAAGCATCGGTTTTTGGCTAGGGTGGAGAGCAGTTTATTATATGGCATCTGCAATTTGCCTGCTATTGATTGTTTTAATGGCGAAACGTTTTCCGCAAAGCTTTCCTGCATTTAAAGGTTCTTATAAACAGTTGATGAGTTCGATGTTTGGTTACATTAAAACACAACCTGTTCTTCGCGAAACATCCATCATCAATTTCCTGGCTTTCGCCATCATCAGCGCATTTTGGACAACTATGGTATTATTCCTGGCTAATCCACCCTTCAATTTTCAAACCCTGCAAATTGGTTTGTTTGGTATTGCCGGAGCCGCTGGCGCATTGGCCGCTCCACTGGTAGGCAAACTGAGCGATGGGAACAACCCACGTAAAAACCTGATGATAGGCTTCATTTTACAATTAATCAGCATTGCATTATTTTACTTTACAGGAAGTCATTTATATCTATTTGTTATCGGCATTGTATTAATTGATATCGGTCAGCAAGCCATCCATGTCACCAATCAAACCCGCATATATACGCTCATTCCAGAAGCCAGAAACCGGCTAAACACCATTTTCATGTCAGTTAGTTTTATTGGCGCCAGTTGTGGCTCTGCATTAGGCTTATGGCTTTGGGGCCATGGTGGCTGGACATTATTCTGCTACGGCATAGCCGGAATTACTTTGCTTAATATCTTGATTTACCAATTTTACGGCAGAAAAAACAAAACATTATAACCATCATGCTCATTCAAATCGAACAGATATTTCCTTCGTTAACCTGGAAAATCCGGCATGAGGTCATGTATCCGGAATTACCTTTTGATAGTGTAAAACTTGCAGATGATTTTGAAGGGATCCATTTTGGATTATACCTGGATCACAAACTTACGGGTGTAGTTTCACTGTTTCATGAGGGAGACGTTTATCAATTCAGGAAACTGGCTATTCAGGCTAACCAACAAAAATCGGGCTTAGGCACCCAACTGATGCAGTATATCTTAGATTTTTGTAAAATTCAGAAAGCATCAAAGCTTTGGTGTAACGCCAGGGTAAATGCTAAAGAATTTTATTATAAATTTGGCTTCCATGAAACCGAAAAAACCTTTTTTAAAGACGGTTATGATTTCGTGGTAATGGAAAAGGAATTTACAGATTACGATTAATTTAATTACATATAAATAACATTTTAAAAGTCCTGAATAATTTGATTAATGATAGGATTTGAAATATGCAAATCCAAAATCGTAAATCTAAAATCTTAAATAAATATGGCTAAGAAAAAAGAAGATACCAACCTGCCTGAGGCGCAGGATAAGAAAAATCACGTTCAGGTAGTGACCGAAAAATCATTACAATTTTTAGAAGAATACATTAATAACCCTGCTCCTACCGGTTACGAGTGGGAAGGACAAAAACTTTGGTTAAATTATTTAAAACCATATATCGACGAACATTTTGTAGATAATTATGGAACGGCGGTTGGCGTTATTAATCCGGAAGCACCTTTTAAGGTTGTAATTGAAGCACATGCTGATGAAATTTCCTGGTATGTAAATTATATCACTAACGAAGGTTTAATCTATGTGATCCGTAATGGTGGTTCTGATCATCAGATTGCGCCATCAAAAAGGGTAAACATCCATACTGAAAATGGCTTGGTGAAAGCTGTTTTTGGTTGGCCAGCGATCCATACCCGTCATGGCGAAAAGGAACAGGCACCAGAATTAAAAAATATCTTTTTAGATTGTGGCTGTACCACCAAAGAAGAAGTAGAAAAACTAGGAATCCATGTAGGCTGTGTAATCACTTACGAGGATGAATTTATGATTCTGAACGATCGTTACTACGTTGGCCGTGCGTTAGATAACCGCGTAGGTGGTTTCATGATTGCAGAAGTGGCTCGTTTACTCAAAGAAAATAAGAAAACTTTGCCATTCGGCTTATACATCGTTAATTCGGTTCAGGAAGAAATCGGTTTACGTGGTGCAGAAATGATTGCACAACGCATCAAACCAAATGTGGCCATCATTACAGATGTTACCCACGATACCACTACGCCAATGATTAATAAAAACATTCAGGGCGATTTATCAGCAGGAAAAGGTCCGGTAGTTTCTTATGCTCCGGCCGTACAAACCAATCTGAATAAATTGTTGATCAGAACAGCTGAGCAAAATGGAATTCCATTCCAGCGCCAGGCTTCTTCACGTTCTACCGGAACAGATACTGATGCTTTCGCTTATTCAAACGGGGGCGTTCCATCGGCATTAATTTCGTTGCCATTGCGTTACATGCACACCACGGTAGAAATGGTACACAAAGAAGATGTTGATAATGTAATCAGCTTAATTTACCAGAGTTTGTTGAACATTGAAGACGGACAGGATTTCAGAGAATTTAAATAATGGACGTTAAAATTTCGCACCAAAAAATCGCCATCAGAACTTTTTTGAAGGTTTTATTAATGATTGTGGTTATTCTCATTATTAATTCCTGGCCAAGCATAAGGCAAAGCCTGGAAGGAAAAACGCCACCGTTTGAATATTGGCTCGACCATAGTTTTAAGTTGAGTAATATTCTGCTGATCATTGGCTTTGGTGCTTATTTCTATTACAAAGATTTAACCGATCAAAAGGCGCTCATAGAGCAGCAAAACACAATTGAAAAATAAAATGAAGGGCCCGAAGTTAATTCTTTGAGCCCTGTTCTTTTTTCGATAGATTTCACCGGAATCAAATTTGACAATCCGGCAACAGCAGTCGAAATCAATTATCTGCATCAATTGTTATCAAAAGCAAATGAAGAAAATTGTATTGATCCGCCACGGCCAAAGCATTTATAATCTAGAAAACCGTTTCACCGGCTGGACAGATGTAGACCTATCTGAAACCGGATACCTGGAGGCTAAAAAAGCTGCAGCCTTATTAAAGAAACACCATTATAATTTCGACATTGCCTTTACTTCGGTATTGAAAAGGGCGATTAAAACCCTGCACATCATTCTGGAAGATCTTGATCATTTATGGATTCCTGAATATAAAACCTGGCACTTGAACGAGCGCTTCTATGGTGCGCTACAGGGGCTGAATAAAGATGAAACTGCTAAAAAATACGGGGAAGAGCAAGTACACAAATGGCGACGAGATCCTGATGAAGAACCACCGCAATTGACAAAAGAGGATGAACGCTATCCTGGTAATGATTTACGCTATCAGGATTTAACACCAAAACAATTACCTTTGAGTGAAAACCTGGCTGATACTATTGCACGGGTATTGCCTTTCTGGAATGAATCAATTGTACCGGCAATCAGTAAAAATGAAAAAGTAATCATTTCTGCACACGGAAATAGTTTAAGGGCGTTGATCAAATACCTTGATCATTTATCAAACGAAGAAGTTACAGCACTGGAAATACCTACAGGAATTCCCCTGGTTTATGAATTAGATGATGATTTAAAAAAGATCAGGCACTATTATCTGGAGTAAAATTTCCAAAGTTCCCTAAACAGCTACAGCTTGTTTATAATAATTTTGAGCAGAAACAATCTCCCTGGCCCTTACTACATCTCCAATTACAATAATAGCCGGGTGCGCAAGGCCTTCCCTTATTGCTGTTTCCTGAAGATCCTTAACCTCGCATGTTACTTGTTTTTGCTTTGGCAAACTGGCATGTTGAATAATGGCCACTGGCGTAGAACCCAAACCAGCTTGTTTGTATGCTGCAGAAATTTCGGCCAGCTTCTTCATGCCCATATAAATAACCACCGTAGCAGAACTACTCATCGCACATTTCAAATCTCTCGATAAACTCCCATCTTTTTTAGTACCGGTTATTGCCCAAACACTTTCGCTGATGCCCCGGTGGGTAAGCGGAACATCTACAAAACCTGCACCCTGCATGCTGCTGATCCCCGGAATATAGTGCGATTTTATTCCATACTTCTCAGCATAAAGCAACTCTTCAAACCCACGTCCAAAAATAAAAGGATCTCCGCCTTTTAATCTCACTACAACATTATAGGTTAAAGCATATTTTACAATCAAATCATTTATTTCATCTTGAGGAGTACATTTAGCATAAGGTTTTTTACCTACATATACCATTACACAGTTTTTTGGTGCAATTTCTAACAACTTTTCATTGCTTAGATTATCATATAGGATTACTTCCGCCCTTTTTAGCACATTAAAGGCTTTCATTGTGATTAATTCGGGATCTCCAGGCCCCGCGCCCATTATAAAAAGTCCAAAATCTTCCATTTTTTGATTATAATTTTAATGATTTAATTAATTATCTATAAATATGATCAAATAATATTAAAAATTTAAATAAATTATGATAAAAATCATGTTTTATTGAAAATACTAATCAATAAAGTTATATTTGAATATCTTAAATCATATAAAATCACAAAAACACTACCCAGATTTAAGAAATACCAATAAATTTTAGAATAAATACCTAGCAATACACCAAAAAAAATAACAAACAAGCGTAAATAACCATCAAAATCAAAAAGTCATGAACAAACTAAAAATAATTGTAATTGGAAATGGGATGATTGGATATAAGTTTTGCGAAAAATTAATATCTAAATCTGATGCCTTCAAACTCATTGTTTTTGGTGAAGAGCCAAGAAGAGCCTATGATCGTGTTCACCTAAGTGAATACTTTAATGGCAAAACGGCTGATGACCTCTCCATGTCTACAGAAAGCTGGTACGAGGAACATGACATTGATCTTTACCTCAATAATCCAATCGTTGGTGTAGACCGCAATTTAAAAACGGTCAGAACATCCAACGGTGATATTTATGGTTATGACTTTCTGGTTTTTGCAACAGGTTCTGCTGCATTTGTACCTAATATAGAAGGCATAGAAAAGGAAGGGGTTTTTGTTTACAGAACGATTGATGACCTGGATTTGATTGCTGATTATTCCAAAAAAGCAAAAACAGCTACCGTTATCGGAGGTGGTTTACTTGGTCTTGAGGCTGCTAAAGCTTTAATTGATTTAGGAATTGCAGAAACCAGTATTGTAGAATTTGCGCCGAGGCTAATGCCCAGACAAATTGATTTGGCAGGCAGTGAGATGCTCAAGTCGATGCTTACCGAACTAGGCCTACAAATTCATTTAAACAAAAATACCAGCCGCATTGAAGGCGACAAAAGTATTACCGGCTTAAAATTTACCGATGATTCAGAACTGGCAGCCGATATGCTTGTAATTTCTGCCGGAATAAAACCCAGAGATGAATTGGCAAGATTCTGTGGCCTGGAGGTAGGTACAAGAGGCGGAATTTTGGTTGATGATAGAATGCAAACGAATGACCCCTGCGTATTCGCCATCGGCGAGTGTGCTTTACATGCTGAAATGATCTACGGCCTTATTGCACCAGGCTATGAAATGGCAGAAGTTTTAGCTACTAACCTTTGTGCAGAAGACAAATCTTTTAAAGGCTTCGACATGAGTACAAAATTGAAGCTCATCGGAATTGACGTAGCAAGCTTTGGAGATCCCTTTATCAACGAGCCAGATTGTCGTACCATCGTTTTTGAGAATAAGCATAAAGGAATTTATAAAAGAATTAACATTAGTAACGACGGGCAATACCTTCTGGGAGGTATTTTAATTGGCGATGCAGCAGCGTATAATATGCTGCTGCAAACCAGTGTAAACAAAATTGCACTTCCGGAAAATCCTGAAGAACTGATTTTGGGTAGTAGAGGTGGTGAAACCTCAGCTGGAATTACCGCTCTTCCGAACGAAGCGCTAATCTGTAGTTGTGAAGGTGTAACCAAAGGTGATATCTGTCATGCGGTGGCAGAACAAGGTTGCGAAACCATCGATAGTGTAAAAAAATGTACCAAGGCCGGAACTGGTTGTGGTGGCTGCATGCCGATGGTAAAAGATTTAATGCTCCACACCCTGAAATCGCAAGGAAAGTATGTTAGAAACGTAATTTGTGAGCATTTTAGTTATAGCAGACAAGAACTTTACGATTTGATCCATATTCATGAGTTAAAATCTTATGATGAAGTATTAAATAAATTGGGTCAGTCTGATGGCTGCGAAGTTTGCAAGCCATTGGTTTCATCACTTTTGGCCAGCCTTTGGAATGAAATGATTCTAAAGAAAGGAAATGATACTGCTCAAGATAGCAATGACCGCTTCCTGGCGAATATTCAAAAAGGTGGCTCCTACTCAGTGGTTCCAAGAATTCCAGGTGGAGAAATTACACCTGATAAACTTATTGTGATTGGTGAAGTCGCTAAAAAATATAATTTATACACTAAAATAACCGGCGGACAAAGAATTGATTTGTTTGGCGCCCACTTAAACGATCTTCCTATTATCTGGGAAGAATTAATCGCTGCAGGTTTTGAAAGCGGCCATGCCTACGGCAAGGGATTAAGAACCGTGAAAAGTTGTGTAGGAAGTACCTGGTGCCGCTTCGGCTTGCACGATAGCGTGAGTTTCGCCATCAGAATTGAAGAACGTTATAGAGGAATCAGAGCGCCTCATAAATTTAAATCAGCAGTGAGTGGCTGTATCAGGGAATGTGCAGAAGCACAAAGCAAAGATTTTGGCATTATCGCTACAGAAAAAGGCTGGAACTTGTATGTATGTGGCAACGGTGGAAGTAAACCGCAGCACGCTCAACTATTGGCCGCAGATATAGATAGCGACACCTGCATCAAATACATCGATCGTTTCTTAATGTTCTACATCCGCACCGGCGACCCCCTAACCCGAACCGCAACCTGGCTCAACAAAATGGATGGCGGCATGGAATATCTCCGGAATGTAGTCATTAATGATAGCCTGGGAATGGCAGAGAAATGGGAAAATGAAATAGAAAGACTAATCGCCAGTTACAAATGTGAGTGGAAAGAAGCGGTAGAGAATCCCGCCATCAGAAAAAGATTTTCACACTTTGTAAATGCGCCGGAAGAGAAAGATCCGACGATTGAATTTGTGGATATGAGAGGTCAGAAAAAGACCCCGGAATGGAAAACAGTCTAACCAAATATAAACCAGTTAATCGCATGGCATTAAGAAGAAAACCAATCAAACTAAAACCAAACCTGAATTATGAAAAGAAGAACCCCTCTTGCACTTCTAACCTGCATTGCCCTCACCCTACTTTTTACTGAAACCAGGGCACAAACTAAAGTGGCATTATTTGACGGAACCATTGTGGCCGGATATGTGGATCATGGAGGATATATCAATTGTATCGGTCCATCTATTAAATACATGAAGAAACCATTTTCAGTTAGTGCAGGCTTACTACCTTCCTTAAGAATTAAGGAGGATAAAGTGGTTGCCGGGGCAACCAAAAACAGCTTAATCACCCCATCTTTAGGTTTAGGGTTAACCGCTGTTTTTAATCATCTCGCGCTTCAGCTTCCTCTGTATTATAATGCTAAAACGAGCGCAAAAAATGGTGAATGGAATGTGGGTATAGGCTTAGGCTATAAACTATAAAAACATTTGGACGTGTGTAAGTAACACGTCCAAACTGTTATTCTATTTTGCCTGATCAGCAATTTCTATCCATACCGGACAGTGATCACTTGTTTTTTCCCAACCTCTCACGTACTTATCAACTCCACCTTTGAGTAATCTGCCATCAAGTTGCGGGCTCAACAAAAAATGATCGATTCTTAAACCAGCATCCCGGCCATAAGCATTTCTGAAATAATCATAAAAGGTATAAATGGTTTCAGTAGGATACAGCTTTCTAATGGCATCTGTCCAGCCCTGATCTACCAAATTTTTAAAAGCAGCTCTAACTTCCGGTCTAAATAAGGCATCATTTATCCAGCGTTCTGGCTTATAAACATCTTTTTCAGTCGGCATAACATTATAATCCCCTACCAAAACCACAGGCAAATTAAACTCTAAAAGTTTTTCTGCATGATTGGTTAACCTTTCAAACCAGGCCATTTTATATTCCAACTTAGGTCCGGGGGCCGGATTACCATTTGGCAAATACAGGCAACCAATCACTACATCATTAATTAGTGCTTCGATATACCTGCTATGAAGATCTTCAGGATCTCCGGGCAGGCCGCGCCTGAGTTCTTTTATTTCGTAACCACGAGACAGGATAGCTACGCCGTTCCAGCTTTTTTGTCCGTGCCAAATGGCATGATAACCAGCGTCTGAAATGGCCTGTTCAGGAAATTTTTCTTGTGGAGCTTTTAACTCCTGTAAACAAACAACATCGGGTTGGGTTTCGGCTAACCATTTCAATAAAACAGGCAAACGACCATTGACACCATTGACATTATAGGTTGCAATTCTCATGATAAAATAAAGTGACTAAAGCAGTTAGTGATAAATTTTTTTCGTTTTGTAAATGTAAATCAAAATTTTGGCGTTATCTTGCAATTTTATTTAACTAGTCCCGTTAATTAATGTCTGACGCTATTTTAAACATTCCAAAAGAAGCATCAAAAAATATCCGGCAATTTTACAATAAATATGCGGGTATGCTTTTAGGCTTTATCCAAGGCATCGTTCCGGATGCTAAAAAGTCTGAGGAACATTTGATAAAAATAATAACATCGTTTGTATTGGAAACAAAATTAAATGCCGACAGCAACATTAGTACATGGATACACCTTAGGCGGCATGCACAACAAATCCTGGCGCAGCAGAATTTTAGCGAGAGGCCTGCATCAATAGTGAACCTGGATCAAAACAGTCTTTCAGAAGATGTTAATAATATGTTAACTGCCCCGGAGAAGATGATCTTTCAGGCTGTATATTATCAGGGCAGATCCATCACATGTATAGCAGAATCACTTGGGGAAAAAGAAAATAGCGTACGGATTCAACTGAAATCAGCAATGGATAAAATGAGGAGGTTACGTGGAAATTAAAGAATTTTTAGAAAGTGGCATCATGGAGACTTATGTAATGGGGATTGCTACCGAACAGGAAATTGATCAAGTCTTATCTCTTAAGCAAAAGTATCCAGAAGTTGAACAGGAACTCATGAAACTGGAATACGACATGGAAGTTCTTGCATTGAACCTGGCTGTCTCCCCGCCTCCAGGAGTTTTATCAAAAATTGAGCACGAAATTCATGAAATTCAACTCAGGGATCAAAAACTAGAAAAATATACTGAACCAGAACGCAACACAGACTACGAGCAGGCTAAGAAAGACCGGTATATTGAGGTAGAATCAGCATCTAGCCATATGCGGATTCATAAAGCATGGCGTTGGATTTTTGCAGCCGTTTTTGTTTTAGGAAAAATATTTTTAGGGTTTGCTATATACTTTTACCTGGCAAATAAACAAGCGCAGGAGAAGATTATTGAACTTAAAACCGAGATTAGGCAAAATGCTCCAATTCGTTAACCTTTATTATAGCTAATAAATTATCCCCCTGGTTGGTGCCTTAACAACTAGTTTAAGTTTCATCCTATTCATAAATGTTTTCGGTTAGTGAGACTTTAAAATTAATTGTGAATGACTAACGTGATGCGAAGCATTAGCCCGCAGATCAAAACGACCGAATAGTAGGTAGAATAAAGAAAACCGCAACCATCCTTATCGCCGAGTTACCTTTAATTCTTTTATTTTTAAACTATAGCAGCGTTAAGGCGTTGTTATAAAAAAATTAAAAATGCACGAAAATTCAAGTCATAACATTCAACCTAAATTATACATGCTTTTATTGGGTTCTAAAGCACCCAAAAGGAACGTGGAACAGCACGACTACTTCTTCGGAATTGCCACTTCATTAAAAGAACTCGTTCCGGAGATTAAAGCCTTCTGGCCAGAAGCAGGAGCAAGTATTCATGTAGATGGATGGAGAGAGGTAAATCAGGTGGATGGTTATGAAATAAAAATTCTTCCAAGAGAAGCAGCCGATCAGCCATCTCAACATAAATTATTTTTCACCAACCTGGGTGGTTATCAATCTGGCAAATTAGCCGAACAACATTATATTGTACTGAGCGTAAAAGATGATCGTGCTTCCGCCATTCAACACGCTAAAAAATCAGTTTTTTTCAAAACCAATTCTATAAAGGGCGCAAATGCGCATATTGATGAAAAATATGGCATCGATATCGATGATATTTACCGTGTCGAGGAAATTTTAAGTCCGGTTTTTAAAGAGAAATTCCACATTCAGATTACGGCAGATTCAGCTTTACCGGAAGATGAAATTCATTTGGGGTATTTTAAACTTGATAAGCTTTAACCTTACGCCAATTTATTTAAGCGGCGCAGACAGCAAACCATTCTGTAAATAACATGTTATTAGTGGTACAACAAAAAACCAATAATATGAAAAAGTTAATTTATGTAATGGCAATTTCTGCCTCAGCATTAGCATTTCAGGCATGTAGCGGTGAAAACAAAGATGCAAAAGAAAGTGCAGACAGTTTGAACATGGCTAAAGACACGACCACTAATGCAGCAGCAACCGGCGGCATAGCCGTAGACGAAGCAGATTCTAAATTTGCTACTGCAGCAGCTGTAGGTGGAATGGCTGAAGTAGAATTGAGCAAACTAGCGCTCCAAAAAAGCAGCAATGCACAAGTTAAAGAATTTGCAACCATGATGGTTACAGACCATGGCAATGCCAATATGGAACTAATGGAAATTGCAAAAACCAAAAACATAACGCTTCCAACTACTTTAGATGCAGATCACCAGAAAAAATTAGATGAATTAAGTAAAAAAACTGGTGCAGATTTCGACAAAGCGTATGTGACTGATATGATCGACGGACACAAATCTACTTTAAAGTTAATGGAAGATGAATCGAAAAACGCTAAAGATACCGAACTAAAGGGTTTCGCTACTAAAACTGCACCGATAGTACAAAGTCATTTAGTAATGATTAATAAAATTAACGATTCAATGAAATAGTTGACCGAAAGTTTCAAACAACAGAAAAAATCCTGGAATTAAGTCCCGGGATTTTTTTTGATTTGAATTTGTTTAAGTATTTCCAGCGATGCCATTTCACTAAAATCTATACCTGAATAATCCGGATTGTAACCACCAATATAAGGCACGGCCATCATAGAAATCCGATCATTTGCTTCTCCAGAATCATCTACTACTTTAAAGGAATCATTAATTTTAATTCCTGGAACGCGTAACTGGTAATTACCTTGTTTATCCTTTTCCACCAGTTTGTTTCCGGCCTCAAATTCCTTTTTGCCTTTTGCTTTGGATTTAAAATTTAACGTAGCCGGGCTAATGGTTCTGCCTTCCACTAAACTTTTAAAAGGAAAATCCTCATACGCTAAGTGTGGCTGGCCGATACAGTTTACAAATGTTTTGTATGCCGTAGAAGTTTTCGCTCCTTTTTCATTCGTATAAGTATATATTACCCCACCTTTGTCCTGAGGTTCAACTTTACTATCATCGCCAACAGAAACAATTTCAAGTACACCTGCATCATGCAGGGCCATTAAATCTCTACAAGAACTTTGCGGCACAAATGCAATCACAATAGAAATAAGTGGCATTAACACTTTTTGTAGCCGCTGCATATCTTCTGCACACAGGTATTTTGCAGGGTAATTCATTGCGAAGCTCAAAACAGCTAATGCCTCTTTCCAATAAATGGATTCTTCACGATCAATGGATTTCTCGGCTTCTTCATATTCTTTTTTAAATAAATCGAATGCCGGAACATTTTCACGGTAAGACATCATGGCATCCACAAAGTCTTCCAGATTCAGATCCTTTATTTTTTTATAAAATGCAGGATCTTTTTTCTTAAACTGATCTTTAAAGTTTTTCTCAAACACATAATCCAGTGAGATAAAACCACCGTTATCTTTAATATATTTTTGAATCTGAGCCTTAGTTAGCGTTGCGCCTTTTCCTAAATGAGAATCTTCCAGGTGAAAACGGATGGCGGGGAGCAAACCATTTCTGGAATGCATGATAATTTTAAACTGATTGCTATCCTTATCAATAACGAATTTATATTTTCCATCTTTCTCTTCCTGGAAAACGCCATTGTTTCTGGCCAATGTTCTGATTGCATCTATTGCCGTAAGCGAAGAGCCCATTAAAGCGATAGGATGGTTAACCTTTTTGGCCAGTTTTTGTGGTGGATACGGTGAATCAAAATAGTTTTTGATCTTCCCCTCATACTTTTTAGGCCAGTTATGCCCAACACATACAATTATATGATTGAAAACAATAACGTCTTTCCCGTTAACTTCTACCTTAACTTCTTCGTTTTCACTATCATCAATAATATCTGTTACAGATGTTTTCAGGTGAATATTAGTAATAATCCCCTGATCATCAGCAGCTTTTTTAAGTAAATCGAACTGTGCAGAAAGATATTCACCAAAAAAGAGTCTTGGTAATACTTTATATTCATTAAAACTATCAACGTTGATGTTGAATTTCGTTAAAATCGACTTAGGGGCTATTTTTACCCAATCTTCAATAGAATTAAAGATGACAGGAATCTCATTGTCTGAAACGTTTGTGATGTGTTCTTTATTGGCACCTTCTGCACTATAAGGCATTCCTGATCCCAGCGAATCCTTTCGTTCAAAAATATCAATTACGAGATTTTTGATCTTAGATTCAACTAATCTTTTGTACATAAAAAGCCCGCTGGGGCCACCGCCAAGTATTGCTATTTTTTGTTGGTTAGCGTTTTTAGTCATTTAATAATCGGTGATCTTTTAATAAAGAATTGCAACAAATACTTGTCATAATTCACATACAAATCACTGTTTACACAAGCTAAAAAAAAGGAAATTGTTTTGCTATACGTTAAAAATAGCTGCTACTAATAAATAATTTACTAGAAGTGGGAAAAAAATATACACTAACCCAAAACCAATACAACTTTAAGTTGTTTTTAGTTCGATTCATTCATGTTTGAGCGCATGTTTGGGTTTAGATATGGGGATGGGCTTTTTGCCCGCCCCTTTTTTTATATCTAATTGATTGGCAGTGAAAAATAGAAAGTAGAGCCAGCTTCCCCATCACTTTCTACCCAAATCTTTCCATTATGGCGTTGAATAATTTCCGCACTGAGATACAAGCCAATTCCAAAACCGGATATGGTATGATTACCTTGTACACGATAATAACGATCGAAAAGTTTCTTAGCATCTTCGCTTGAAATACCTATACCCTGGTCTTTAACACTTACAATTACCTCGTTTTCTTTACGCTCACAATTAATTTCTATATCGCTACCATTAGATGAATACTTGTGTGCATTGCTTAAAAGATTTGAAATGACACTGCCAATTTTATCTCGATCAGCATATACAACAATCTCGCAAGATTGCGCAAAAATAATTTCATGCGTAGAGGGAGATATGAAAGTCTCGTCTACGGTTTCCTGAAGCAGTTCATCTAATCTGAAAGATGTTTTATCTATCATTAACTTGCCAGATTCTAACCTGGAAACATTTAAGAACCCGTTAATCATGGCCGTCATTTTTCTGATCTGGATATGGGTTTTTTCTAGTGCATTGCTCGAATATGCATCAGCCTCTAACCTGGATTTCCGCTGTAATACCTGCACAAAACCATTGATAGCTGTTAAAGGTGTTTTCAACTCGTGACTCACCATTCCAATAAAATCATTTTTTCGAAGTTCATCAAGTTTTCGCTCTGTAATATCCATGAACATCCCTGAGTATTCTGTTGCCTTTCCCGCTTCATTTAAAAACACTTTACCAGTGGCCCTTATCCATTTTTCTTCGCCGGTTTTTAAGTTATTGATCTGGTATTCGGTATCGCTTGGAGTATGGTGATTTATTGCATCCTCCATAGCATTCGTAATCAATTTATGATAATCTTTATGAATGGCTTTAAAAATCTGCTCCAAAGAAATGTCATCCTCCGATTCTATGCCTAACATCTCGCGAACGAAACCAGATATGGTAACTTTAAATGTTTGAGGTTCTACGCTCCAGGTACCCATTTTTCCAGTTTCAATGGCCTGAAGCAATTTTTCTTCACTATCTGATAACTTCCTGGTGTATTGTACCAGATCGTTATGGGTTTGAGCCAACTCTTCATTAGTGGCAGCAAGTTCTTCGTTTGTTGCGGCGAGTTCCTCATTTGCTGCAGCCATTTCCTCATTAATATTTTGCAGTTCTTCCTGGTGCAATTTCCTTTCCGTTACATCCGGGCCAACAGTTGCTAATGCAATAAACTTATTTGAGATCGGATCTTTTATCGAAATACCATTCCAATCTATCCAGAAAGGCTGTTTAGTCTTCTCATTCCAATAACGGATTTCTTTCCGGAAGTTTCCGTACTTCATTAAATCACTCAACGTTTTTCTTGCAAAATCCCTGTCTTGAGGATACACGCAATCTAATATGGTTCTATTCGCTATAGAATCCCATCCCAACTTTTTTAAAGCGATAGGATTTGCATACGTCATCTCGTGATTTAAATTTGCGAGAGAGATAAATTCAGAACTTGCATCAATCAGCGCAGTTAAGTTTTGCCTTTCGAGCTCTGCTAATTTACGCTCCGTAATGTCTACACAAGAACTGATATATCCGGCAAAAGTGCCATCTGTATTTAAACGTGGCGGACCACTCGCTAAAAGCCAGCGGTAATCTCCCTGTATACTTAATATTCTGAATTCACCTGCAAAAGCAATCTGGTTTTCCAAAGCCGAACGATAGATACCTATAAAACGATCGCGGTCTTCCGGATGAATAAGATCTACCCAACCAAAAGCAAGAAGATCATTCATGGATCTACCTGTTAAATTCATCCAGGGCTTATTAAAATAAATCGCGTTTCCAGTTTCATCACCAACAGCAATATAAATGTCAGTGCCTTCGGCCATGGTTCTAAAACGTTCTTCGCTTTCTGAAAGCGCCTGAACACGCTCAGCCACGCGATCTTCTAATTCTGTATTTAAAGTATGTAAACGGTGTTGCGCCTTTTGTAATTCTTCATTGGTTTTAGAGAGCGCTTCGTTGGCCGCAGCGAGTTCTTCATTTAAAGCTTGCTCCCTGTCTAATGCTGCCTGCCGTTCTGCGGCAAGTTCCATAGCCTCCGTTTTTAAAAATCTTTCCGTAACATCAATTGCGGTATGCAGAATGCAGATTACTTTATCCGATTTATCTTTTATCGCCCGGTATTCAAAATCAAAATAAAAGGTTTTTATTTCTCCATTAATTTCAAGATACGCCGCAGTATCTTTCCCCGAAATAATGAGCCCTTCGTTCCATACCCTTTTAAACATATCTACAAAGGGCTGGCCTTTAAGCTCTGGTAAGGCATCTTCCAAAGATTTTCCAATTACACTTCTATCCTTACCCCAAATGGTGAGCATGGCATCATTAGCCTCTTGAATAATGGCATCTTCAGTTACATGTATCGCTGTTGCAGTATGGGTGAGGTTAAATACCTCCAGTAATTCCTCGCTACTTAAAAGATATGATGGACGGCTCATTCTACATTTTAGGGTGAAAGGTGAAAATTATACTTTTTTAAGATTTCGTGGAAGAAAATTTTCAAAATAAACAACTCCTATTTTCTCTACAAATAAGGTGATGAAACTCAATTATTTTAATATCTCGACTTACAAAACCCACATTGGTAATAAATGTTTGAGCCACCAAAAATTTGTTATTCACATTATCCACAGGATGTGTAAAATTTTTTTATGAAATGAAACCAAGATTTCACTAAATTGTTATTTATAAACAAAGCGACAAAAAAGTCCTGTGAGCGGGTGATCCGCGGAGGGCAGGCACACCATACATGGCTAATGCCTTGAAGAGTATAGCCACTTATTTTTGATAAGTGGCTATATTTATTTTGTAAGAAAATTGAATAAGTAACAGATTAGTTCTTATTCATTTAGATAATAACCATCTCGGCTATATCTGGTTTGGTTGTTAGAATTATATCAAATCCTTTGTAAGACTTCCCTAATAATTAAAATGATTTTTTGCACCGCTATCTGAGATAAATATTCCTTAATGTGCGGAAATATTAACTTTGCTTTAATCTTTTTAGCTAAAAGGTATTTTACATCGATTTAGATTTTTACAGTAGTAGCTAAAAGCTTTTACTGATACACGAACGTTTCCGTTCTTCTGTTTCTTTGGGACATAGATTTATGCTGATCTTCAGCATGTGCCTGCTCCTCTTCCACACTCAACAAACTGTTGTACTTTTCTAATAAATGAATATATTTATTCATCCAGAAATATACTGAATTTGAATCGCCGGCTGGTTTTCCACTGGCTTCAGGGCGTGCTGTCGCGGGATTGTTTTTTGGAAAAACATCAGGGAAAGAAACTGAAAGATCCTGTCCTAATGAATGCCCAATCTGCCAAATGATTTCCTGGTGAAGCCGATCTTGGCCGAACCAATTGTAGATTGTTCTCCTGCTTACGTTTAGCTTTCTCGAAAGCTCACTAATTCCCATTCGATTCCGGCGTACTACACGCTCTAAAATCTCACCATGTTTTTCTTTTGTTGTCATCGAGATAATTAATTTTTTATGTTCAAAAATTCAATTAAATCAATATCGGGGACGATTGACGAAACGAAAGTAGAAAAAAGTGCAATATATTGCACAAAACTTGTTCATTTTTTGACATAGATCAACATTTTGCGTCATTTTTAGAGGAAATCCTATCGAAATGATAATTAAAGTTGATTAATATGTATTTCAGGACTTACATGAATACAATCGCTTTTCAAAAATTTACAATATGCTATGATATAATGCATTTAAAGTTATATGAATGTAAAATCATTTAATAAATTTTAAGTCAAATTGCATTTAACAGATTGAATAGATAATAGTTAGAAAGCATCGTACTGTAAATAAGAAGTTACCCTACCATATCTTTAAATTTCCAATCTTTGAATATTCCTTTTATCAACCAACCTACTTAAAAAATGATTAAAAATTTCTACGCTTATTTATTAATTGCAGGTTCTTTTGTTTCGCTAAATGCAACTGCGCAGGATGCGATTAGCTATCAAACGCCTCCCAAAGAAATTGCAGATTTACTACTGGCCAAACCTACACCCGGAGTAAGCATTGACGGGAAAGCAGAATGGATTTTATTTAGTGAACGTAATTCTTATCCATCAGTAGAAGAACTGGCCATGCCAGAGTACCGCATTGCAGGCCTGAGATTAAACCCTAACAACTATTCTCCAAGCAGACAGAATTATATTAACAATTTTAGTCTGAAAAATATTAAATCAAACCAAACTACTCAGGTTACTGGCTTACCTAGCCCGCTATATGCCGGTAACATTAGCTGGAATCCGGCAGAAACCAAAATTGCATTTACCAACACCACTCAAAAAGGTGTTGATTTATATATTATAGACATTGCAACCAAAAAAGCCGTTAAAACGAATAAATCATTTCTAAATGTGGTTTTAGGTAGTGGCTTAACCTGGTTAAATGATAATACCATAATTTATCGTGCGGTTACTAAACCAGCCAGTGCGGCACCAACCAAGCCTTTAATGCCTAAAGGACCAACTATTCAGCAAAATTTAGGTAAGGCTGCACCAAGCGCCACCTATCAGGATTTAATTAAATCTCCTTTTGATGAACAGCTGTTTGAATTTTTCGCTACTTCTCAGTTAGTCAAAAACACTGGCGGTGTAGAAACACCTATTGGGAAGCCCGCCATTTACGGAACAGTGAGCTTATCGCCAGATAAAAATTATTTAATGACAGAAACCATTAAGAAACCCTTTTCTTATTTAGTCTCTGCCTATGGTTTCCCATCAACGGTTAGCATTACAGACTTAACTGGTAAAACTATAAAAGTGGTGGCAGAGCTACCCTCATCAGAAGGTACGCCATCTGGTTATGATAATACACAAAATGTAGCCCGTAGTTTTGATTGGAGAGATGATGAGCCTGCTACCCTAATTTGGGCTAAACCTTTAGATAGCGGTTTAATTAAAAAGAATGTTCCCTTTCATGATGCTGTTTATGCCTTAAGTGCACCATTTACAGGTAATGAAAAAGAACTATTTAAAACTCAGACACGTTACCGGGGTATACAGTGGGGAGATGCAAACCTGGCCCTTATTATGGAAGGTTTACGCAGCAAACAAACGAACAAAGTAAGCAGGTACAATCCAGCCACTGGTGCTGTTGAAGAACTTTATACACGCAACCAAACCGATGCTTATGGCAATCCGGGTACTCCGGTAACGACTAGAAACAAGTACGGTCGCCAGGTAATTAAAATGGTAGATAATGGCACTAAATTATTGATGAACAATCCTATAGGTTCTTCAGAAAAAGGTGATTTACCGTTCTTAGCCAAGTTTGACCTCGCTTCTAAAAAAAATGAAATCATCTGGCGCAGTGCAGAAGGTACCTTCGAATATGTTACCGATGTAATTAATCCTGATAAACTGGTTTTATTAACCCGCAAAGAGAGCCAGAAAATGGTTCCAAACTATTTTATCAAAAACCTTGTGCTTCGCATAGCCGATCAGCCCATTACTGATTTTGCAAATCCTTATCCATCACTTGATGGCATTACGAAAGAAAAAATGTCTTACAAACGCGCCGATGGGGTAGATTTAACCGGCGATTTGTATTTACCAAAAGGTTACGATAAAGCAAAGGACGGGCCGCTGCCTACCCTGATCTGGGCTTACCCCCGTGAATTCAACTCAGCTGCAGATGCGGCACAAATTCGTGGCTCTAAAGATAAATTTACAGCCATTAGCTGGGGCTCGCCAATTTACTGGGTTACCCGCGGTTACGCCATTTTAGATAATGCAGAAATGCCTATCGTAGCCAAAGATGGTAAAAAACCAAATGATACCTTTATTGAGCAACTTAAACTAAATGCCGAAGCTGCCATTAACAAACTTTCTGATTTAGGCGTTGGCGACAAGAAGAGAATGGCTGTGGGCGGCCACAGTTATGGCGCCTTTATGACGGCTAATTTATTGGCACATACAGATCTTTTTGCTGCAGGCATTGCCCGTAGCGGAGCCTACAACCGTACACTTACACCGTTTGGTTTCCAAAATGAAGAGCGTACTTACTGGCAGGTTCCACAACTTTATTATGAGATGAGTCCGTTTAGCTATGCTGATAAAATTAAAACGCCATTGCTTTTAATCCACGGTGATTCTGATGATAATCCGGGTACCTTCCCTATCAATAGTGAGCGCTTATTTAACGCCATTAAGGGTGCAGGCGGCACTACCCGTTTTGTGTTCTTACCTTATGAAGCGCACGGCTATCGTGGTAAAGAAAACATTCTTCATACCCTATGGGAAGAAGATCAATGGTTAGAAAAATACGTTAAAGGAAAGAAATAATTTACGCCTAATCATTCGCAACCCATTTTAGTACTAGCACTTGCTGGTACTAAAATGGGTTTTTTATTATCAAAGCCATTAACCAAACGAGCTTATATTTACTGAGGTGCCTAAGGTGGTAATTAAACGCCAACTATCAAACTGGCATCTACAAGTACAAAACGCTCAACTGAAAGTTCAGAACTACCTACTGCAAGTACTGAACTCCTTACTGACACTTCAGAACTATCTTCGGAAAGTTCAGAACTACCTACTGCAAGTTTAGAACTCCTTACTGAAAGTTCAGAACTATCAACTGCAAGTACTGAACTCCTTACTGAAAGTTCAGAACTACCATCGGAAAGTTCAGAACCATCAACTGCAAATTAAAAACTGTGAACTGAAAACTGGCAACTGCTAACTGTAACCCCTCCAATTGTTAACTACAACTGCATATTGTTTTTTACCACACAAAAATTAGATATATTTGAAATATGGAAACCGCAGAAAAATCAAACAACCGCCACTTAGGGAGAAAAATTAGCCGCATAAGAGAATTACGCGGAATGAAACAAGAAACCTTAGCTATAGAGCTTGGCATTAGTCAACAAGCGGTAAGTAAATTGGAGCAAAGCGAAGAAATAGAAGATAGTACGTTAGAAAAGATTGCCAATGTATTGGGCGTATCAAAAGAAGCAATTAAGAACTATAGTGATGAAATTGTTTTCAATGTTATATCCAACACCTATAATAACTCCAGCAGTGATCATTCAACTTTGATTGCAAGTTCGGTAAATTATCAACCAACCTTCAATACAGTTGAAAAAATTGTTGAACTATATGAACGTTTGCTGGCTAATGAGCGGGAGAAAGTAGAGATTTTGAAGGGGAAGTAATTTTGATTCATACAAACTAACATTAGAGATCAATATTGACTGTCTCTATTGGGAACATGTAAATATAACTGCCTCCAAAATTGGGGGCAGTTTTTTATTTAAAGCTATGCTAACTTAAAATTTCAGCAGGATAAACATACAGCTGAAATATTTACAGTAAATTTATCCGCGAGGCATTTGAACATTAGCCTCAATAATTTGTTAACAGCATATGGACTACATAGATTACTATAAAATCCTCGATTTAAAGAAAAGTGCAACAATTGACGATGTAAAAAAAGCTTATCGGAAATTGGCCAGGAAATATCATCCTGATTTGAACCCTAATAATGAAGAGGCTAATAAAAAATTTCAGCAAATAAATGAAGCTAACGAAGTTTTAAGTGATCCGGAAAAACGTAAGAAATACGATAAATATGGAAAAGACTGGCAGCATGCCGATCAGCTAGATGCCCAGCAGAGGCAACGCTCACAGTATCAATCTCAAGGGGGCGGTTATGGTAGCGGCGGTGGCTATTCGGGCGGATTTGGCGGAGATGATTTTTCAGATTTCTTTTCGTCCATGTTTGGTGGAGGCGGCGGTAGAAGCAGTCGTAACTCACCTTTTAAAGGTCAGGATTATAATGCCGATTTACAGTTAAATTTAATAGATGCCTATACCACACATAAACAAACCTTAACCGTCAATGGCAAACAGGTCCGTATTACCATTCCGGCAGGAGTAGAAAATGGCCAGAAGATAAAATTACCTGGTTATGGAGCGCCGGGTGTAAATAATGGTCAACCAGGAGATTTATATATTAAATTTAACATTAGCGAAGACCCTAAATTTAAAAGAAAAGGTAATGATATTTACATCCAGGAAGAGATAGATGTATATACGGCCATTTTAGGGGGCGAGAAAATTGTAGAAACATTAAACGGCAAAGTAAAGCTGCAAGTTCCGGCAGGTACACAGCCAGATGCTACTTTACGTTTAAAAGGCAAAGGTTTCCCTGTTTATAAAAAAGACAATCAGTTTGGCGACCTATATATTAAATGGCAGGTAAAATTGCCAACAAACCTTAACGAAGAGCAAAAAGAATTATTCGAAAAACTTTCTAAAAGCTAAAACAATGAGAAATAATTTAATAGCTGTTAGTGATATCTGCACCTATCATCATGTGGAGATTGATTTTATTCAATCGCTGGAAGATTTTGATTTAATCAAAACCACTATACAAAAGCAATCCAGTTTTTTATCGTTGGATGAATTGTCAAAGCTAGAGCGTTATGTTCGGCTGGCAAAAGATCTTGATATTAATCTCGAAGGCCTACATGCTATTGCGCATTTATTAAATCAGGTAGAAAACATGCAGCAGGAAATAAACACCTTAAAGGCAGACCTCATTCATAGCAAACATTTTAATTAGACAACAACTAAAATTGTGCAATAAATTGAACCGATTGGTAAGGTGAATGCACATTTATTATAAAATTAGTTTCATAAATTGGCATCTATATAAACACCATGAGCGAGTCATCAACATTCATCGAAAAGATAAAAGCATCATATGCTCCAACTGGCTCATATATTTATTTAGGCGCAGGTATTTTAGATGGACAAGTATACAGCGAAGCCGAGGTTAATTTATCTTTAAAGATGATGAACAGGCACGGTTTAATAGCCGGTGCAACGGGAACAGGTAAAACCAGAACCTTACAGCTTATTGCCGAACAGCTTTCTGATGCTGGTGTACCTGTATTTATGTTGGATGTTAAAGGAGATTTATCAGGATTAAACCAACCAGGCCCGGTAAATCCGAAAATAGAAGAACGTGCTCAAGAATTAAATAAACCATTTTCACCTGCTGCTTTTCCCCTGGAGATTTATTCTTTATCTGGCAAACTGGGTGCTCAAATGAGGGCAACCATACTTGAGTTTGGTCCAACACTTTTATCAAAAGTTCTGGATTTGAACGATACGCAATCAGGCGTAATGGCCGTCATTTTCAAATATGCTGATGACCACAAAATGCCTGTTATCGATCTGAACGATTTAAAAAAACTGGTATCCTATTTATCAGAAGGTGCCGGAGCAGCAGAAATTAAAAGTAGTTACGGCAGTATTTCAAGTTCTACATCTGGCACAATACTGAGAAAAATTGTAGCAATTGAGCAACAGGGTTTAGGAGGTATCTTTGGCGAAAAGTCTTTTGATATAGATGATTTATTCGAACGTGTAGACGGTAAAGGAACCATCAGTTTACTTAATATCGCTGATGTTCAAAATCAGCCTGTCTTGTATTCTACTTTTTTATTGAGTTTATTAGCCGAATTGTTTAGTACCATGCCCGAAGTTGGAGATCTTGAAAAACCAAAGCTGGTTTTTTTCTTTGATGAAGCACATTTATTATTCAAAAATTCTTCTAAAGCCTTTTTAGAACAAATTGAAACCATTATCAGGTTGATCAGATCGAAAGGTATTGGCGTATTTTTCTGTACGCAATCTCCAACCGATGTACCTGAAAGTGTGTTGGGACAATTAGGTAACCGTGTACAACATGCACTCAGGGCATTTACACCAAACGATGTTGATGCGCTTAAAAAAACGGTGAATACCTATCCAAAATCTAACTTTTACCAAATAGACAAAGTCTTAACGTCGTTGGGTACTGGTCAGGCACTAATTACTGTTTTAAACGAGAAAGGAATCCCAACAGAAGTATCTGCAACAATGCTTACCCCTCCACGCTCGGTAATGGGTCCGTTAAGTGCCGAAGATTTACAGCAATTGATAAATGGCAGCCAGATGTTTGCAAAATATAAAGAAGCAATAGATCCTGAAAGTGCCTATGAAATTTTAACAAAACGAATAAACGATCAGGCGGCGGCCGCAGCAGCAGAAAAGCAACAAAAAGAACTGCAAAAGCATGAAGCTGAAGAAAGTAAGCCAAAAGCTGGAGAAAAAAGTCTTGTAGAACAGGTAATGGGTGCAACCATTACGCGCCAGATTGGCAAAGAAATTGTTAGAGGGATCTTCGGAATGCTAACTGGAAAGAAAACAAGATCTAAAACCGGAGGCCTTTTTGGTTTTTAAAGGTCTTCTAAATATAATTAATACAATAAGAAACGCTCGATTAATATTTAAATGATGAAACCTACACTATTAATATTGGCCGCAGGAATGGCGAGCCGTTATGGAAGTATGAAACAAATCGATGGCTTTGGTCCAAATGGCGAAACCATCATCGACTATTCGATATATGATGCAATTAACGCTGGTTTCGGCAAGGTTGTGTTTATTATTAAAGAAGAATTTGAAGAGAATTTTAAATCTATTTTTGAGCCAAAATTAAATGGCAGAATAGAAACAGCATACGTTTTCCAAAATTTCGACCTGAAACAATTTGGTATCGAAGATGAAATTTACAGAGAGAAACCATGGGGAACTGCTCATGCCATTTTATCAGGAAGAAATGTAATTAAAGAGCCTTTCTGTGTAATTAATGCCGACGATTATTATGGCTTTGATGCCTTCAAAAAAATGGCAGATTTCTTAAACACAGAAGCAACTGATAGTAACTATTCAATTATCGGATATGAAATCGGAAAAACACTTTCTGAATTTGGTTCAGTATCAAGAGGGGTTTGTAAGGTAGATGAATCTGGTAACTTATCTGAGATTATTGAGCGCACAAAAGTTTATCCAAAAGATGGGAAAATTTTCTATGAAGAAGATGGAGAAGAATTTCCATTGGATTTCAGCACTCCGGTATCAATGAACTTTTGGGGCTTCACGCCTGCCGTTTTCGAAATTACTGAAGGCTTATTTAAAGAGTTTGCAATGGCAAATAAAGATAAACCTAAAGCAGAATTCTTTATACCACTTATTGGTGAAAACCTGGTACAAAGCAATACCGCAACCTTCAAAGTAGTTCCAACTTCAAATAAATGGTTTGGTGTAACTTACAAAGAAGATAAGCCATATGTTCAGGATTCTATTGACCAACTGGTTAAAAACGGAACCTACCCTGAAAAATTATGGGACTAAATTTAGCTTCCGAAGTTTTAACCGCTTACGGATTTACTAAAGAAAATACAATCATTACACAAATAGGTACGGGTTTAATTAACCGTACCTATTTGCTTTCTCCCCCTACCGGGCAGCGAAAATTTATTCTCCAAAACATTAATGTCTCAGTTTTTAAATCGCCCCTGGCCATTGCCGATAATTTAAAGGCAATTTCGAGCTACCTATCTGAACACGCCCTGGATTATCTTTTTATCAGACCCATCCCTACTATAGAAAACCAGGAAATGGCTCACATCGGCGATGAATTTTGGAGGTTACTACCATTTGTGCCGAATGCCATCTCTCTTGATGTTTTAACTGAACCTAAACAAGCATTTGAAGCTGCAAAGCAGTTTGGCAAACTAAGCAGATTGCTGAATGATTTTGATGCCAAATCACTTCAGGCTACAATTCCTGGTTTCCACGACCTGGAGTTGCGATATACACAATTTACGAAGGCATTAGCAGAAGCCGGGCAGTTTGCTAAAGCGCAAGCTGAAAAGCAGATTGAAGATGCTTTAAACTATAAGTATATTTTAGATTATTATATTTCTTATTCGCACAGAAATGATTTTCCTGATCGCGTGATGCATCATGATACCAAAATCAGCAATGTGCTACTGGATGAAATGACTTTCGAAGGTATCTGCGTGATTGATTTAGATACCATCATGCCCGGGAAATTCATATCCGATTTAGGCGATATGATGCGAACTTACCTCTGTGCATTTTCTGAAAATGAAACGGATCTCAGCCTGATCAAAATCAGAATCACTTATTTCGAAGCCACGATTAAAGGCTACCTCTCTGAGATGAAAGCGATTTTGACAGCAACTGAAAAAGAGCTTATCCTGTTTTCTGGAAAATACATCATCTATATGCAAGCCCTACGCTTCTTAACTGATTTCTTAAACGGAAGCATTTATTATCCAATAAACTATCCCACTCAAAACTTAGACCGGGCTAAAAATCAATTCCAACTTCTGCATGAAATTTCTTTAAATGAAAAGGAATTACAGGAAATTATTGATGAAAACTTATAAATTGAGGTTAGGCGATTAGGATTGTTTTTTTAATGCAGTCGGCTGAAGCCAGACTGCAATGAATGGAATATAAATCCTCATAAAGAATGTGCTGGAAAAACAAATGCTTATTTAAAGCAGTCGGCTAAAGCCGGACTGCGATGAATGGAATATACAAACTATTTGTTGTTCCTATCCTCATTGAAACCATAGTGCATAAAAAGCATTCCTGAACTTAATCAGGAACACTTGCTATTTCCACCTAAAATCCTCAACTCAAACCTCCAGACTCCAAACTAAAAAAGCGCTCCTGAACTTAATCAGGAACGCTTTCTATTTCCGCCCAAGACTTTCGACTCAGGACTTCAGACTCAAGACTATTTCTTATCGTCTTCTTTTACTTCTTCAAAATCAACGTCAGTAACGTTATCGCCACCACCTTGAGGTTGACCATCAGCTTGTGGTTGTTCGCCACCTTGAGGCTGACCGCCATCTTTATACATTTCCTCAGAAGCTACGTTCCATGCAGCTTGCAATTCAGCTTGTGCTGCATCGATATCTGCGAAGTTACGTGATAAGTGAGCTGCTTTTAATTTCTCTAAACTTGATTCGATTGGCGCTTTTTTATCAGCAGATAATTTATCACCAAACTCTTTCAATTGTTTTTCTGTAGAGAAAATTAAGGCATCAGCACCGTTAATTTTATCAGCTTCTTCTTTTTGCTTAGCATCATCTGCTGCATTAGCTTCTGCTTCTTCTTTCATTTTTTTGATCTCTGCATCAGTTAAACCTGAAGATGCTTCAATACGGATTTTTTGCTCTTTACCAGTAGCTTTGTCTTTTGCACTTACGTGTAAAATACCGTTAGCATCAATATCAAAAGATACTTCTACCTGAGGTACACCACGAGGTGCTGGTGGAATACCATCTAAAATGAAACGACCAATTGTACGGTTTTGGCCAGCCATTGGGCGCTCACCTTGTAAAATATGAATTTCTACTGATGGCTGGTTATCAGCTGCAGTTGAGAAAGTTTCAGATTTTTTAGTTGGGATAGTTGTGTTAGACTCAATCAATTTAGTCATTACACCACCCATTGTTTCAATACCTAATGATAAAGGCGTAACGTCTAATAACAATACATCTTTTACATCACCAGTTAAAACACCACCTTGAATAGCAGCACCAATTGCCACAACCTCATCAGGGTTAACACCTTTACTTGGCTCTTTACCGAAGAAAGCTTTAACTGCCTCCTGAATTGCAGGGATACGGGTTGAACCACCTACCAAGATAATTTCATCGATATCGCTTGTGCTTAAACCAGCATTTTTCAAAGCAGATTTACAAGGCTCGATAGTTCGTTTGATCAAGCTATCAGCTAATTGCTCAAATTTAGCACGGGATAATGTACGTACTAAGTGTTTTGGGCCGCTAGCATCAGCAGTAATATATGGCAAGTTAATTTCAGTAGAAGTTGTGCTTGATAATTCAATTTTAGCTTTCTCAGCAGCTTCTTTCAAACGTTGTAACGCCATTGGATCTTTCGCAAGGTCCATGCTGTTTTCCGATTTGAACTCGTCAGTTAACCAGTCAATAATAATGTGGTCAAAGTCATCACCACCTAAGTGTGTATCACCATCGGTAGATTTTACTTCAAAAACACCATCACCTAATTCTAACACTGAAACGTCATGGGTACCACCACCACAGTCAAACACAACAATTTTCATGTCTTTGTGTGCTTTATCCAAACCATAAGCTAAAGCAGCTGCAGTTGGCTCGTTGATGATACGTTTTACGGTTAAACCAGCAATTTCACCAGCTTCTTTAGTAGCCTGACGTTGTGCATCGTTGAAGTAAGCAGGTACAGTAATAACCGCTTCCGTAACTTCATGACCTAAGAAATCTTCGGCAGTTTTTTTCATTTTCTGCAAAACCATTGCAGAGATCTCTTGTGGAGTATATTTTCTGTCGTCGATTTCAACACGTGGTGTGTTGTTATCACCTTTAACTACTTTATATGGCACACGCCCAGCTTCTTTCGCACTTTCGTCGTAGCTGCTACCCATAAAGCGTTTAATCGAATATATCGTTTTTGTTGGGTTGGTTATAGCCTGACGTTTAGCAGGCTCGCCAACTTTACGCTCACCGTTTTCTGCAAAAGCAACAATAGACGGTGTAGTACGTTTACCCTCACTGTTCGCGATAACTACAGGCTCATTGCCCTCCATTACGCTCACGCAAGAGTTTGTTGTTCCTAAGTCTATTCCAATAATTTTTCCCATTGTATTTTGTTTTTTCTTTTTTAAGCTTTATAATTTCTACCTATTAAACAATGCTTGTGCCAATCGGGTTTTGGCAGAAAATATCGTCAAAAGACTGATAAAATGTAAAAAAGCTGGTCATTGAGTACTGACAGCATGACAGAAACCAGAAAGCTAAAGAAGACAGCTGAAAGTTTAAATACCAAAGCAAAGCCATGGTTTATAAATGAATTTGAAATGAGCGCCAGTGTAACCTTTGAAGCGACAACGATATTCGCAACCAGTTATCAAATGAATATAATCGCTATGCAAAATTCATTGGATAAATATAACCGTAAAGTGGTAAACCTTTTTTCGTACCTTGAACCATCAAAACCATTCGCAATGCAACTAGCAGCACAAATCTTAATCGGTATTATAGCCCTACTTCATCTTTATATTCTTTGGCTGGAAATGTTCGCATGGACCACCAGGGCACCGAATGTTTTTAAAACTATTCCAAAAGAATTGTTTCCACAAACAAAGGCATTAGCTGCAAACCAGGGCCTGTACAATGGTTTTCTGGCGGCTGGTCTAATCTGGTCTTTGTGCATCGGCGACCCTCAGTGGAAATTATATGTAGCAATCTTTTTCTTATGCTGCATCATTGTTGCAGGCATTTATGGAGCGGCAACAGCAAGTAAAAAGATTCTCTATGTACAATCAATTCCGGCATTAATCGCCTTGATTTTATTGCATTTGTGATTCTAAAATTAAGTTGCAAATTAAGTTTGTCCTACGCTTTCATTAATTACAATCCTAACAACCGCTCCAGGTGATGATAACCAATTCCGAAATATTCCTTACTCGATTTTATCTTTTGTAAAATCTCTGCCTGTCTTTCGCTTTCAGCTTTGGTCTTTAAGCTTTCCCCTCTTTTCACCCCTACTACAAGTACATTTTTAGGTGTATGCGCATCAGAAATAAATTCGAATACTTTGGTTTTATATCCAAAATATTCTAAAATTAAGGCACGAATCCCATCAGTTACCATCTCTGCCTGGCGTTCTAAAAAGATCCCATACTTAGTTAAAAAGGAAACGTCATTCTTCACCTTATTCTGCTCCATAGCTCTTCTTATTTGTTTATGGCAGCACGGCGCAACCACAATCAGTTCGGCATTTGCGCTGATCCCTTTAAAGATCGCATCGTCTGTAGCGGTATCGCAAGCATGAAGCGCAATTAATAAATTGAAATTTGTAGCATCATAATCTTCAATAGTGCCCTGAACGAAACTTAACTGATCAAAATTAGATTTATCTGCAACGGCATTGCACAAATCAACCATATCCGGGCGATATTCCACACCTATAACTTCCGAATCGAGGTTTAAGACAGAATGTAAATAATCGTAAAGGGCAAAAGTTAGATAACCCTTACCAGATCCCATATCAGCAACTTTTTTAATGGTTCCTTCAGGCAATTCTTTGATTAAAGAACTTAAAATTTCAATGTAATGGTTAATCTGGCGGAATTTATCCTGTGCATTCTTGAAAACCTTACCATCAGCATCTGTTATCTTTAATGCTCTTAGATAAGCTTTAGCATCTGCTTTAATCAATCGTGCTTTCTCCTCATCGTGTTGAACCGCTGGAACAGCTGTGGCTGATGCTTTAATTTCCCTCAAAACAATCCTGCCGTTATTTAACTCTTCGAAAATTACATCCTTTTGGGTTGTAAAAAGTGTAGCGATTTTGAAACCAGACTGCAAGTATTCTGAAATGAGCTTCACCCCTTCCTCTTCACTAAAATTTTTAACAATATCACGGGTTTTATAACGAAAAGTTAATGCTAGTTTCGTTTCTCTTTTAATCAAGACTTTCCTCACTAAAATTTGCTTCAATCCTTCTTCAGCGCCTTTGTAATTTCCCAAAGAAATTTTAACAAACTGTTGTAAGCTCAGGCTTTCTTCTAAAGCAGATATGAATTGTTCTACGTGTGCTGATAATACCATTAATCAAATTTAAAATACAAAGATAAACCAATTTCCTTTAAGATATGTTGAGGGTAAATCATGTAACAATGCAGCGATGCTTTTCTCTTTATTAAAATACTTAAAATGTAGTATCGCTATAAAACTGTTCTACACTTAAAGAATCATCAGTCATGACGTAATACGATTTAGGAAACCTAATAAACGTATTATCTGTAATCGTTCCAAAATGATTAAACGTTTTTATTTAATAAAAAATAGCATTAGATTAGATAAATAGTTTATCTAACCAAAACAAATGAGTGAATTTCAGATTAAAAAATCGCCTACTGTTTACGACGTGATTATTGTTGGTTCTGGCGCAGGTGGCGGGATGTCTGCTTACGTTTTAGCGAACGCGGGACAAAAGGTTTTAATGCTCGAAGCTGGTCAGTATTTTGATCCTAGAGTAGATGCACATCAATTGAAATGGCCTTGGGAATCTCCACGTCGCGGGGCATCAACTACCAGACCTTTCGGCGATTTTGATGCTTCTTATGGCGGCTGGGAACTTGAAGGTGAGCCTTATACTACGAAAGATAAAACTGAATTTGAATGGTTCAGGTCGCGCATGTTGGGCGGACGCACCAATCACTGGGGAAGAATTTCACTCAGAATGGGTCCGCTGGATTTTCAGGCTAAAGATGGTTTAACTGACGACTGGCCGATTACCTACGATGAGGTGAAACCGTTCTATGACCGGGTAGATCGTTTAATTGGGATCTATGGCACTAAAGAAGGCTTGCCTAATGAGCCGGATGGCATTTTCATGAAACCGCCCAAACCACGTTTAACAGAACTATTTATAAAAAAAGGCGCTGATAAAGCCGGTGTGAAAGTAATTCCGGGCAGAGGTTCTGTATTAACGGAGCCATTACCCAATAATACAGATCGGGCACCTTGCTTTTATTGCGGCCAGTGTGGCCGAAGCTGCAAGGTATATGGTGATTTTTCTTCTTCCTCTTGCTTAGTTATTCCGGCGGTAAAAACAGGAAACCTGACCGTAATTACCGATGCAATGGTGCGTGAGGTCATAACAGATAAAGATGGAACGGCCAAAGGTGTATCTTACGTTAACCGGAAAGATTTGCAGGAATACCAGGTAAATGGCAAAATCATTATTTTAGGTGCCAGCGCCTGCGAATCTGCAAGGATTCTTTTAAACTCTAAATCATCTTCTCACCCCAATGGCTTAGCCAATAGCAGCGGCATTGTTGGTAAATATCTCCACGATTCGACAGGTGTAAGTGTTTCTGGTTTTTTACCTCAACTGATGGACCGGAAGCGGTATAACGAAGATGGCCTGGGGAGTGTTCACATTTATTCGCCCTGGTGGCTGGATAACAAGAAACTGAACTTTCCACGCGGATATCACATTGAATATTGGGGCGGTATGGGAATGCCAGCCTACGGTTTCGGTGGCGGTGTACCCGAAATGAATGGCATGGTGCCAGGCAGAGATGGCAAAATGAAAGAAGCTGGTGGGTATGGAAAATCGTTAAAGGATGATTACCGCCGTTTTTATGGCACTACCGTAGGGATGGCCGGACGGGGAACAGCAATTGCCCGTGAAGATAACTATTGCGAAATTGATCCAAACACGGTTGATAAATATGGGATTCCGGTTTTAAGATTCCATTACAAATGGGCAAAAGAAGAAATTTTACAGGCCAAACACATGCAAGATACCTTTCTCACCATGATGAAAGAAATGGGTGGCGTAGTAACTTCGAAAATCCAGGGTCCGGAAACCAATTATGGATTACTTCCTCCGGGCAAAATTATCCATGAGGTAGGTACGATCCGCATGGGCGATGATCCAAAAAAATCTGCGCTAAATAAATATTGCCAGGCACATGATTGTAAAAACCTGTTCGTGGTTGATGCTGGTCCGTTTGTACAGCAAGGCGATAAAAATGCAACCTGGACAATCCTCGCGCTCTCGATGCGAACCGCGGAATATATTTTAGCTCAAAAGAAAAAACATAACATTTAAAGAATTACAACATGAACAGACGTGATTCCATCAAAGCATTGGGTTTAACGGCAATCAGTACAGCCGTAATATTAGAAGCCTGCGAGCAACCGAAAACAAAAACAGCTGATATTGCTGCGCCTAAAGAAGCACCTGCATCAGAAGCTGGACGCGAACAATGGGAAGTTGATCGGGATAAAAAATTGAAAGCAGAAACGTTTTTCAATAAACATGAAATGGCGACCATTACAGTTCTGGCAGATATTATCATTCCAAAAGATAATGTTTCAGGAAGTGCATCGGATGCCAAAGTACCCGAATTTATAGAATTTATTGTTAAAGACATCCCAGAGCATAAAACACCAATGCGAGGTGGCTTAAAATGGCTGGATGTTTATTGCTTTAATAAATTTGGTAAGTCATTTATAGATGCGACATCCACACAACAAATTTCGATAATTGACGAGATTGCTTACCCTAAAAAAGCAAAGCCAGAAGTCCAGGCAGGTGTAACTTTTTTTAACAGAATGCGAAGTTTAACAGCCTCTGGATTCTACACAACAGAAATTGGTGTTAAAGACATTGGTTATGCCGGAAATGCACCAAACCAATGGGCTGGTGTTCCTCAGGATGTACTGAAGCAGTACGGAATGGAGAATGTGAAAGTATAATCTAAAAAAATCGTCATTGCGAGGCACGAAGCAATCCTACAACTATCGCTACCATTTAGCGCATTAAGATTGCTTCGTGCCTCGCAATGACGAAAACTTATATGAACTATTCTACAATCAAAATCAAGCCTTTTCCTTTTTCAACAGGAACCGATTTTCCATCAGGATAACTTCCAGGAGTTTGAAACTTATCAATTGCGGGAGCTGCTATTTTTACTTTCCCAGCATCTAACCCTAATTTAGCCCAGTCTATAGTTAAATTAATCTTTACATCTCCTTCTGCCCAGCTGGCTAATGCGATCATTGTTTTTCCTTTCTGTTTGTAAACCGTCGCTAATACTTTAGGATGATCAGTTTTTACCGGACAATTCTCACTCCAGTAACCAATCATTTCAGATTCTTTCAAGCCGAAGTTATCCCATGCCTTCCAAAGTGGTTTTGGATCACTTTTATCTGACCAGCCTAATCGACTTGTCATGCCGTAGATCATTCCACGCCATGGGTTACCATCATCCTGTAGCATCTCTCCCATCAAACCAAAAGGAATCCCACTTACCTCAGTGAGATAGAAATCTGGGTTGTTCTTTTGATAATCGAAATATTCTCCAAACCATAGTCTGTTCAAATAAGGGAAATGTTCGAGGTATAAAATGGCGCTATTGTTAAAACCATCATTTTTATTGTATTGATTGGCAGAATGTAAATCGATAATTCCCGGATGATTGTTCTGTGTTAAAACCTGTTTAATTCGTTTCATGGTCACCCGATCAAAGGCAACATCGTCTAAATAAACCCCGTCTATCCCAACGTTATTTACCAGCCAGTTCATTCCCTCCACATAATAGTTATGCCAGCGATTCATTCCACTATTAATTATAGCAGCATCTTTAATTTCCGGCACGAACCAGGCGGCGATATAATTCGAATCTAAATGCTCCTGCAGCCAGCTGAAACCACCACCTTTTCCGGGAGAATAGACTTCAGTACCCAAACTCCTTAATGCAGGCCACTCGTATGCATGATTGGAAAGCTCACGAACGGTATTGTAAATTTTCACCTTTAAGCCTTTATGGTGCGCCTCATCAACATAAGTCTTCATCTTCTTCCATTCAATAAACGGATAATTAATCCATGGGTTTATGGGCGTGGCATGATGAATATTTACAACTGTCGCACCAGTAGCTTTAATAGCATCCAGACTTCCGTATTTATGATAGAAACGACTATCCCACTGGAAATCAGTATCCAGTAAGTGAAAAGGAGTAATCAACAAGTTAAAATTATAATACAATACATCTCCTTTCTTCATGCTTCTCGCACCTGTAAAACTATCAGCAAGCATGGAACTTCCTTTTACATTGATCTGCATCCCGCCCTTGTTATCATTTCCCCACGATTTTGGTAAGATTAACGGCTTCTGCAGATAGAAATTAGTATTCAGCGGACGAACATAATTTTCATCTCTTAAATTATAATACAAACCGGCATTTACATTTCCGATCCACACGGCATCCTGATTTTTATTAGCCACATCCCATTTCCACTTCACCGTATCTGGCCTGATACCACCTTTCTCACCCAAGCCCATCAAATACTTTGTTGAAGATTTATCAAAAGGAATATGGAAATCTACATTACTAAATTCAACGTCGTTCACTGCGGTAACCTTTACCACATAATGTACATAACCATCAAATTCCAGCGCACCTTCTACATCCATGGTCAGGTTCTTTGAGGTTCCGGTTGCCTTCCACTTCACCGTTCCGGCCGCTTTGTCTATAATTTGGAAGTTGCCGGGGATAAACTTTTCTTGCGTTTTAGGCGTATTAAAAAAATGGAAATGAATCGGCTCGTATAAAAGATTATTCGGTTTATCGGTATAGCCCGTCATTTCTGGATTAAAAAAAGTCTGGATCTGCTTCGGAAAACCGTCATTATTAATTTCGAACTTTCTACCGAGCAGTGAGATTATATTTCCTTCAACCGTTAGTGGCGTATATGGTGCGACAACAGTATTTTCCTGTGCCAGTTTAGAATTTAACCAGGTTAAGCGGGTTTGCTTGTTTGGCGTTCCAACACCTGCATCCGCCAGTAGCTGGTTCTGAATGGTAATACTGACATCTATAATCTTCGATTGATTATTGGCTTTAACAGTGAACCTACCATTATAAACTCCTGGCGTAGTATTTTTTGGTACATTGACTGCAATCCACATCGGCTGAACTTTACCAGAAGCCACATTTACCGTTCGAACTAAGGGCCTATTATCATAACTAATTCCTTCCGTATTTAAGCAATTAATATTTTTTGCAGAAATTACATGCCCACTCTTATTCTTTAAATCGCCAAAGCTTACTACCACATTCTTGAGATTTTTCAAAGCAAAGACACCTAATTGAAATGCATAATTTTCACCCTTACTGGCAATGCCGGAAAATTTGTTGGTCACGCCATTTTGTATCCAACGGTAAGGCAAATCGTTTTGCAGCTTTATTGGATACATCCTATCTTCAGGAAAGACGATAAAGGAGTCGCTAGAAAATTTAGCTATTATGCCATTAGTTTCCGCCTTATTTGCGATCACCTCCATCGGATAGAAAGAATTAAAAGCATCTATAGACTGAATTTCAGAAACGTTCGTATTTACTTTAACCTTTTTCGCTTTGAGCAGCCAATTATGATCAATCTGGTTTGGTTTAAGGTAAACACCCTTAGGATAATTACTCCGGCCCTCGTGTGTATATGGAAGATAATACACGAAATATTTTCCGGCACCAGAAGATGGTTCAAAAAAAAGATCAACGCTTTCTCTTGAAAAATGATCCGTTCCTAAAACAGTGACACCTTTTCCTTTCCCATCCTGGATAATGATTCCTTTGGCTTCCGGGTGTTCATCTCTCCTTCGCCAGGCGATCTTTGCATGAGCAATCTTCCCATTGCCTGTAACCTGTAGCACTATCCGATGATTGCCCAGTGAATCCGGATTCCAGGAATTATTACCAGGAGTATATTTTAAGATTTGTGCATGCAGCGTTAGTTGGCAAAATAGACAACATAATAAAGTCAGCCTGAATTTCATTTCGAATTACTTTGAAGCTAATTTATAGATACTGATTTGAAATATTACTATAAAATTGGAATGTCATACCCATTTAGTAATAATTAACCGGCATGTCGAAAATTGATCATCATAATCTTAAGAAGACGGTTGAACATCAAGTCGTAGCAGGACAATAACTTGTTTTAAACCTCAACTAGAAAATCAAGGCAAAAAAAAGATCCTGCTCTTTCGAACAGGATCTTTTAATCTTAGGTGAATAAAATTATTCTCCTTTTGGTTCTTCTGTAGCAGGTGCTTCTTCAGCAGCAGGAGCTTCAGTTGCAGCTTTCTCGGCAGTTTCAGCTTTCGCGTCATCAGCTTTAGGAGCAGCAGCTTTACTTTTACCACGACGAGTAGTTTTCTTTTCTTCTTTAGCCTCTACATCTTTACCATAAACTTCGTTATAGTCTACCAATTCAATTAAACCCATTTCAGCGTTATCACCGGCACGATTGTTTAATTTAATGATACGAGTGTAACCACCTGGACGGTTTGCAACTTTCTCAGCAATTTCGCGGAATAAAATGGTTACTACTTCTTTATCTTGTAAGTAAGCAAATACTGTACGACGTGAGTGAGTAGTATCATTTTTAGATTTCGTGATAATAGGCTCAACATAAGTACGCAAAGCTTTAGCTTTAGCTAAAGTTGTTGTAATTCTTTTGTGCAAAATAAGTGATGAAGCCATGTTAGCTAACATCGCCTTTCTGTGGCTTGCGGTTCTACCTAAGTGGTTTACTTTTTTACCGTGTCTCATTGTTTTTTAATAAAGTGTATACCGTCTCTTTGCAATTAAGCTGAGGGAATTATACACTGTGAAAAATTATTTATTTAGTTGAAGCTTTAGAAAGGAAGACTCACGACTCCGGACTAAAGACTCAGGACTAATCTTACTCTTCGTCTAATTTAAATTTAGACAGGTTCATACCGAAAGATAAACCTTTTGATTTTACTAATTCTTGGATCTCAGTTAAAGATTTTTTACCAAAGTTTCTGAATTTTAACATATCAGCAACATCGTAAGAAACCAAATCAGCTAAAGTACGAATATCAGCAGCTTTTAAGCAGTTTAATGCCCTAACTGAAAGATCCATATCCACTAATTCAGTCTTAAGGATTTTACGCATGTGTAAAATTTCCTCATCAACTTCTTTAGTTTCTTCTTTAGCTTGAGATTCTAATACTAAATTCTCATCAGAGAATAACATAAAGTGTTGGATAAGAATCTTAGCCGCCTCTTTTAATGCTTCTTCAGGATGAATTGAACCATCAGTAGAGATATCTAAAATCAATTTTTCATAATCCGTTTTTTGCTCAACACGAAAGTTTTCGATCGTGTATTTTACATTTTTCATTGGAGTATAAATCGAATCGATCGCAATAACACCTACAACAGCATCAGCAACTTTATTTTCTTCAGCAGGTACATAACCACGTCCTTTATTGATGGTTAATTCCACCTCCAAAGTAACAGATTTATCCATATTGCAAATAACATGCTCAGGGTTTAAAACTGTAAAGTTGTTAGAGAATTTAGTGATATCACCAGCTTTAAACTGATCCTGACCGTTAACGATAATGAAAACTTTTTCAGCATCACCTGAATCACCGGTTTTCTTAAAACGAACTTGTTTTAAGTTTAAGATAATATCAGTTAAATCTTCTACAACACCTTTCATGGTAGAAAACTCATGAGAAACGCCTGAAAAACGAATAGTAGTAATAGCATAACCTTCTA
>Ga0308159_1000378_pt1 | contig 110096 bp, 91 predicted proteins | sample PhyCR1_FD_201040 | JGI IMG/M metagenome (GOLD analysis project Ga0308159, IMG submission 201040) | Phyllosphere microbial communities from UC Gill Tract Community Farm, Albany, California, United States - DLSLC.R1 | ecosystem: Host-associated > Plants > Phyllosphere > Unclassified | place: USA...
CTGTTTTCCGAGAACTCGTGGGTGCAGGTGATGCTGGGCCAGGGTTTGATTCCGCGCACGCAGCACCATACGGCCCACGTGATGGGCGAGCGCGAGCTGGCGGCGTTCCTCGACGGCATCCGCGCCGGCATCGACCGGACGGTGGCGCAGATGCCGGCGCACCAGGCATACGTGGAGCGGTACTGCCCGGCGGAGAAGCCGTAGAACCTGTCCCGGCGCGTCAAACGATCAGCATGACGATCACTTGCGCTGTCCGGCCGGACAATGGATGACTTCGGGTCGCAGTGTGGTTATGCTGGTCGGTTTCCAGACGGAGGCCCGCCATGCACCCAGTTGGCACATTGTTCGTCCGCTTGCTGATACTGGCCTTGCTGGCCGGCGCTGCGCCCGCAGCGCGGTCAGCCGTTCCCGTCACCGAACAGCGCTACCTGTCGGGGCAAGGACCGAAGACGGCGGTGCCATGGGAATTCAAGGTGTCCGATGGCAGGCGCGCGGGCGCGTGGAGCACGATACCGGTGCCATCGAACTGGGAGCTGCAAGGCTTTGGCGGCTACGACTACGGCGAAGGCGCCAAGCGCCACAACGAGCAGGGCCAGTACCGCGTGAAGTTTGCCGTGCCGCCGGCCTGGCGCGGGCGCACCATCCGGCTGGTGTTCGAAGGCGTGATGACGGAAGCGACAGTGCGCGTGAACGGCATGCCGGCCGGCCCCGCCCACATCGGCGGTTTCTACCGCTTCGGCTACGACGTCACGCAACTGGTCAAACTCTCCGCCGGCGCCGACAACGTGCTGGAAGTGGATGTGAACAAGGTGGCGTCTAACGCGGCCAGCGAAAAGGCCGAGCGCGGCGGCGACTACTGGGTATTTGGCGGCATCTTCCGTCCCGTATGGCTGGAAGCAGCACCTGCGCAGGCGATTACCGGCGTGGCCATCGATGCGCGGGCCGACGGCACGCTGGCCGCGCGCGTCAGCCTGTCGCTGCCGGCGCCGGGCGCCAGCGTGGAAGGCCAGGTGTTCGATGCGGCCGGCAAGGCGGTCGGGCCGGTGTTCCGCGCGGGGCTGGCGATTTCGACTGCTGCTGCCGCCTCCGCCACCTCCGCAGTCACCCCGGTCTCTTCCACCGGCACCAGCACCGCCCAGACCAGCGCCGGCGCCAGCGCCGATCCCGCACTGGTGACCTTGCGCGGCAGCCTGCCCGCCCCGCGCCTGTGGTCCGCCGAAACACCCAACCTGTACACGCTGCGCCTCACCTTGCGCCAGAACGGCAAGGCGCTCCACACCCAGAGCACGCGCTTCGGCTTTCGTACCTTCGAAGTACGCCAGGGCGACGGCCTGTACCTGAACGGCAGCAAGATCGTCATCAAGGGCATCAACCGCCACAGCTTCCGGCCCGAGACAGGCCGCGCGCTCGACCGTGAAGACAACTATGCCGACGCGCGCCTGATCAAGTCGATGAACATGAACACGGCGCGCATGTCGCACTACCCGCCCGATCCGGCCTTTCTGGAAGCCGCCGACGAACTGGGCCTGTACGTGATCGACGAGCTGTCGGGCTGGCAGGCCGCGCACGGCACCGCCATCGGCCGCCAACTGGTGGCGGAAATGGTGCCGCGCGACGTCAACCATCCCAGCATCCTGTTCTGGGCCAATGGCAACGAAGGCGGTTTCAATACCGATCTCGATGCGGAGTATGGCAAGCACGATCCGCAACAGCGCCCGGTGATCCATCCGTGGGCCATCTTCAACGGGCTCGACACCAAGCATTATCCGAACTGGAACCTGGTCAACGAGCGGCTGCGCGGCCCCAACCTGTTCATGCCCACCGAATTCATGCACGCGCTGTACGACGGTGGCGGCGGCGCCAGCCTGCAAGACTACTGGAATGCGATGATGGCCTCGCCGATGGGCGTGGGCGGCGTGATCTGGGCGCTGGTGGACGAAGGCGTGGTCCGCACCGACCTGGGCAACCGCGTCGATCCGTACGGCACTTACGGTCCGGACGGCATCGTCGGCCCGCACCATGAAAAGGAAGGCAGCTACTATGCGGTAAAGGACATCTGGTCGCCGGTAAAACTGGGGGCGACGACGTTCGATACCGGCTTCGACGGCACGCTGCCAGTTCAGAACCGCTACGACTTCGCCAGCCTGGACCAGGTGCGCTTCGACTGGCAACTGCTGCGCTTTGTCGCGCCGGATGCGGCGTCCACGGCAGCACAAGTGCTGGCCAAGGGCACAGGCGACGCCAGCGGTGTGGGCGCGCGCAGCGATGGCAAGCTCGATCTGCGCCTGCCCGCCGGGTGGCGCAAACTCGATGCCGATGCGATCGCGGTGACCGCGACCGGCGCCGACGGGCAGCACATCTGGACCTGGACGTATCCGGCCAGCGATCTGTCGGCACGCCTGGCGCGCACCGCCCTCCTGCACCAGCCGCCGCTTGCAAGCGCCCCCGCCGATTCGGCGACGAGCACTGCTCCGATGACCGCTTCCTCCGGTACTGCTGCCGCGACCAGCGCTGCGTCCGCCGGGTCCACGCCAACGGTGGCCACTGAGGGAGCTATCCTGCGCCTGGCCGCTGGTCCGGTCAGCGCTACGTTCGACGCCACCACCGGCCAACTGCGCACGCTGCAACACGGCAGCCGCGTGTCGGCCCTGGCCAACGGCCCGCGCCTGGCCTATGCCCGCCCACTGCCGGCACCGGGGACCGAAGTCGCATGGCTGCCGCTGACCGCTCACGCAGACGACAGCACCGCTGGCAGCACCGGCAGGCAAGCCGGCGCCACCATCCACCGCCTGGCTACGCCGCAGACAGCCAGCGTGATCGAAGTGATCCCCGCCTTCGACAAGGCCACCGCCTACGCCCGCTTCAAGCTCGACATCAGCGCCGACGGTGTCAACTGGAAGACCCTGTTCGACGCCACCCGCCGCAAATCGGATGGCAACGACTATCGCTTCCCGCCGCAGCCCGTGCTGGCTGTGCGCATCACCAGCGCCACCGGCCAGCATGGCCAGCCGATCGCCTTGAACAGCGTGCGCATCGGCCACGCGGCGCAGCGTTTTCCTGCGCTGGCCGATGCCGCCCATTCGGCCAATTCAGCTGATCCGGCCACCGTGCGCAGCGGCACCGGCATCGATGACGGCGGCAAGCCGGTGGCCTGGATCGAGGCCAGCCACAGCAGCGGCCTCGACCGCCTGCGCTGGACCATGACGGCCAACGGCGACCTGCGGCTCGATTTCGGCTATCGTCTCGACGGCGTGGTGCAGTACCACGGCATCACTTTCGACCACCCGGAGAACGCGCTGCGCGGGATGCGCTGGCTCGGTGAAGGGCCGTACCGCGTGTGGAAGAACCGCCTGCAGGGCACCTGGCTCGGTGTGCACGAGTTGGCGCAATTCGACCAGCAGCCGGGCGAAAGCTTCCGCTACCCCGAATCGCAGGGATTTTTTGCCGACGTGCGCTGGGCGCGCTTCGACACGACCACCGGCACGCTGCGGGTGAGCAGCAAGAGTCACAACAACGCAGCCGCCAGCTACCTGCGCGTGGGCACGCCGCGCATTTCTCACGTCAACACGACGGTGGAATTCCCCGCCGGCGATCTGTCCTGGTTGCACGCGATTCCCGCCATCGGCGAAAAATTCACACCCACCGAAGCACTGGGCCCCTCGGCCGCCTGGCCCGTCGCCAACGGCGCCTACCAGGGCAGCCTGACCTTGCGCTTCGATTAATATATTTTCAAAAAAGGCCAATATGCCCCGCCTGACCACCCTGTCCGCCATCCTGCTGTGTTGCGCCATCCCTGCCATGGCGCAGGCACAGCAACCGCCAGCAACCAGCCAGTCCGCGCCGCAGGCCGACGCCCCGCTGCAACTGCCCGCCATGCACCTGCACGATCCGTTTATCGTAGCCGACCAGGCCAGCCGCACCTATTACCTGTACACGTCAAATGTACCTGGCATGTCCGGCGAATGCGGCGTCGGCGTCATGGCATACACCAGTACCGACCTGAAACACTGGCGCAAGCCCACCGTGGTGTTCCGGCTGCCAAAAGGCGGCTGGGCCAACGATGGCGCCTGGGCGCCCGAAGTCCATGCCTGGCAAGGCAAGTACTACCTGCTCACCACGATGTACAACGAAAAGCTTGCCCTCGATAAGCCGTCGGCATCGGGCTGGAAAGCCTTCCGGCGCGGCACCATCATGGCGGTGGCTCACAGTCCGCAAGGTCCGTTCGTCCCGCTCAATAACGGCGAGCCGGTGGTCCCCAGCGACCTGATGACGCTCGACGGCACGCTGCACATCGACCGCGCCGGCAAGCCCTGGTATGTGTACGCGCATGAATGGGTGCAAACTGCCGACGGCACCATCGAAGCGATGCCATTGACCAGCGCCCTGAAGCCCGCCGGCGCACCGGTGCTGCTGTTCAAGGCGTCCGAGGCCGACTGGAGCAACGGCCAGAAACCGGTGGACCCCGACGGCAAACCCGCCAAGGCGCCCGTGTACGTCACCGACGGCCCGCAGCTGTATCCATCAACCGACGGCAGTCTGCTGATGCTGTGGTCGAGTTACGACAAGAACGGCTACGTGCAGTCGGTCGCTCGCTCGGCTTCCGGCGACGTGCGCGGGCCGTGGACCCAGCTGCCGCCTATCCTCAAGCGCGATTCCGGTCACGGCATGCTGTTCGATACCTTCGACGGCAAGCGCATGCTGGTCGTGCACCGGCCGTTCAAGAACGCACGCGGCAAACTCTACGAAGTGCGCGACGCCGGTGGGCGCATCGAGATCCTCAACCAGCGCGTGGATCTCGATGGCGACCATTTGATGGGGGTGGCGGAGCAGGCGCCGCAGATGGCGTGTCCGGTTGTAAAGTAGAATGCGGGAAGTCCGGTTCAGGCCAATGCCGCCTGACGCCGGAAGCAGCACGCAAGCAGCCGACGCCGGCCGATGCGGTCAAAAAAGTCTTGACCGACATGGGCAAGAGCACCGCGCCGGAAGCGGGCGTCACCGTCAAGCAGATGACCGTCAAGGGCCCGGCCGGCGACTTCCCCGTGCATATCTACACGCCTGAAGGCAAAGGCCCGTTCCCGGTGATGGTGTACTACCACGGCGGCGGCTTCGTGATCGCCGATACCAAGGTGTACGACGCCTCGACACGCGCGCTGGCCAAGATGGCCAAGGCCATCATCGTGTCGGCCGACTATCACCGCGCGCCGGAAAACAAGTTCCCGGCCGCACCTGGCGACGCCTATGCAGCCTACACCTGGACCCTGGAACACGCTAAGGAATTCAACGGCGACTCTGCCCGCGTGGCAGTGGGTGCCGAGAGCGCGGGCGCCAACCTGGCCACCGTGGTCTCGCTGATGGCGCGTGACAAGAAGGCGACGCTGCCGGTACACCAGTTGCTGGTGTACCCAGTGGTGGACAACGACATGACGCGTCCGTCCTACGTGACCAATGCCGCTGCCAAGCCGCTCAACAAGCCGATGATGGAGTGGTTCTTCAAGCACTACGCCGCCGATCCGAAGAGCCCGATGGCGCTACCGCTCAAGAACGCAGATCTCAAAGGCCTGCCGTCTGCCACCGTCATCGCCGCTGAAATCGATCCGTTGCTCTCCGAAGGCAAGGCCTACGCCGACGCCCTGCAAAAGGCCGGCGTGCCCGTGACCTACAAGCTGTACAACGGCGTCACCCACGAATTCTTCGGCATGGGGGCCGTCGTGCCGAAAGCCAAGGACGCCGAGCAATTCGCGGCCGATGCGCTGACCAAGGCATTCGCGGCGAAAAAATAAGGCGGAAACCGCAGCCCGGCTATCCCGGGCTGCGGTGCAATCATGCGGAACCTCGCAGCAAAATTACATTACACTGGTGAAAAATCACCTGTCGAATGTATGCCGCAAAATTCCGCTCCGCACACTGTCGAACTCGGTGATGCCCAGACCATCCTGGACAGCATCACCGACGCTTTTTTTACGCTGAACCGCAACTGGGAGTTCGCCTATGTCAATCGGCGTACCGAGCAGGTGCTGGGACATGCCGCCAGTGACCTGATCGGCCGCGGCATCTGGGAGGTATTTCCCGGAACTGTCGGCAGCGAGTTCGAGCGCGTGTATCGCGCAACGGCAAGCACGCGCACCGCGGCCAGCTTCCACGCCTATTACCCCGATCATGACCGCTGGTACGACGTCAACGTCTATCCGGCCGAGGGTGGCTTGTCCATTTATTTCCGCGACATCACCGAGCGCATGAAGGAAGAAACACTGGGCCAGGCGTTGTCGAACCTGAGCGACCTGCTGCGCAATCTGACCACGCCGGAGGATATCGCCATGAGAGCCGCCGAAGCGCTGGGGCGGGCCTTGGGTGCGAGCCGGGTCGGTTACGCCACCATCGACGCCAACGCCGAGACCTTGCACGTCGTGCGCGAATGGCATGCGGCCGGTATCGCACCGCAGGCCGAGCAGCTCTCGCTGCACGATGTCGGTCTGCACATCGATGATCTCAAGCAAGGAAAACCCATCGTCGCCGAGGGTGATGCGGCCAATGCAGGCACCGCAACCGCCTCGGTCAGCGTTCCTGTGCTTGAGCGCGGTCGGCTGGGCGATTGTTCTGCGCCAGGTAAAACACCTGACCGCCCTGGTCGATGACCTGGTGGATGTGTCGCGCGTGACGCAAGGGCTGGTCGATATCGAGAAGGTGCCGCTGGACCTGGCGCCGGTGTTGGACAGCGCGATAGAACAGGCGCGCTCCTTTATCGAATCCCGCCAGCAGCAACTGCGCGTGCACGTCGCCCCGGACCCGGTTTTTGTGCTGGGCGACCATAAACGCCTGGTGCAGATCGTCACCAACCTGCTCGGCAATGCGACCAAGTACGCGCCGCCGGGCGGCGCCATCGACATCAAGGTGACTGCAACGGTGGACACCATCACGTTGTCGGTGGAGGACAACGGTATCGGCATGGCGCTGGCGAAAAGCCTGACCGAAATGCACGGCGGGGAGATCAGCTGTTTCAGCAATGGGGAAGGCGCTGGCAGCCGCTTCACGGTGACGCTGCCGAAACATCTGCCGTTGAACGGTGATTTATCTGCCCAGGCCCGACCGGTTGAACCGTGGCAGCTACCATCGAGTGGACCGTTGCGCATCATGGTCGTCGATGACAATGAAGAGGCGGCCAGCACGCTGGCCCAGTACCTGGAAGCATACGGCCACCAGACCTTCGTGGAACACCTGCCCGGCAGCGCCCTGCTTAGCGCCGCGCTGGAAAAGCCGGAAGTCTGCATCCTCGACATCGGTTTGCCGGAAATGGATGGCAACGAGCTGGCGCGCGGTTGAGGAGCCAGCCGGAGACAAAACATGCGTTGCTGGTGGCACTGACCGGCTATGCGCAGGAAAAAGACAAACTGGCGACCCAGGCGGCAGGCTTCGACCAGTTCTTTTCCAAGCCGCTCGATAACGGAAAATTGCTGGCGTTGCTGCGGCAACCGCACAGGCAGAGCGAATAAGAAAGCGGAAAGCAAGAAAGCAGGAAAAGTCGGGGCGCTAAGTCCCGTTTCTTGAAGTACTATTCTCGATCTCTTATTATTTCGTTGAGTTTCAATAAAAAGGATCTTCATGCGACCGTCACTGGCACTTGACCTCAAGCGAAATGCCGTTCGTGAAGCAACGAGCCGCTTTCGCACGGCGAACCCTCGTATCTTTGGCTCCGTGCTACATGGCACCGATCAGGACGGTAGCGATCTGGATCTGCTCGTTGACGCGCTACCAGGCGCAACATTGTTTGATCTTGGCGGCCTGCAGGCGGAACTGGAAGCGCTCCTGGGGATACACGTGGATCTGTTGACGCCTGCCGACCTGTCTCCAAAATTCCGTGCCCAGGTACTCGCGGAGGCGCAGCCGGTATGAACGAAAATCGCCTTCCTGATTACCTGGACCATATGCAACAGGCCGCCCAGGACGCATGCAGCTTTGTTGAAGGATTGGATCGAGCCAATTTCCTCGCGGACAAGCGTACCCAGCAGGCCGTTATCATGAGCCTCATCATTATCGGCGAAGCTGCAACCAAGGTGATGGACGGTTATGCCAATTTTATCCAGGCGCACCCCGACGTACCGTGGCGCAGCATGCGAGGGATGCGCAATCGCATCGCTCACGGCTATTTCGACATCAACCTCGATGTGGTGTGGGAAACGGTGCAGACAGCGCTGCCTGCTCTGTTGGAGCAACTACCTGCCGTGCGCCATGATGCTGACGTTGAGTAGCGAATCAGGAACATTGAAAAGCTGAAATTTTTCAATTTACTGTTTTGCAATAATTGTCGGCACCGCATCACCCAGGCACTGCGCCGGCACAAATGCCACCTTGTCCCGCTCAGCCAGGCGCATCCCGGCAGGCGCCAGTGCGATCGTGTATTTGCGTAGCCGCATGGTGCCATACTGTACCGACACGAAGCGGGAGCCGGCCAGCTGGCCGGCATCGAGCGCCGCCAGGCAATCGGGGAGCTTCGCGGGACGCTCGCCCACGGCGTACACCTTGTCGATGTAGCCGTGCCGTTGGTCGGCGGGGCCGTACGTGGCGCAGCCACTCGTGGCCGCCACTATGGCTACCGCCGCCAATCTGCGTAGTCTGTTCATGTTCGGTTCCTTCCGATATCAGTCGATTGTCCACAGCGCATGGGCATCGAGCTGCACGCGGGCGGCGGCGGCCAGTGCCGCGATCTGGGCGGTTTGCGCGGCCAGCGTGGTGTCCAGCGCCTGGCGGCGGCTCAGCAGCGCGTCGCTCAGGCTCGCTTCCCCGGCCTGCCAGGCGCGCTCCATCAACTGCGCCTGGCGGGCGCTTTGCTGCGCCACCTGGCGCAGGCTGGTCCAGGCCTGGTACGTGTGACGCTGGGCGGCTACCGCGCGCTCGGCATCGAGCTGCACCTTGGTTTTGACCTGGCTGACCCGCTCTTCCGCCATGCGCGCGCGCACGGCAGCGGCGTCGCCTTCGGCGGTGCGGGCGGCGCCGCCCAGCGGGATCGACAGGCTCACGCCCAGCGTGCGCTCCTGGCCGTCGCGTTCGCGCGTGCTGCGGATGCCCAGCACCGGATCGGGCATCCGTTCGCTGGCGGCGCGGCGCGCCTTCAATGCATGGAACTGCGCTGCCACCTCGGCCAGTTCCAGTTCGTGGTTGTCGCCGGTGATGCGGGCGACCCGCGTTGGCATGTCGTCCTGGTCCCCTTGCGGTTCCGGCAGGCGGTCCAGTTGCGGCTGCGGTAGCTGGCGGTAGGTGGTCGATAGCAGTGCCAGCGCCTGCGCGGCGTCGTGGCGGGCTTGCGCCAGCAGCACTTCGGAGCGGGCCAGCTCGGTCCCGGTCTGCATCACTTCCAGTGCCGGGCTGTCGCCGGATTTGACGCGCAGCTCGGCGGCCGCTTGCAGCTGCTGCACCAGCGCGTGCTGTTCGGCCAGGCGCTGCATGGTGGCGAGCGCACGCAGGGCGTCGTACCAGTCCTGCATCAGGCTGCGGCACGCTTCGTGCCAGGCGTCGGCGCGTTGGGCCTGCGCCAGCGTCACGCCCTTCTCGCCGATCTTGCGGTCCTGGTCCGCCTTGCCGAACCAGCGGATGCCGCGCTCCAGGCCCAGTTCCTGTTCCTTGTAGCGCCGCTCGCCCTCCACGCGGCGCTGCGAGGCGCCCGCGCGGACGGTCCATTCGTGGGTGCCGGCATTAAGCTTGGCCTGTTCGGCGGTGGCCAGCTCCTGCTCCATGGTCCCCAGCCGCAATGGCGGCAATGACTCCAGCGTGCGTCGCACCGCCTGCTCGGGCGGCAGTGCGTACAGCAGGTCGCCGGCCAGCGGCAGGCTGGCGCCGGCGGCGTTGGCAGCGTTGGGAGCCGGCAGCATGCTGGTGCTGGCGACATTGGCTGCATTGGCGGCATTGGCTGCGCCGGTCACCAGCGCGCAGGCCAGCACGATCCCGGTCAAAACCGTTCTCATGCCAGCCTCCCGCTGGCCAGCAGGGGACTCATCCAGTAATCGACATCGGGCGCCGGCATCTCGGCGGCCAGCGCCTCGATCAGCAGTTGCAGTTCGGCGTACACGCCGGCAATCAGCACCAGCTTGCGCGCGCTGCGGCCCTGCACCAGCTCCATTGCCGATTGCAGCCGCGTTCCCTGCCCCATGCCTTGCGCGGCGAGGATGGAAAAGCCACCTGCCCACTTCGGATGCAGCAGCAAAAAATCCAGGATGTCTTCTTCCAGGCTGACGGGAATGACCAGCGTCAGCAAGGTATCGTTGGTTAATATCTTCATTCAGTTTCCAATCGGGCGGGCATGCCGAAACGGCGGAACAGCAACGGCAACAGGATCAGCGTCAGCAAGGTGGCGCTGAGCAGGCCGCCGATGACGACGATGGCCAGCGGCTTCTGGATTTCCGAGCCGGGGCCGGTAGCCAGCAGCAGCGGCACCAGGCCCAGGCCGGTGATACAGGCGGTCATCATCACCGGGCGCAGGCGCCGCAGCGCGCCCTGGGTGACCACCTCCGCCAGCGGCACGCCGCGCGCCACCATCTGGTTGAAGCACGTGATCATCACCAGGCCATTGAGGACGGCAATGCCCATCAGCGCGATGAAGCCCACCGAGGCCGGCACCGACAGGTACTCGCCGGTCACCGCCAGCGCCACCACGCCGCCGATCAGCGCGAACGGAATATTCACGAACACCAGCACCGCCTGCCGCACGCTGCCCAAAGTACTGAACAGCAGCAGGAAAATCAGCGCCAGCGCCGCCGGCACCACCACCGCCAGCCGCGCCGCCGCCCGTTGCTGGTTCTCGAACTGGCCGCCCCACGACAGGCGGTAATCGGCCGGCAGCTTGACCTGCTGCGCCACCGCAGCCTTGGCTTCCTCGACAAAGCCGACCAGGTCGCGGCCCCGCACGTTGGCGCGCACCACGGCCAGCCGGCTGCCGTTCTCGCGCTCCACCTTGACCGGGCCATCGACCGTGCGCAGCGCGGCGATCTGGCTCAATGGCACCGAGTGGCCATCGGCCAGCGGGATGCGCATCTGGCGGAACAGCTCGGGCGACATGCGCAGGTCGTCGCCGCCGCGCAGCAGCAGCGGCAGGCGCTGGGCGCCGTCGATGACGATGCCGGCCGTGCGGCCCTCGATCATGGTGCGCAGGTCGTTCTGCACCTGCTCGGCCGTGAGGTTGAGGCGGCCGGCAGCCACGCGGTCGATATCGACCAGCATGTACTGCACGCCTTCGTTCTTCACGGTGAGTACGTCTTCGCTGCCGCGCAGCGCCTGCACCACGCCGACAATTTTTTCGGCCAGCTCGCCCAGCTGGTGCGTGTCCGGACCGAAGATCTTGATGGCCAGGTCGCCGCGTACGCCGGACAGCATTTCAGACGTGCGCATCTCGATCGGCTGGGTAAAGCTGAAATTGATGCCGGGGAAATCGGCGGTGGCCTGGCGCAGGGCGTCGATCAGGTCTTCCTTGTCGGGGCTGCGCCATGCATCGCGCGGTTTCAGGACCAGGAAGGAATCGGTTTCGTTGGGACCCATCGGATCGAGGCCCAGTTCATCGGTGCCAAGGCGGGCGACGATGCGCGTCACTTCCGGCACCTGCTGCAGGATGCGGCGCTGGATCGCCAGGTCCTGGTCGGTCGATTCGGCCAGGCCAATCGACGGCAGCTTCTCCGATTGCATGATCAGGTCACCCTCTTCCAGCACCGGCATGAACGATTTGCCTACCACCATGAACAGGCCCACGGCCACCACCAGCGCCACGCCGGCCGCCGTCATCACCAGCCGCTCGCGCCCCAGCGCGCGCGTGAGCACCGCCTGGTACACGCCTTCCATCCACACCACGATACGCGGCGCCGGGCCGTGATGGGCCTTGAGCAGCAGCGACGACAGCACGGGAATCACGGTCAGCGACAGCAGCAGCGAGGCGCCCAGCGCAAAGATGATGGTCATGGCCACCGGCGCGAACATCTTGCCTTCCAGTCCCTGTAACGTCAGCAGAGGAATGAACACCACCATGATCACCACCATGCCGGCCGTGACCGGCACGGCCACCTCACGCACCGCGCGGTAGATCACGTGCAGCCACGACATGCCCGGCTGCGCCTTGCTGCTGTGCGCTTCGATGTTTTCCACCACCACCACTGCCGCATCGACCAGCATGCCGATGGCAATCGCCAGGCCGCCCAGCGACATCAGGTTGGCACTGAGGCCAAACTGCCGCATCAGCAGGAAGGTGCCGAGCGCCGACAGCGGCAAGATGCACGCCACCACCACCGCCGCCCGCACATTGCCGAGGAAGATGTACAGCAGCACCACGACCAGCACGGTCGCCTCCAACAACGCCTTGCCGACGGTGCCGACCGCGCGCTCCACCAGGTGGCCTCGATCATAAAAGGTGTTGATGGTGGTGCCGGCCGGGAGCGTTTTGCCGATGTCGGCCAGCCGCGCACGCACCTGGTCCACCACGTCGAGCGCATTGGCGCCGCGCATGGCCAGCACCAGGCCCTGCACCGCCTCGCCGGTACCGTTTTGCGTAACCGTGCCATAGCGCGTGAGCGCGCCGATGCGCACCTGCGCCACCTGGCCCACCGTCACGGTCACGCCATCGCGGCTGATGACGGCGATCGCCGCCACGTCGGCCAGGTTGCGCACGCTGGAGTCGCTGCGGATCAGGAACGATTCCTCGCCGCTGTTCAGGCGGCCCGCGCCATCGCTGCGGTTGTTCGCCTGCAGCGCCTGTTCCAGCTGGTCGAGCGACACCTTGCGCGCCGCCAGCGCGGCCAGGTCGGGAATCACCTCGAAGCTGCGTACTTCGCCGCCCAGCGAGTTGACATCGGCCACGCCGGGAATATTGCGCAGCTGCGGGCGGATGGTCCACTCGAGCAGCGTGCGCTTTTCCATCAGCGACAGCGGACCGTCGATGGTGAACATGAACACGTCGCCCAGCGGCGTGGTGATCGGCGCCAGGCCGCCGCTGGCCGATGCCGGCAAGTCTTGTAGCACCGCGGCCAGGCGCTCGGTGGCCTGCTGGCGCGCCCAGTACATATCGGTGCCATCGTCGAAATTGAGCGTGATGTCGGCAATCGCGTACTTCGATTGCGAACGCAGCACCGCCTGGTGCGGTATGCCCAGCAGTTCCTGTTCGATCGGCGCGACGATGCGGGTTTCCACTTCCTCCGGCGTCATGCCGGGCGCCTTCATGATGATTTTGACCTGGGTGCTGGAGACGTCGGGAAAGGCGTCGATCGACAGCTCACCGACCGCCCTGGCGCCGGCCAGCACCATCAATATCGCCAGCACCAGGACCAGCAGTCGCTGCGCCAGCGACAGGGCAATCAGACGGCCCAGCATTATGGCTGTCCTTTGGCGGCAGGCGCCACCTGCGCCTCGGCTGCGGGTTCACCGAGACCGCTCCACGCGCCCTTGATGGCGGCCACGCCGCGCATCGCCACCGGCGCGCCATCCTTGAGGGCGCCACGCACCCAGACCAGCTCACCGGCAGCGGCGCCCGGTTGCACCGGCACCGCCTCGAAGCCCTGCGCGTTGCGCACGAAGACGTAGCTGGCCGCACCGCGCCGCGCCAGCGCAGCGGTCGGCACCGCCAGCGCGCCGGTCTGCGTGCGCGCACGCGCCAGGCGCGCCTCGACAAACGCGTTGAGCTTGAGGCAGTTGTTGCGCTCTTGCTGCGCCGCGCGCACCAGCGCGGTCTGGTTGACGCCATTGACCAGCGGAGAAATCGCGCTGATGCGCACCTGGCACCCTTCGGCCACGGTCAACCGGTCGCCCACCGCCAGCGCCGCCAGTTGCTGGCGCGAGGCTTGCAGTTCGACCCAGAGCGGACCGTCGCGCACGATCTTCGCCACGCTGGCGCCGGGTTCGGCCTGCTGGCCGACCGCCAGCGGCATCTCGATTACCGTGCCGGCCGCCGGCGCGCGCACCGTCAGCAGGGGACTCAGGCGCTGGCTGGCCGGCAGGGCCGCCAGCGCTGCTGCGCTCATGCCACCCGAGCGCAGCGCCTGCGCGTGCTGGTGCACGGCCAGTTGCGCCAGTTGCGCGGCCGAGCGGCTTTCGTCGAGGCGCGCGCGGGCGATGATGCCGTCGGCATGCAGACTTTCGTCGCGGGCCAGCTTGTCGGCTGCCAGGCGTGCACGCGCCGACAGCTCCACGTAGTCGCGCTGGAGTTCCATCCAGGGCTGGCTGAACAGGGTCGCCAGCGGCGCGCCGGCCTTGACCGCCTGCAGCGTGGCGACGTGCACTTCCTGTACCATACCGCCCCAGGCCGTGCCGCTGACGATCATCGCGGTGGCCGATGGCACCACGGTGCCGGACAGCACCACGGCATCGCCGTCCATGCCGCCCGCGTCAGGCAAGCGGGCCAGCGCCGGCGTAGTCTGGATGCCGGCGCGCTGAATCTGCGCGGCGGTGATGGTCACCTGCTCCGGCCGGGCGGCCGGCACCACTGCGGTGGCAGCGGCGGACATGAATAATAATGCGTTGAACATGGTTGATTCGCGGTGGGGAGAATGCGGGCGATGGTGCTGAGCAGTTCTTAAGAGGTTCTTAACAACTGCCGCCCAGTATCCGCGCCACCCGATCACTGAAGAAAACAGGCTGACACGATGCGACTACTGCTGACCGAAGACGACCCGCAACTGGGCCGCGCCACCCAGATCGGACTGGAACAGAACGGCTACGCCGTCGACTGGGTGCTGAGCGCCGAACATGCACTGACGGCGGCGCGGCTGCACGACTACGGCTGCATCCTGCTCGACATCGGCCTGCCGGGCCAGGACGGCATGCAGGCCCTGCACCTGCTGCGCGACAGCGGCTATACGGGCGCGGTGCTGATGGTGACGGCGCGCGACCAGGTGCCCGACCGCATCGCCGGGCTCGACGCCGGCGCCGACGACTTCCTGGTGAAACCGTTCGACCTCGACGAACTGGCGGCCCGCATCCGCAGCGCCTGCCGACGCGCGGCCGGGCGGGTGCGCGAACAACTGGTACACGACGACCTGGTGATCGATGTCGCCGACCGGCTTGTGACCAAGGCAGGTCGGCAAGTGGCGCTGACGATCAAGGAGTTCCGCATCCTGCTGATGATGGTCGAACAGGCTGGCCGGGTGCTGAGCCGGGAGCAGCTGGAGAAAAACCTGTACAGCTGGGGCGACGAGGTGGAAAGCAACGCGGTGCAGGTCCACATCCACCACCTGCGCAAAAAGCTGGGCCGCGACCTGATCCGCACCGTGCACGCCATCGGCTACTGCATCGACAAGCCGGCGGCGCCATGAGCGCAGCAGCTGGCAAACCGTGGTCGCTCAAGCGCACCTTGCTGGCGTCGCTGCTGGGACTGACGCTGCTGCTGTGGGCCAGCAGCGCAGCCATCGTCTATGTAGAGGCGCAGCAGGAAAGCGACGAACTGTTCGACCAGTCGCTGGTGGAAACCGGCCATTTGCTGCTGTCGCTGGTCGAAAACGAGGTGCGCGAGCATGGCTTGTCGCAGCCGATCAGCCTGCCGATGAAGGGCCACGCCAACCCGCACCGCTACCTGCTGTTCCAGGTGCGCGACGTCAACGACCGGGTACTGTACAAGAACGACGGCGCCCCCGATGCGGCGCTCTCGCCCGACGCGCCAGCCGGCCTGTCGTGGACCACGCTGCACGGCCAGCGCTGGCGCCTGTACACACTATGGGACGAAAGCCGCGAACTGGCGCTGGTGGTGGCCGAACCCACCAGCCACCGCGAGGACATCAGCAGCCGCTTCTTCTACAAGATCGTCATCTTCGGCACGCTGCTGGCGTTGCTGGCGACGGCCGCGCTGTGGTGGAGCATCAGCCGCGTGGTGCGGGTGCTGCAGGATTCGGCGGACGAAGTGGCGGCGCGCACGCCCAACGACCTGGCCGAGGTGAGCCTCGACGCCGCACCGAGCGAGGTGCATCCGCTGCTCTCGGCCATCAACCGCCTGTTCGGCCGCGTGCGGCAAACCATGGAACACGAACAGCGCTTCACCGCCGATGCCGCCCACGAACTGCGCACGCCGCTGGCCGCCATCAAGACCAATTTACAGGTGCTGCAGCGCGCCCGCACCAGCGGGGAACGCGAGGAGTTCATCGCCGCCCTCGGCGTGAGCGTGGACCGCGCGGCACGGCTGATGGACCAGTTGCTGACGCTGGAAAAAGTGGAAGGCGCGATCACCACGCCGCAAGCCGGCGACCTGGCGCCGCTGCTGCGCGAGCACGCCGACCAGTGGCGCCAGGTGTGCGCGCAACAGGGACTCGCGCTGGAGCTGTCGATCGCCCCCGCGCCCTGTGCGCTGCACGCGGACAGCATGCACATGCTGATCCGTAACCTGGTCGATAACGCGCTGCGCTACACGCCCGCCCCCGGCCGCATCGCCATCAGCTGCGGCCAGCGCGATGGCAGCAGCTTCCTGTGCGTGGCCGATTCCGGGCCCGGCATTCCGGCGGAGATGCAGCAGCGCGTGTTCGAGCGCTTCTTCCGCCTGGCCGGCGCGTCGCTGCCGGGCAGCGGCCTGGGGTTGTCGATCGTGGCCCGCATCGCAGAGCGCCACCGCGCCGGCATCAAGATGAGCGGCGGGCTTGATGGGCGCGGGCTGGCGGTGACCATGGAAATTCCAGCCGACGCCTGAAGCTCGGCGGCGCTCACGGATCAGGTATCGACGATCCGGATACCAGCCATGCATCCAATTGATTTTACACAGCGTGGCTTGGCCGGCACACTGCCCCCACCGTAAAACAATCAGCGAGACAAACCGATGGCCGCGCCGTTCCCACTCCTGCTGTGCCGCCTGGACGAGCTGGCGGACGGCGCCGCGCGCGGCTTCGATCCTGCGGGCTGCGGCCAGGACAGCATCCTGGTGGTACGCCAGGGCACGCACCTGTATGGCTACCGCGACCTGTGCCCGCACTACGGCGACACGCCGATGGCCTGGCGCCGGCACGCCTACCTGAACGCCACCAGCACCCACATCGTGTGCGCAGCGCATGGCGCGCTGTTCGAGATCGACAGCGGCGCCTGCGTACGCGGGCCGTGTTTGGGCCAGGCGCTCACGCCGATTGCACTCACGGTCGATGCCAGCGGCAACGTGCTGCTAACCAGCGACTAAAAACAAGCAACAGAACGCCACAATAATCATACTTCGACGGAGACAACCATGACATCACCAGCAAACAGGATCCTGATCATCGGCGGCGGCTTTTCCGGCATGGCTGCCGCCATCGAATTCCGCAAGCTCGGCGCCGACGTGGACGTGGCGGAGATCGATCCGGGCTGGCGCTCGTACGGCGCCGGCATCAGCCTGGGTGGCGCCACGCTGCGCGCGTTCAAAACGCTCGGCATTCTCGACCGGTTTCTTGAACACGGTGCGGCGGCCGATGGCGTGGACCTGATGCTGCCGCACGGCCAGTACCTGGCCACCGTGCCCACGCCGCGCCTGGCCGGCGCCGACGTGCCCGGCGGCGGCGCCATCATGCGCCCGGTGCTGGCGAAAATCCTGGCCGACGCCACCATCGCCAGCGGCGCCAGGGTACGCCTCGGCTGCACTTTTACGAGCCTGCGCCAGCACGCCAACGGCGTGGAGGTGGAATTCACCGACGGCACGGCGGGCCAATACGACCTGGTGATCGGCGCCGATGGCCTGTACTCGCAAGTGCGCGAGGCGCTGCTGCCGGCAGCACCTGCACCGCGCTTCAGCGGCCAGTGCGTGTGGCGCGCCGTGCTGCCGCGCCCGCCGGAAATCGAACGGGCCACGATGTGGGTGGGGGCTAAGATCAAGGCGGGGCTCAATCCCGTTTCGGCCGACCAGATGTACCTGTTTGTCACCGAAGACCGCGCCGACAATGTGCGGCTCGATCCGGCGCAGTTCCCCGCCATGTTGGCCGACCTGCTGGCGCCGTTCGCCGCGCCGCTGCTGCAGCAATGCCGCGCGCAGCTGCTGGAACCGGGCGCCGACGTCCAGATCGTCTATCGCCCGCTCGAGGCGCTGCTGGTGCCGCAGCCATGGCATCGCGGCCGCGTGGTGCTGATCGGCGACACCGTGCACGCCACCACGCCGCACATGGCGTCCGGTGCCTGCATCGGCATCGAGGACGCCATCGTGCTGGCCGACGAACTCGATGGCGCGGCCACCATCGAGGCGGCCTTGACCGGGTTCGAGGCGCGGCGCTGGGAACGCTGCCGCATGGTGGTGGAGAACTCCGGTCGCCTGGGCGAGATCGAGATCACCGGCGGCGACAAGGCCGAGCATGCGCGCATCATGCACGACACTCACGTGGCCCTTGCGGCGCCCATCTAAGGATGCCTGCTACACCGCCCTCAGTCCGTCGCTGGCACGCGACCGCCGCCGCGAAGTTTTATGGTCGTACATGCGCTGGTCGGCCAGCGCCACCATGGCCTCGGCCGATACCGACTCCGCCGCATTGGCCCACCCCACGCTGGCGCCGGCCTGCGGATAGCCGCGCTGGCGCAGCGTCGCCTCCAGTTTTTGCAGCGCCGCCAGCAGCGTCGCCACGTTGTGCGCGGGCGCCAGGATGGTGAACTCGTCGCCGCCCAGGCGGAACACGGCGGTTTGTTCATGCTGGAGCGCGTTCAAGCCACGGGCGAATTCGCGCAGCAAGGCGTCGCCGCGCGCATGGCCGTCGCGGTCGTTGACGGCTTTCAGTCCATCTAGGTCGATCAGCAGCAGCGCCAGGCCGGCGCCCTTGACCTTGCCGTCTACCCGCGCGGCAGCGTAGCGCAGCGCCAGCTGCTCGTCGAACGCGTGGCGGTTGGCGATGCCGGTCAGGTGGTCGGTGCGCGCCAGGATGATGGAGCGCTCCTTTTCCTGCACAAGCAGGCGCAACTTGTGCGCCAGCGCAAAGGCCAGCAGCAAGGCGTCCAGCGTGCCGCCCAGCAGCGTCAGTAATTCCGGGTTGCCCACCGGCGGCGCCATCAGCCCGAAATTGCTGGGCAAGATGATGGTTGCCGGCACCATCAACGCGCATGACGCCAGCACGAAATAGCGGGCCTGGCGCATGCCGGCCCGCAGGCTGGCAATGCCGCAGACAAGCGCCAGCGACAGCCAGATGCTGATGGTCAGCGTGGCCAGCATCGGCGCATACGGCAGCGCCAGCAGGTTGACGGGCAACAGCAGCAGCGGCAGCACGTAGTTGATGCGGCTGATCTTTGCCAGCAGCGGAAAGTGCTGGCGCAGTTGCAGGAACTCGACGTAGAACGCCGTATGCGGCACCGCCAACAGGAAGAACGGCACGTAGAGCCAGCGCAGGTCGTGCCACCCGAGCAGGTGCGCCGGCAGGTGGAATTCCTGGGCCCAGGCCAGCAGGTACATGAACAGGTACAGCGCATAGAACAGCGTCGCGCGGTCCGGCTTCATCAGGTGCACGAACAGGTTGAACACGGCCAGCGCGCCCAAGGCGCCAAGCGAGCCGAGGATCAGCGTGTTTTCCAGCGTGGTCAGGTGCCGGTATTCGGCCTCAGGGTACAGCCGCAGCGACGGCGGCGCCTGGTAAAACGGGCTGTCGATGCGTTCGACGATGGTGGCGGTGGCGCCCGGCGCCAGCCGCAAGCGCTTGCCGTAATGGAGCGCGTACTCGTAATCGGCGCGGTACCCGCTGACCAGTTGCTGGACGCTGCCGTCGCTGGCGTACACCTTGATCAGCGCATGGTCGAACAGCACGCTGCCGGGCGCCAGTACCCAGTCTTCCACCGCACTGTCATTGCGCACCTCGGCTACCAGCCAGTAGGAACCGCCGAACAGGCTTACGCGCGGGACGGCCGTACGCTGCTGTTCCCACTGCGCGATATCGGCCTGTGCCCGGGGGAATGCGTGGTCCTCGGCGCCAGCCTGGTAAATCCGGCCGGCGCCCAGCATCAGGTCCGCACCGCTGACGATGGAAGTAGCGTTTGCAGCGCTGGCAGCATAGGCAGCGCTGACAGGCAGCAGTATCGCCAGCAACAGCGCGGCAAGTAGAACTTGGAACGGTCTCATCATCGGCGGGAAGTCTATCGGTCACGCCGATCATATAACAGAAAGTTATGCACAAGAACCTGACCGGTTTGCCGTTGCTATAAAAAGGAAAGCCCCTGCATATCCAGGGGCTTTCATGGCTCAGTCTGTCAGTTTTTTACGACGCGTTGCAGCAAACGTCGCGGTAGCGGAACGGGCAACCTTCTACTTTTTATCACCTTTGGCCATCTGCCCAAAGACTTCGTCGCGCCGCACCCACGCGTGGTACAGCGCCGCGCTCAGGTGGGCCAGGATGGTGGCGAACAGCACGTACGCCAGCACGCCGTGCAGCGGGCGCAGCATGCTGTACACCTCTGGGCTGTGCGGCACGATGGCCGGCAGGTGCACGCCGCCGAACATCGGGATCGGGTAGCCGCCTGCCGACAGCATGGCCCACCCGATCAACGGCATCGCCAGCATCAGCGCATACAGCAGCCAGTGCGACGCGTGGGCGGCGAATTTCTGGATGGCCGGCAGGTCGGCAGGCAGCGCCGGCGTGGGCCGGGTCAGGCGATTGACCAGGCGCACGATGGCCAGCAGCAGGATGGCGATGCCGAGCGGACGATGCAGGTCCAGCAGCGGCGCCCGGTATTGCAGCGAGACGACCATGCCGGCGCCGACAAACAGCATGGCCAGGATGGCCAGCGCCATGGACCAGTGCAGCACGCGGGCGAGCAGATTGAAGTGGCGTGGGCGGTTCATCGGGCGCTCCCGTTCTGGTTGACCGGATAGGCGGACTTGCCTTCGGAAATTTCGCGCTCGCGGCGGTTGAACGATACCGAGTAGGCGGCCGAGCGGGCGCGCAGCACCGGATCGTCGCTGCCGGCGATGCCGTTCGGCACAATCAACGGGTCGAAATTGAGGTCGCGGCATGGGCCGGTCGCTTGCGGTTCAGCGTGCTTGATGGCGAGCGTGCCGATGGTGGCTTCCTGCCGCGTGTCGGGCCAGGCCTTCGACGGGTCGGTGATCGGGTCGCCGGGCGCAGCGATTTGCACCACCAGGTCCCACAGCAGCGGGCCGGCAGCCAGGCGGCGGTCCAGGTCTGCGATCAGGAAGTCGGGATCGGCTGCTTTCAGCTGTTCGGGCGTAAGCGCCACGAACGGCAGACGCGGACGCATCGACCAGCGCACCATGCGGTCTGCTCCTTGCGCATCGGTCAGACGGAAGGCGTTGACACCGTTGAAGCGGGTATTACCGAGGCTGTCGGACTTGGGCGCGGTCTTGGCCCAGGCCTGGAAGGCGGCGATCTCCGGGTTGGCGGCCAGCACCGCCTTCATCTTTTCCGGGTCGGGCTTGCCGGTAGCCGGGTCGGGCTTGCCGGCTTCGTTCATGGCCTGGAAGGCCTGCGGCGTGGACGCGGCAAAGAACGGGAAACTGTTCATGGCAATGCGCCATTCCTGGCCGTCGTCGGTTTTCAGCTGCACGGCCATGCCGCGCACCGGCGAGGCGCCATCAGGCGCATACGGGTTGTTGGATGACGCCGAAAAGCGGCCGATGACGTCAATCGATGGCTGCGCAAACGCCCGGGCCTTCGACAGTTTTGCCGCGTCGGGCGCAGGCGTGAAAGTGCCGGCAAAGCACACGCCCTTGCTGTGCGCGCGCCGGAAGCCGGACGCCTGTTTGCCGGAGGTCTCGGCAAAGTTCATCATTTTTTGCGGCGTCAGGTTGTGGTGGCCGAACCAGCCGCCCACCCACGCAAACAGCGCGGCAAGGACGGCAACGATCAGGGCGATTGGTAACAGCAGCAGCGGCGAGCCGCGGCGCGAAGTGGGGTTGGGCATGTCAGGCTGGCTTTCGTGGGTCGATGGCTGGCGACGGGTATAGTCGGATTGACCGCCATGATAACGGTTCCCGGCGGCCCGCGTGGTTCGGCAGGCCGCCGGCGTCGACCCGACGCCACCGACCCGGCGCCTGTCAGTCCATACTCTCGCCCACTACACGATCAGGCCGCGAAACCGCCATCGATCAGCAGGTCGGCGCCGGTGACAAAACCTGCTTCCGGGCCGGCCAGGTACGCGACCATGGCGGCGACTTCGTCCGCGTGGCCGTGGCGCTGCAAGGCCATCAAACCGTGCATGCTGGCGGCGAAGTCGCCTTCGGCAGGATTCATGTCGGTGTCGATCGGGCCCGGTGCGACGTTGTTGACGGTGATATTGCGCGGTCCCAGGTCGCGCGCCAGCCCTTTCACCAGGCCGACCAGCGCGGACTTGCTCATGGCGTAGGCGGCGCCGCCCACGAACGGCATGCGCTGGGCATTGGTGCTGCCGATATTGATCACGCGGCCGCCCTCTTTCATGTGCGCCACGGCTGCCTTGGTGGCCACGAACACGGCGCGGATATTGACGGCGACGGTGGCGTCGAAATCTTCCAGCGAAAACTCTTCGACCGGTCCCAGTTTCAGCACGCCGGCGCTGTTGACCAGGATATCGAGACGGCCAAAGCGTTCTGCCGCCTGGTCGATGGCGCGGGTCAGTGCCGCGGCGTCGTTGGCGTCGGCATGGATGGCAAACGCGGTGCCGCCCTGTGCTTCGATTTCCGCGACCAGCGCTTCGGCGGCGATGGCCGAAGCGCCGTAGCCGATCGCCACTTTGGCGCCGTCACGGGCCAGGCGGCGGGCAGTGGCCGCGCCGATACCGCGCGAACCGCCGTTGATGAAAGCTGCTTTGCCGCTGAGGTTCAGGTTCGAGTTCATGATCATTTCCTTTCGTGGGGTGAGTTGATGGATCCAGTATGGCGCGGAGAATTGACTGCGTATAGCTGGTAATTAGCATGTACACTTTCAACCATTGGTATCAAATGGAATCTTATGCTTACCGAACTGTCCAGCTATCTCGATGCCTTCATTGCCGCCGCCAGCGAGGGCAGCTTTTCTGCCGCCGCCCGCAAGCTGGGGCAGACCCCGGCCGCCGTCAGCAAAAGCGTGGCCCGCCTGGAGAGCCAGTTGGGCGTGCGGCTGTTCCAGCGCAGCACGCGCAGCCTGGCGCTGACGACCGACGGCGACCGCCTGTACGCGCAGGTGCGTCTGCCGTGGACCGAGATCGGCGACGCGCTCACCGCTCTACGCCAGGGCGCCGGCAAGCCGGCAGGCACGCTCAAGGTATCGATGGCCCACACGGTGGGCCGCAACTACGTGCTGCCGTTGCTCGACGATTTTATCGAGCGTTACCCCGACGTGGTGCTCGACCTGCATTTCGATAACCGCCAGGTGGATTTGATCGCGCAGGGATACGACGTGGGCATCGGCGGCGGCATCGAACTGACCGAAGGGCTGATCGCGCGCGAACTGTCCCGCGTGCACATCGTGCTGGCCGCTGCACCTGCCTATCTCGAGCGCCACGCCGCGCCAGCGGCACCGGCCGACCTGGCCCGCCATCGCGGGCTGCTGCGCCGCTCGCTGGCCACCGGCCGGCTGCAACCGTGGACGCTGAAGAACCAGGCCGGCCACGAGCTGGTCGCCAGCATCCGGCCAGTGGCCGTGTTCGACGATCCGGAAGCGATGACCAGCGCGGCCGCGCGCGGACTCGGTATCGCCCTGCTGCCGCTGCCGCACGCCCTGCACTGCCTCGATAGCGGCGAGCTGGTCCGTCTGCTGCCGGACTGGTACGCGGAAACGCGCCCGCTAACGATCTATTATTCGAGCCGCAAGCTGGTGCCGGCCAAGGTGCGCGTCTTCGTGGAACACGTCGTTGAAAGGTTCCGGGCCAGCGGCCATGCGGCGCGCTTCGGCCAGGAAAATGCTTGACTGACACTTTTGTCTAAAACAGCGCAACGCTCAGTATTATTTGACAAAGCATCTCGGCGTGGATATCTTGAAGATATCTCAAAAAAAAGAGGGGTTGTTATGACTACGCTGGCCATCAGCAATCAGATAGCATTTCGCTACCGCACTACCGACAGTGCCACCGGGGTTACGCGCGAAACTGTCAAACGCCTGGCGGAACAGCTTGGTGTCGATGAAACCCAGGCAATTCACATGGCACTGCGCGAGCTCGCCGTCAAGCTGTTGCCGCAGTACGAAGCCGACGAGGGTCCGTTGACGGCCTCCCAGGTGCGCCAGATCAAGAAGCGCGTACCGCAGGGTAGCAAACGTTCGGTACGTTCCAGCCTGTTTGACACCGAGACGTCATGACTGCCATCTGGTGGGCTGAGCCTACCGCCGGAGAAATCGTATGGTGTCATTTTCCTGACAACATTAATCCGCGCCCCAAACCCCGACCGGCACTCATCCTCGCGGTTTTCGACGACGACGCACCGCAATTTCACGTCCAGGTAGCCTACGGCACCAGTCAACGTACCAAGACGCTGTATAGCGGCGAATTTTCGATCTTGCGTGCGCTTAACCCTGCCGCTTACCAGGCAGCCGGGCTGAGCTACGACACCAAATTCAACCTGAAGCAGGCCATCGACCTGCCTTATACCGCCGAGTGGTTCTCGGTACCGCCGGGCGCGCCGCACGGCCAGATACCCAGACTTGGCACCCTGCATCCTTCCCTCGTGCCGGCAGTCCAGGCCGCATATCGCGCCAAGTGAGTGGCGCCGCTCGGCGGCATTTCACCCCATCCACAGCAAAAACTGCCCGGACAGCGGCAGCGTCACCGCCGCCAACAACGTTTGCAACGTGATCAGCGCCGCCATCAGGCGGGTGTCGCCGCCCATTTGCCGGGCCATGATGTAGGCATTGGGGGCGGTCGGCAGCGCGCAGTAGAAACAGGCCGCCAGCGCCACCGGAGCCGATACCGCGAACAGCACGCAGACCTTGGCCGCCAGCAGCGGCAGCACCAGCAGTTTTAATACCGACGTCGCGCTCAGCGCCAGCGGCCGCAGGCCCTGCAGTGAAAACACCAAACCGCTGCCGACGCACACCAGGCCCAGACACAGCGCCGCCTTGCCGAGGATATCCAGCGTATTGAACAGCGGCGCCGGCAATGGCAGGCCCGCCACGCTCCAGATCACGCCAGCCAGCGTGGACAGGATGATGGGATTGGTCGCCAGGTTGCGCGCGATGCGCCCCGGGTGCGTGGGCATGCCGCTCCACCACGACAGGGCGATCACCGAGATGACGTTGACCACCGGCAGGCACAACGCCAGCGACAGCATCACCAGCGCCGCTGTCTGCGGCGTGAACAGCAGCGTCGAGACGGCGATGCCGAAATAGGTGTTGGGCCGTACCGCGCCCTGCACCACCGACGACCGCGCCGCATCGGGCAAGGCGCGCGCAGGCAACAGCATCAGCAGCGCCACGGCCGTGATCAACAGGGTCGGCAGCACCGTTGCCATGGCCAGTTCGCCGACCTGCGCCGACTCGAAACTGAGCCGGGCCGTGCCGGCAAACAGCAGCGCCGGAAAGCAGATGTTGTACGTGAATTTTTCAATCGACGGAAAAAACGCTTCCGGCAGCCAGCCATAGCGCCGGATCGCCACGCCCAGCGCAATGATCAGCAAGACCGGAAGAATTGCGTTCACCATGCTCAGTCCGCCGAAATGCCCGATGGCCCGATGCGTTCGGCATTGGGGGTATCGGCGATGCGGATGCGGATCAGGTGACGGGCCGGATCGGTGTAATCGGCGCGGCCATGCAGCGAACGGCGATTGTCTGCCCACAACAGGGTGTCATCGGGCAGTTGCTGCGAAAAGCGCGGCGCCCGCTGTTCGATGACTTCGTGCAGCAGCTCCAGCGCTGCACGCACGGCCGGCGTATCGAGCGCCGGCCGCGCCGCCAGCCCCTTGAGCAACGAATCGTAACGCCAGCGCATCGTCAGCTGCGCGCCGTGCCGTTCGAAGACCGGCGCCATCTCGATTTCCACCTGCTCGTCGCTGGCCGCGTACACCGACGGCACGCGAAATGGCAGCGGCGTCTCGGACAGCAGCGCACACGCGGCGCGGCCGGCTTCGGTACGCTGCAGTTCGGCATAAATATCATCGACGCCGATCAGCAAGGATGCGCCGCCACCGCAGCGCGCCGCCGTCACCACGTACAGCAGGAACTGTTCTTCCGGCATCGGATAAAACGACGAGTCCGTATGCATGTCGGCACTGCCCACCCGTTCGGAGAAGGTCACGAAGCTGCTTTTCTGCGCGCTGCCGGGCCGGGCGCGGATGTCCCACGCCACGCGCTGGGTACGCTGGTCGGTCGAGGTCGGAAAACCGAGGGTCAGCGCAATCGCGTACAGCACGGCGTTGCGCGGTGCCTCCTCCAGGCCGGCCAGGCCCAGCCCGGTGATCGCCAGGCCACGCGCTTCGGCGCCCACGATGTAGCGCTGCAAATACCGCAGCGATGGCACGGCCAGCAATTCGCGCTGCAAAGCCACTTCATCCGGGTGGGGATAGAAACCATTACCGTTGAAGTCGCTGAAATAGCGGCCGACCAGCGCGATGATCGCGGCCTGGTCCTGGCCCCAGTCGAAGTTGCGCTGGTTGACGAAAACCTGCGGGGATTGCTCGAGTGCTATGCCCATCTGAACCTCCTTGGAGAAATGCTTCGTGGAAATGTTCTGCAAATACTAAGATGGGTGATGCCGCAATGCAACATGCAATAATGACTATACTTTCTGGCTATTTGAGGCTGAAAGCGAGGCGGAATGCGGCTAACAGCGTGATGGCTTCGGTTATTCAACACTAAATAATCTATAAATGTTGTTTTCCAGCACAATTATGTCTATAGGGAAACTACGTAGTGCGCACTGCAACAGATGGCAGATACGCAAACAATTCCGCTGTGATATTATAAGTTTCCCTTAAGAAATTCTCTCACTTTCTATCCCATCGTTCGTAATAACAAAACAGGGCGCGCTGGCGCCCACTGCCTGAAGGATACTTTTATGACTTCGTTACGTGATTTGAAGCTGGCAACCAAGCTGGGACTGGCCTTCGCGCTGGTGCTGCTTCTGGCGGCAGCGGTCGATATCTTTGCCATCGTCAAACTGGCGCAACTGAACCGCGCCTCGACCGAATTGTCCGAGCGCTGGATGCCGGCGATGCGCGTGGTGCAGGATCTCAAGGCACAAATCGCCCGGGTGCGTACCCGCGAATTCCAATACATCATTTCCACCGACCCGGCCGAGATGGACAAGTACGACAAGGTCATCGCCAATGACCTGGTCGATCTGCGCAAGATGCAGGACACCTACGCCAAGCTGATCTCCACGCCCGAGGAAAAAGCGCTGTACGACGAGTTCCTGTCCCTGTGGGACCGCTACATGATTGAAGACGGCAAGATCCGCGCCGCCTCGCGCGCTGCCGAAAGCGATACCGCGAAACAGTTGCTGCGCGGCGAGTCGAACAAGCTGATCGTGGCGCTGCGCGGCCAGATCGACAAGCTGGTCAAGCTGTATGGCGACGGCGGTGATGCCGCTTCCGACCGCGCCGATGCGCTGTACGACTCCGCACGCGTCTGGATCATCACGCTGCTGATCGGCTCGATCGTGCTGGGCGCCCTGTGCGCGGCCCTGATCACCCGCTGGCTGGTCAAGCGCCTCGGCGGTGAGCCCGATTACGCCGTAAAAATTGCCGGCAAGATTGCCGACGGTGACTTGACCGTTGCCATCCACACCCGCGAAGGCGACCAGGACAGCCTGCTGTTTGCCATGAAGTCGATGCGCGACAGCCTGGCCGGACTGGTCGAACAGGTACGCAGCGGCACCGATACCATCGCCACCGCGTCGCAGCAAATTGCTGCCGGCAATGTGGACCTGTCGGCCCGCACCGAACAGCAGGCCGCGTCGCTCGAAGAAACCGCCGCGTCGATGGAAGAGCTGACCAGCACCGTAAAACAGAACTCGGCCAGCGCCAGCGAGGCCAATGAACTGGCGCTGAGCGCCTCGGCGGTCGCGCAAAAAGGCGGCGCCGTGGTGTCGCAAGTGGTGCAGACCATGGGCTCGATCAACCAGTCGTCGCGCAAGATCGTGGACATCATCGCCGTGATCGACGGCATTGCATTCCAGACCAACATCCTGGCATTGAATGCGGCGGTGGAAGCGGCGCGCGCCGGCGAACAGGGTCGCGGCTTTGCCGTGGTCGCCTCCGAAGTGCGCAACCTGGCGCAGCGCTCGGCGGCGGCAGCCAAGGAAATCAAGGAATTGATCAGCGATTCGGTCAACCAGGTGGAAAGCGGCAGCAAGCTCGTCGAGCAAGCCGGCTCCACCATGGACGACGTGGTGGTCAGTGTGCGCCGCGTGACCGACATCATGAGCGAGATCAGCGCCGCCGGTGCGGAACAGCGCGCCGGTATCGAACAGGTGAACACCGCCATCGCCGGCATGGATGCCGTCACCCAGCAAAACGCCGCACTGGTGGAAGAAGCGACGGCAGCCTCGCAAAGCATGCAGAACCAGGCCACCGCGCTGAGCGAGCTGGTCTCGGTATTCCAGCTGGACAAGCAGGGTTCGGGCCGCGCCGCTGCACGCCACGACCTGCGCGTGATCACCAACGCGGCGCGCCAGCCGGTGCCGGCGATTGCGGCTGAGCCGGCTCGTCGCCGGGCTTGATATAGCGTTTGATGTAGTGCCTGAAGTTGCGCCTAATGTAGCGCCTGATGCAGCGCCGATTGCGGGCGCACCATAAAGGATAAGCCGCCGATACCAGGGGCTTATCCGGTCCTGCCGCCGGCATGGTGGACAGCGGTCAGATCTGCGCCGCCAGCCATTGCTGGAAATCGGTCGCCATCGCCATGGTCAGCGCGTGACCGGCCTGGTATTCGCGGTAATCGAGCGGCACCTGGTAGCTTTCGAGCACCTGGCTGGCGTTGCGGCCGAAGTGGATGCCCAGCTTGTCGTCCAGCACGCCGTGGCTGACAAATGCCTTAACCTTTTGCAGCGCCGGGCCAGGCTGCACCAGCGGCAGCACTTCCGGCAGGATGGGCCAGTTCGATGAAACCCAGCTCGCTGGCGCCCACGCCGTGCAGCAGCACCAGGCATGGCGCCGCAACTTGTCGTTCCTGGGCAGGACGCAGGCGGTACGTCAGTCCGGAGACCGGCTCGACCACGGTGGGATGCAATGCTTCAGTCATCTCGCTTCTCTTTCAGTTAAAGGCGTAGGCATCCATCGCCAGCACGCCGTGTTCAAAGCTCGAATGCAGCAACTGTGCCTGGGCGCCGGCGCCGGCCGCCCCCATCGCCACGAACAGCGGCAGCAGGTGTTCTTCGGACGGATGATTTTGCACGGCCGACGGCGCCCGGTTGCGGTAGTCGAGCAGCGCTGCGCGGTCGCCTGCCGCCAGCCGGTCGCGCATCCATTGTTCGAATTCAGTCACCCAGCCCGGCGACGGCGCATCGACGGCCTGGCCGCGGAATTCGTACAGGTTGTGCGTGAGCGAACCGGAACCGATCACCAACACGCCCTCGTGGCGCAACTGTTCGAGCGCGCGGCCCAGCACCTCGTGGGCGGCAGGACCGGCGCCGCGTACGATGGAAATCTGCAGCACCGGGATGTCCGCATCGGGATACATCAGCCGCAGCGGCACCCAGGCGCCGTGGTCCAGGCCGCGCGACGGATGGCGGCCGACCGGAATGCCCGCCGCCGCAAACAGCGCCGCCGCCCGCTCGGCCACGTCCGGCGCGCCGGCCGGCTGGTACCGGATATCGAACAGCGCCTGCGGGAAGCCGCCGAAATCATGGATGGTCTCCAGGTGCGTGGCCAGCGATACCGCCGGCGCGGCGCCGGTTTCCCAGTGCGCGGAAAACACCACGATGGCCTTGGGACGCGGCAGCTCCGCGCCCAGGCCGAGCAGGAAGCGGCGCGCCGGACTGTCCTGCAAGGCCAGCATCGGCGAGCCGTGGGAAACGAAAATGGTGGGGAATGACGACATGGTGCACCTCGATGGATGGGATGCCACCATCATATTCCGATCAATCCAGTTGATAAATACGCGATCGGTGGCTAAGCTATTTCCACCTGGTTGACAATTGAGCGCAATGGACCTTTTTAATGCGATGCGGATGTACGTGGCGGTGGTCGATGGCGGCAGCTTTGCGGCGGCGGCCGACAAGCTGGAAATCTCGCGCGCCATGATCTCCAAGCAAATTCAGAAGCTCGAAGAACACCTGGGCACGCGGCTGATGAACCGCACCACCCGGCGCCTGAGCCTCACCGAAACGGGCCGGGCGTTTTACGACCGCAGCCAGCAAATCCTGCAAGACGTGGAAGAAGCCGAACAGGTGGCCGGCGACCTGACACGCACGCCGCAAGGCGTTCTGCGGGTAACCATTCCGCTGTCGTACGGCCAGCACCGGCTGGCCACCATCATCGGCGACTACACCCAGGCTTACCCCGAGGTGCAGCTCGATATCGCGCTCAGCGACCGCAAGGTGGACCTGGTCGATGATGGTTTCGACCTCGCGGTGCGCATCGGCGAACTGCCGCAATCGGACCTGATCGCCCGCAAGCTTGGCGGCGTGCGCAGCATCGTGTGCGCCAGTCCCGGCTACGTGGCGCGGCACGGCGCCCCCAACACACCGCAGGAACTGGGCGGCCACGCCTGCCTCGGCTACAGCCTGACGGGCAGCGGCACCGACTGGCGGTTCGAGACGCCGGACGGCCCGCTGGTGGTGCCGATCACCGGGCCTATCCGCGCCGACAACGGCGACATCATCCGGCTGGCGGCCCTGAGCGGCGCCGGCATCCTGTTCCAGCCGCATTTCATCGTCGACGCCGACCTGGCCGCCGGCCGCCCGGTGCAACTGCTGCCGCAATGGCAGTCGGCCGAACTGGGCGTGTACGCGGTGTACCCTAGCCGCAAGCACCTGTCGGCCAAGGTGCGGACGTTTGTCGACTTCCTGGCGGCGGCGCTGGCAGGCTGACCCGATCTTGATTCTTCCAACCATAGAGCTTATGAACCGACGACAACTGCTGATCAATCTTGCGCTGGGTTTGCCCTTGCTGGGCCTGGGCGCGTCTCCCTTCGCCGCTGCTGCCCCCTCGTCCCCGAGCGAACGACCGCGCGTGATCGTCTCCACCGACATCGGCGGCACCGACTTCGACGACTTCCAGTCGCTGGTGCACCTGCTGCTCTACAGCGACATGATCGACCTCGACGGCCTGATCGCCTCGCCGTGGGGCGAGGGCCGCGACCGCAAGCGCCACCTGCTCGACATCATCACCGTCTACGAAAAAGACTATCCCAACCTGCGCACCTGGTCCGACCGCTATCCCACGCCGGACCGCTTGCGTGCCGTCGCCAAGCAGGGCGGCTCGGACCTGGCCGGCCCGCAGGGCTGGGGCCAGCCCACCGAAGGATCGCAATGGATCATCGAGAACGCGCGCCGCGACGATCCGCGTCCGCTGTGGGTGCTGCTGTGGGGCGGCTTCGAGGACCTGGCGCAGGCGCTGCACGACGACCCGTCCATCAAGGGCAAGCTGCGCGTATACATGATCGGTGGCCCGAACAAAAAATGGTCCACCAACGCCTATGACTACCTGGCGCGCGCCCACCCGGACCTGTGGATCATCGAGAACAACGCCACGTATCGCGGCTGGTTCCTGGGCGGCGACCAGTCCGGCGATCTGGGCAATGCCAGCTTCATCAACCGCCACGTCAAGGGCGCGGGGGCGCTTGGCGATTACTTCGCCTCGATCGGACCGGACATCAAGATGGGCGACACGCCCGCCCTCACCTACCTGTTCGGCGCCACGCCCGCCAATCCGGCCGCCGACGGCTGGGGCGGACACTTCGTGCGCGCCTGGGACCGGCCGCGCGTCACCTATACCACGCCACCTACCGCCGCCGACGTGGTAGAAACCTTTGCCATCATGGAGCTGGTGTACCGCCCCGCAGGCGCCGCACCGGCGCAGCCGCATGCGCACCTGGTGGTGGACACGCAGGAGTTCGACGGTTACCTCGGCGTCGACGGTGCCTGGCATTTCCTGTTCTCGCCGAAGGAAGCCAAAACCTGGTCGTACCGGATCCGCAGCAACCACCCGGGCCTCGACGGCCAGGCCGGCGCCTTCACGTCGCGCATGCCCGCGCCCGAACTGGCGCACCGGCCGTCGGCGCGTTATCCCGACTGGTGGACCGACGACCCCGCGCCGCAATTTAGCGAAGGGCCGCACCAGGGCGCCAAGACCGTGAGCCGCTGGCGCGCCGATTTTCTGCGCGACTTCGCTGCCCGCCTGCGCCGTGCCCGGGCGCCGGCCGGCGCCGGATCCTGACGCCCTCACCGCTCAGAACTTGTGCCGTATGCCGATGCCGGCCCGCCGCCGGCGACATTGCCACATGGTGAAGCCAGCGTTAGCGCTGCGCGAACGCCGGCAGCATCGCTTACGCTGCGGGCGCCACCGAGGTGCCCTTGACGCCATGGCGCGCCAGCGCCGCATCGACAAAACCGCTGGCCTTCATGCGCTCGACAAAATCGCGCAGCACTTGTGCCGCTTGCGCCCCGCGCACCTTGGGAAGCCCCATGGCCTGCTGGATCACCATGAAGCGCTGGTCGAGCAGGCGCAGGCCGCCGTGGCGCGCGGCATCGGCCTCCAGCTGCTGCTTGACGCCGGCCGCCACCTCGGCACCCTGCTCCAGGAAAACCTCGACGACCGTCGGCGAGGTGGGCGAGCGCACGATGGCGGCCTGCCCGAGTTCCCGCGTCAGATACAAATCGTAGGCGCTGCCCTTGCCCACCACCACCCGGTTGGCGGCATCGTCCACCTGGGCGTTACCGGTGATGGGCGAGTCATCCCTGACCAGGTAATAGCCTTCGATCAGCACGTACGGCGCGGTAAACGCGATATCGGCGCCGCGCACGGGGTCGATGGCAAAGAAGCCGAAATCGGCCTGGCCCCCGGCCACCGCCTCCACCGACTTGCCGGCCGCGTCGAACACCACCAGTTCCAGGGGCAGATCGAGCAGCGCGGCCAGTTCGCGCGCCAGGTCCACCGACACCCCGCCCGGTGCGCCGTCGGCGCCGGTATTGGCCAGGATCGGATTACCGAGGTTGATGGAAGCGCGCAGCACGCCGGTGGGGGCGAAAGCGGCGCGGACGGCCGGAGAAATGTCGATGGTCATGGTGTGCCTCTCAAGTTAAAAATTCAGGGTGGCGGCTGCAGGATATCCTCGATGCCGGACAGCGCCGCGATCGTATGCTGCAAGTGCTGGCGCAGGAATTCGGACGCCTCGTCGTTGCGTTCGCGCTCGAGCAGGTCCAGCACGTGCAGGTGCTGCTTGCAGTGTTCGATGTAGCGCCCACGGCTTTGCATCGAACGGTAAGACAGCAAACGCCGCACGCGGTTCACGCGGCGGATGGTATCGATGAAAAACGTGTTGCCGGAAGCCTCCACCAGGCTTTCGTGGTAGCGCACGCCGCGATCGTGCAGCTGGTCGGCCGTAGCAGTCTCGATGCCGCCGGCCAGCAGGTGGTGCTCGGCCGCGCGGCATTGCGCGATCACTTCCGGCGCCAGCCTGAACGCGGGCTCCAGCAGCGCGGCCGGCTCCAGCGCCAGGCGCAGGCGGTAAGACTGCAACAGGCTGTCCGGGGTGGTAAGCATGCTGGAGAATTCCCAGCCGTAGCCGGGCTTGCGCTCGGCCCAGCCTTCCTTGGCGATACGGGTCAGCACCGCGTTCAGTTGCGCCGACGTCAAACCATAGCGGGTCTTGATCAGCTGCTCGGAAAACGCCAGCGGCAGTTCGCGCCGCAGCAAATCGTCGGCGATGCGGAAGTACACGCTGGTGACCACGTCGCTCTCTTCCAGGCCCAGGCCGCGTACCACCTCGTGCAGCGGCTCGTTCAGCACCCGGGCGGTGAAAAAGCCGCGATTGCGCTCGCGCGTGAGCACGCCTTTTTCGTGCAGCAGCGCCAGCGCTTCGCCGACCGGCTGGCGCGACACGCGCAGCCGGTCGGCCAGCATCTGCGCCGGCAGGTGGGTGCCGGCCTCCCAGTGCTGTTCCTGGATCAGCGCCACGATCTGGCGCGCTATCGAATTGTCCGGGTTTTTCATGCTGCCAAATAGAGGGTGACTAGTCCGAAGGCTAGCAGAATTCCTGGCCCCGTTGCTGCGCGATGGTTTTCTGCAGGATGAACGGGATCACGCCGCCATGTTTCAGCAGCGCGGTTTCCAGCCGGGTTTCCACGGCAGCCGTGGCATGCAACCGTTCGATGGCGCCGCTGGCGCGCACAATGGCGACCGCCACCGGGCAGCGCGGCGCGATCAGCTCGGGCCGGGCGTCGATCTCGATGCGGTCGCCGGGCGCGAGCTTCAGCGTGGCCGGGTTGACGCCGGCGGGCAGCCGCAGCGGCAGAATGCCCATGCCGATCAGGTTGGCGCGGTGGATGCGTTCGAAGCTCACCGCCAGCACGCTGCGGATGCCCAGCAGCCGCTGGCCCTTGGCCGCCCAGTCCCGCGACGAACCGGTGCCGTAGCGCTCACCGGCCACCAGCACCACCGGGTCGCCCGCCTCGCGGTACTGCTGCGCCACCTCGAAGATCGGCGCCACCACGCCGCTGGGCACGTGCAAGGTGTTGGCGACCGGTGCATCGGGCGCCAGCAGGTTGCGCAGCGTCTTGCTGTAGAAGGCGGCGCGCAGCATCACTTCCCAGTTGCCGCGCCGCGAAGCAAAGACGTTCAGGTCGTCGCGGTCGTCGCCGCGAGCCACCAGGAAGTCGGCAACAAAGCTGTCTTTCGGGATGGCGCTGGCCGGCGAGATGTGGTCGGTGGTGATGTCGTCGCCCACCACCAGCAGCGGATAGGCGCTGTAGCGGCCCAACTGGCTGCCCTCGTCGATGGCGGCAAACGGCGGCCGGCGCAGCGCGGTGGATGCCGGGTCCCACGGGAAGCGGGCCGTGGTCGGCACCTCCAGCGCATGCCACAGGGGATTCTGGCTGGCCAGCGCAAACGCACGCGGGTAATCGTCGGCCCGGGCGCCTGCGTGCAGCGCCTCCGCTATTTCGGCCGGCGTGGGCCACAGGTCGCCCAGGTACACCGGCGTGCCGTCGGCGCGGTACTGCACCGGATCGCGGCTCAGGTCCGCCTCGGCGTTGCCGGCCAGCGCAAAGGCGATCACCAGCGGCGGCGACATCAAAAAGCCCAGGTCCAGGTCGGGATGGACGCGGCCGGGAAAGTTGCGGTTCCCCGACAACATCGCTACCGGGTGGATGGCGCCGGCACGCAGGGCCTGCTGGATCGGTTCCGTGAGCGGACCGGAATTGCCGATGCAGGTGGTGCAGCCGAAGCCGACGATGTCGAACCCCACGGCGGCCAGGTCGTCGATCAGGCCGGCGCGGGCGAGGTAATCGGCGGCGGCGGGCGAGCCCGGGCCCAGCGAGGTCTTGGTCCAGGATGGAACGGACAATCCCAGCGCGCGCGCGCGGCGCGCCACCAAGCCGGCGGCGACCAGCAGCGCCGGATCGGACGTGTTGGTGCAGCTGGTAATGGCGGCTATCGCGATCGGGTGGCGCGGCATGCCGGGGAACTGCGCGGCAGCCCCCGGCTTTGGAGCAAACGTCAGCTTCGCCAGTGCGGCGCCGGTCTGCGCGTACGACAGCAGGTCCTGCGGACGGCGCGGGCCGGCCACGTGCATCGAGATCGCGTCCAGCGCCACGTCGATGGTGCGCGTGTAGCGCGGGGCGCTGTCGGGCTGGTACCACAGGCCCACGCGTTTGGCATACGCCTCCACCAGCGCCACCGCAGCCGGCGCGCGGCCGGTATCGCGCAAGTATGCCAGCGTATGGTCGTCGATCGGGAAGTAACCGCTGGACGCGCCGTATTCGGGCGCCATATTGGCCACCACCGAGCGCTCGCCGGCGGTCAGCGCGCCCACGCCGGGCCCATAAAACTCCACGAACTCGCCCGAGACGCCGATGGCGCGCAGGCGCTGGGTAACGGTCAGGGCGAGGTCGGTGGCGGTCACGCCAGCCGGCAGGCGCCCGGTCAGGCGCACGCCAATCACGTCGGGCACGCGCAGCATGGTGGGCATGCCGAACATGACGGTCTGCGCTTCCAGTCCGCCCACGCCCCACCCCAGTACGCCGATGCCGTTGATCATCGGGGTGTGGCTGTCGGTGCCGATCAGGGTATCGGGCACCGCCCACAGCGCACCGTCGCGCTGTTCGGCGCGGGCCACGGTTGCCAGCTGTTCGAGGTTAATCGTGTGCATGATGCCGGTGCCGGGCGGGTGGATGCGCACGCCGCGCATCACCGCCCCCGCCCAGCGCAGGAAGCTGTAGCGCTCCCGGTTGCGTTGCTGTTCCAGCGCCAGGTTGCGCTGCACTGCGTCGCGCCGGGCGAAAAATTCTACCGCCAGCGAATGGTCCACCGACACATCGACCGGCAGCCCCGGATTGAGCACGGTGGGATCAAAGCCCGCTTCGGCCAGCGCATCGCGCATGGCCGCGATATCGACCAGCGCCGGCGTACTGGTGGTGTCGTGCATCAGCACGCGGCCCGGCTGGAAGGCGATTTCCGCCGCGCTGGTACCGTGCGCCAGCCAGTCGACGATGGCCGCCACCCCGGCATCGCGCTCGTCGCCGCCCGTGTGGCGCACCACGTTCTCCAGCAGCAGGCGCAGCACGACGGGCAATCGTGGCAGGTCGTCGCCGAGCAATTGCGGCAGATCGACCACGCAATAGCGCTGGCCGGCGTGGTCCAGCCAGGCTGGCGGGAAGACTGTGATGGCAGATGATTTTTCCATGCCACCATCTTTGCATATTATTGCATTAATATGCAAATAATAGGCAAGCGTCAGAACTCGTATTTGACCCGCACGCCCGCGTACCGCTCCGAATTACGCGGCAGGTATTGCATCAGCACGTGGCTGCCGCTGTAGAAGTTGTAATGGTCGCCGATGAAGCTGCTGTAGCTCTTGTCCAGCAGATTGTTGACGAACAGCGTGACCTTCCAGTTGCGGTCGGGGCTCGATACACCGATGCTGCCGTTAAGGATGCCGTAGCCCTCCTGTTCCGTCAGCGGATTGACGCCCAGGTCGAAGTTGACGGCCGACTGGTGCTGGTAGTTCAGGTTGGCCACGCCGCTGTAGCCCGACTCGCCGAAACCGAAATTATAGGTGCCGCCCAGCGTGAATTTCAGCTTGGGCGCATTCGACAGGCGCTTGCCGGCCAGGTCCTGCACCGAGGCGGTCCCCACCCGAACGCAGCCCTGCGCCACGGTCTGGCCCGGGTAGCACAAGCCGTTGGGCATGTAGCGTATCCTGGCATCCACGTAAGCGAGCGAACTTTCGATCATCAGGGTGTTGATCGGCTTGGCCGTCAGTTCCAATTCCACGCCCTTGGTGCGCAGTTCGCCCACGTTGGTCACCGCGTTCTGGCGGATGTTGGTCAACGGATCGATGCGCGACGATTGCGCCTGGAAGTCGTCGTAGTCGGTCTGGAACGCGGTGGCGTTCAACTGCACGCGGTTTTGCAGGAAGCGGCTTTTCAGGCCCAACTCGATCGCCCTGGATTTTTCGGGCGCCACCGGCAGCCGTACGCGGGTGGCATCAAAGCCGGACGAGATATCGTAGCCGGCGCCCTTGTAGCCGGTCGCGTACGAGGCATATACCATGATCGCCTTGTCCAGGTCGTGCTGCAGCGCCAGCTTGGCGGTGGTGGCCGTGTCGGTGTTCTCGCCGACGTAGCGCGGCTGCGCAGCCGGCACCAGGTTGGTGTAATCGACGTCGATTTTCTCGCGGTTGTACCGCACGCCCGCATTGATGCGGGTGGCGTCGGTGAGCTTGTAGTCGGCCTGGCCGAACGCGGCCAGCGTGCGGTTGCCGTTGCTGGCGTCCCAGCGCGAGACCGACAGGACCGGGCCGCGATCGAACTTGCGGTTGGTGTCGGATTTCGAGAAATACAGGCCGCCCAGGTAATTGAACACGCCGTCGCCGTTCGAGGTCAGGCGCAGCTCCTGGGTGAACATGCGCGACCGCGTGGGGCTGGTGAACGACACGCCGCCGTGGCGCACATTATTGGTCAGCGCAGCGAGCAGATCGACGGTGCTGAAGTCGAAGTCGGCCAGCACGGTGTTGCGCCAGTCCTGGTACGTGGTGGTGGAGTTGAATGTGTGGCGATCGAGCTTCCAGCCGATGCTGGCGCTGAGGCTGCCGGCTTCGTTGCGGTTGAAACCGGGCGTATCCATGCGCACGCTGCGGTTTTCCGGGCCCACGTTGACGCCGACCAGGGCCGGTTCCAGCGGTGCCACGCCCTGCTGGCGCGAGCCGGGCGGCACCGAACGCATGGTGGTCACCGGGCCTTCCACCTGGCGGGTGCTGTAGTCGGCAATGATCCTGGCGGTGACATCGGCGGCCGGTTTCAGGTCGAGGCGCGCACGCACGCCCTTGCCGCGATCGCCGTTCAGGTCGTGGCCGGTGGCGAGGTTGGTAATTTCGCCATCGCGCTGGTTGCCGTACACGTTCAGGCGGAAGCCGGCAGCTGCGCTCAGCGGGCCCGAGATTGATGCCTCCACCCGGTGTTCGCCGTCGCTGGTGAGCGTGACCTGGGCGCTGCCTTCGAGCGTCTCGGCCGATGCCCTGGTCACCACGTTGATCACGCCGGCCGACGAGTTCTTGCCGAACAGCGTGCCTTGCGGGCCGCGCAGCACTTCAATGCGCTCGACATCGGACAGGTTGGAAAACGCCTGCGCCTGCTGGATCACCGGCACGTCATCGACAATCACCGACACCGCCGATTCGATGCCGGTGCTGTAGGCAAAGGTGCCGATGCCGCGCAGCGAAATCGTGTTGTTGCCGGGGTTTTGATTGAGCGTCATCGACGGCGCCACCCGGGTCAGGTCGGAAAACTCCATGATCTGCTGGTTCTCGATCGCGCGGGAGTCCACCGTGTTGACGGCCACCGGCACGTTCTGCATCGACTGCAAGCGCTTTTGCGCGGAGACGACCACGGTTTGCAGGCCCTCCTCCGGCTTGGCGGCCGCGTCCTGGGCGTGCAGCGAGGAATGGGCGGCCAGGCCCGTCAGGGCAAGTGCGATGGCGCGGGCAAGAGTGTTCAGGCGCAGGGGCGCGCCGAGGGAAATGCGTGGCATACAGTCTCCGTGGGTTGAAGGAAGCACTCTGCGGTGCTTAAACACTAATATATCAATTAGTGAATGGTAGGCCAAAAGTTACTGGTATTCGCTTCCACGTAACAAACACTCACGACCTTGAGCAAATCTGTGCACGATCACGCGCAGATTTGAGTTTCCTCACGCCAATGCTAGTTAGCGCACATAACGGATCGGACCGCGGTGGTAAATTGCTCCAAGTAAATGTTATCCTTGCTTCTGCCCGCACCTTAGGAAACCGAAATGACCCTGCATGCCGAAATCCCTTTTGACCAGCCTGACCTGGCCGCCTTGCTCGCACACAGCGATGCTACTGCGCTGGACGCCCTGGGTTTCGGTGTGATCGGTTTCGACGCCGCTGGCCTGGTCCAGCGCTACAACACCTTCGAAGCACAGGCGGCCGGGCTGCGCGCGGAGCGGGTGCTGGGCCAGGACCTGTTCCTGGCCGTGGCGCCGTGCATGAACAACTTCATGGTGGCCCAGCGCTTTGCCGATGCCCGCGCCGACAGCACACCGCTTGACGCCACCATCAATTACGTGCTGACCTTGCGCATGCGCCCCACCAAGGTCCAGCTGCGCCTGGCATACCAGCCCGGCGCCCCGCTGGCCTACGTGCTGGTACATCGCTCGTGAGCGCCATCGGAGAGGATACTGCGCAGGAGCATGCTCAGGAACATGAAGCGCTGCTGCAGTTCCTGTACATGGCGCCAGTGGGACTGGTGCAGCTCGCTGCGGACGGCGCCATCCAGATGCTCAACCCGGTGTCGGCGCAATTGCTGATGCCGCTCAGCCGCGACGGCGGGCTGACCAACCTGTTCGAGGCACTGGCGCCGGTTGCGCCCGATCTGCGCCAGCAGTGCGCCACTTTCGCCGCGCCGCAAGGAACGATCTGCGACGCCGTCCGCCTGTATGTGCACGCGGACGACCGCAGCGGCGGGCCGCAGGTGATGTCGCTCAGCATGCTCAAGCTCAATACCGACCGGTTAATGGCGGTGCTGGCCGACGTTACCGTACAAGACCGGCGCGAGCGGCAGCTACGCAAAACCGATGCCTGGCTCAACGCCATCATGACCAACATCACCGACTATGCGCTGGTCTGTCTCGACCGCCAGGGCCGGGTGGAGTCGTGGAACGAGAGCATCGAGCGCGTGACCGGCTATGCATCGGCCGCCATCAAGGGCCAGCACTACGCCCGCTTCTATCCCGCCGGCGCCACCACCGAAGCGCAGCAGCTGGACCGCCTGCGCGAGGCCGACGAAAACGGCTGGACCCTGGACGAAGGCCTGCGCCTGCGCGCCGACGGCACCGAATTCTGGGGCAGCGCCATGATTTCGCCATTGCCGGTACGCGGCGACGAGACGGTGCCCCCTGCCCCGCCGGCGGACGACGAACCGGCTTACTGCATGATCATCCGCGATATTTCCGACCGCCGCGACGCCAGCGAAAGCCTGCGCAAGGCCGCCTACAGCGACCACCTGACCGGCTTGTCGAACCGCCGTGCATTCTTCGAGGCGGCCGACCTGGAACTGGCGCGCCGCAAAAAAGCCCTGCGCCCGGTCGCCCTGATCGTGATCGACGCCGACCACTTCAAGGCCATCAACGACCGCCATGGCCACCCGGCCGGTGACGCCGTCCTGTCCCACCTGGCACGCACCATGCGCAGCGTGTGCCGCCAGGTGGACGTGCTGGCGCGCATCGGCGGCGAGGAATTCGCCATCATCCTGCCGTCGGTGGCGCTGGACGATGCGCTGGCGATTGCCGAGCGCCTGCGCGCCGAGGTGGAACGCACGCCCGCCACTTATGAACAGCAGCAGATCATGTACTCGATCAGCATCGGCGTGGCAGTGATGGACGACACGCTCGACGGCTTCGACGGTCTGATCAAGCGCGCCGACGAAGCCCTGTACGCGGCCAAGCGGCGCGGCCGCAACCAGGTGGCGTGCTGGGAACCACCGGCAACGGAGCAGCCATGAGCGAAGGCGACCTGGCCTACGAGGCATTGATCCAGTTCCTGTATAGGGCGCCAGTGGCGCTGATCCAGCTGCAGAAAGACGGCGCCATCGAGATCCTCAACCCGATGGCGGCGCGCCTGTTGATGCCGCTGGCGCCGGACGGCGACATGGAGAATTTTTTCCACGTGTTGCGCCGCCACGCGCCCGATCTGCCGCAATTGTGCGCCGACTTTTCCGACCAGCAGGGCGTGGTGTGCGAAGGCCGCCGCATCAGCGTGGAACCGCCCCACGGCCACGCCGAAGGCCCCGACGTACTGTCGCTCGGCCTGCTGAAACTCGATGACAACCGCCTGATGGCGGTACTGTTGGACGCCACCCACGAGGTGGTGCGCGAGCAGCGCATGCTGGCCAGCGCGGCCCAGCTGGACACCCTCACGCAATTGCCCAATCGCGCTGGCACCCTGACGCTGCTGCGCAAGATGGCCACGCGCGAGCGCGCTGCCAGCGGCGACCATTGCGCAGTGCTGCTGCTCAACCTGGACCGCTTCAAGCAGGTCAACGATACGCTCGGCAACGCGGTAGGCAACCAGGTGATCGCGCTGGTGGGCGAGCGCCTGCGCACCACGCTGCGTGCGGGCGGACGCCCCGGCAGCGGCCTGGCCGTGGAAACCGCCACCCGCGTGGGCGGCGACGAATTTGCCGTGCTGCTCGACGGCTTGCCGGCGCCGGAAGTGGTCGAGCGCATCGCCGGCCGTCTGCTCCAGCGCCTGAGCCGGCCCTATCGCGTGGGCGAACAGGACCTCTCGCTCACGTTCAGCCTGGGGCTGGTGGTGCTGAAAACCGGCACCCAGGATGCTGACGACCTGCTGCGCGACGCCGCCATCGCGATGGCCGTGGCCAAGTCGCAGGGCGGCAACCGCATGGTCGCGTTCGAGCAGGAAATGCGCGAACAGGCACTGCTGCGCAGCAGCCTGGAAGCGGACTTGCGCCTGGCGATCGAGCGCGCCGAATTGTTCAATGTGTACCAGCCTGTGGTGGGCCTGCTGGCCGACGGCCGCATGGACCCTGGCGCCGGCGTGGAGGCATTGGTGCGCTGGCGCCACCCGGTACGCGGCCTGGTCGGCCCGGTCGATTTCATCGGCATTGCCGAATCGACCGGCATGATTCATGCGATCGGTGCGCAGGTGCTGGCCACGGCGTGCCGCGATTTCGTCGCCTGGCAGCGCCAGCTGGGCGATCGCGCACCGCGCCTGCTGGCGGTCAACCTGTCGCGCGCGCAGCTGACCCAGCCCGGCCTGTGCGACCAGGTGGCCATCATCCTGGCGGCCAGCGGCATGCCGGCCGCACAGCTGCAACTGGAAATCACCGAGAGCCTGGCCGCGCAGGGCGAAGACATCCAGCAGCAACTGATCGGCCTCAAGCAACTTGGTGTGAAGCTGGCGCTCGACGATTTCGGCACCGGCTATTCGTCGCTGTCGAGCCTGCACCTGCTGCCGGTGGACACGGTCAAGATCGACCGCTCGTTCGTGAGCCTGGCCGCCAGCAGCGCCCATCACAAGGTACTGATCGAGGCCACCGTGCTGGTCGCCCGCAGCCTCGGCATGACCACGGTGGCGGAAGGCATCGAAACCGTGGAGCAGGCCAACGTGGCGCATGCCCAGGGCTGCGACAAGGGGCAAGGCTACCTGTACAGCCGGCCGCTGGAGAGCGCAGTGTTGCTGGAGTGGCTCAATCAGCGCCAGGAAGTGTTAAATCCTCCATAATTATATTTATTACATGTATTATCTTCGTGCTATCGCCCCGGTCGCCATGTCACCAATGCCACGAGGATAAACATGAAATACCTACTGCCGAAACTGCTGTTCCCCGCGCTGATCGCCACCAGCGCCGGCGTTGCCACCGCCGGCACTGTCCCTGCAAGCCAGGCCCACATCATTACCTACGATTTTCCTTACAATGCGTTGTATTTGCCCACGCCAGCCGGCGCGGGCATGTGGATCGACAAGCGCGTGTTTGAGCTGGAAGCGCCCACCAACTACGCCCTCACCGGCAAGATGAATGCCGTCTTGGGCGCAACGTACGACCTGGGCAATGGGACGGGCAACGCCAACATCGCGCTGTCGTTCGACGTGCTGGTACCGCGTTGCGACCGTTGCGGCATGTTCGACTCCGACCTCGTGGGCACAGGCCACGACGGCACCCTCGCCGACAACGGCAGCACGCTGACGTACGCGACCAACACCTCGGTCGCCTCGGGACTGTATGGCCGCCTGCTGGTCTATGAAATCATGACCGGGCAGCTTCCTGCTTTTTCCGGCCAGATTCAATTCGAAGCGATCCGCTTCGATATCGAGGTGGTGCCGCTCAGCGCTGTGCCGGAGCTGCCCCCCGCCGCACTGCTGGGCCTGGGGCTGGGCGTGATGGGTCTGGTTGCCCGGAACAGGCGCCGCCCGGAGCACCGCGAGCAGGCGATAAACTAGTTATTCGCTGACGCGCACGACCAGCTTGCCGAAGTTGCGCCCTTCCAGCAGACCGATAAACGCCTGCGGTGCAGCTTCCAGGCCATCAACGATATCCTCGCGGTAGCGGACCTGGCCGGAAGCTATCCAGGCCGCCATCTCGCGCTCGAAGGCCGGACGCTGGTCCACGAACTCGCGCTGGATGAAACCGCGTATCAGCAGGCTGCGACTCAGGATTTCGCGCATCACGCCTGGCAGACGGTCCGGGCCGGGACGCGGCGCGGTGTCATTGTATTGCGCGATGAGTCCGCATACCGGCACGCGTGCGAAGTCGTTCAGGAGCGGAAAGACGGCGTCCCAGACATGTCCGCCCACATTTTCAAAATAGACGTCGATCCCTTGCGGACAGGCGGCCTCAAGCTGCGCCGCGAAATCCGGCGCGCGATGATCGACCACGGCATCGAAGCCGAGTTCGTCCCGCAGGAATGCGCACTTGTCCACCCCACCCGCGATGCCGACCGCGCGCGCACCCTTGATCTTCGCAATCTGGCCGACGGCCGACCCCACGGCCCCGCTGGCCGCTGCCACCACCACGGTCTCGCCGGGTTGCGGCTGGCCGATGGTCAGCAGACCGGCGTAGGCGGTAAACCCGGGCATGCCGAGCACGCCAAGCGCGGTGCTGACCGGCGCGGCCGACGGATCGATCTTGCGCAGCGTGGCGCCATCGGCCACGGCATAGCTCTGCCAGCCGGAATAGGACAGCACGACGTCACCCTCGGCAAAATCGGGGTGCCGTGACCGAACCACCCGGGCGACCGTGCCGCCTTCCATGACATCGCCCACCTCCACCGGCTTGGCGTACGACTTGCCGGCATTCATCCTGCCGCGCATATAGGGGTCCAGCGACAGGAAGAGAACTTTCAGCAGCACCTGACCGTCGGCGGGTTCGGCGACCTGTACGGCGTCGAGCTTGAAGTGCTCGGGTGCAGGCTTGCCGTCCGGGCGGCTGGCAAGCAGGATGCGTTGATTATGTTCGCTCAAGGTATATCCTTTTGACGTGATGTTCGCGAGAAATGGCGACAGCTGCGAGGCTGGCCCGGTGTACCAAAGATTCTACCGGCCCCGGCATTAAGCGGTCGTCGCGTTGCCGCCCGTGGGCGTGCGCTGGCGCACCCTGCGCCCACGCCCGCCCGATCATGCTAATTACCAAATGGAATGGACTAGTTCCGCAGCGTCAGGCTGCCGTCGGCCACCGCGCTGAGGTCGCGCGCCGGGGTAGCCGCGCGCAGGTTGGCCGGCGCGGCGTTGTCGCAATCAACCACCTCGGTATCGGTGGTCGCATCCACGTGCGTGATGCGCACGCGCAGGCGATCGGTGGCGCCGTTCTGGCTGCCGCCATCCTGTGCTTCGAGGGTAAAGCGATAGCCGGCGCGGCCGTTGAAGCGGCCGGTGCCGCTCACGCGGGCCAGCTGGCCTTCACGGATGACGCTGGTCAGTTGCTCGCTGCGGAAGTGGAATGGTCCGTTCAGCATCACCCCCGCTGCACCGGCGCGCTGGCTGGCGCTGCCCACCGGCGCCCACAGCGAAAAGCGCAGCGGCGCAGCGCTGGTGGTGCGGCCGGCGGCAGCGGTGCCGGCACGCAGCGTGCCAGTGCCGCTCAGCGATGCCTGCGCGGAACCTTCCACAGTGACATCCTGCAGCAACTCGGTGGAACGTCCGCCCGAGTCCGTCACACGCAGGCGCACCGCCTGGAAGCCGGCCGCGCAGAAGCGATGGCGCACGGTCACCTGCCCGGTGCCGGCCGCCTCGCGCACGGTGGGCGCCGGCGACGGGCAACCGTCGGTCCACACCACGCTGGCCTTGTGGGTTTGCGTAACGGAATTGTCGACAAAGGCGACCGTGAGCGTGAGGTCCTGGCCCAGTTCAACCGAGCGCGGCAAGGTGGCGATCGGTCCCAGCACCGGCGCGTCGGTGCCGCGCGTACCGGGCCGCAGCATCACCAGGCCCGCGTTCGAATTGGCCAGAATGACGCCGGCGTCGTTGATGGCATGGCCGGAATGCACGATCAGGCCGGCCGGTGCGCGGTACAGGCGCGCGTTCAGGTCGATCGGGGTGGTAACGCCGCCCCAGCGCACGGCCCGCGAGGCGGCATAGCCCTGCCCCACCGGTAATTGCGCCGATCCCACGATGTCGCCGCCGTTGTTGATATCGCTGGCCACGGTGTCTCTGAACGACAGGCTGGGCAATTGCGTGAGGCCGCTGGTGGGCGTCCATTTGTAGGCAACCAGGCGCTCGTCGCTGCGCAAGGTGTAGCCAACGGCCTCGGTACGGTCATTCAGGTCGGCCACATCGGTGAGCGGACCGCCGCCATCGATCGGCAGCATGCCACCGAGACGCCGCCAGAAGAAACCAATTTCACGCGTGTTGCCGGTAATGTCGGACCGGCCGGCCACTTCGCTAAGCGCATTGATGTGGAAGCCGAACGCCCGGCTGCCGCCCAGCGTGCCCAGGTTGGTTGGCCTGCCATTGGCGTCCCACAAGGTGGCGTTGATGGTCCCGCTGGCGGAATCGGCAAAACCGGTCGCGACATGGAGCTGGTTGATCGCGCTCGCCTCGGATAGCGACGTAGGCCGGGGCCCCAGCGGCGTGATGGACCCGCCGGGATTCCAGCGCACGGCCCGTGCCGAAATCCCCGCTTCGGAATTCAGGCCTGCAATATAGTTGAGATCGTTGATGGCTTGCGCGCTGGCCACCGAGGTGCCGGGCAGCGCGCGCATGCCGCCAGCCGCAGTCCAGGTAAAGCCGAGCACGTTGCTGTGCTCGGCGCCGTCCTCCGAGCTGCCTACCACCACGCCCTGGTTGTTAATGGCGGTAATCTCGGTATAGCTGCCGCCCAGCGTGCCGATCTCGCGTATGCGGTCGCCGTCGAAATAGCCATTGGTGCCACCGTAGTAGTTGAAGGAATTGAACGCGGCATGGCCCCGTTCGTTAAGCAAGGCAGTACCGCCGCTGTCCGGCCCCAGGTTGACGATGCTGTACACGGTGCCGGCCGGCGTGATGGCCGGGGCGGCGGATGTGGCCGGCCCGGTGGCGGCAGCCGTGGCGGGCGATGTTAAAAACATTGCTGCCAGCGCGCCGGCAGCAGCGCCGGCAACAGCAAGCGCCATGGCGCGTTGTTGCAGAAGGGGTTTGGTAGTCGAGGTTTGATGCATCGTAAATCTCCCAGGCAGTTTGAACGCAAGCGGACGCTTGCGCTAACGCCGGGTGACCTGTTGCCACGCGAGGTGAAAACCATGACTCACCCAACGTCACGCACACTGTAGGCAGACAGAAATAGCCGGGAATTGACAACAATCAAACTTGCTAAAAACAAGCCAGGTGAAAACGCAAGCTCGGCAAGACAAAATCAGGGTACGCGGAGTGGGCTGTGCCGCGCATACAGCCTACTGGCCGGCATCCGTGGGCATGCTCGGCACATACTCGACCAGCTCCCCGCCATCGATGCGGGTGACAGCCAACCCGCTCAGCACACGCTGCACCACGTGCTCCGGGAAGTCATACCGGGCCATGTAGGCGGCAGCATCCTCCAGCCCGAGCATGTCGCGGAAAACAATTGCAACATCGACACGTTGCGCCATCAGGTGGTCGGTTCTTCGCAGCGGCTTCATAAACAATGGGGAATAAGATTGGCAAGGCCATGAGGCCGTCATTGTAATATGCCAAGATTAGTTATTCCACGTCTACAAAAAAAATCGCAGTAAAGCGGTACACACCGCAGATCAGCCGCCTCGGATGCATCATGCATGATATTCATATATCTCTATAATAAATAATTCCTTTTTGCATAATTGTGCACGCCCTACAATCGGCGGCATCACGCTCAAAAAGGATACCTTCCATGACCAATAGCACCCGCCGCGACCTGCTCAAGGCCGTCACGTCAACTGCCGCGCTGGCCGCGCTGCCGGCGGTGGCGGCAACGTCGCTGCAAGCGGAACCGGCCCTGGCCCGCCCCGGGCAGGCGCCGGCTGCCGCCACCTCGCCCGGCGAATTTGTCGTCAGCCGGACCGAAGCGCCGCTCGACCTGATCAATCTGATCGACATCGAGACGCGGGCGTCCAGGGTACTGGCGCCTGGCGCGTTCAGTTACATCGCCGGCGGCGCGGGCGACGAATGGACGCTGCGTGAAAACCGCAACGCCTTCAACCGCCAGTTGATCGTCCCGCGCGTACTGTCCGGCAAGGCAGCGCCGGATTTGCGCACGCAGATACTCGGCACCGCGATCGCCTCGCCCATCATCATCACGCCGGTGGCCGCGCACGGGCTGGCCCACCTCACCGCCGAAGCCGGAACCGCGCGCGGCGCAGCGGCGGCCGGCACCATTCTTGGCGTGAGCACGGTCTCGACGCTCGCGCTGGAGCAGGTGGCGGCGGCAGCGGCCGGTCCCAAGTGGTTCCAGCTCTACATGCTGCAAGATGTCGCCTACAGCGCCAAGCTGCTGCGCCGAGCCAAAGCCGCCGGCTACCGCGCCATCGTGCTCACGGCCGATACCACCGTGGTCGGCAATCGTGAAGACAGCTTGCGGCAACGGTTCCAGTTCCCGCTCCAGCCGGGCAACCTGCTGGGCGACGATCCGGCCGCCCCGATTCCGCTCGCGCGGCGGACATTCGAATCGCGCCTGGACCGCAAGACCATCGAATTTGCCATCCGCGAAAGCGGCCTGCCGGTGATCGTCAAGGGCATCAACCATCCGGACGATGCGCTGCTGGCGATCGACGCTGGCGCGGCGGCTATCCAGGTGAGCAATCATGGTGGACGCCAGCTTGACGGCGCGCCGGGCGCCTTCAGCGTGCTGCCTGCGGTAGCCAAGGCGGTGAATCAACGCGTGAAGATCATTTTCGATAGTGGTGTGCGGCGCGGCCAGGATGTGTTCAAGGCCCTCGCCAGCGGCGCCGACGTGGTGGCGGTCGGCCGGCCCGTCATCTATGGACTGGCGCTGGGCGGCTGGCAAGGCGTGCGGTCGGTGCTGGAATTGCTCAACCGCGAATTGAGCATGACCATGCAACTGGCCGGCGTGCACACCGTGGCCGACATCCGCGCCACGGCATTGCAGCCGGCCGTCTGACTTGCTGCGCAGCGACCGTCGCCTCGATCAGGATGTGCCGTCCGGGCGATAGATCTGCCCCTGCCCCGAATTCAATCTGGGTGGCATGATCTTCAATGCATGGGCAATGGTCTCGCGCAGCGGTTTTGGACGCAGGTCACTGTCGTACGGCGTGCACCGCTGCGGCAAGCCGTCGGCGCGCCGTGCGTCATCCCACTGTTGCAGCCAGCTGACATGGTCGGCCATCCCCCACAGCAGAAAATCGCGGCAGCGCGGATAGCTGAGCGTCAGGTCCAGGTAATCGCGCGCGATCGCCGCCACGCCGGCATCGCGCGCAGCGACATCGGCCGGCAACTGGCGGTCGTTGACGTCGAATTCCGTGATGAGCAGGTCGTATCCCATGTCGGACACCTGGTCGAGGAATTTGCGCCAGTCGCTGCCGGCGGCGGTGGCCGCTGCCGGCAGCGTATTGCCGATATGGCTTTGCAGCCCGAGCGCGTCGATCGGCGTGCCGCGTGCGCGCAGCGCGGCCAGCAGCGCCAGCACGCCGGCGCGGTGCTTTTCGCTTCCGGCGCCCGGCCCCATGTAATCGTTGTAGACCAGCTGGGCGTTGGGCGCATACTGGCGCGCCAGCACGAACGCCAGGTCGATCTGTTCCAGCGCGCCCATCTTCTGGTTCAGCACATTGCCGATCAGCTCACCGGTCTTGGGATCGACCGCCTCGTTGACAACGTCGTAGCTGAAGATATTGCGGCCGAAGTGCGTACATACCGCCTTGATGTGCTCGGTCATCAGGCGCTCGGCCACGCGCGCGGGCGAGGCGCCGAAATCGTACTGGTTGACCCAGTCCGGCAGCCAGCGCCGCGACTGCCACAACAAGGTATGGCCGCGCACCAGCAGGCGGCGCTCCCTGGCCCAGGCGACCATCTGGTCGGCGGCGGCAAAGCGGTGCGGTCCCGGTTGCTGCTGCAATGCCGGCCACTTGGTGGCGTTTTCGGCAACGACCATGCCGCATTCGCGCGCCAGCAGTTGCTCATATGCGGAGTCGCCCGCCTCGCTGCGGCGACCGACGGCGCAGCCGAAACGCATGCCTTTGCGGGCAGCGATATCTTTCAACGACTCGGATGTGGCGGCAAACGCCGGGGCGGGCAATAGCACGGCGCCGGCGGCGCCGCCCAGCATGGTTAATACGGATCTGCGATTCGGCATGGCTCTCCCTGGACGAATCGCCATCTTAATGCAACTGGCGCGCGCTGGACAGGGGGATGCTGATGGCTCACTGGACGCCAGATGGCGCCACGGGTATCCTTGGCCGCACACTATTTTGAAAGGACGGACAATGATCGTCGAATTACGGGTTTACCACTGCCTGCCGGGCCGCCTGCCCGCCCTGCACGAGCGCTTCCAGAACGTCACGCTGCCCTTGTGGGAAAAGCACGGCATCGAACCGGCTGGCTTTTTCACCACCCTCGTGGGCCCCAGCAACCAGACCCTGACCTACCTGCTCAAGTGGAACAGCCTGGCCGACCGCGAAACCAGGTGGAACAGTTTCATGGCCGACCCCGAGTGGATCGCCAAGCGCGCGGCGTCCGAAGCCGATGCACCGATCGTGGGCCATATCGACAACTCCTTCCTCTCCCCTACCCCTTACTCGCCAATGCGCTGAACTCACGCTCAGCGCGCCGGGCGGCACGTGCCTTGCCTGCGCCGGTCATCGCGGCGACGCCTCACGACATTGCCGGCACCAATATCGGCCGCGATATCCCCAACGTATCGCGCCACGTGACGGGCGTGGTGGCCAACAACATTGATCAGGGCGACACCGGCAACGGCTTGCGCGGGCGCGGCTTGGCCCAAGCGCCAGGTCGGCCCGTCGCTGCGTTACGTCTTCTGATAGATCGAAAAGCGGCCCTGTGATTTTCCGAATGCAAGTATAATTACTTCCGGTAAGTATCATTCCTACCAAGTCTACGCGCGGTCCTGATCCCGACCGCGCGAGTCGTGTCGGCCAAACAATCGCCGAATATCTGTGTCCTTCGGCACTACAACGATTGTTTATCATGGCCTCATCCACACAACAACCTTTTGTTCTGGTTATCGACGACAACCCTGAATCGGCAGACCTGATGGTTGAACTGCTGCAGGCATGCGGTTACAGCAGCGCGGCGGCATATGGCGGCGCCTCCGGGGTGGAGGCGATCAGGAACTTCAGTCCCGACGTGGTGTTGCTCGACTTGCTGATGCCGGAAGTTGACGGCTTCCAGGTCGCCAGCCAGATCAGGAAACCCGATTTTCCGCACAAACCCGTGCTGATCGCTTTCAGCGCGTTGAACGACGCGGCGACCATCAACCTGGCAATGCGCTCGGGATTCGATTACCACCTGCCCAAGCCGGCCACGATCAAGCAGGTCATCACGGTGATCTCCAATGCCCGGTCGCGCAATCAAGATCCGACGCCGGCATTCGCCAACCGGGGCGAGGGGCCAACGCCGGCGGCCGGCGAGGCGCCGCCGGCATTCATCTACAAGTCGGGATTCTAGCCTCGGCCATGGACGCCATGCGCACATCGGATTATCCTGTCAGCTTTACGTAGCACGTTTACCTGCAAGGAAATCCATCATGATGCTGCATGTCCCCGGCGTGCTCACGCCGGAGCAAGTCTCCCATATCCGCCAGCGCCTCGACCAGACCGACTGGATCGACGGCCGCGCCTCGGTCGGCGACCAGGGCGCCAAGGTCAAGCGCAACCGCCAACTGCCCGAAGGCTCGCCGCTGGCGCTGGAACTGGGGCAGATCATCGTGGCGGCGTTGGCCGACAATCCGCTGTTCTTTTCGGCCGCGCTGCCGTACCGCATCCTGCCGCCGCTGTTCAACCGCTATGCCGGCGGCGAACACTACGGCGACCATATCGACGGCGCCATGCGCCGCGTCCCCGGCAGCGGCCAATGGCTGCGCACCGATGTCTCGTCCACGCTGTTCCTGAGCGAGCCCGACGACTACGACGGCGGCGAACTGGTGGTGATCGACGCCTATGGCACCCACGAAGTGAAATTGTCTGCGGGCGACCTGATCCTATATCCCTCGACCAGCGTACACCACGTGGAACCGGTCACGCGCGGCGAACGCGTATGTTCATTCTTCTGGAGCCAGAGCATGGTGCGCGACGATGCCCGGCGCGGCATGTTGCTCGAGCTCGACCGCAACATCCAGGCGCTGCGCGCGCGGCTCGGCGACTGCCCGGAACTGGTCTCGCTCACCGGCCATTACCATAACCTGCTGCGCCAGTGGAGCGAGGTCTGATCCCAAAAAAAACGCCACCCGAAGGTGGCGTTGCGCGCTACAAGCTATCGATCAATACTTGAAATTGGCCGCCGCGGAACTTACCAGCGGTACGTGGCCGACAGCACCGCGTTGCGCTTGGCGCCGAACCAGCAGTCACCACGGCTCAGGCAGGTTGCGACGTAGGTCTTGTTGCTCAGGTTGTTGACATTGAGCGCCACGCGCCAGCTCGGGCTGTCCCACGCAAACATGGCGTCCACCAGGGTGACGTCGGGCGTGGTGGGCGCGGTGCCGTCGCGGAACGAATTCATGTGGCGCACACCGCCGCCCACCGACAGCCCGGTCACACCGGCGGCGGCAAAGCTGTACTTGGTCCACAGCGACGTCTGTTGCGACGGGACGCCGTTGAGCTGTTCGTCGAGATCGATGTAGTTGTAATTGGCGATTACCTCCAGCCCCTTGACGACCTGGCCGCGCGCCTCCAGTTCGACGCCGCGGGCGCTGGTGCTGTCGAGCTGGGCCGACAGCACCGGGGTGATGGCGACCAGCTGATTTTTTTCCTTCCAGCGATACGCGGCAGCATTCAGCGACAGGTTGCGGCCGGCCGGCTCATACTTGACGCCCGCCTCCCACTGCTCGCCGCGCAACGGCTTGAACACCTGGCCCTGGGTGCTGTTGGCCACCGGCGTAAACGATTCGCTGTAGCTGACGTACGGCGAGACGCCGCTGTCGGACAGGTACATCAGCCCGGCGCGCTTGGTGGTGGCGCTCGACTTCTGGGTATCTGCACCCTCGGTCTCGTTGCGGGCCTTGTCGTGGCGCAGGCCAACCGTCAGCAACCATTTCGACGTCAGGCTCAGCTGATCTTGCACGTAGAGGCCGGTCTGCTTCTGGGTATTGGCGGCCAGCAGCGACAGGTCGTTGAACGTGAAGCCGGTATAGACCGGGTTATAGACGTCGATCGGGGTAGCCACCGGGTAACCGGCCGAGCCGGTCTGCTTGTAATGCAGGTAATCGACGCCGAGCAGGAGTTTGTGCTTGATGGTGCCGGTGACGAGATTGCCTTCCACAGACTGGTCGAGACCGAACACCTTGGTCTGCGCCAGCGAGGCGCCCGCATAGCGGTCCACCACGCGCTGGTTGACCGGATCGGCGTTGAACCCGCCCGGCAACGAGAACGAATCGGCGTACAACGTGCGGTAGTCGTTCTTGTTGTACGAGTACCGCATGTTTTGACGCAATTTCCAGTCGGTATTCAACGCCGTCTCGAACGTCCAGCCGATGGTTTTGCGCTTGGTGTCGTAACGGTCGAAACCCGGCTCGCCGATGAAGCGGTTGGTCGGGATCTTGCCGTTCGGGTTGCTGGTCAGCACGCCGGACCATGGGAAGAATTGCGAGGTGGAGCCGGTTTTGTCGTCCTGCCACAGCGCCTGCAGCGTCAGCGTGGTGTCGGCGTTGGGCTTCCATGTCAGCGACGGCGCCACCAGCGCGTGATCGTCGGGCACGTGATCGACCTGGGTATTGGCGTCGCGCTTGACCGCCACCAGGCGGTACAGCCACTTGCCATCCTCGGTCAGCGGGCCGGTGAAGTCGGCCTGCACCTGCTTGCGCTGGTAGCTGCCGTACTGCACGCCGATCTCGTTCTGCGCCACGGCCTGCGGGCGCTTGCTGACCATGTTGACCACGCCGCCGGTGCCGCCCTGGCCGTACAGCATGGCGGCCGCGCCGCGCAGCACTTCGATACGCTCGAGGGTGTACGGATCGGTGCGGGCGGTACTGGTGTAGTAGCTCATCGACTTGCGCACGCCGTCCAGGTATTCGTCGGGCGAGACGCCGCGCACCAGCATGCCGTCGCTGCGCGAATCGATGCCGTAGGCATCCGAGCGCACGCCGGCCGCGTAGTTGAGCGCGTCCTGCAGGTTGCCGGCGCCCTGGTCGATGATCTGGTCGCGGGTAACGACGGTAACCGCCTGCGGCGTTTCCGACAGCTTGGTATCGGTCTTGGTGGCGGTGGCGCTGCGCTTGGCCAGGTAGCCGGCTACTGCACTGGTGGCGGTTTCACCCTGGCCCGTCACCAGCACCTGCGGCAGTACGGCGATGTCGCTATCGGCAGGCGCGGCGGCGCCGGTCTGCGCCAGCGCGGGCACGGCGACACCCACCGCCAGTTCGGCCAGCAATGCTGCGAGCACCAGGCGGCGTGGTTGAAACGGGGTTACACGGTGCGACATGAGGGACGTCCTTTATTATTTGAATGATGTTGAGAATGATAACTGTTCTCATTCTACAAAAAGGGAGAGGAATCGGCAAGCGCACACCGTTGCCAGGATGGCGGTTATAATGATAATCATTCCTATTAACCGGCGTGGACACGTCGGCTCGTTCAGGTCACCGCCTTCAATCATTTTTCAAATCATGCATAACTCCATGTTCAAGATGTCGCCACTGGCTTTGGCCGCCTTTCTGATGACCACCGCTGCTGCGCAAGCCCAGAGCGGTGCCGCCCCGGCTGCCGCCGAGCCTGAAACGCTGCAAACAGTCACCATTACCGCGTCGGCGGACGCCTCCAAGGATGGCCTGTCGAAAGCGTACGCTGGCGGCCAGGTCGCGCGCGGCGGGCGCATGGGTATCCTGGGCAACGTGGACATGATGAGCGCGCCGTTCAATTCCACCAATTACACGTCGCAATTTGTCGCCGACCAGCAAGCTTCCAGCATCGGCGACGTGCTGGCGGCCGATCCCGGCGTGCGTGTCAGCCGCGGCTTCGGCAACTTCCAGGAGTCGTATGTGATCCACGGCTTCGAGCTGGCGTCGGACGATGTCGGCTACAACGGCTTGTACGGCATCTTGCCGCGCCAGTATGTCTCGCCGGAATTGCTCGAGCGCGTGGAAGTCTTCAAAGGCGCGAGCAGTTTCCTGAACGGCGCAGCGCCCGGCGGCAGCGGCCTGGGCGGCGCGATCAACCTGGTGCCCAAGCGCGCCGGCAACGCGCCGCTGACCCAGCTCACGGCGGGCATTGCGTCCGGCGGCAACGGCTATGGCGCGGTTGACATCGGCCGGCGCTTTGGCGAAAACCAGCAGTTCGGCGTGCGCGTGAATGCCGCCAAGCGCAAGGGCGAAACCAGTGTTGACAACCAGCGCAGCGAAGTGAGCCTGTTTACGGTGGGCCTCGATTACCGCGCCGGCAACCTGCGCGTGTCCGCCGACCTCGGCTACCAGGACTTCGACCTGACCGCACCACGCCCCAGCGTCACCGTAGGTGGCACGGCGGTACCTGCCGCTCCCGACGCCTCGAAGAATTTTGCCCAGCCATGGTCGTTCTCCAGGGAGCGCGACACCTTCGGCACCGTGCGCGCCGAGTATGACATCAACCAGAACATCACCGCCTGGGCAGCCTTCGGCGGCCGCGCCGGCGTCGAAAGCAATAGCCTGGCGAACATGACTTCGTCGTCGGCCGATGGCGCCGCCAGCTTCTACCGCTTCGACAATGCCGGCAAACGCAATACCCGTACCGGTGAAACGGGCATACGGGGCAAGCTCGCCACCGGCGCGGTCACGCATACGCTGGTGGCTTCCGCTTCGGGCTTCTGGCTCGATTCGCGCAATGCCTACGGCTTCGGCGGCTTCGGCCTCGGCAATACCAACCTGAAGGCGCCGACGACCACCTTCATTCCCACTTCCGCCCTCACCTACGGCAACGATATCAACGATCCGCGCACCACGCAGAAGTCGATTCTGTCGAGCTATGCGATTGCCGACACGCTGGGCTTCAACGGCGACACCGTCCTGGTGACGATCGGCGCACGCCGCCAGACCATCAAGGACCAGGGCTACGCCTATAACACCGGCCTGGCCACCGACACCCACTACGACCAGAGCGCCACCACCCCGGTTGCCGCGGTGGTGTACAAGGTGCGCAGCGACCTGTCGCTGTATGCCAACTACAGCGAAGGCCTGGTGCAAGGCGGCATTGTCGGCAGCGATTATTCGAATCGCGGCGCCGTGCTGTCGCCCTATAAAACCAAGCAAAAGGAAATCGGCGTCAAGTACGATAGCGGCAAGCTGGGCATGACTGCGGCGCTGTACACCGCCGCCAAGCCGATCGGCACCGGCGTACTGAACGGCGTGTACGCGCTCGGTGGCGAACAGCGCAACCGGGGCCTGGACCTCAGCGTGTTCGGCGTGCCGACCCAGGGCCTGCGCCTGCTGGGCGGCTTGTCATTGCTCGATGCCGAACAGCGTGGCACCGCGTACTCGGGCAAGGATGCCCTCGGCGCACCGAAGACGCAACTGAACCTGGGCACCGAGTGGGACGTGCCGGGCGCTGCCGGCCTGGCCCTGACCGCGCGCGCGGTGTACACCTCGAAACAGTACATCAACCCGGCCAATACGCTGGAAATCGGGTCGTGGACGCGCTTCGACCTCGGCGCGCGCTACCTGGCCCGCATCGCCGACCGCGACGTGACCTTCCGCGCCCGCGTCGACAACGTGGCAGACCGCAACTACTGGTCGGCGGCAGTCGTGTCGTTCGACTCGGGCGCGCTGGTGCTGGCGGCGCCGCGCAGCTTCACGGTGTCGGCCACGGTGGACTTCTAAGCTGCGAAGACGCCACCGTGACCTGGCCGGATCAATGGCCGAGATCGCATCGCGGCCCGTCCCGCCGCCCACGTCGTTTCGCGCTTTACCGGGCGCGATCAGAGCAACTGCCTGATCTTTTGCTCGAGCATATCGAAACGGAATGGCTTGGGGATGATGTCCAGCGATGCGCCAGGGTCCCCCTGCTCCGGCAGCTGGTCCATGTAACCGGTCGCCGCAAGGAGTTTCACATGCGGGTAATCGCGCGCGACCGCCTGCGCCAGGGCGATGCCATTCATCCCGCCCGGCATCACGATATCGGTAAACATCAGGTCGATCCGCTCGCCCCTGGCCAGGTACTCGAGCGCGGCGGTGGCGCTGTCGACCGCCGCCACCTCGTACCCCAACGCTTGCAAAAACTCGGTGGTCAGCATCAGGATATCGGCATTGTCGTCCACCACCAGCAGGCGCCTGGCGAGCCACCTGCTGTGCTCAACCCCGGCCGGAACCTCGGCAGCCGGCTCATCAAGGGGCGCCGCAGGCGGCGCTTCTTGCACCGCCGGAAACCTCAAGGTGACGGTGGTGCCCTTGCCCAGGGTGCTGGCAATGTGCAGCTTGCCCTGGGACTGCTCGGCAAATCCGTGCACCATCGCCAGGCCCAGGCCGGTACCAGGCCCCTTGGTGGTAAAAAACGGCTCCGTGGCCCGTTGCACCACTTCCTCGGCCATGCCCGGCCCGCTGTCCTGTATCGCCACCTCCACGCATGCATGGGCGCCACGCGGCAGCGACCTGGAAGGCGCCGTGGCAGTGGCCAGCCGGGTGGCAACCGTGATCGCGCCCCCGTCGGGCATCGCTTCGCGGGCGTTTTTAATCAGGTTGAGCAAGGCAGAATCAAGATGGTCGGCATCCACCTGGCACTGCGGCAGATTGGTGCCGAGATCGAGGCGCAGGGTAATGGACTTGGGCAAGGTTGGCGCCAGCATGTCGGCCAGGCCCAGCACCACCTGATTCAGGGACACCAGCTTCGGGTGGAGATTTTGCTTGCGGGCGAACGTCAGCAGCTTCTGGGTCAGGCGGGTCGCCTTGTCGAGCGCCCCCCGGCTGCGCTCGAGTGCATCGATGGCCGAGTTCGACCCATGCAGCTGGCGGGTGGCCAGTTCCAGGTTGCCGGTGGCAACGTGCAGGAGATTGTTGAAGTCGTGCGCCAACCCCGCGGTGAGGGCACCGATGGCTTCCATCTTCTGGGCCTGGATCGACGACTGGTACTGGTTGAATTTGTCCGTAATGTCGAGCTGGGATGCAAAATAATAGAGCAGTTCGTTGTTGCGATCGAACACCGGTCCCATGTACAGCCCGTTCCAGAACGGCGTGCCATCGGCCTTGTAGTTGAGGATATCGACTGCCACGGCGCGCTGCTCCTCGATACCGTGACGGATCTCCGCCACGGTATCGCGGTTGGTGTCCGCGCCCTGCAAAAAGCGGCAGTTGCGCCCCAGGATCTGGCTCTCGCTGTAGCCGGTCAAATCCATGAACGCACCGTTGGCAAACACGATCGGGTTATCGGGCTGACGCGGGTCGGTAATAATCATCGGCATGCGCGTCATCTCGACCGCAGCAAAGAACACATCGCCGCGATCCCCGAGCCCGTCCTTGCTGACGTAGGTCGCTTGCCAGTGCTCCACGCCGGGATTGCCAAGCGGATTGTAACTGCTGCCTTCCATCTGGCCGTCAGCCTTGATGCCGGTTGCTCCGTCCCCAGATGCGTCGCCACCCTGGTCGCGCACCGATTTTCCGATCGTCATATTCCCTCCTGTAGAGCACGCAAAATAACATCGCCGTGCAACCAACTGTGTGAGATCGCTAACTTGTCATCCGAGTAAAACTGGATTAATGCGCACTGTTGTACTGTTTCTTTGGAAACATTTTCATAATAACGTTATGATGCAGTGCAACAGTCGATATCCATGCACCCAGTTCACATTGATAGGCGCATCCCATGTCATGTTTATTCCTTTTTAATTCGCCCCACGCACTTGCGCGCCCTGCCGGTCACCGCCATGGGCTGCCACAGCAACTGAAACCGTGCCTCACTTGTCAACCACTTCTGCCGTGAACGCCGCACCCGCACACTCTTCCCCCGATGCTGCCCACCGGCCCGGCATGCTGCACCTGTTCGCGCCATACTGGGGTGCGCGCAAGCGCTGGCGCGCCTGGCTGCTGGTGGTGCTGTGGCTGGCGATCACGCTGGGCTCCGCATGGCTGTACGTCCGCGCCAACGAGCTGACCGGTGAACTGACCGACGCCCTGCTGGCCCGCAATTGGGACCTGCTGAAAAAAGTGGTCTGGATGACCATCGGCGTCGGATTGCTGGTGGGTGCGCTGGGCGTGGTGCGCACCGCCATCATCGACCTGATCGACCTCGACTGGCGCACCTGGCTCAGCAACCACTACCTGGAACAGTGGTTCAGCTCGCACGCCTATTACGCCATGGATCCCGATGGCGCGCTCTCCAATGCCGACCAGCACATCGCCGAAGACGTCCGGCTGTTTGCCAACAGCAGCGTAGTCAACATCTCCAACATGATCAACGTGCTGGTCAATATCGTGGCCTTTACGGCCGTGCTGTGGGCTCTGTCCGGCACGCTCACCATCCCGATCGGCGACTGGCGTGTGCAAATCCCCGGCTACATGGTCTATGTCGCGCTGCTGTACAACCTCGCCTATTTGCTGTTGGTCCACTGGGTGGGCAAGCGCCTGATCGTGCTGGGCATGAAACGCCAGACCGTCGAGGCCGACTACCGCTACGGCGCAATGCAGGTGCGCGAAAATGCCGTGCAGATCGCGTTTTACGGCGGCGCCGCCAACGAATTGCAGCGCCTGCGCCGCCGCTTTGCGAAGATCCGCGACAACGTGCTGGCCACGGTCGTGCGCAACGCCAAGCTCGAAATGACCAGGACGGTCTATGGCCACCTGTTTGCCGTGCTGCCCACGCTGACCGCGCTGCCGCGCTATTTTGCCGGCGAGATCACCATGGGCGGCGTCACCCAGGCCGTCGGCGCTTTCGGCCAGCTGAGCGCGTCGCTTGGTTATTTCCAGGAGTCATACAAGAGTTTTGCGATGTGGCTGGCACTGGCCAACCGCTTGCGCGATTTTTCGTGGGCGATCAACAAGGCCCATGCCCGGCCAAACGGTTTTACCGTGGTGCGCGGCAACCAGTCCGACATCCACAGCAGCGTACTGGCACTGCGCACGCCGGAAGGTGAGCCGCTGGCCGATGTGGCGCCGCTAAAACTGGCGGCCGGCAGCCGCACGCTGGTGCGCGGCCCGTCCGGCACCGGCAAGAGTACGCTGCTGCGCACCCTGGCCGGCATCTGGATGCACGGCGCCGGCACCGTCACCCTGCCGGCCAAGGCGCGCATCATGTTCCTGCCGCAGCGCAGCTACCTGCCGAGCGGCACCTTCAAGGCCGCCATGTGCTACCCGCTGATGCCCGACCAGTTCGACGACGCCACCTGCCGGCGCGTGCTGGAAATCTGCGGCCTGGGCGGGCGCATCACGTCGCTCAATACGCGCGACAACTGGCAGCAGTTGCTGTCCGGCGGCGAACAGCAGCGCGTCGCATTTGCCAGGGTGCTGCTGCAACGGCCCGACTTCGTGTTTCTCGATGAAGCCACCAGCGCGCTCGACCCGGCTACCGAAGCGAGCCTGTACCAGGCACTGCTGAAAGAACTGCCCGACAGCGCCATCATCAGCGTGGCGCACCGCACCGCCGTGGCCGACTACCACGACGACATCATCGAACTGGTGCCAAGCGCGGCGCAGGCGGCTTAGCCGCGCAAACCGGGTTTTAATAACCGTAGATCATCTTGTAGGCCAGGTCCGGCGAGAACGTCCCTGCCGGCGCCGCGCAGCCGTCCGATTCTCCGGGCGACTTGATCCACAAGACCATTTCCGGCGTGCTGCCGGCCGGATTGACGCGCGGCGCCACGCCCAGCTTGCGGCCGGCGGGATCGCACCACTGGGTGCCGTTCGGTCCGTTACCATTGCGGCTGGTATCGACCACGAAGGTTTTTTCCAGGCCACGCTGGCGCAAGGCGTTGGCCACCGCCACGCCGTACGGGTTACTCTCGGCATCGGTACGGTAGTTGGACACGTTGAGCGCAAAGCCACGTGCGCCGGCCACGCCGGCATCGACCAGCCGCATGGCCGCTTCCGCCGGGGTCAGCCAGGCACTGTTGCCGATGTCGAGATACAGGTAAGCGCCGGGCGCCAGCGCGGCAAATTGCGCCACTGCGTAGCGCAGCAGTTCCAGCCGCGCGCTTTTGCCGGCTGCGTCCAGGCAGTCCAGTTGCGGCAAGGCGTCGGGCTCGAGCACGACGATGGCCGGCCGGCTGCCGACCGCAGTGGCAAACGCGCGGATCCAGTCGCGGTAAGCCTGCAGCGAGCCGGCGCCACCTGCGCTGTACTGGCCGCAGTCGCGCGCCGGGATGTTGTACGCCACCAGCACCGGGGTGCGCCCGTAGTACCACGCGGTGCCGACGAAATGGCCGACGGCGGCACCGATCTCGCCGCTCCAGCCACCGAACCAGCGTGCGCCAGGCTGGTTGGCGATGCGATTGCGGATATCGGTTACGCGCCCGTCGCTGGGGTGGTTGCCTGTCCAGATGGCGGCGGTCGATTGCGGATCGACGTACAGCGGCGGCAGCGCAGCGGCGGCCCCGGTGCAAGCGAGCAGCGACAGCGACGGCAGCAGCCTTTTCGCCAGGGTGGCCAGCTGCGGCCGTTTTGCAGGTTGCGGGTGTTTCATCGTCATGTTCGTCTCCTTTTTTAGATTTATCGATACAACGTCAGCCGCCAGGCTTATGCGGCAGCCTGGCGGTAAATGCCGGCATACTTGATGCCGAACCACAGGATCGGCAGATAGCACGCGGCGGGCAGCAGGAACGACGCTTGCACGCCCACCAGGTCGGCCAGCACGCCCTGCCCCACCGGCACCACGGCGCCGCCCACGATGGCCATGCACAGCAGGCCGGCGGCCTGGCCGGTGCCGGCGCCCAGCTGGTGCAAGCCCATGCTGAAGATGGTGGGGAACATGATGGCGTTGCACAGGCCCACGGCCAGGATCGCCCACATGGCCACGCTGCCGCTGCCGAACACGGCCACCAGGATCAGCACCACGGCCAGGGCCGCGCTGAACGCCAGCGCCTTGCCGGCACTGACTCGGCGCATCACCAGCGCGCCGACAAAGCGGCCCACCATCGCGCCGCCCCAGTACAGGCTGACGTAATGGGCGGCGTTCGCCACGCGCAAGCCGGCGATGTGGCGCTCGGTCAGGAAATTGACGATGAAGCTGCCGATCGCCACTTCGGCGCCCACGTACAAGAAGATCGCCAGCACCGCGAACACCAGGCGTGGATGCTGGCGCAGCACCAGCGGCGTGCGGTCGTCGGCAGTTGCCGCCACTTGCGGCAGCCTGGCCAGCGCAAAGCCCACGCTCAGGGCCAGCAGCGTGAACGCCAGCATCAGGTACGGTCCCTGCACGGCGTGCGCACCGTCGGCGGCGCCGTCCGACAGGATCAGCCAGGCGCCCACCAGCGGGCCGACCGTGGTACCCAGCGAATTGAAGCCCTGGGTCAGGGTGAGCCGACCGGAGGCAGTGGCCGCCGGCCCGAGGATGGTGACGTAAGGATTGGCCGCCACTTGCAGCATGGTGATGCCGCTGGCCAGCACGAACAGTGCGGCCAGGAACAGGCCGAAGCCGGCTTGCGCGGCCGGATAAAACATCAGGCAGCCGACACCGGCCGTGGCCAGCCCGGCCACCACGCCGCGCTGGTAGCCGATGCGCCGCACCAGCGCGCCGGCCGGCAGCGAGACCAGGAAGTACGCGCCGAAAAAGCACGACTGCACCAGCATCGCCTGCACATAGCTCAAGGTGTACACCGCGCGCAGGTGCGGGATCAGCACGTCGTTCAGCGCGGTAATCAGGCCCCACATGAAAAACAGCATGGTGACCATGGTCAGTGCGCCGCCCTGGGTGGGCTGCGGCGGCAGGCCTTTGTGCGCGCCAGGCGGTTCGGATGGTTCGGGCCGGGTCTGGACCGGTTGAATGATTGCCACGTTATTCCTTTGTGTGAGATGGTTTAGCGGCCGTCGATCATCTTGTGCGCGAGGTCGGGCACGAAGGTGCCGGCGGCGGCGGCGCAACCGTCGGCTTCGCCCGGGGACTTGATCCACAAGGTCATGGCCGGCTGGCTGCCGGCGGCATGGATGCGCGGCGCAGCGCCGAGGCGGCGGCCGGCCGGGTCGCACCATTCCTTGCCGAGCGGGCCGGCACCGTTGCGGCTGGTATCGACCACGAAGCTTTTTGTCAGCTGGTACTTGTCGCGCAGCGCATCGGCCACGGCGATGCCGTACGGATTGCTCTCGGCATCGGTGCGGTAGTTCGAGACGTTGAGCGCGAACCCTGCCGCCCCGGCAACGCCGGCGTCCACCAGCCGCCTGGCCGCTTCCTGCGGCGCCAGCCAGTCGCTGTTGCCGATGTCGATATACACCTGGGCGTTCGGCGCCAGCGTTGCCAGCTGGCCGGTGGCGTACTGGAACAGCTGCAAGCGGTTCGCCTTGCCCGCCGCATCGAGGCAGTCGAGCTGCGGCAAGGCATCCGGTTCCAGCACCACCACGGCGGCGCGGCTGCCGATGCCGCCGGCAAATGCGCGGATCCAGTCGCGGTAGCCATTCATGGAACCGGCGCCACCGGCGCTGTGCTGGCCGCAATCGCGCGCGGGGATGTTATAGGCCACCAGCACCGGCAGGCGGCTGGCGGCAGCCGCTGCCGCAACGTACTGGTCCACGGCGGGGCCGATGTCGCCGCTCCAGCCGCCGAACCAGCGCGCGCCGGGCTGGCTGGCGATGTGCGCGCCGATGGCGGCTGCGCGCGGGTCGTCCGGGTGGGCGCGCACCCAGGCGGCGGCGCTCGACTGTGGATCGGCATAGAGTTCGGTGGCGGTGACAGTCGTGGCAACGGCCAGCAGGCAGGCCAGCGCCAGCCCAGGCAATGTGTGCGTCATATGGTCCTTGTCGGGTAGAGGGGTCACGGCCAGGACCGGCATTGCCGGCCCTGGCTGCTGGCGGAGATGCCTAGAACGTGTAGTGCAGCTGCGCCGTGTAGCGCGGACCGGTCTTGAACCAGGTGTGGTTCATATTGCCGATATGCTGGTCCATGGTCTGGCGGAACTGGACATCGTTGAGGTTTTGCGCCTCCAGACCGATCGACAGCTTCTCGGTGATCTTGTAGAAGATCGACGCATCGACCTGGCCGTAGGCTTCGGCCCACAGCGGCAGGCCCCACGCCAGGTTCTCGGCGCCGTAGGTCGGGCTGGCCGGGTTGGTGTCCTTGCCATCGGTGCCGCGCGCGCCATAGGTGTTGACGGCCTGCAGGCTGCGCGAACGCCAGTTGTAGGCCACCCGTGCCGAGACCGGGCCGCGGTCGTACATCAGCGCCAGGTTGCCGCTGCGGCGCGACAGCCCCTGCAAAGGCAGGTCGCCGAACACGCGGCCGTCGGTATCGCAGCCGTTGATGTTGAGGTTCAGGTTGACGGCGCCGTCGGCGCTGCCGCTGCAATACGCCGAATACACGGGGTTGTACAGGTCGCGCTTGCTGTCCACGAAGGTGAAGCTGGCCTGCACGCCGATGCCCTTGAGCCAGTCCGGCACGCTGTCGTAATACTGCTGGTAAGCCAGCTCGAAGCCGCGCGCACGGCCCTTGGCGCCGTTGACCGGCGACGTGACGGCAAAGTTGTGCATGGTGCCGGCCGTGTCGGGCAGCTGCACGTTGACCAGCTGGTCCACCACGATATCTTTCAGGCGCTTGTTGAACAGCGCCAGCGTCAGCGAGCCGCCTGGCTTGAAGTACCACTCCGCCGTCAGGTCCAGCTGGGTGGACGTGGTGGGCCGCAGCATCGGATTGCCTGCCGCCTCGCCGGTGAGGCTGACGTTGCTGACGTTGACCGCACCGGTCACCGGATCGACGCTGCTGTTGACCACTTGCGACAGCGAGTTATAGGCCTGCAGCTTGTTGAAGTCCGGCCGCGAGATCGCCTTGGCCAGCGCCAGGCGGAACTGCCAGCCGTCGTTGCCTTTCAGGCGCAGGTTCATGCTTGGCAGCACGTTGTTGTAGGTGTTCTGGAAGTCGCCGGGGCTCGAGAACGCGCGGATATCGGGAATCGGCACGCCGACCACGGCCGCGCCGGGCGGAATCACCGTGGTGTTGGGCGACAGTACCGTGTAGCCGGCGGCCTTCATGTCGGTCTTCACATAACGCACGCCGATATTGCCGTCCACCGGGTACTTCAGGTCGTCGAAGCCGAAGCGCAGCTGGGTGTAGAACGCCTTGGTTTTTTCCGACACATTGTTGGTTTCAGCCGGATCGGTACCGAACGTGGCGCGCTTCCACGGTTCGCACTCGCCCCAGCCCTGGATGGCGGCCTGCTCCTGGCACAGCACCGTATGGTAGCTGTGCAGGGTTTCGTAGCTGGTGGGGTAGCCGCGCGCCACCGAGTCGGCCGGGAATACCGCTGCCGGCACCGACGCGCTGCCGTTGAAGAAGTTATTGAACTGGTGCACGCGCGCCTCGCTGGCAAAGCGTGGATCGCCCAGGTAAGCGAGCGTGGGGATGTTCCAGCCCAGCATCCACGGCTGCGTGATCGGCTGCCAGTTGTAGCTGGGGTTGGAGTTTTGCGTGTCCGACCGGCGGTCGGTAAAACGGACCCCGAACCGCACGTCGCGCAGCACGGCGTGGTCGAAGTTGCGCTGGAAGTCGGTCTTCCACACGTTGTTGCTGGCCGTGGAGCGGTCGAGGTGCTCCATGGTGTAGCCCCAATAGTAATTGTTGGGGTTGGCAATGTAGGCCCGGTCGGCGTCGTCGAAGGTCAGCGTCGGCAGGCCGCCGGTCAGGTCCAGGCCCTGCTTTTGCAGGCGCAAGCCGGTGGCCACGTCGGAATCGAGCGAACTGGTCTTGGCGCGGATGCGCTGGAAGTCGTTGCGGATGGTCCAGTCCTGGTTCACGCGCCATTGCACGTTCAGGGCGATGTCGGTGGTGGACGAATCGCGGGCCGACACGCGTCGGTCCGGGTTCAGGTTGATGCCGCCATTGTCGGGATCGGACAGGGTGCCCGACAGCAAGGCGCCGTTGGCGCCATACACGCCATTGGCCACCTGGATCGCGTACGGGGTGGCGTGCGACATCAGCATGGCCTGTTCGCTCCAGCTGTTCTGGTAGCTGGACTTGAAATACGTGAGCGAAGCGGTCAGGTCGCGGTTCGGGCGCCATTGGGCGGCGGCATACTGGCCCTTGCGCTCGCGTTCGAATTCCATGGTGCGCCAGGTCACGCCCTTCGGCACCCACACGGTTTTGCCCGGCACCAAGTTGTCGCGCGGATAGTACGGTTCGATCTGGAAGTTGTCGGTGCGGGTGTCGCTTTGCGACTTGGCAAAGTCCACCAGCAGGCCGAATTCGCCGAACGGCGTCTGCCAGCGGTCCGACAGCAGCAGCGAGGTCGATGGCGTGGCCTTGCCCTCGCGCAGCGTCGAGTACGACATCTGGCCCGAGATCGCGCCGCGGAAGCCCTTGTAATCGAACGGCATGGCGGTGCGCAGGTTGACCAGGCCGCTGATGGCGCCTTCGATCTGCTCGGCGGACGGATTCTTGTACACGTCCACGCCGGCCATCAGTTCGGGCGGCACGTCCTCGAAGCTGAGCGAGCGCGAGCCGTTGGCGGAAAACGAATCGCGGCCGTTCAGTTCCGAGCGCACGTAGTTCAGGCCGCGAATCGCAACGCCCGAACCCTCGACCGCGTAGTGCTGCGGGTCGCCTGCCATGCTGCGGTCGATGGTCACGCCCACCACCCGTTGCAGCACCTCGGTCACGGAGCGGTCCGGCAGTTTGCCGATGTCGTCGGCATTGATGGAATCGACGATCTCGTCGGCGTTCTGCTTGATTTTTTGCGCGGACTGCAAGGCTGCGCGCTGGCCGGACACCACTACCACGTTGGTTTCGGCAGGTGCGGCCGGTTGCGGCTCGGCGGGCGTGGTCTGGGCCCAGGCGCTGGCGCCGGACATCACGCCAATGTGCGCCACGGCAATCGCCATGGCCGTCTTGTTCAGGTGTTTCATTCTGTCTCCGATGCGGATTGTTGCATTATTTTGGTCGCTACCGTTGCTATGAAATCGTTGTCAAACGTGGTTAAAAAAACTTGAACAATGCAACCGAGAATCCGCCTAGCAAAAAATACCGGCAGTTGCATTGCGATTTTCACCAACCAAGATTATGAAATCGCTTTCAGGTGGCAAAGTTACCCGAGTTACAAATAAAGCGTCAAGAGTTTGTTTAGTTAGAATCACTAAACGTAGTAAAAATACCTAAAATTCAGCATTTAATGTGCCCCAACTACAAAGAGCTTGACTTCCAAAGCCGATCTGCCGAAGATGCGGTGAAATCGTTTTCACACGATAGCAATGGTGTTTCTCAGCTTAAAAAGCATGAAATCACCGCTAACAGCCATCAACCCGCAGCTTTATCACCACAACCAGAGGTAATAGATGAGACAACTTTCCACCATCATGCGGCCCCTGCCGCTACTCATGACATTGATGTTAGGAACAGGCCATGCCACGGCGGCCACCACCGCCCAGCTGGACACCCGTGCCCGCACAGCCGTGGCGGAAATGACACTCGCCGAGAAAATCCAGACCGTTTTCGGTTACTTCTCCACCGATTACAAGGGCACGGCCAAGCCCGAGAAAGGCGTGCCCTTCAGCGCCGGCTACCTGCCCGGCGTGCCGCGCCTGGGCATCCCGGACCAGCAACTGACCGACGCCGGCACCGGCGTGGCCTCGCAGCCGAACACTGCCCCGCGCCAGCGTACGGCCCTGCCGGCGGGCATTGCCACCGCCGCCAGCTGGAACCCGGCGCTCAGTTACGCGGGCGGCGCCATGATCGGCAAGGAAGCGCGCCTGTCGGGCCACAACGTTATGCTGGCCGGGGGCGTCAACTTGCAGCGCGAACCCCGCGCGGGCCGCAATTTCGAGTATGCGGGTGAAGATCCGCTCCTGGCGGGCGTCATCGCCGGCGAACAGATCCGGGGCATCCAGTCCAACCACCTGGTGGCCACCGTTAAGCACTTCGCCTACAACGACCAGGAAACCGGCCGCTTCAAGGTCGATGTCAGGATCGACGACGCAGCCGGCCGCATGTCGGACCTGCTGGCATTCCAGATCGCCATCGAACGGGGCGACCCCGGCTCGGTCATGTGCAGCTACAACCGCGTCAACGGCGCCTACGCGTGCGAAAACGACTACCTGATGAACCAGGTTCTCAAGCGTGACTGGGGCTACAAGGGCTACGTGATGTCCGACTGGGGCGCGGTGCACTCGACCATACCGGCCGCGCTGGCGGGCCTGGACCAGCAATCGGGCTGGCCGTTCGACCAGTCGCCGTACTTCAACGGCGCGCTCAAGGAGGCGGTGGAAAACGGCCACGTGCCGCCGGCGCGTCTCGACGACATGGCCTACCGCATCGTGCGCGCCATGATGGCCAACGGCCTGACGGAACACCCGGTGCGGGTGCAGCCCGAAAACATCGACTACGCGCGGCATGCCGAGATTTCTCAAGCGGTGGCCGAAGAAGGCATCGTGCTGCTGAAGAATCGCAACGGCGTATTGCCGCTGACCGGCCGGCAGCAGACGATTGCCGTGATCGGCGGCCATGCGGACGTGGGCGTGCTGTCGGGCGGCGGCTCGTCCCAGGTCTATCCGGTCGGCGGCTCGCCGGTGCCCAACGAGGGGCCTGCCGCCTTCCCCGGACCGATCATCTACGCGCCCTCCTCGCCGCTGGCGGCGCTGGCCGCGCGCCTGCAGGCAAAACTGGTCTATCACGACGGCAAGGACGCGGCGGCGGCTGCCAGGCTGGCGGCAACCAGCGACCTGGCCATCGTCTTCGCTACCCAGTGGACCGCCGAGAGCATCGACCAGCCCGACCTGTCGCTGCCCGGCAGGCAGGACGACCTGATCGCCGCCGTGGCAGCCGCCGGCAAGTCCACCGTGGTGGTGCTGGAGACCGGATCGCCGGTGACCATGCCGTGGCTGGCCAACGTGGATGCCGTGGTGCAGGCCTGGTACCCGGGCAGCCGCGGTGGCGACGCGATCGCCCGCGTGCTGACCGGCGAGGTGGACGCGTCCGGGCGCCTGCCCGCGACGTTCCCGCTGTCGGTGGCGCAGTTGCCGCGTCCCGTGGTCGATGGCGTGGGTCTGGCGGAAGATGCGCGCTTTGCCACCGACTACAACATCGAAGGCGCAGCGGTGGGCTACAAGTGGTTCGACAAGCACGGCCACAAACCGCTGTTCGCCTTCGGCCACGGCTTGTCGTACACGTCGTTCAGCTATTCGGCGCTGAGGGCGCAGGCGCAGGCCGGCGCGTTAATGGTCTCGTTCAAGGTAACCAACACCGGCCAGCGTGCCGGCAAGGCCGTGCCGCAGGTATACGTAAGCAAGAAAGGATCGGGCTGGGAAGCGCCGAAGCGCCTGGGCGGCTGGGACAAGCTCACCCTGGCGGCGGGCGCTGCCGGCGAAACCCGCATCGAGATCGACCCGCGCACGCTGGCCGTGTTCGACTCGGCCAGGGGCCGCTGGAAAATCGCTGCCGGCGAGTACGAGGTGATCCTTGCCGAAGCGGCGGATGCGCCGGTGGCGACAGTCAAGGTCCGGCTGCCGGCCCGGGAGTTTGCCGCCGGCGCGCGCTGAACGCCGGGTCTCCGGACATCTCGGCCGCTGTGCTCGGTGTGAGTCTGAAATGCCCAAGTCGGCAACCAGTTGTGCCGCCATGCTTCGAAGATTCGGATTACTGGCCCGACTGCCGCTTCCACGCCTCGACATACGGCCTGGTCAACGGATTGGCCGTATTCCATTTAGGCGCGACGGGGTCATTAGCGATCATCAGCACGCCCAGCGCCACCATCCGGTTGACCTTGGCCATGTTGGCATAGTCGACCTTTTGCCAGTGGTCGCCGGGCGCGTGGTAGTCGGGGTATTGAAAGCCACGCACAGCGTATGCGCGGGCACGCCCTGGTCGGCCAGCGCCTGGTTGTCGCTCAGTCCGAAATACAAGTCGCTGTTGGCTTCATTCTTGTACACGTCGATGCCGGTGAGCTTGCCGGCCTTCCGGAATACCGTGCCGACATCGGAGAAATCGAAGCCCGTCATCGACGCGTTGTTCAGCTGCGGGCCTTCCGAGCTGTCGGTGCGCCCCACTTGCTCCAGGTTGACGTTGGCCACCGTCTGCCTGATCGGCAGGATCGGATGGCGGCCATAGTAGCGCGAACCGAACAGGCCCAGCTCCTCGCCGAACACCGTCATGAAAACGATGCTGCGCGCGGGCCGCTGCTTCATGCCAGATAGTGCGCTGGCAATTTCCATGACCGACACGGTGCCGCTGCCGTCGTCATTGGCGCCATTGTGTATCACGCCGTCCTTGATGCCGAGGTGGTCGTAATGCGCCGTTACCATCACATAGGTATTTTTCAGTTCCGGATCCGAGCCGCGCAGCACGCCGATCACGTTGCGCAGTTTGACCGCACGTTCGACCGGCGCCGCCACGTTGACGCTGACGCGCGCGCGGCCGCCCGTGCGCGACGCATCGAGCGCCCGTATCGCCTGTACCGAATGAAGCGTGATGCGCGGGATGGGAGACACGGTCTCGCCGCTGTTCTCGGGATCGATCAGGCGGCCTTTGCCGCCGGCATTGCCTTTCGGGTGCGCGCGGTCGACCAGCAGCACCAGCGCCGGCCGCAGCTTCGCCAGTTGCGCGTTAAAGAACTGCCAGCCCCCGTAGGCAGTTCTTGCCTGCTCGGGCGGCATGGCTTCAAAGTCCGGCAGATTGATGACGACGACTTTGCCGGCCAGCGTGGCGGTGCTGTGTGCGTTGAGCGCAGCGGCGTCGCTGGCGTCGATGTTGACGATAGCGGATGGCGCCAGCGCCAGGGCCTGCGCGAGGCTGAAACTGAGCTCGCTGGCAGGGATATCGAGTTGCTCTTTACCGGAATCGATCCTGAACGAAAAATCCTTCAGGTTCGTTTCAGCGAAGGCCCAGTTCGCGGTCTGGAAATAACCGTCGTCACCGACCGCTTCGAGTCCCGCGCGGCGGAACTGGGCGGCGATGTATTCGGCCGCCAGGTCCTGGCCGCGCGACGGCGTGCCGCGCCCCTCCAGCAGGTCGGAGGCAATGAACGAAAGGTGGCCGCGCAGGGAATGCTCTGAAATGCGCTCGAGGGCGGCGCTGGTGTCGGGCGTCAGGTGCGGGTCGGCGGCGGCGCTGGCGCCTGCATGGATACCGGCGATGCCGATGACGGCAGCGAAGGCGTAAGCGAATAATCTCTGCATGTGTGATCCTGTGTAAAGCCGGAGGCGGATGTCGGCTTGTTTGTTGTGCAACGGATCATATCAGAGTTCACTGTACGCCAGCAGGGCTGGCCGGTGCGCATGCCGTAGGGCGACCATATTGCGCACCGGTGATACAGGCCGGATTATTTGACCGCAGAGGCCAGCTTCTTGGCCATTGCGAGGTGATGCGCCACGGTGGGTTCGAGCTTGGTGGCCAGCGCCTTGACATCAGGGTCTTCGACGGCCGAAATATCTTTTTTCAGCGATGCGTGAACGTTGGCATGGCCCGCCACGCCGGCCCGCTTGGCATAGGCTTCGTCAAACCTGGCACCGGACAGCGCATCGAGTTCGGCCGCCAGCTTTTGATGCGCGATATCAGGCTCGGTCGGCAAGGTCACCTGCTTGGCGGCAGCGACTTTTTTGGTCTCTTCCAGGCCCTTGGTATGATCGTCGATCATCAGCTGGGCAAAGGCCTTCACGTCCGCGTTGCTGCTTTTTTTCAGCGCCATTTTGCCCGTCTCGATTTCTGCCATATTAGCCTGCGCGATACCGATCAGCCGTGCCGAGTCGTCCTTGCTGATGGTGGTTGCCGAGCCGGTTTTGGCGCTGACGCTGTTCTTGGCGGTGACGCTGGTTTGGGCGTGCGCGACAGCGGAGAGCGAGGCGGCAATCGATAAGGCGATAAACAGTTTTGCTGGTTTCATGATGATCTTCCGTAGTGCAGGTTAAGACTGGCTGTCTGGAACTTTAAGTTTGAAGCAAGAACTGCAATGTCTCTGTACGCAAGGTTACAGAGACCAGCTTGCCATGCAACGGTGCGCCAAGAAATTGCCGATGCTGCACACCGCGCCAGCGCCAACTTCGTGTCGATCGATTTATCCCCGCTCCCGCCTGGCGCCCGCGACGTTGCGCAGCTGCGATACTGAAACCAATATCAGATGGCAAAAATAAACGATTGGATCGCAAGTTGCGGTCTCCATAATATGATTTACGCAGTGCAAAAACTGCATTAAAAAAATTACATAAAGGAGACATCATGGACAACCAATGCGGACGCATCGGGGCTGTCATCGCGCGCCCACTCTACTTGAAACTGTCGGTCGCTACCCTGCTGGGCGCCGGCGTGCTGAGCAGCGCTTCCGTGTGGGCGCAAGCCACCACCGACACGACCGAGACGCCTGAAAATACGGTGGTGGTCACCGGCGTCAAGGCATCGCTGATCAAGAGTTTGGCGATCAAGCGCAACAGTGATCAGGTCGTGGAATCGGTCGTTGCCGAAGATATCGGCAAGCTGCCCGACAACAATGTTGTAGAAGCGCTACAGCGCGTGACGGGGATTCAGGTCACCAATCGCGCCGGCGGCGAAGTCGGCACCCTGTCCATTCGCGGCCTGCCCGATGTCCAGACCACCTGGAACGGTCGCAGTATTTTCACTGCGTCCGGTACCCAGGTCGCGCTGCAGGACATTCCTTCCACTCTGGTACGCCAGATTGACGTCTACAAGACACGCGACGCCAGCCAGCTGGACACCGGCATCGCCGGCCAGGTGGACGTCAAGTCGCTGCGGCCTTTCGATTTCAAGGAGGCCAAGGTGTCGGTCCTGGCGCGTGAGACTTATCTCGACCCCGCTAAAAAGGCGAACCCGCAACTCAGCGCCATGTTGAGCAACCGCTGGGAAACCGGCATCGGTGAAGTCGGCGCGCTGGTCAACCTGTCGGCCAGCCGGACCAAGTACCGCAACGAAAGTGTAACGCCGGGCGCCATGGTGCCATTTACCAGTCCCAATGCTGCGGAGGTTCCTCCCGGCTATACGCCCTTGCAGCGCATTACCGACACCAATATCTGGGCGCCTGGCACCCATGCCGGCTTACCGTCCGCAGCGGGTTCGACGCTCGATTTCAACGGCAAAGCGTATCCCTATTACCTGGCGCGCGACGCCGTGTTCCAGAGCGACGTTGAAGGCGAACGTGAGCGCCCTGCCGCCAATATCGCCTTGCAGTGGAAGCCGAACAGCGATTCGGTCTATACCTTCGAATCGATGTACAACGGTTATCGTGACAAGTCCTTCAACCGGTTGCTGTTCAGTTTTGTCGACTGGTGGGGCGATCTGGGCAGCAATCCTGCCTCGACCATTACCACGTTCCCGGGAACGAACATCATCAAGAGCCGCACCGTCAATAATGTCTATGGCTTCAACAGCGGCGACTACACCACGTCGGCAACCGACTCCCGTATTTATGCCCTGAACGGCAAGTGGAATGTGGGCGACCGCCTGCGGCTCGAAGGTGACGTGGCCTATCAATCCAGCACCTACCATACGGAATTTACCGCCACCCGCATCGATCGCGTGGCCCCGTCCATCAACGTCGACTTCAATGCCGGCGGCGGCAACACGGCGTTCAGCTTCAACGACAATGCCGACCTGACCAACGCGTCCAAGTGGAACGTTGCACAATTCTACGATAACGCCAACCGCAACAAGGGCAGCGCCGCGACGGCCAATCTGTCCGGTGTGTTCGATGCCGACTGGGGCGCGCTGGAGACGATCCACTTCGGCGCACGCTTCGACGACCGCAAGGCGTCGGAGGCCAACCGGACCCAGTCGGGCACCCTGAACCGCAACCTTGCCTCGCTGGGTCCCGAGTATTCCTCGACCAACTCGAACTTCGGCACGGACATCTCGAACGTTCCCCGCTCCTGGGTCGAGCCCAATGCCTACTACATCCGCGACCATATCGACGACTGGCGCAAGATGTTCAACTCGACCGATCCGAACTTCCTGACAACAGACAAACTCAGCCTGCAAAAGACGTTCGAGGTCGAAGAAAAAACCAGCAACCTGTTCTTGATGGGGAACGCCCAATCCGAGCTGTTCGGCCATCGTCTGCGCGGTAATTTCGGGGTGCGATATGTCAAGGTCAAGACCGACATGACGTTCTACAAGGTCGATGCCACCACCAAGGCGGTTACCCCGTCCAGCGCCAGCAAGTCGACCAGCAAGTTCCTGCCCAGCCTGACCCTGATGTACGATCCGGCCAAGGACGTTGTGATGCGCTTGAACTATGGCGAAACCTTGCGCCGCCCGAACTTCGGTGATCTCAACCCGGTCCTGCAACTCGGCGACGACGTCTCGAAGGTAGGCTATGGCTCGGGCAGCGGTGGCAATCCGGACCTGAAACCGACGCGCTCCAAGAACCTCGACCTGACAGCCGAGTGGTATTTCCAGAAGGACAGCGCATTGTATGGCACAGTGTTCAAGCGCAAGATCGACGGCCTGGTCGTGGGCTTGCGCCGCAAGGTGCACGTCGATCCGGCGAACGACCCGTTCCGTAACTCGACCTCGGGTGGCGACCACACGAATGGTTACGACTACGTGATCAACTCGCCGGTCAACGCCTCGGACGGCACGATCAAAGGCGTCGAGCTGGGCTTGATTTACTTCCCGAAAGGGCTGCCGAGCCTGCTGGACGGCCTGGGATTCCAGGGCAGCTTTACGCGACTGAGCTCATCGCAGAACGTGCCTGATGCTAACGACGCCGGCGACATCATCGCCCAGCTCGAGACCCCGTTCTTCGGCGTGTCCAACCGGTCCTACAACGCCACCATGGCTTACGAAAAAGGCCCGGTCAGCGCGCGCCTGTCGTATGTCTGGCGCTCCGGCTTCCTGGCCGCCAACGAAGCCGCCCTGTTTGCCAACCCGATCGGTATCTGGCGTCATCCGGAAAAGAGCGTGGATATGCAGGTGTCCTACAAAATCAACGACAACATGTCGGTCGATATCAGCGGCGTCAACCTGACCAACGAAATGCAGCAGCAGTACTATCACTTCGGTAATGCGGGTAATGCCCAGACCACCAACTTCGGTACGCTCCAGATCGGACGTTCGGTGTCGGTTGGTTTGCGCTGGAAGATGTAGGCCATCGGCAGGGAGACTCCGCACGCCACGCGTGATGGGTGCGTAGCAACAGCGGCGGCACTTGGATGTGCCGCCGGTTGGCGGGCCGGCTCCCAAAAAAACACATATCGGTGAGCGCTGATTGGCCATATGATCACACTGCGAGGTCAGTCCCAACATTCGTTGTCGACATCAGGACTACTTGTACGCTACCGGTGAAACAGGGAGTCTGGTAACTGAAGTTTTCACCATCAAATCAGCGCGCCCTAGCTGATCGACTTTTCAGCAGCCAGTAGCCTACACCCAGTATTGCCGCACTGACTGCGGCCTTGCGCACCACGCCGCGCGGATTGTGGCGCCATGCCGCCGGCAAGCCCGTTTCGCGCAGCAGGTTGGGCACGTGACCGTCGCGCAAGTCTTCGACGATGCCTTCCACGGCATCCACCCGATCGGCCAGCAACAGCAGCAGCCAATGCCGCAGATCGTTCTCGGTGCGGCCGAATGCGCTGCGGCGGATCGCGCCGCTCACGCCGCGTGGCGGCGCAGTGGTGCCATATACCGGGGTGATCGCCGGCCGTTCGGGCGATACCAGCACTTCGGTCGCGCCGTGTTGTTGCACAGGCGGTGACACCGGGCCGTCGAGGCGGGCCGGCATGCGTTCCATCGGCACCGCTGGCCGGTTGGCACGATCGAGGTCGCTGCCCCAGCCGGGAATGTCATCGCGCCGCATCACCGTACTTTCCAAAATTTGATCAGGCATGGGTCGCTCCTTAGCTGATGGCACCGGACGGTATCAGGACCGTCTTGATGCAGTTGTCCAATTTGCTGGAAAAGATCTGGTAGGCATCGGCCACGTCGGCCAGCGGCACCCGGTGGGTAATGATCTGCTTGGGATCGAGATGACCGGCGCGGATATGCTCGAGCAAGCGGGGCAGATGGCGCCTGACGCTGGCCTGGTTCATGCGCAAGGTCAGCCCCTTGTTGAGCGCATTGCCGATGGGGACCGCATTGAAGGTGGGACCATACACGCCGACGATCGAAACGTTGCCGCCCTTGCGCACCGAGTTGATGGCCCAGTGCAGCACCGTTGCCGAGCCGGCTTGCAGCATGGTGTAGCGGCCGGTCAGCGACTGCATGGCGTTGCCTGCCGCTTCGCAGCCAACCGCGTCGATGCACACATCGGCGCCGAGCCAGTCGGTCATCTTCTTGATGTGCAAGGCCATGTCCTTGACGTCCTTGAAATTGACCACCTCGCACTGGGCATAGCGGCGCACGAAGTCGAGCCGGTAATCGACGTGATCGACCACGATGACCCTGCCCGCCCCCATCAGCCAGGCAGACTTGGCGGCAAAGATGCCGACGGGGCCGGCGCCGAACACCACGACCGTGTCGCCGGCGCTGATATCGCCCATCTCGGCAGCCTGGTAGCCGGTAGGCACTGCGTCGGTCAGCAGCACGGCGTCGTCATGGTCGATGTCGTCGGGGATCACCATGGGACCGACGTCGGCCATGGGCACGCGCACGAATTCGGCCTGGCCGCCATCGTAGCCGCCGGCCGTGTGCGAGTAGCCATAGATGCCGCCCACGGCGGTCGCTTCCGGGTTCACGTTGTGGCAATTACCATAGAGTTCGCGTTCGCAAAAATAGCAGCTGCCGCAAAAGATATTGAACGGCACCAGCACGCGGTCGCCGATCTTGAGCTTGCGCACCGCGCTGCCGATCTCCACCACTTCGCCAACGAACTCGTGGCCGAACGTGGAGCCGACCCGGGTATCGGGCACCAGGCCGTGGTACAGGTGCAAGTCCGATCCGCAAATGCAGGACCGGGTAACGCGCACGATGGCGTCGCCGGGGTGTTCGATCTCCGGGTCGGGCTTGTGGGCAGCGCGGATGCGGTAGGGACCGCGATAGTTCATGGCGAGCATGAGGGCCTCCAGCTTATTTTTTAGCGGTGACGCCTGGCGTCGCCGCACGCGTCAAGAATGTCGTGGTGGTGACCGGCAGGTTTTCCAGCAGCCAGGCCGCCATCGCCCGCTCCTGCTCGATGATCTGTGCGCAAATTCCGGCGGTCTCGGCATCCCCGGCAGCATGCGCAGTAGCGATTAATACTGTGTAGCTGGCAATCTCCATGTTCTCGAACACATAGCCAGCCATCGCGCCTTTGATCACCTCGTCACTGACCATCATTCCGCCGACGCCTTGGCCGAAGGCAGCAAGCTTGCCCCCAGTGTCTTTTAAGATGGAAGGACTGCTGCCATGTCGCGACAGGCAGGACTCCAGTTGACGGCGCTGCCATTGCGTTTCATTGATGTGCTGGACGATACGCTCGCGCACCCTCTGTGCCAATATAACTTGAGACACCTACCCGATTAATTTAGAGTACCGCGGTAGGTCCCCACTATGCACAACCGAAAGCATCAAATTAGCACTCCAGCAGCCCAGCAAGACAGCCTCAACGCATCGCCCCCCGAGGTCCCGCGCCCCGATCCCGAGGTTGTTCCCAACGCCAAACAACGCACCTTCTCCAAGGCCGAAAAGCTGCGCATTCTCGCTGCCGCCGACGCCTGCGTGACGCCGGGAGACATTGGCGCCTTGCTGCGTCGGGAAGGCATCTATTCGTCCCATCTGGCGACGTGGCGCAAGCAGCGTCAGCTTGCCGAGGAAACCGGCGCACTGGAGCGCAAGCGCGGCCCCAAAGTCGATCCGGCCGCCACCGAGGCGCGGCGGGTGCGCGAGCTGGAGAAAGAGGTCGAACGCCTGCGCGCCAAGCTGGCCAAGGCGGAGCTGATAATCGACGTCCAAAAAAAACTTTCCACTCTGCTGGGCCTGAGCACCGGCGACACGCCGAGCGAGCCGAAGTGATCAGCGCCGCCAACACCTTGGCCGACCAGATTGGCGTTGCCACCGCCTGCCGTGCCTTACGTCTGCCGCGCAGTGCCCTGTACCGTGACCGCACCGCGCGTAATGTCTGTCCGTTGCCGGCCCTGGCCATCGCTGCTTCAGGCCGGCGCCCGCCACTGGCGTTATCAGAACTGGAGCGGCGTGTCGTGCTTGATGTGCTCAACAGCCCGCGCTTCGCAAATTGCGCACCGGCGGCGATCCATGCCCAGTTGCTCGACGAAGGGCGCTACGTGGCCTCGGTGCGCACCATGTACCGTCTGCTGCAAGGCTGCGCCGCCGTGCGCGAGCGGCGCAACCAGTTGCGCCATCCTGAATACACCAAGCCGGAGCTGCTGGCCGTGATGCCCAACCAAGTCTGGAGCTGGGATATCACAAAGTTAAAGGGTGCAGTCAGGGGAACCTGTTTCCACCTGTACGTCATCCTCGACATCTTCAGCCGCTACGTGGTTGGCTGGATGGTGGCCGAGCATGAAACCGCCGAGCTGGCCGAGCAGCTTATTGCCGACACTGCCGCCAAGGAAGGCATCGTGCCGGGCGCGCTGACCTTACATGCTGATCGGGGCAGCAGCATGCGCTCCAAGCCGGTGGCGACGTTACTGTCGGATCTGGGGATCGCCAAGTCGCACAGCCGACCCTACGTCTCCGACGACAATCCCTACTCGGAAGCGCAGTTCAAAACCTTGAAATACCAGCCAGGCTTCCCGGCGCGCTTTGGCTCGCTGGCGAATGCCCGCGCCCACTGCGCACAGTTCTTTACTTGGTACAACCAGCAGCACCGCCATTCCGGCATCGCAATGATGACCCCGGAGAGCGTCCACACCGGCCGCGCCGCCGAAGTTCGCAAGCAACGCCAAGCCACACTGGGAAACGCCTACCAGCGCACGCCAAACCGCTTTAAACACCGCATGCCACAACCGCAGAAGCTGCCCACTGCTGCCTGGATCAACCCGCCGACCATGGAGAAAAAAGCTGCCTGAACCTGAGATTTAGACACTCACCATTTCAACAAGGTGTTTCAAATTCATTGACACGCTCCGCACGCGACACAAGCGGCGTCAGCTCAGCGCGCTGCTACGACTGGCGCTGACACCCCAAGGCCGGCAGCAGCACACCATCGATGATCTCCACCAGGAACGCCTGATCGAAAGGACGCCGCTGGATCAAGGCCCGGTAAGCGGCCAGCGACGGAATCAGGTTGGCAAGGGTGTCAATTTGCGCCTCGGCACGCACTTCGCCGCGGGCGCGGGCGCGCTCGATCAGGGCGCGGTTGGCTGCCACCCATGGCGCCACGATCGCGTCGTGCCCCGCCTCGGCCAGCTCCGGCTGCGCTGCCAGCATGGCGGCCAGGCCGGCCATGGCCCGCATTTTCTGTTCAGCCTGCTCAACCGATTGCGAGCGGAACAGTGCCAGCAGGTCGCCGCGCAGGGTGCCGGTATCGGCCAGCAGGTTCAGGTCGACCAAGCTGCGCTTCATCCGGGCCACCGCGTCGACCACCATCTCTCCCTTTGACGGCCAGCGGCGATAAACGGTCGCCTTTCCCGCCTTGGCGCGTATCGCCACCATATCCATCGTCATCCGGTCGTAGCCGGTCTCGGCCAGGATGGCAATGGCAGCGTCGAGGATCGCGTCATCCCGCGTGGCGTCGCGTGGACGACCACCGCCATCGCGTGGCCGTGCCGGCGAGGTTGGCAGCGCAGTTGGCTCGATTGAAAGTTCATCAGGCACGGACTCGCGTGCCCCTTGTTTTGGATTCATAATTTCGATACTATTTAGTTCCGGAACTGGACAGTTCCATATGTTGACGACTTATTTCTTATTTTGCAATGACCAAGGATACAATTATGCGCTACAACCTTTTGGGCCGTACAGGCCTGTTCGTCTCCGAGCTGTGCCTTGGCACCATGACCTTCGGCCACGCCGGCGGACGCTATGCGGCGGCCAGCGGCGTGGAACAGGACGAAGTCGATGCGATCGTGCGCGCTGCGTGCGACGCGGGCATCAACTTCATCGACATGGCCAATGTGTACGCCAACGGCCAGTCCGAAACCATGGTCGGGCGCGCCCTTAAAACGCTGGGCATTGCCCGCCATGACATGGTCCTGGCCACCAAGTTCGAACACGCGACAGGAGCGGGCCCGAACGACAGCGGCGGCTCGCGGGTGCATATCATGGATGCCGTCAAGGCCAGCCTGCGGCGCATCGGCACCGATCACATCGACCTGTACCAGATGCATGGCTTCGATCCGGCCACGCCGATCGACGAAACCCTGCGCGCGCTTGATGACCTGGTGCGCCAGGGCCACGTGCGTTACATCGGCGTGTCGAACTGGGCGGCGTGGCAGGTCAGCCGGGCGCTGGGTGTGGCCGACCGGCTGCAGCTGTCGCGCTTCCAGTCCTACCAATCCTATTACTCGCTCGTCGGTCGCGATGCCGAGCGCGACATCATTCCCATGCTCGCAGCGGAAGGCCTGGGCATGCTGGTGTACAGTCCGCTCGCGGGCGGCTACCTGACTGGCAAATACCGTGACGGCAACACCGGCGGCCGCCGCGCGAGCGTGCAGTTCCCCCCGGTGGACGAGGCGCGGGGCGCGCAGCTGCTGCCAGTGCTCGACGCCATTGCGGCCGCCCACGGCAGCTCGATGGAAGCGGTCGCGCTGGCGTGGCTACGGCACCAGCCCGTGGTCACCAGCATCACCCTGGGCGTCAAGACGCGCGACCAGCTGCAAGCGAACCTGGCTGCCGCCGACATCACCTTGCACCGCGACGAGCTCGACCGCCTGAATGCGGCCGGCGCACCCGCGCCCGAATACCCGGGATGGATGCTGGCCAACAGCAGCGCGGCGCGGATCGCCCTGCGCGACACGGGCCGGCTAACCACCGAGGCGGGAGCGGCCTGATGTTCCACCTGGTGTTCGCACTGCCGTCGCTGTACGTCATCGGCCGCACGCTGTGGCCCCTCCCCTGGCCATCAGGCGTCAAACTGGCGGCGGCCATCGTGGTGCTGCTGGCGTCGCAATATCACCTGTACAGCCGCTGGTCCTCGGGCAGCGTGTTCGCCGCTGAAATGCCGCGCAGCGCGATCATCCTGTTCAACTGGGCATTCAGCGCCCTGTTGCTGCTGGCGCTGTTCCAGCTGCTGGTCGACCTTGGCGCGCTGGCGCTGCTGCCGGTACTTGGCCGTAGCATGGCGATCGCGCCGGGCTTGCGCTATGCGCTGGCCGCTGGCGCATTGCTGCTTGCAGCCATTGGGGTGCACGCGGCCATCCGTATTCCGCCACTGCGCGAGGTGGTGGTCGAGATCGCGGACCTGCCGCCTGCATTCGAGGGCTACACGGTGGTGCAGCTGACCGACCTGCACCTGAGCCGCCTGTTTCCAGGCGCATGGGCTGAGGCCGTGGTCGGCAGGACCAATGCGCTGGGACCGGACCTGGTTGTCGTCACCGGCGACCTGATCGACGGCAGCGTGGCAGCGCGTGCCCGCGATATCGCGCCCTTGGCGCACCTGCGCGCTGCGGACGGCGTGTTCGTTATCCCTGGCAACCACGAGTACTTTTTCGACCAGCAGGCATGGATCCGACAATTTTCCAGGCTCGGCATGGCGGTGCTGGAAAACAGCCATGCCGTCCTCGCGCGCGACGGCGCCAGGATGGTGCTCGCCGGCGTGACCGATCTCTCGGCGAGCGAAACGGGTTTGCCCATGCCGGACCTCGCTCTGGCCCTCGCCGGCGCCCCCACCAACGCGCCGGTGATCCTGCTCGACCATCAACCCAAAAATGCCCGCGCCGCCGCTGCAAACGGCGTGGCGTTGCAGATGTCCGGCCACACCCACGGCGGCCTGGTGCTGGGCCTGGGGCCGGTCTTCGCGCTGGCAAACGGCGGCTTCGTGTCCGGCCGCTACGACGTCCAGGGCATGACCTTGTATGTCAGTAACGGCACGGCATTGTGGGCAGGGTTGGCACTTCGTCTTGGCGTGCCATCGGAACTGACCCGCATCACGCTCAGGAGGAAAGCGTAATGACCGACCGCGAGGGAACGCATTGGGACACTGTCGAACAGGCGCTCGAGCGACGTTTGCAGCAGGTGTTCGGCGGACATGATCCGGTCGATCCGCTGGGCGACGCCATGCGCGCTGCCGTGCTTGGACCGCGAACACGGCTGGAGTCGATCTTGCTGGTCTCCATTGCGCGTGACATCGGCTACGACACGCCTTCACTGCTGGATGTAGCGTGCGCGATCGCCATCGTGCAGGCAGCAGCCATGGTTCTCGCCGGCCTGCCCTGCAAGGACGACAGGGCATTGCGCCGTGGCGTACCGGCGCTACATCGCCGGTATGGCGAAGACGTCACCGTGCTGGCAGCGGTGTCCCTGTTCAGCCAGGCCTTTACGCTGGTGGCAGGTGCAGAGGACCTTTCTGCACCGATGCGCATGGACCTGGTCGCGGTGCTGGCGCAGACCATCGGTGCGCAAGGCTTGTTTGCAGGTCAATGCGGCAATGTGGTCGGCAGCCCGGAACAGGCACAGATGAACATCGACAGATCCCATGCGTTAAAGACCGGCGCCCTGCTGTGCACCGCCATCGAGATGGCCGCCATCGTTGCGCAATCGAACGACACTGTCACGCGCAGCTTGCGCGGTGTCGCGGCGGTCGTGGGCCAGGCGTACCAGATCCGCGATGAACTACCGGGTGCTGGCGTGGGGCCGCACCCGTTGCGCGTTGACGCTACGGGCGACGATACCGGGCAGGAATCCGACAAGGCCACCCTGCCCGGTAGCCTGGACATCGCCGCGGCTGGCCACAACATGGGCAACGCGCTACGCCTGGCGCAACGCTTTCTGGAACAGGCGCTCGGGCCAGGCAACCGGACTGCTGGCTTCCTTGCGGCCCGGTTCCCGCAGCTTGCCGTGCAAAATGCGACTGCGGTACCGGCTAACTGCCTCTGAGCACTGCCAGGTCAGCATCCACGCATGATCGGGCGCGCCCGAGTTTCGCGACCTGTTCTGATGATGTTGGCAAGCGGCAGCCGGTAATGCTGCGATGTCGACGGGCATGAAAAGATTGCGGGTGCGGCAGCGCGGCGCACGCCGGCAGCAACGCTGAGCACACCTCGGTCTCCAAGCGGCGCGCTGGCCATGCTGCAGACGCGACCGGTCGGCGACTACCTGGCGGTCAGCGCACGCTGCCGGTGAGCTCGGGCAGGATGCTGTGGCCGGCGACGTATTCGGTACGACGCCATTGAGCAAGCAGTGCCTGCCTGCTTCTGGGCGATCGGGTGCTGAGCATTTTGGCAGCGAGGATGCGATCGGTGCGGAAATTGCGGAACGCTCCGCGCAATTCGCACCAGCACATGAGCACCCGGGTCAGGTCGAAATACACCAGTGCAAACGGCCAGACGGTGCGCTCGGACACCGCGCCGGCAGGTGTCCGGTAGCTGAGTTCTAGCTTATGCCCGGTACGGATGGCAGTGCGCAACACGTCGGCGTCGACCGCTTGGGGCGGCACCTTGCGGCCAGCGCCCACGAGCAGTGCCGACGCCTCCAGTTCGCGTCGCAGCTCGACGGGCAACACCGCGTAGATCTTGTCGAGCGCCCGGTTGGCGCCTTGCGCCAGGCTCTGATCGCCCTGCTCGGCGATCAACCGCATGCCCAGCACCAGTGCATCGAGCTCTTCAGCGGCAAACATCAGGGGCGGCAGCATGAAACCCGGCTTCATCACGTAACCGAGGCCAGGCTCGCCCGCAATGACCGCCCCCTGCGCTTTCAGACTGGCGATATCGCGGTACAAGGTGCGGATGCTCACGCCAAGTTCCGCAGACAGTGCTTGCCCCGTCACTGGCCGCCGATGGTGGCGCAACACTTGCAGCAGATTCAGCAGGCGTTCGGAACGGGACATACGATTTAGATAATTAAAGGGCCATGCGGCAAAAGGATTGCATCCCGGCTATTCAAACACAGCCGAGTGCAACTATCAAGCCACGGCCTGGCTCGTGGACAGCGACAGCACCCACGTAATGCCGTAGCGATCCTTGAGCATGCCATAGAGTGGCGAAAAGCCGGCTGGCGCCAGTGGATGCACGATGGAGGCGCCCACAGTCAAGCCTTCCCAGTAGCGCGTAAGCGTAGTGGCATCGTTGCCGGTGACCGCCACGAAGAAGGGCGTGTCGCCAGCACTCCAGGCGCGCTCGGGCGGAACATCGTAGGCCATCACGTGAAACCCATCGTCGGACTGTACCTGTCCCCACGCGATCAGTTCCGACTGGACCGCGTCTGTCGTACCATAGACCTGGCCCCAGGTCACGCAGGTCTGCTGGCCGCCGAAGACGGCATGATAGAAAGCGAGCACCGTCCGGGCGTTACCGCGAAAGTTGAGGTGGGCAACGGTTTGAATAGTCATGTCGTGGGTCCTTTGATGAGTGGTTGACCCAAAAAATTATAGAGGTCGCGACTGACAGTTTCCGGCAGTAGCGAACAACGCCCCCGTCGCAAAGGCGCAGACGACGGCCGTATTCTGTCAGCGTCCGCAGACCGCGTTGTCCCGGATTTAGCTGGGCGCAAGTTCCACCGCCAGATGTTGGGTCAGCAAATGCAGGCCGGCATTGGCCATCGAATAAGGTGAAGATGGATTGCCTAGCCCACATCGAGCCTTCGTTACGAAGCTTGCCCTTATGGAGGGGTGTTGTGAGAGAAGGACTGGAGGCGGCACAACGTTCCGGTCCGGAAACGCAGTGGACGGACGGAGCGCAGCCCCAGAAGGAGGACCGGCTCGCAGGGCCTTGCTCGAAGGTGGTCTATCCACGCAACTATTGATCTTTGCAAGCGAATACAGCAACGCTGAGTTGGTGCCGACCGACTTCCGTGGAATCGTATAAAGATGAATTGCAGATGCGTTGACCGATACGGGACGAAGGGACACGGCGGCCAATGCTTCATCGCAAAGACATCTTGCGCAGCAGCCGTTCCGGTATAGCCGGGATCGCATCCGGGACGTCGGGTTCACAAAACCATCCTTGCTTGAGCAAACGCGCCGGCGCCTGTCCACCCTCCGGATAATGCTGAAATCCCGTCAAACAAAAACGCTCTTCCGACATCCAGGCAATGTCGCAGTCCAGCAGCGTCAGGTGCGTCGTGGCTGCACGTTTGATCAAAGCTTGCGTGGTGTGACGTCCCAGCTGTTCATGCATCACGCTGCTCACCGCAATACTCGACGAGGTGAAATTGGGACCGGCATTGAGCACGCGATGGCGAGACATCTCGACGCCTTCCTGATGGCTTGTCCACACCTTGAACAGCGCCTCCTTGCAAGGAAGGTCAAACTGGCACAACCACGACTGGGATGCATGCATCGTCCTGCGCTCACGCACTAGGCAGTCCTCCCCGCTCAGCACAAACTTGTCATTGTTAAACCAGACAAGTTTCGGCGCTACGATTTCTGCCACCGCAACACGAGTGCCCGGCGGAATCAGGCGCGCCACCCTCGTGGGCCGGCGTTGCCCCTGGTCGGTCACTTCGACCACCGCCAGCTCGAGCGGGTACCCAGGATCGCCGATTTGCTCGGCCACCGGCAACATCGCCCCGCCATTGCGCCGCCTCCAGACCCATACCCTCACCTGATCACCCTGCTTTAACTGTATATGCATACAGTACCATAGGGCGATTCCCATCATCACGCATTTTGTAGCAAGGGGTGCTCCGAAACTGTTGCGCTGCTACACCACCGCAGAAAAGCTGCTTACGAGGATCCGTAGGAATTGGATACTCAGCATCTTTGCAGGCGGCGAGGAGCACGCCAAGCAATGGCAGTCAAGTCGGACCCAGCGCCTAGTTCCGTGGAGGCGAATAATCACACCTATTCTGCGGCTTGCCCTTGCAAGATGACGCGTTGCACATCGTATCCCCTCGCCTTGAGTAGAGCCACCACGCCTTGCGGACCAGGCAAATGAGCAACTCCCACCAATATCACCGCTTTGCCTTGGTCCAGGATCGGAATCAAATGTCAACAGCGATTGAAAACTGATACAGTTTTGGCGCTCGCAGCGATTTAAAACTGATACACCTCCGTCACCAGCACGCGCTGGATTTTTCCTCTTTTCGTAGCCCGGTCAAGCAGCCTGGTCGCCCCTGATACTCTGCACAATTCCTGCCTGTCGCTGATGCTTCAGCCGGTAACTTTCGCCAGCTATGGGCACGATATGGGCGTGGTGCAGCAAGCGGTCCAGCAGCGCCGCCGTCAGCGTTGCGTCCTGTGCAAACGTCGCGTCCCATTGCCCGAACGGCAGATTGCTTGTCACGATCAGGCTGCCTTTTTCGTACAGCGCCGCGATCACCTGGAAGAATAGGTTGGCCTGTTCGCGGTTCATCGGCAGGTAGCCGATTTCGTCGATGATGAGCAGCCTGTACGTCTTGATGGCCCGGTGCATCACCGTCTTCAAGCTGTTTTGCGCGTGCGCCGTCGTTAGCGTCAGCAGCAAATCGGACGCCGTCATGAAGCGCGTCTTGATGCCGGCCTGCGTGGCCTTGTACCCCAACGCCATTGCCAGGTGGGTCTTGCCAACGCCGCTGGGGCCGACGAGCACCACGTTTTCGTTGCGCTCGATGAAGCCCAATCCGGCCAGTTCCTCGACCTGGCTGCGCTTAACACCCTTGGCGAAGTCGTAGTTGAACTGCTCCAGCGTTTTGATCGCCGGGAAGCCGGCCAGGCGCGTCATCATGCTCTGCTTGCGCACCGTCCGTCCCGCCATTTCCTCGCGCAGCAGTCCCTCCAGGAAGTCGCTGTAGGCTATCCCATCCTTGGCCGCCTGCTGGGCCGCCGCGCCGTAGCCCTGTGCCACAAAGGGCAGCTTGAGCGCTTCGCACATCTGGGCGATCCGTTCATATTGCAGGTTCATGCCGCCACCCCTTGCTTGACGTTCATCAGCAACTGCTCATAGACCGCCAACGGGTGCTGCGCCGGCGCCGCTTCGGCGATCCGCTCGGCCACGATGGCAGGTCGCGGTAGCGGCGTCTCCGGGTCGGCCAGCTGCGGCCGCGCGGCGGCCACGTCGCCGCGCCACGGCGGCGCCAGTTGCTGCAAGTGCGGCACTTCCAACGCCATCCGCACCACCGGCTGCTCCTGCGTCGTACCGTGCACGCGCTCGTTGGCCACCTCGCGCAGCCAGCGCGCCACCTCGGCGTTCGCCGTCACGACGTCGAGCTGCAAACCGCTTTGGGCAAGACGGCTCGCCAACGGCACGTAAAACGATCGGCGCAGGTAGCCGTTGAACCGCTCGACCTTGCCCTTGGTTTTGGCCCGATACGGCTGGCACAGCTTGATGATGAAGCCGCTGTGCTTGGCAAAGTCCAGGAACCCGGCATGGTAACGGTGCTGGCCGTCGCCGTACACATCGCGCTCGATCACCACCGTCTTCATGTTGTCGTACAGAACCTTGCGCGGCACGCCGCCGAACGCGGCGAAGGCGCGCTCGTGGCAACCGATCAGCGTCGCCGCCTTCATGTCGCTGACGAATTCGACGTAGCTGGCGCGGCTGTAGCCCATCGTGGCGCAGAACGCGTGCAGCGGCGCGCTGCCTTTGCGGAACTCGACCCAGTCGACCTGCAACTGCTCGCCCATCGCCGTCTCGAAGCGCACCTCGGGCTCGACCGGCAGCGCCGGACGCAATGAGCGCATGAACGCACGCAACTGGCTGAGACCACCTTGGTAGCCACGCTCGACAATCTCGCGGTGCAAGACGCTGGCCGGTATCCAATTCGGCTGCGCCGCCTGCCGCTCGCGCAGATAACTTTCGTGCGCCGCCAGCTTCGTAGGGCGCTTGACCTTGCGTTCGTACTTCGGCACCGCCTGCAGCGCCAAGTGTCGCCGCACCGTGTTCACCGCGCAGCCCACCTCGGCGGCGATGCGCCGCAGACTCAACCCATGCTTGCTCAATAACTGAATTTCCACGTACACCTCGTTGGGTTTCAAGGCCGCTCCGCAAAGCAGCCATCATCTCAAAACGGTGTATCAGTTTTCAATCGCTGCTTGTATCAGTTTACAACCGCTGCTGACATCAAACGCGGGATCCATAGTGCATTACGCTCCGCGACCATTATTCTTTCAAATAGTTGACGCTCATCCTCTGCATAAACGGTGATGCGGGCAGCAGCCCAGGCTGCTTCAAAGTTGCCTCCATTTATTGACGCCACGACTTCGTTATAAGAGGCAATCAGGTTACCATCGAGTGCGCTGAACAGCTCCTTTTGATAGATGGAAGTTGGCAAAGCCAGGCGTCTGGCCCCCACCTCGTCCTGCGTTTCAAGTGAAACCACAGGCACTTTGTATTTCGAAGCGACTTCATCCATCCATTGGTCGCGCGACTTTCGCTGACCAGGCAGACATGGCAGCCACGCCAACTGAGCCACCAGTCTGGGGCTGTCGAGCTTGAGCAACATCCGGAAATTTACTCTGGAAATTTTTTCCGGGCTCGAACAGTTAAGCCGCTCGAGCAAGGTGTCAATCTGCGCTTCCGATAGCGGCATGGCCCAGTTGGCGACCACATCCATCTTGGACTGTAGCCCGATTAATACTTCTGGCGCCAGCTGCGGCGTGTTTTTCTCATCTGCCGTTGTGTGCTCGATTACGTAAGCCCGGGCGCCATCGAGAATGGCTGGATCGGGTAACACCATGCCTGGATAAGGAACGTGCATCGTACCCAACAACAGGCTCCTCTGCCCGCTCGGCGAAGTAATCTCTAAGGCGGCATAGGGCTCGGCCCGCGCGGGCGTCGACAAAAACCAAACCGCAGCAGTGAGCAAGAAAAATTTCGATTTCATTCGAACTCCCATCAAATAAAGCTCCATTTTTTACAACCTACTATATTTTCCCGCCTGAAAAGCTAACCGGACCTAATTTGATTTAGCTGAATCCTGATGCGGTCTGGGCTCTCGAAATGGCGCAATTCGGTGGATACTGATCTCGACCACACGCGCCGCGACGCGCGTAGCACCAACGCTAACGCAATGAGAACAGAACACCAGCGCTATCCTTGAAAAGGCCCCGTCATGCCATCCCGTCTTCTTACCCCTGGTGCAGCCACCGTGCCTGGCCGGGTCTTAATCGAACGTCAGCAACTACTGAAAAAAGTGCCGCTCAGTATGCGCACGATTTACGATATGGAACAGCGCGGAGAATTTCCGCGCCGCTTTACAATCAGTCGAACCAGGGTGGCATGGGATCTGGCGGAAGTTGATGCATGGATCGAAAGGCGGCAGGCCGGCCAGGGCCAATCAAGCGCTCCGACGCGCACAGTGGAACAATCTTCATAGCGACGCTCGGTTTTCATCCCCATTCGTCCAGCGATCAATCATATCTGCCCAGTCTTGCAGCATCGCGCGTCGCTGCTCTGCATACTCGGCCCTGTTGTACACCGCCCTCACGTTTCTTTGCTCGTGCGCCAGACATTTCTCTATCCAGTCGGTGTTGTAACCGGCCTCATGCAGCAGCGTCGAGCCTGTACGCCGCAAGTCGTGTGGAGAAAAATGGTCCAGCGTGATGCCGGAACTTTTGGCATTCTCCACGACAGCCGACAGCACGCCATTCAAGCTGACACCGCTCATCGGCCTATCGATGTCGTACCTGTTTGGTAAGATAAAGCGCGAGCCACCTGCACACGTTTTGAACGCGATGAAGATGTCCATTGCTTGTCGGGACAAATATACGTTGTGTGGGTTGCGCCGCTTCATCCGCGTTCCCGGGATGGTCCAGAGCGCCTGTTCAAAATCAACCTCGTCCCACGTAGCGTCGGTCAGCTCGGACTTTCGCACCAGTGTCAGCAACAACACCTTGCAGGACAGCTTGATGGTTGCAGCACTGTTGATACGCTCCAGGTGGCGATAGAACAGCGCGATCTCTTTCGGCGATAGAGCTCGGTCACGCGGCGTGAACGTGGCGATCGATGAAGGCCTAACCGATTCAGCCGGATTCGCGTGATGCTCCCCGTTCGCATCCGCGTACCTGAAGACCTGCAACACGATCTCGCGTACGTGAACTGCTACCGCTGGCGCATTACGCGCGACAATACGCTCGCACACCCGGCGAAGCGCCTCCTCCGTGATTTCGGCCAACAGCAAGGACCCGATTGTCTTTTGGAGATCCCGTTCGTACGTGAACCGGCGCATGGCGCGCGTTGATTCGGCCATGCGATAGCCATCCAGCCAGCGCTCCGCCCAATAATTGAAATTATTGGTTGCTTTTTTTCTTAGCTGACGCTGTGTCTTGCTGCGGGCGGGGGACACTCCTTCCCTTAGCGCCCCGCGTGCGTCAGCAAGCGCTTCACGGGCCTGCGCCAGAGTGATTCCACCGGCTCCGTAGCGCCCAAGCGTCAGCGTTTCCTGCCTGCCGTTGACACGATAGTTGTAGCGAAACGATATTCCTCCAGAGGGACTGACCAGCACATATAGTCCGTCACGGTCCGCTACCTTGTACGGCAACTCTCTTCCCTTCAAATTTTTCAGCTTTGCGTCTGTCAGCATATAGCCTCCAAAATGTATCCCATCAGGGTGACAAAATAGCTTTTATATTCAGACACTTATAGCGATAAAAAGTTCAGGGAAAACTGACTTTTATCGTCAAAATCCGTGAAAAATACCATCACGGACTCATCAACGTTTTCTCATTTGAAAACTCAAGTTAAATCAGAGACTTAGGTGTAGGTATACCATCAAACATACCATCACGAGCTCAGCAGGACTGATGGTATACGCTGCCTTCAAGCAAATGAACCAAATACCAATACCATCATGAATGCCATCAAATTGCCCTGCTCACGTATGCCTGTATTTGCCAACCATCGCCGTCCAAAAATAAAAAAGCCCCTGAAAATCAGGGGCTTATAACGATCAGTTTGCCAGCGCTTGCCGGCCTCTGCCGACTAGAAAATCATTCCCACTCAATCGTTGCAGGTGGCTTCCCACTGATGTCGTACACCACGCGATTGATACCCCGCACTTCATTGATGATCCTGTTGGAAACCTTGCCCAACAACGCATGCGGCAAATGCGCCCAGTGCGCCGTCATGAAGTCCTGCGTCTGCACCGCACGCAATGCCACCACGTATTCATAGGTACGGCCGTCGCCCATCACGCCCACCGATTTGACCGGCAGGAACACCGCAAACGCCTGCGACGTCGCTTCGTACCAGTTCTTCGGCAGGTTGTCGGAATCGACGGCCTGGCCGGCGATGAACTCGTATGGCGTGTTGCGCAATTCTTCGATGAAGATCGCGTCGGCCCGGCGCAGCAGGTCGGCGAACTCTTTCTTCACTTCACCGAGGATGCGCACGCCGAGGCCCGGGCCCGGGAATGGATGACGATAAACCATGTCGTGCGGCAAGCCGAGGGCCACGCCCAGCTTTCGCACTTCGTCCTTGAACAGTTCGCGCAGCGGTTCGAGCAACGACAGCTTCATGTGTTCCGGCAGCCCGCCCACGTTGTGGTGGCTCTTGATGGTCTGGCCCTTCTTGCCCTTGCCGGCGGACTCGATCACGTCCGGGTAAATCGTGCCTTGCGCGAGCCACTTGGCGTTGACCAGCTTGCCCGATTCGGCATTGAACACTTCGACGAACTCGCGGCCGATGATCTTGCGCTTCTGCTCGGGGTCGGCCACGCCGGCCAGGTGGCCCATGAACTGGTCTTCGGCATCGATGCGGATGACTTTGACGCCCAGGTTCTTGGCGAACATGTCCATGACCATCTTGCCTTCGTCCAGGCGCAGCAGGCCGTGATCGACGAACACGCAGGTCAGCTGGTCGCCGATGGCGCGGTGGATCAGCGCGGCAGCGACGGACGAATCGACGCCGCCGGACAGGCCGAGGATGACTTCATCGGTGCCGACTTGCGCGCGAATTTTCTCGACCGCTTCGGTGATGTAGTCGGGCATGTTCCAGTCGGCCTTGCAGCCGCAGATCTCGTGCACGAAGCGGCCCAGCATGGCCTTGCCCTGCACCGTGTGCGTGACTTCCGGGTGCCATTGCACGCCGTAGAACTGCTTTTCTTCGTTGGCCATGGCGGCGATCGGGCAGCTCGGGGTGTTGCCCATCAGGACGAAGCCTGGCGGCATTTCCAGGACCTTGTCGCCGTGGCTCATCCAGACCTTGAGCATGCCGTGGCCTTCGTCGGTGACGAAGTCGTTGATGCCGTCGAGCAGCTTGGTGTGGCTGCGGGCGCGCACTTCGGCGTAGCCGAATTCACGCACCAGGCCGTTTTCGACCTTGCCGCCCAGTTGCGCGGCCATGGTTTGCATGCCGTAGCAGATGCCCAGTACCGGCACGCCCAGCTCGAACACGGCGGCAGGCGCCTGCGGGGCATCGCCTTCCAGGGTGGAGCTGTGGCTGCCCGACAGGATCACGCCGGCGGCGCCGTAGTTGCGGACGAATTCGTCGCTGACGTCATACGGAAACACTTCCGAGAACACGCCGGAATCGCGCACGCGGCGCGCGATCAGCTGGGTTACCTGGGAGCCGAAATCGAGAATGAGGATTTTTGAGTGCATAGGGTAGGTACTGAGCAGTATGAAGACTATAGAAAAACGCCGGCATCATGCCGGCGTTTGCAAGGACTTAGTCGCCCGAACGGTAGTTCGGCGCTTCCTTGGTGATTTGCACATCGTGCACATGCGATTCGCGCATGCCGGCCGAGGTGATCTCGACGAACTCCGCCTTGTTGCGCAGTTCTTCAATGGTGGCGCAGCCGCAATAACCCATCGACTGACGCACGCCGCCCACCAGCTGGAAGATAATCGCCAGCACCGAGCCCTTGTAAGCGACACGGCCTTCGATACCTTCAGGCACGAACTTGTCGGCCTTCATGGTGGCGTCCTGGAAGTAGCGGTCAGCGGAACCGTCGGACATGGCGCCCAGCGAGCCCATGCCGCGATACGACTTGTACGAACGGCCCTGGTACAGGATCACTTCGCCAGGAGCTTCTTCGGTACCGGCAAACATCGAACCCATCATGACGGTCGAGGCGCCAGCGGCCAGTGCTTTCGAGATGTCGCCCGAGAAGCGGATACCGCCGTCGGCGATACATGGCACGCCCGTGCCTTCCAGTGCTTCGGCCACGTTGGAGATCGCGGTAATTTGCGGGACGCCGACGCCAGCAACGATACGGGTGGTGCAGATCGAGCCCGGGCCGATGCCAACTTTTACTGCATCGGCGCCGTATTCCACCAGCGCCAGCGCGGCAGCGGCGGTAGCGATGTTGCCGCCGATGACGTCCACGTGCGGGTACTTGGTCTTGATCCACTTTACGCGGTCGAGAATGCCTTGCGAGTGGCCGTGGGCGGTATCGACCACCAGTACGTCCACGCCGGCAGCAACCAGCAGGTCGATACGCTCTTCATCCTTGGCACCGACGCCCACCGCAGCGCCGACCAGCAGCTTGCCGTGCGAGTCTTTCGACGCATTCGGGTGCTCGGTCGATTTCTGGATATCTTTTACCGTGATCAGGCCGCGCAGCTCGAAGCTGTCGTTGACGACCAGCACGCGCTCGAGGCGGTGCTTGTTCATCAGGCGCTTGGCTTCGTCGCGGTCTTCGTCGTCCTTGACGTACACGAGTTTTTCGCGCGGGGTCATCTTGGCGCGTACTTCGGCGTCCAGTTCCTGTTCGAAGCGCAAATCGCGGTTGGTGATGATGCCGACGACTTCCTTGCCTTCAACGACAGGGAAACCGGAAATACCATGCAACTCGGTCAGCTTGATGACGTCGCGGATTTTCATGTCCGGCGGGATCGTGATTGGATCGCGCAGCACGCCAGCTTCAAAACGCTTGACCTTGGCGACCTCGCGGGCCTGGTCGGCCGGGCGCAGGTTCTTGTGGATGATGCCGATACCACCCTCTTGCGCCATGGCGATGGCCAGGCGGCCTTCGGTCACGGTGTCCATGGCGGCGGACAGCAGCGGGATGTTGATACTGATATTGCGGGTCAGGCGCGTCTTGAGGGACGTATCTGCAGGCAAGACGTTGGAATAGGCTGGAACGAGGAGCACGTCATCGAACGTGAGTGCTTTTTGGAGTAGACGCATAGTATTTCCTATAGGCGCAAAGCGGCATTGTACAGGAAAACAGCCTTGCTGTCAGGCATAGCTTGCGATCGGCCGCTGTCACTTTCACCATAGCTGCCGTATGATATCGCTATCAATGTTCATGAGCCATAGTCGATGACGAAATCACAAGCGGTCCGCAGCCGCGCCAGCGGGCGCATTACCCTGGCAATGGTGGCCCAACATGCAGGCGTGGCCACCATGACGGCCTCGCGCGCCATCACCCAACCCGACATGGTGTCGCAAGCGCTGCGCGACCGCGTGGACAAGGCCGTACTCGAACTGGGCTATGTACCCAACCGCGCCGCGCGGGCGCTGGCCTCGTCGCAATCGAAGGTGATCGCGGTGCTGGTGCCGTCGCTGTCGAACGCGGTGTTTACCGAGGTGCTGGCCGGCATCCAGGATGCGCTCGACGCCGACGGCTACCAGATCCTGATCGGCAACACGCGCTACTCGGACCGCGAAGAAGAAAAACTGATCAACACCTACCTGCAATCGAACCCGGACGGCATGCTGCTGTCGGGCCTGTCGCACAGCGACCGCGTGCAGCAGATACTGACCACCTCGCGCGTGCCGGTGGTGTCGATGATGGACATGTCCACCGATCCGGCCCAGCTTACCGTCGGCTTCTCGCAATTCCAGGCCGGCCACGCGATGACCCGCTACTTGCTGGACAAGGGCCACCAGCGCATCGGCTTCATCGGCGCCCAGCTCGACGAGCGCACCCTGCGCCGCGCCGAAGGCTACCGCAAGGCCATGCACGAGGCCGGCCTGTTTGATCCCCGCCTGGAAGTGATGGTGCCCGATCCATCCACCCTGGCGCTGGGCGCCGAACTGCTGGGCCGCATGCTCGCTCAGGCGCCCGACTGCGACGCCATTTTCTGTTGCAACGACGACCTGGCCCACGGCGCCATCTATCAGTGCCAACGGCGCGGCATCGCGGTGCCGGCGCAGCTGGCCATTTGCGGTTTCAACGATTTACCTGCGTCGGCGTGGATGAATCCGTCGCTGACCACGATCGGCACGCCGCGCTACCGCATCGGTTTTGAGGCGGCCACCTTGCTGCGGTCGGTCATCAAGGGCGATGCGCCGGCAGTGCGACAGATCGATCTGGGATTTACCTTGATGGCGCGCGAGAGTGCTTGAAGCTGGACTGATATGGACGCTCGACAACTTACACACCGGCGCAAGATTATCGCTTCAGCCCTGGCGCTATGGATCTTTGCCGTCTGGGTGTATGGCGAGCTGGGTACCCTGGCACTCATGGTTGATCTGAAAACTGGCGAAAAATACTGCATCAATCCATTTTCCCACGAGTGGGGGATCTCTGAATTGGTTGCAGACTACGTGTTCTACAGTGCCTTACTGGTCATTGTAGGAGTTCCCCTCGCCCTGGCATGCTGGCTGTTTCGTTCCTGGAAATTTTCGAGGAATTGATTCGCTGCGCCGCAACATGAAATTCTGTTTACAAATCTTGGCAAACCCTTACACTGCGTAACATCACTGTTAGCGCTAACATGGTTTTTTGTTATTGGGCTCTCTCAGGGTAGCGTCCACCGGCGTGATCCCTGTTCCGGGCAGTGGGGCGAGCGCTCCGCTGCCTTCTTTTTGAAGGCAATTGTGATTCCGACCCAGACTGCGCCACTCACTTGGCGCGAAAAATTCAGCTACGGCGTGGCCGACATGGGGTTCAATTTTTATTGGACCAATATCGCCACCTTCCTGCTGATCTTTTATACCGACGTGTTCGGCATCTCGGCTGCGGCTGCCGCGTCGATGATGTTTTCGGTGAAGATCATCAATGCCTTCACCGACCCCATGATCGGCGCTGCCGCCGACCGCACCACTACCCGCTTCGGCAAGTTCCGCCCGTACTTGCTGTGGGTGCCGATTCCGCTCGGCTGCGCCGCCATCCTCACCTACACCACGCCCGACCTGTCGCACGACGGCAAACTGGTCTGGGCCTACGGCACCTACCTGCTGATGATGGTCTGCTACACCTGCATCAATATTCCGTACAACGCGCTGTCCGGCGTACTGTCGGCCGTTCCGCAGGAGCGCTCCACCGTCAATGGCCTGCGCTTCATCTTTGCGTTTGCCGGCGGCACCCTGGTCACCGCCGCCACGCCGGCCATGGTGGGCTGGTTCGGCCATGGCAACGACAAGCTGGGCTGGCAACTGACCATGCTGGTCTGGAGCATTTTCGCTTCGCTGCTGTTCGTGCTCACCTTCTTCAACACGCGTGAACGGATCGCCCCTCCCCCGTCGCAAAAGTCGAACGTGATGCAGGATATCCGCGACCTGTCGCAGAACCGGCCGTGGGTGGTGCTGTTCTTCCTGGCCTTGATCATCATGATCACCATCACCCTGCGCACCACCAGCGCCGCCTACTACTTCAAGTACGTGGTGGGCCGCCCGGAACTGATGCAGGGCTTCGTGCCGGCGTACATGATCTCGGCCGCCATCGGCGCCTCGCTCACGCCGTTAATGACGCGCTACGTGGACAAGAAAAAGCTCATGATCATCCTGATGAGCATTACCGCCGTGCTGTCGTCGGCGTTCTTCTTCGTCCCCAGCGACCAGGTCACCTTGATGTTCGCGCTGCAGATCGGCATGGGCCTCGCGCTCGGCCCCAAGTCGCCGCTGGCGTTCTCGATGTACGCCGACACTGCCGACTACAACGAATGGCGCACCGGCCGCCGCGCCACCGCCATGACATTTGCCGCCGCCACCTTCTCGCAAAAGCTCGGGACCGCCATCGCGGTGGCGGTCATCGGCTGGCTGTTCACGGTGCTCGGCTACGTGGCCAATTCGGCCCAGAACAGCGGATCGCAGGCCGGCATCGTGTGGCTGATGTCGTTCATCCCCGCAGCGTTTGCGGTGCTGGCCGTGGCCGTGATGTTTTTCTATAACCTCGACAATCGCAAGCTGGTGCAGATCCAGGCCGACCTGCAAGCGCGCAAAATTCAATAAATGGAGACCCGTTTCATGTCACGCCCGATGTTAAGCCCTGCCGATGATGGCAACCGCTACGAACTGACCAGCCCCACGGCCATGCCGCGCGCGGGCGGCTTCCTGTGGAACCAGAAGATGATGATCCAGGTGACCTGCCGCGGCTACGCGGTGGCCCAGTTTATGCAGCCGGAGCCGGCCAAGTACGCGCACGCGCCCAACCTGGAAGCCAAGACCTTCATGCAGCCGGAGCAGAATTACTACGCGCACCACCCGGGCCGCTTCTTCTACATCAAGGACGAGGAAACCGGCGAACTGTTCTCCGCACCGTACGAGCCGGTGCGCGCACCGGTTGACCATTTCGCTTTCTCGGTCGGCAAGAACGACCTGGCCTGGACTGTCGAACACCTGGGCGTGCGGGTGGAACTCACCCTCTCCATTCCGACGTCGGACGTGGTGGAACTGTGGTCGCTGCGCGTGTCCGACCTGTCGGGCCGCGCACGCAAGCTCAGTGTCTATCCCTACTTCCCGATCGGCTACATGTCGTGGATGAACCAGTCGGGCGAGTACCGCCCGGACCTGGGCGGCGTGGTGGCCAGCAGCGTGGCGCCGTACCAGAAGGTGGCTGACTACTTCAAACAAAAAGATTTTAAGGACAAGACCTACTTCCTGTGCGAACAGGCGCCCGACGCCTGGGAAGTACAGCAGCAGGCGTTCGAAGGCGAAGGCGGCCTGCATCGCCCCACCGCGATCGAGCTTGATCTGCTGGCCAAAGGCGACGCCCGCTACGAAACCCCGGCCGCGGTGGTCCAGTACCGCCTGGCACTCGACTCAAACGCCTCGCACGACTACCGCTTCATCTTCGGCCCCGCCTTCGATGATGCCGAAATCGCCGCCATGCGTGACCACTACCTCCACGCCGAAGGTTTTACCAAGGCCCGCGCCGACTACGCCGACTACATCGCCAGCGGCACCGGCTGCCTGCACATCGACACGCCCGACAAGGAACTCGACAACTTCGTCAACCACTGGCTGCCGCGCCAGGTGTTCTACCACGGCGACGTCAATCGCCTGTCCACCGATCCGCAAACCCGCAACTACCTGCAAGACAATATGGGCATGAGCTTCATCAAACCCGCCGTGATGCGCGCGGCGCTGCTGCACGCGCTGGCGCAGCAGGAAGCCAGCGGCGCGATGCCGGATGGGATCTTGCTGGTCGATGGGGCGGAGCTCAAGTACATCAACCAGGTGCCGCACACCGACCACTGCGTGTGGTTGCCGATCGCGTTGAAAGTCTATCTCGACGAGACCGGTGACTACGACGTGCTGGCCGCACCAGTGACCGGAAAAGACAGCGGCGTGACGCTGACCGTGGCCGAACGCATGCACGCCGCCATGGACTGGCTGCTGCAGGCGCGCGATGCGCGCGGCCTCAGTTACATCGCCCAGGGCGACTGGTGCGATCCGATGAACATGGTGGGCTACAAGGGCAAAGGCGTTTCCGGCTGGCTGACGGTGGCCACCGCCTACGCACTCAACCTGTGGGCCGGGATGTGCGAGCAAGGCACTCACATCGACAGCGCGCTGGCCGACAGGGCAAAACACTTCCGCAGCGGCGCGCAGGCGGTCAACCGCGCCGCCAACGAGCACCTGTGGGACGGCGACTGGTACGCGCGCGGCATCACCGACGACAACGTGGTCTTCGGCGTCTCGAAAGACGTGGAGGGCCGCATCTACCTGAACCCGCAGGCCTGGGCCATGCTGGGCGGCGCGGCCAATGCGGGCCAGCGCGCGTCGATCTTCGAGCAGGTCAAGCAGCAGCTGCACACGCCATACGGCGTGGCCATGTTCGCGCCGCCGTACAGCGCCATGCGCGACGACGTGGGCCGCGTCACGCAAAAGCACCCGGGGTCGGCGGAAAATGGCGCGGTGTACAACCACGCGTCGATCTTCTACATCTACAGCCTGTACTCGGTGGGCGAAGGCGACCGCGCATACGAACTGCTGCGCCAGATGATCCCCGGCCCGACCGAGGAAGACTACCTGCAGCGCGGCCAGCTGCCGGTGTTCATCCCCAACTACTATCGCGGCGCTTACCACCAGTATCCGCGCACGGCAGGCCGCTCGAGCCAGTTGTTCAATACCGGCACCGTGTCGTGGGTGTACCGCTGCTTCATCGAAGGGCTGTGCGGCTTGCAGGGAGAAATCGATGGCCTGCGCGTGGCGCCGCAACTGCCGAAACATTGGGATGGCATACGCGTGGTGCGCCAATTCCGGGGTGCGACATTCGATGTAGTTATACAACGCGGCGATATTCATGAAATCGTTGTCAAACTCGACGGAAAACGATTGCCTGATACGAAAGTGACAGGTATCGTTGCGGGTGGAGTACACGCGCTGGAAGTGACAATTCCGCGTTAAAGATAGAAATCTAACTACAAGGATAAACAAATTGAAGAAGCGTCTCTGGTTGTCGCTGGCCCTGGCCTACCCCCTCATGATGACTGGCGCGGCCCATGCCGCCCCCGAAGCCAACCGCCCCTGGCTCGACGCCGCGCAGTCGCCGGACGCGCGCGCCGACCAGCTGGTCAAGGCGATGACGCTGGATGAAAAAATCCAGACCGTGTTCGGCTACTTCTCCACCGATTTCGAATCCAAGCAGTACCTGGCCCCGAAAGACGGCCGCAAGGACTCGGCCGGCTTCGTGCCCGGCATCGAGCGCCTCGGTTTGCCATCGCAATGGCAGGCCGACGCCGGCATGGGCGTGGCCACGCAAGCCGCGTCCAAGAACCCGGTCGAACGCACTTCCCTGCCCTCGGGCCTGTCCACCACCGCCACCTGGGACCGCAAGCTGGCGTTTGCCGGCGGCCACATGATCGGCAGCGAAGCGCGCCTGAGCGGTTTTAACATCATGCTGGCCGGGAGCGTGAACCTGATGCGCGAACCGCGCAACGGCCGCAATTTCGAATACGGCGGCGAAGACCCGCTGCTGGCCGGCGTGATGGTCGGCGAGCAGATCCGCGGCATCCAGTCGAACCACATGGTGTCCACGCTCAAGCACTTCGCGTTCAACGACCAGGAAACCAACCGCAATCACATCAACGTCAAGATCGAAGACGCGGCCGGCCGCATGTCCGACCTGCTGGCCTTGCAGATCGCGATGGAAGTGGGCGATCCCGGCTCCGTCATGTGCGCGTACAACCGCGTGAACGGCCCGTACGCTTGCGAGAGCGACTACCTGCTCAATGAAGTATTGAAAAAGGACTGGGGCTTCAAGGGTTACGTGATGTCCGACTGGGGCGCCACGCACTCCACGATCCCGGCCGCCATGGCGGGCCTGGACCAGCAGTCGGGCCATCCGTTCGACAAGTCGGCGTACTTCAACGAGGCGCTCAAGGAGGCGGTGGTCAACGGCCACGTGCCGCAATCGCGCCTTGACGACATGGTCAAGCGCATCACGCGCACCATGTTCGCCCACGGCCTGGCCGAGCATCCGGTGAAAGCTGCCACCACCAAGGACGCCGGCATCGACTTTGCCGCCAACGGCAAGATCTCGCAGACCGGCGCCGAAGAAGGCATGGTCCTGCTCAAGAACAGTAAGGATATTCTGCCGCTGGCGGCCACCGTACGCACCATCGCCATCATCGGCGGCCACGCCAATGTGGGCGTAATGTCGGGCGGCGGTTCGGCCCAGGTGTATCCGATCGGCCTGTCGCCGGTACCGAACGAAGGTCCGCAATTCTTCCCGGGCCCGATGGTCTATCACCGCTCGTCGCCGATGCAGGAACTGGCGTCGCGCACCAAGGCCAGGATCAGCTACGCCGACGGCAAGGACCTCAAGGCGGCCGCCAAGCTGGCAGCAGCGTCCGACCTGGTGATCGTGTTCGGCAACCAGTGGACCGCCGAGAGCATCGACGCGCCGGACCTGAACCTGCCCAACAAGCAGGACGACCTGATCGCCGCCGTGGCCAAGGCCAACAGCAAGACCGTGGTGGTGCTGCAAACCGGTGGCCCGGTGGTGATGCCGTGGCTGAACAACGTGGCGGCCGTGCTGGAAGCCTGGTACCCGGGCACCAATGGCGGCGCCGCGATCGCGCGCGTGCTGACCGGCGAAGTCAATCCGAGCGGCCGCCTGCCGGCCACCTTCCCGGCCTCGGTGGCGCAGCTGCCGCGCCCCGTGATCGACGGCGACGCCGTGACCAAGGACGAGGAGATCCTCAACAAGACCACCACCAACTACAACATCGAAGGCGCGGCGGTCGGCTACAAGTGGTTCGATCTGAAAGGTCACAAGCCGCTGTTCCCGTTCGGTTACGGCCTGTCGTACACCACGTTCGCGCTGTCCGACTTGGCGGCGAACAAGGCCGACAAGGGCATCGAGGTGACCTTCACCGTGAAGAACACCGGCAAGCGTGACGGCAAGGCGGTGGGACAGGTGTACATCGCACCGGCCAAAGGCGGCTGGGAAGCGCCGAAGCGCCTGGGCGGCTGGGACAAGGTGGAAGTCAAAGCTGGCGAGACGGGCAAAGCCACCGTCAAAGTCGATCCGCGCCTGCTGGCCATGTACGACAGCGCCAGCAAAACCTGGAAGATCGCCCCGGGCGAGTACGTGGTAACGCTGGCCGACTCGGCAGGCGCCAAGCCTGCCGCCACGGTCAAGGTCAGCCTCGACGCGCAAACCGTCGATATCCACGGCAAGTAAGCACACTGGCTGGCAGCGCCAGACCGTTCGTCCACGACGGTCTGGCTGGTCCTACTCCTTGGGCGCCTGCCAGTTCACCGTGGTGTAGCCGACGCCATCGCGGTTCCAGACCTGGACCGTTGCATGGTACCTGGTGCCGGAAGGGCCGCTCATGAAATTAAGCTGGACCACACGATACTTGTAGTCGCCCGCCACCTGCGCAGCTGCCAGTTGCTCGGCATATTGCGCGTCCGGCCCGTTGAGGACCTTGAACAACCATACCTGTATCAGGATCGATCCCACCACGCCGACCGCCAGCGGAATGCGCATGTCCCAGGCGCGGCGGCCTTCGAACGCGCGCGCCGCTGCGATCTTCGGACTCCCCAGCTGGCGCACCACCCATGCCGCAACAGCAATGGGAAACACCGTGATCAGCACCCCACCGGCAAACTGCCACGGCGCCAACCGCAATTCCACCTCCAGCAAGTCGGGCGGTATGGCATACACCGCCAACGCCGCAGCAACCATGCCGGGCAACGTCAGCCAGCCCAGCCAGCGCATCACCACCGCCACCCGCAGACTGCCGGTCAACAGCAGCAGGCCGAGGACGATGGTGGCGCCGAAATTGAACGAGAATGCGCCCGCCTGCGACGGCACCTGCCAGATTCCGTAGGCCAGCTGGACCAGCCCGGCGGCCACCAGTACCAGGGCAACACGCCGCATGACTGGTACATGGCCTGCAGGATCGGCCTTCGGCGCCCTCGCGGCGGCAGCGTTATCCGCATTGATTGCGCCGGCGCGCTCACGCTCCACCAGCAGGGCCTCGACCGCAGCGGCGCGTTCGGGAAAACGTTCGCGGTCGATGCGCCCCAGCACCTGGCGCAACTGCGCTGCATCATACTTCGAGAAATCCGGCTCCTGCGCAAACTCGGTGCTCATCACTTACTTCTCTTTCCAGAACACGTCCACGGTGTCGATCCGGTCCGCGCGCCAGGCCTGCACTTTCGCTTCCACGAACGTGCCTTCCATGTCGTCGCGCGGGGTGATCTTGCTGGCGTAGTAGTGATATTCCTCGCCGTGCTTTTCTTTGGCCAGGAATTCGGCCTTGCGTACCAGGTCGGCGTCGCGGCCCAGCTGGTGGCCGCCCAGCGCCAGCAATGCCAGCACCACCCCAACACCGAGCGCCAGGTGGGCTGCCGGTTCGCGCCGGCCGCTCGACAGGACGGCGGTGCGTACCGGCTGGCGCAGCAGTTCGGTGCGCAGCCAGTGCAACACGCCGCAAAACAGCAGCAGCGGCAGCAGCACCGCCAGTTGCGCACCGGGGTCGAGCTGCCATTGCGTGAGGGTCAGGTCGACCGGCTGCAGCAGCGTGAGCACCAGCATGGCCAGCGCCAGCGGCAGCAGCACGCTGGCAATCCAGACCAGGAAAAAGGCGGCGCGCAGGCTGCCGCGCACCAGGTAGATGCCGCCGATCAGGGCCGGAATGATCATGCTGTACGAATAGTCGGCGCCGGTGGCGATGCGCCAGGCCATCCAGGCCAGTTCGAACGCGCACAGCGCAAGGAGGACCACGCCGGCGCGGCGCAGGATGGCAGAAGCAGGTTGTATATCGGGCATCAGGAAGCGAAAGTAACAGGGGGATTCTTGCGGCGGCGCCGCGCGTTCTTGGGATCGGCGATCAGGGGGCGATAGAGTTCCACCCGGTCGTGGGGCCGTAAAGGTGTATCAAGCGGCTTTTTCTTGCCGTAGATGCCGGTCTGCAGGGTAGCCAGGTCGATGCCGGGTACCTCGACGGCCACGCCGGAAAGGGCCAGCGCCTGCTCGATGGTGGTACCGGGCGCCACCTGCAACGCGCGCAGGAACTGCACGGTGTCGCTGGCGTAGCAGACTTCGACGGTAAAGGTGGCAGCCGTATCAACCACGAAGGGGGGAGTTTCCATACACCGTCTCCGCGCGCTTGCAGAAGGAATCGACCATGCTGTTGGCGATCATGCCAAATACCGGGCCCACCAGCTTGTCGAGGATGGTGCTGGAAAATTCGTAGCGCAGGTCGAGTTCGATCTTGCAGGCGTCTTCGCGCAGGGCCTTGAAGGTCCACACGCCGTCGAGGCATTTGAACGGACCATCGACGAGCTTCATTCGGATCGATTCGAACGGCACGTTGTCATTGGCGGTGGTAAAACTCTGCTTGACGCCGTGGTAGTTGATGCCGACGCTGGCCACGGTGCGGTTTTCAGTGCGCTCGCGGATATCGACGCCACCGCACCACGGCAGGAATTTGGGATAGTCTTCGATGCGCGCCACCAGTTCGAACATCTGCTGGGCGCTGTAACCGAGGAAAACTGATTTGTGCACTACTGCCATTGGCTAACCATTTGCTATGATGTGGAAATAAGATGCTGTAAGCCGTAATTTTATACGCGAAACCGAAATTTAACCGACCCGGTACGGGTTTATCGTCGATTTACCGAATTCATGACCATAGCAGATAATAAAAAAGCATTTTTTGACTACTTCATCGAGGACCGTTTCGAAGCCGGCATCGTGCTCGAAGGATGGGAAGTCAAAGCGATCCGCGACGCCCGCGTGCAGATCAAGGAAGCTTACGTCACCATCCGTGGCGACGAGCTGTTCCTGTTCGGCGCCCACATCAGCGCCCTGCCCACCGCCTCCACCCACATCAGCCCCGAAGCCGTGCGCACCCGTAAGCTGCTGCTGCACCGCGCCCAGATCGACAAGCTGATCGGCAAAGTGGAGCGCTCCGGTTATACGCTGGTGCCGCTCAACCTGCACTACAAGGAAGGCCGCGTGAAATGTGAAATCGGCCTGGCCAAGGGCAAGAAGCAGCACGACAAGCGCGCCACCGAGAAAGACCGCGACGGCAAGCGCGAAGTGGCCGCCGCCATGAAGACCCACAACCGTTGACGCCATGCCCTCATGGCGCGCCATTGTTGCGCGCCCATGACAGAACCCGGCCCCGCGCCGGGTTTTTTATTGCCCTGGTAATTTCTAACGAGAAACATCCATGTTACACTTGGCGCAGATGATTTGTCATTCATGGCCTGCGCTTGTGCGGCGTGGAGACGTGACAAAAGCTACTTTTTGACAATGAGGCAACAAATGGCGCTGAAACTCGCAATGGCTGTCGCAGCCGGTTTGATCCTGTCGGGATGTGCGACCCGCTACACGCCCGCGCCGCTGGCGGCCAACTTCCCGTCCACCAAGCAGGCCAAGCTGCAGGCAACGTACCATTGGGGCATCGTCGCCAATGCGGTCGAACGGCAACTGGCGGTGGAGCTGAAAAAAACGCCTACCCGCCCGGTGTACATCAATATCCCCGCCGAACCTAACCCGTTCCAGCGCGCGCTGGCTACCCAGCTGATCACCGCGCTGGTGAACGACGGCTTCACGGTGGCGCGCGCGCCGGCCGGCGCCCTCAAGATCGACCTCGACGTGCAGACACTGACCTTTGCCCCCAACCGTCCGCAGTACCGGCGCAACTTCGGCCAGCGCTTCCCGCTGGCGGGCGGCGTGTGGATGGCGCAGGAGCTGACCGCGCCGCACGTGGAAAACGAACCGATCGATCCACTCGATTCCGAATTCGCACCCGGCGCCACGCCGCGCACCGAGATCATCGTCACCATTTCGGTCTCGGACCAGTACCGCTACCTGGCGCGCAGCACGTCGGCCTACTACGTGGCCGATGCCGACTACGCGCTGTACGGCGTGACCGAGCCGGAACCTGAAAACACCAAACTGACGCGCGTATTCAAAGTACGCGGAGACCTGTAAATGCCGATGACCAAACTGGCTAGCGCCCTCCTGCTCACCCTGCCGCTGCTGCTGTCGGCATGCGCCACCAACAAGGACAAGCAACAGCGCGACTACACCACCGTCTCGTCCAACCAGTTCATCGAGGCCAACTACAAGGCGGCCGATTCGCTGATGCGCCAACTGACCGGCAAGCTGGCCGGCGACAAGCCGCTGATCATGGCCACCCTGGTCAATATCGACGAGCTGGAACAGACCACCACTCTGGGACGGCTGGTATCGGAACAGCTGTCCACGCGCCTGGCGCAGGGCGGCCTGTCGATGGTGGAAATGAAATTGCGCAGCAATGTCTATCTGAAGCGCAACCAGGGCGAACTGATGCTCACCCGCGAGATCGGCGAAGTGGCCACGGCCCACAATGCGCAAGCGATCGTGGTGGGCTCGTATGCCGAGACCAGCGACATGGTGTTTATCAACGTCAAGGTGATCCAGCCGAATACCAACTTCGTGCTGGCTGGCCAGGATTATGTGCTGGCCAAGGAAGCGGTGGTGCGTTCCATGCTTCAGCGCAATTAAATTCAAATTGGCTTCCCGCCTGCGCGACAATGACGGCATTACGGTCGCCATACTGAGAGCCGTTATCCCCACCCGGGCGGGGATTCAGTGCGTGGCCAGGATTCGCCGCCGCTTATCCTGGCGTCATCCGTGCCTCATCCCGCACCGGCGGACCGCTGCGCAGGCGGGGATCCAGTTTGTCACAACAACAGCGGCAAAACGTCGATCGCCGACGCCTCCACCTTCAACCCGATCAGGTCATCGGCCCGGGTTTTGCCCAGGTTGATCGCCGCGATCGGCTTGCCCGCCGCCGCCGCCAGCTTGCAGAACCGGTAGCCTGAAAACACCATCAGCGACGATCCCACCACCAGCAAGGCGTCGGCCTGGTCGGCCAGCGCCAGCGCGCGCGCCGTGCGCTCTGCGGGAATATTGTCGCCAAAGAAAATCACATCGGGTTGCAGCACGCCACCGCACTGCGCGCAGACCGGCATGTGAAATTCCTGGCCGTTCAGTTCCAGCTCGGCGTCGCCGTCGGGCCGTGCTTCCGGCACCACGCCATCGACCGGTCCGGTGTGGACCATGTGCGGATTCTCGCGCGCCAGCCAGGCCTGGATTTCATCGCGCGGATGGACCGTGCGGCAATCGAGGCACACCACGCCGTGGATATTGCCATGCAGTTCGATGACCTTCTGGCTGCCGGCGCGGTAATGCAAGCCATCGACGTTCTGGGTAATGATGGCGTCAATGCGCCCCGCCGCTTCCAGCTCGGCCAGCGCGTGGTGGCCGATATTGGGCGCCGCCTTCGACATCACCGGCCAGCCGGCCATGCTGCGCGCCCAGTAGCGGCGCTGCACGGCCACGTCGCGGCGGAAGTCTGGCCCCTGGATCGGCGCCCGGCCACGCCGCACGCCGTCCTTGTCGCGATAATCGGGTATGCCGGACGCTGTGGACAGGCCGGCGCCGGTCAGCACCAGCACGCGGCGGTGCTGGTGTAAAAAGGTCTGGATCTGGTCGATTTGAGCAGTGAGATCGGGATAAAGGTTCATGGCCGTTATGTTAGCACCATGGCGGTCCGACCGTGGCTGGCGGCCGCCGCCGGGCCACCATCCCTCCGATGATCAGCGGGTCAACTGCGGCGCATGAAGAAGACCGCGTTCACCCGCTGTGCGTGCAAAAAAAACTGACAGGTTACTGACGCTCGTCGAGGCACGGGAGACGCCGCACCTTGCCGGACTACCTGAATTTTACGACTGGGCGCTGTCGCCCCTAAGCGGACATCCTCAACAAAAGGCAGTGATCTTATGAAACCCAGGTTAACCTTTCTTCGATGACTAGCCATTTGCCGCCGCGCTTTTCCAGCTGGTACACGTGGCCCGATCCATTTTCCGCGCCACGAAAATATCTGCCTGTAATGGCCATACTTGTATCGGTTTTCCAAGTCACTCCTTCTACCCACAGCACTAACCCAGGGCTATTCGAACCCTTCACAACAACACCGTACCCTCTGTTGTAATCACAGTCGGACCCCTTTCGTACTTTATGACGCCCATCGTTAAGACGTTGGATCAATTCCTGCGGCGGGTCTGATCTGGTTTCTGCGACAGTATCAATAAATTCGACACAGAAGGTGTCGACACCATCTGCAGGTGCAAACTCACTACTCGTCAGCTGATACCGAACAACCGCTTCCCTAGCAGCGAGCACGTCCTCGGGCGTACCAGCTTTTCCAGCAATAAGCAAAAGCGGTGGAAGTGCAAGTAAAAGCCCAAGTGTAATTACAAAGTAGCTGCGCAGCGTTAAAGTCTAAAACATACGCCCCTTTCTGGAAAAGTGAGCTAGCGTCCGCTCATGGCCGATTTCTGCCCACTGGCAAAGTTACCGAGGTGACAAAAATCAATTCCTCGAGCTGGCTTTTTTATCAAGCAACGACACCAAATCTTCGTATTTCGGACCGTCGCCAAGTTGTGGCAAGCCCAACGAGAAAAACACCGCCGCAACTAAAAGGTACGCGGTCTTGTCAGCGCTAACAGTACCAGTGACCATCAGCACTACTCCTAAAATCATGGCAATTATTATAACTATGCGCTTTACCTTCACGTTGGCAGCTTTTTTTTTCGCTTTAGCTATTAGTTCTAACTCTCGTTCACTAAATTCCATTTCTGCTCCCAACTTATAATTTCTGAATAATTCATCACATTCCGACCGGCAGCTTTTGGCCGTTCTCGGCCGGTCGCGCGAGCATAGCATGTTGCTGCTGCGAAAGCATCTCTATCTGCGCCGACACGCCGTTGTTGCCGCAAAGCGGCCATTTTTATCGTAACAGGTCGGCATATTATTCAATCAAGTTGCAACCCATAATGCTTGAGTGTCGCTTCGTTGGGATACAAAAATTCTCTGTACGCGGACCAAGATGCATCATCCTTTAAATTCGTGTACGTCTTACATTCTGGGCATCGTTGACTATAGACATTTTTAACAACCTCCGCGATTCCCTCTACGTTGGACACATAAATGTAGTTCAGCTGTTCAAAGTCATGTGTAAAAGTGCCTGCATGGATGCTGGGAGTTTTCGCTGCGATGGCGGCAACCACGGCGCTCGATATCTGATTGAGCCGGTCTAAATCTCCAGCCTCCGGCAAACCCTTTCTTTGAGTAGATGTGTACGTTACGCCGGTGACTATGAGGTGCGAGAATCCTTCAACGGGCGCAACTTTCCGCAGACTCATGTCAAGGCGAATGGAACCCGGTCCCGCGTCGTATGCAGCGAGATAACTCCACCACTCGGCGCTTGCATTTGACTGCGCGCTTGCAACGACATTGGTGAGTAGCATCGATATTCCAATCAGTATTCTTTTCATAATTTCTTATTAATGCTTGCCTTGGTAGATTGACGGTCGAATTAATACTCGTAGACGCTGGCACCGCTCACTATCCATCGATCCCGTACTTTGAGCAGCAGTACCGTTCCCCCCATTCCTTCTGGACGATAGGATATTTCGGCTTTAGCGCCGTTAGAAGTCCGGCCAATCTCGAAGTTTACAGCGTCGTCTCCCGCTACGACGACTACCACCGGCCGGTTATAAAGCACCAGGTCTGGCTGGGTACCCGAGTAAGGTGCGGCGATGGCAATCTTGACCGGAAGGCGTCCAGGCATCTCTGGATGCAGATACTGTGCGACCTTCACGTGGGTCAGTACGGCACCGACGATTTGACTGATGTCTGTCTTCGTGAGCGGCGTCGGGGGAGATGGCGGCAGACTTGAGACACCTGCCGAAGCCGCTAGCAACAAAGCTACTATTTTCATCGCGCCCCGCTCATGAATTGTTCGGGCCGCCTAGAGGGCCTGCTTTCACAAATTGTCAGCTTTTTAAAATTCATTTCAAAGGCAACTGCTGGTCCAGCACCTGCATGACTGCCGTGACAATGGCGGTCGCATCGCCCTGCTCCACCGCGACCACCGGCAGCGTGCCGAACGGCTTGCGCGCGGTGCGTACCTGGGTGGCGCTCACCTCCAGGCTGTCGAGTTCGGAAGCGCGGCCGCGCCAGTAAGTCGGTTTGCGCAGTTGCGCCATCTGGGCCGCGGCCAGTGTCGGGCCGATCTCGCCGTTGAAGGCTACCGCAGGGTAACCGCAGCCGGCGCCCATGCTGCCCTGCTCGGCCGCCGCCAGGCATCCCAACGCTGCTTGTAACTGAACGTCGCGTCCGGCCGGCAACGCACCTTCATGCAGCGCATCGACCAGCACCAGCCCGGTCACCGCGCCGCGCGAGCGCCATGCATACTGCTGCGCCACCAGCGCGCCGAAACCCACGCCAACGAGCACCAGCGGCGCCTCGATCCTGGCGTTCTTGAGCAGGAAACCGAGGTCGCGGCTGGCATTGCCGACCGAGGCGGCGCGGATAATGGGATCGCTCGCGCCCATGCCGGCACGGTCGTACACGCAGGCGCGGGTGCGGGCAGCTACCTGCGGCATTACCGTCGACCAGTCCCAGCCGGCGCGGCCGGCATCCGCTTCGAACAGCACGGTGGGCGAACCCTTGCCCAGGCAATACATATTGAGCTTGCGCCCACCGACATCGACGCGCACCTGGGCGCCGGCAAAGGCATCCTGGCCGGCAGGCGGCGCGGCGTGGGCCGGCGCAGCGGCGAACAGGACGGAGGTGACCATGACGGCCGGCAGCAGGATTTTTTTCATGTTGTCATCTTAATAGTTATTCCTGCCGGGAACAAGCACAGTGCTACCATGCGCCCGTAAAAATAATTTCCTGTTTTGTAGAACCATTTGTAGGCGGCAAGGTATCAACGGTAACAAGGAGGATCGCTGATGCAGCATCAACTGGGCCTGTCGACGGGCTCTCACAGTGACAACGACGAGAAGTGCATGCTGGCCAGGGTGGCGGGCGGGGACCGTGCTGCGTTTGAAAAACTATATAAACTGTATTTTTCCCGGCTGACGCGGTTCGTGGGACGCATGACGCGCAGCACCCCGCTGATCGAGGAAGTGATCAA
>Ga0308159_1000380_pt1 | contig 109856 bp, 106 predicted proteins | sample PhyCR1_FD_201040 | JGI IMG/M metagenome (GOLD analysis project Ga0308159, IMG submission 201040) | Phyllosphere microbial communities from UC Gill Tract Community Farm, Albany, California, United States - DLSLC.R1 | ecosystem: Host-associated > Plants > Phyllosphere > Unclassified | place...
CCGGTGCCAGCTGGCACCGGTCCTCCCGTCCGCCTCGTGTGGACCACCGGGCGTCAGGTCGCCAGCGCCCGCAGGGCTGCGGATCATCGGGGGTAGCGTTCCCGCATGACGTCTTGGTGGGACCGTACGGATCCGACGGACCGCCCGGAGCTGACGAACCGCGCTCCCTCGGGGTTCATCGAATCGTGGTGGAACGTCATCGCGGGGGCCGCGTTGTTGGTCGGCTTGCCACTCATCGTGCTCAGCGGCGGTATCAGTCCGGCGCGCGTGGCGTTCGCACTCTTCGGCCTGGCCATCATGGTGGCGCTCGAGCTCGTCTTCCTGCGGAAGCTCGTCCAGCGGATCGCGGGCCGGCGAGCCCTTCGGGCGGAACACGACGACGAGTGAGCCGCCGCGCTGCGCCGCGGCGAACGGCAGCGGTCGATCCCTCGGCACGTGGAAGCAGTAGGTTCGGCAAGTGGACGTCGTGAGCGCGAAGGTGTTGGGCACAGCCGCAATCGTGTCTGGACTGTTCTTCATCGCGACGTCCATCGTGCGTCTGAGTCGTCCCGACCTCGACGTGGTGCTCGTGGTCCTCAACGTCGTCCTCGGCGCCCTCTTGCTGGCCACCGGCTTCAGACTGTGGCGGTCCGCGCTTCGAGGAACGAATCGCCGTCGTTCGGTGATCGGCGACCTGAGACGGTGACAGCATCCACCGACGGCGCAGCCGCCCTCCGGTACACCGGGCAGCGCTTCGTGTCGTTCCCGGGTGAACGGTGCCGACTTCCGCTGGATCGACGTCCTCACGTTCGACGCGGCCCGCACGGCTTCCGACGAAGAACTGCTCGCTGCCCTGATCGGGAACCCTTGGTACTCGCACACCTACGCGGCAGGCGATCGAGGCCGCGGACTCAGATGTCCGGGAGCTACCAGACCTCGGAGCCGGTGCCCTCCACGAGTGGGGAGGGGCCGTCGGAACGGCGGGATTCATCGAGTTCGTCGCCGTGTCCAGGAAGCACGGCATGCTGACGCTCCTCGTCGCCAGCGACGATTGAGCGTTGCGGCGCTGGGTCGGTAGCGAGACCGTGGAGTTCCCCACGGCACATCCGTTCCGTGTGCCGATCGCAAGTTCGTTCGGGCGCGAGCCGAGGTCGGAGTAAACCGGGCCGGCCGGCGCGAACTCCGAATCGGGGTTGCTGGTTACCGCAATATCGCTGAGGAACCATCGTGTGCGCCGGTTGTCCGGCAGTACGGTCCGGGAACAGCCTGACCCGAGGCTGCGAGAAGCCGACCCGAAGGCGACCCGATGGACAACTGCGACGAGCGACGGCCTGGCGCCCTCGCGTTCACGAAGCATCTCGGCGAGCAGTTCGGCGGTGATCTCCGGCGGACAAGACCAGCTCCGGTCGCGCCACGACTCCACGGTGCGGTGCAGGCGACTGCCGTGCGAGCGCACACCGCCGGCGGCTCGAACGGCGGAGGTCGTCAGGTCGTTGCTGAGCCAGTCCCGTTGCGGTTCGAGATGGCGAGCACGAGGCTGGCCCTCGCCGGCCTGGGTGTCGCGATCGGGTGCGGAGTCGCGCGCACGATCGGCCCGCAGATCCTGCCAGTCGCGAGGATCGTGGATCCCGAGGTGCGCGACGCGGAGCTCGACGAACGCGGCGGGTTCGAGGCACAGCTCGCCGACGTGCTCACGGAGTCTTGGCCTCTCGTCGTCGAACTCGCTGCAGAGGAGCTGGCGGCGGACACCATCGTCATGCCCGTCGTCGGTGACCGTGTCCACTACAGCCGGGGTTCCGGGCACCTCATCGGGCTGCAGGGAGTCGTCGTCGCGTCCGATGACGGACACGCCCTGCCGCGCGGGCTGCGGTCCGTGCAGCTCGACGGTGAGGCGTGGCCGATCGTCGTCGCGGTGGTGTCCCTGGACCGGATCTAGCTGATGCTGCGACCAGGTGCCGGTCCCGGCACGAGCGCCGCGACGCGCTCGTGCCGGGACTGCCGTCAGACGGCCGGGCTGAGGAGGCGACCGGTGAACTCGCGCAGAGCCCGCACGGCCCGCTGCGACAGCGTCGCGTCGGGCATCATGCTCGTCGATCCGTGGAACGCTCCCGGCCACACGTGCAGTTCCGCCTGGACGCCCGCGGCCCACAGCGAGCTGGCGTAGGCGACGGTCTCGTCGCGGAACACCTCGGTGCTGCCGCAGTCGATGTACGCGGGCGGGAGCCCGGTGAGGTCTGTCGCGCGGGCGGGTGCAGCGTAGACGGAGACATCCTCGCCGCCCCGCCGGTCACCGAGGTAGGCGTCCCAGCCGAACCGTGTCATCTCCCGGTCGGCGACTCCGACACCGTCGAACTGCCGAGCCGACAGCGTCGCGTCGCGGTCGTCGAGCATGGGGCTCACGAGCACCTGGCCGATGACGGTCGGCCCCTGTCGGTCGCGAGCGAGGAGGGCCGTGCCGGCGGCGAGACCGGCACCGGCGCTCTGCCCGACGAGGACGATGCGTTCCGGGTCGATGCCGAGTTCGTCGGCGTGCTCGGCTGCCCAGACGAGACCGGCGTAGCAGTCCTCTACCGGGTACGGGTCCGGGTGCTCCGGCGCCAGGCGGTAGTCCGGGCTGAGCAGGACGACGTCGTGCACCAGCAGCCACTCGTCGTAGGAGTCGAGGTTGCCGAGGTGGTGGCCGAACATCATCCCGCCGCCGTGGATCGCGTAGGCCAGGGCAGCCGTGCCGGTGCGGCCCGTGCGTTGGATCACGGCGAGGTCGATCGGGTCACCGCGGTGCCCCGGGACCGTGATGTTGCTCCGCTCGAGGCCGCGAGCACGCAGTCCGTCGTCGAGCTGCGCCTCGGTCATGTCCAGCTGTCGCATCTGCGGCAGCATCTGCGTCGTGAGGTGGAAGCGGCCGCGCGCGTCCATGGCGGTGAGGAAGGGCACGAACTCGGGGTCGAACGGCGGGCGGGGGAGGGCGATGGTGTCAGACACGGGAGGTCTCCTCGGTGATGGTGGTCGGGTCGGTGTGTGCAGGGGTGGTGTCGGCAGGTTCGGACGGGGCCTCGTCCGCTGCTTCGACGGTGGGCCGGGCTCGGAGCATGCCGACCACGACGAGCAGTGCTGCGACCGCGGCGAGGCCGAGCCCGGCGACGGTGAGGGCATCCTGGAAGTCCTCGATCCGGGCGGCGGTCCAGGTGGTCGTGGTGATGCTCCCGGCGACGAAGGCGGCGACGATGGTCCCCGCCGCGGCCACGGCGGCACCGCCCGCGAGCTCGCTCGACGTGTCGACGAGCGCCGCCCCGACGGAGGTGCGGTCGGCGGGCAGGCCCGTGAGGACCGAGGCGCCGGCGACGACGCCGACGACCCGCATGCCGGCGGCGACGAGCACGAGCGCGACGAGCACCCACAGGTACCCGTAACGGCTCAGGGCGCCGAAGACCGCGAGACCGGAGACGACCGAGACGGCGCTCATCCAGGCGGCGCGGCCCAGGCCGAGCCGCTGCACGAACGGCCCGACGAAGCGGCCGCCGACGAGCAGCACGACCACCTGCGGCAACGTCCCGACGGCGGCCAGCGCCGGCGGCCAGCCCCAGGCGAACTGCAGCTGCAGGGTCACGAGGTACGACAGTCCGGCGACGGCCAGACCCGACGCGGCCTTGAACGCCAGTCCGCTCGAGACGAGTGGTCGGGCGAGCAGGTGCAGGTCGATCAGCGGGTGCCGCGCGGTCCGCTCGCGGGCGACGAACCCCACAGCGCAGATGGCGGCGAGGGCGAGGACGGCCCACCCCCACCAGCTGTTGACTCCGGACTCGACCAGGATCGTCGGCGCCACGAGCGCTCCAGCCGTGGTCACGGTGCCGAGCAGTGCTCCGACCACGTCGACCGGATCACGATGGAGCCCTGAACCCTCGTCGCGGGCGACACCGAGCCGGATGCCGGTGAGTGCGAGGACCGCGATGGGCACGTCGGCCAGCAGCAGCACCTGCCACGGGGCGACGGCGAGCACGAACCCGCCGACGGTCGGCCCGATGGCCAGTCCCACGAGCCCGGCCGTCGAGATGACGGTGAGCGCCCGCACCCGGAGACCTTCGTCGTCGAAGAGGCGGAACGCCAGCGCCATCGACCCGGGCGTCGTCATCGCCGCGGCGACGCCCATCGCGACCCGCACGGCGATCAGCTGCTCGGTCGACGTGACCACCGCCGTGGCGAGGCTCGCCAGGGCCAGCAGGACGAGCCCGGCGAGCATGACCCGGCGGCGTCCGACGCGGTCGGCGACGGCGCCGAACAGCAGCATCAGCCCTCCGAAGGCGACCGAGTAGGCACCCGAGACCCACTGCAGGCCCGTCGTCGACGAGCCCAGGTCGCGACCGATCGTCGGCAGGGCGACGTTGAGCACGGAGTTGTCGAGCATCTCGAACAGGAACACCGCGGACAGCCCGGCCAGGGCGATCCAGGCGTCGCGCAGACGAGGAGAAGAACCACCGCCGGGCACGTGCCCGGTGGTGAGAGCGGGACTGGGGGACACGATGGCGCACTCCTTCGAGGGAAGAAGTGGCGACTCGTTCGATGCCGCGTGCTGGTGCGCCGCAGATCGCGGCGCCTTTTACCTCAGTGATCGAGACCATACACGGACTGTCCGCTCGAGGAAAGTCCGCGGCGGGCGTCCCGGTTGCTGCCGTCGCAGTTCGAGGTGTGAAGTGGCAGGACCTACCCTGGACGGATGCTCTCCCGCCGCGAAGCCGCCGTCCGGCTCGACATCCCCCTCGAGATGGCGACCCGCCACGGCATCCCGTCGCGCCTGAGCGAAGCGGAGCTCGACGCGATCGAGCAGGACCCGCCCGCCTGGCTCGTGCAGTCCCGCGCCAACCGCACCGGCACGAAGAAGGTCTGGACGCGCCTGGAGTGCGTGGTCTGCGGCTTCGACGAAGAGGCGCGCCCGAAGAAATGGTGGCCCGAGTGGGACTACTTGATGTGCGACTACCACGCCCCGTACCAGGCGCCCGAGCCCACGGCCGGCCTGACGCGACGCGAGGTCGAGGGCATCGGCAGCCGCTTCATCGCGCTCGTCGACGAGAAGCTCTGAGCAGCAGCACGATGCGCCTGCTGAGCGAGGCATCGCGGGGCGACTGGCTCGTCGCGCGTGCCGGACGCTGGGCGAGTGTCGGTGGCGTCGCGGGCACCGGGTTCGAGGCGTACGCACGCCTGTTGCACCCGGTCGGCGCGCACCGGGCAGACCTCGACACCGCGGACGAGTGGGGCGACCACCCGGACGTCGAACACACCCGCTGGCGGTGGGCGGAGGTCGCGCGCCGCAACGACCGCGTGATGCACCCCCTGGTGCAGTGGCAACGCCTGACCGACGACGAGCAGACGAGGTCCTGGGCCGACGGCTGGCGCGTGGACCAGTCGGACGACGGATGGTTCGACCCGCAGGACCTCGCAGTCCTCACCACGCACCTGCGGAGCGCGACGTCGACCCCCGGAGACCTGGTCGTCGGAGCGTGGGAGGGGACGGGTGGGCCGCCGTCGGCGGAACGCCGGCACCGGATCCGACGTGCGCGAGGGCTGATGGCCTGGCCCGCGCGGGACACCTGGCTCTTCAGTGCGACCCTGGACGAGCTCGCCGATCCGTCGTGGGCACAGCAGGCGGTCCCGGGGTGGGAGAGCTTCGGGTGGCACGACCAGGTGGCGCCGCACACGACGTTCATCTGGCCGGAGGACCACGCGTGGGTCGTCGCCGCCGAGGAGGACTGGGACTCGACGATCGTCGCCGGATCGCGCGCGCTCGTCGACGGCGTGCTCGACGACGACCGGTTCGAGGCGTTCGAGGTCCGCGAGCACGACGACCTGTCGTGGGACGGAGACCTGCTGAACCCACGCAGGTCTCCTCTCCCCGAGGGCTGAGCGGGGCCGCCACCGCGTCGTCCGGAACCCGCCAGCTCGTCCGCGCTCGGACCGATGGGATCGAGGGGTGAACACGACTTCGACCAGAGCCGCGACCTTCCACGGACTCCACGACCACCCATCCCGGCCACTCGTCCTCGTCAACGTCTGGGACGCCGCGAGCGCCCGACTCGTCGAGGACGCCGGCGCGACCGCGATCGCCACGACCAGTGCGGGCGTCGCTTGGTCCCTCGGACGGCCGGACGGCAACACCCTGACCCGGGCGGAAGCGATGGACGCGGTCGCGCGGATCGTCGCCTCGGTGTCGGTGCCGGTCACCGTCGACATCGAGTCCGGCTACGCCGACGACGCGGACGGCGTGGCGCGCACGGTGGACGCGGTGCTCGAAGCGGGCGCCGTCGGGATCAACATCGAGGACGGCAGGTTGCATCCGGAGGCGCTCGCCGACCGGATCGGGGCAGCCCGGCGCGCAGCGGAACGAGCCGGGGTGCCCCTGTTCGTCAACGCTCGGACCGACGTCCACCTCGCCGGTCTCGTCGATCCCGGTCGACTGCTGACCGAGACGCTCGAGCGAGCTCGTCGCTACCGCGGAGCCGGCGCGGACGGCGTGTTCGTCCCCGGAGTCCGAGACGTCGAGACCATCCGCGCGCTGGTGGAGTCGATCGACGGCCCGGTGAACGTGATGGCCGGTCCGGGGTCGCCGACCGTGGCGGAACTCGCCCGGATCGGGGTGGCCCGGATCAGTCTCGGTTCCGCCGTCGCGCAGGCCGCGTACGGCGTCGTTCGGCAGGCCGCCGCCGAGCTGCGGACCACCGGCACCTACGACTCGCTGGCGGCCGGGGTGGACTACGTGGACCTGAACGCGCTCTTCTGAGCGGCGCGCGACGTCGACGCACTGAACGCGACCGGGCGGACGGACGGGAGGCCCGGTGCCAGCTGGCGCCGGGCCTCCCGTCCGTCCGTGGTGCGGACCTGCGGACGCTACTCGGTCGTCGAGACCCAGTCGATGAGCAGGTTGCCCTGCTCACCCCAGTTGCCGACCTGGAACATGAAGCGGTGCGGGGTCGTCGGCACGTCGTGCGTCACGGTGCCGAGGACCTTGCCGTCGACGCTGTAGGTCACGGACTCACCGGGGACCCAGTCGACCTTGTAGGTGTGCCAGTCGCGCCACGAGACGCCGGTGCCGAGCTGGACTCGCTCTGCTTCCTTGCCCGGGGTCATCGAGTGGTGGAACACCGAGGGGCTGTCCTCGAAGTTGCCCTCGGGGAAGTCGATCTCGCCGTCGGCCCACACGTTCGACGTCGGCCACAGCATGAAGGCCGCGCCGTTGCCGTCGCCGCCGGTCGCCTTCGCGCGGACCGAGAAGGAGCCACCGACGTGGTCCCAGGCGCCGGCGGAGGAGCCGAAGGTGCCGGCTGCTCCGGCACCGGTGCCGAGGGCGACGTCCATCACGCCGTCGTGCACCGACACGGTCTTGCTCGGCGCGTAGATGCCCGAGGTGCCGTCGGGGTAGGGCTGCCACGACTGCGGGTACAGCGACTGGACGAGGCCGGTGACGGCGTTCGTGGTGAAGTCCTCGACGAACGGGGCGTCCGGTGCGATCGCGGACAGGTCCGCGGGGGAGGCCTCAGCCTCGGGCGCCGCTTCCGGCGCGGGCTCGGCCACGGGGGCGGAGTCCTCGATCGGCGCGGAGTCCTGCTCGGGCTCCGCGTCCGGGGTCCACTCGTCGGTGGGGGCCGGGGCCTCCGTCTCGTCCGGGGCCGGCGTCGGGGTGGGGTTCACCGGGGCGTTGTGCCAGCGGCGCTCGCCGTCCCAGCCCCACCAGGTGCGGGCGGAGGCGGCGGTGGGGACGCCGAGGACCAGGGCGCCGGCGGTCGCGACCGCCAGGATCGCGCGGTGCCGGATCATCGGGTGCCCCCGCGGGTGACCGGGGGCGTGGACGTGGTGCGTGGGGTCGTGCCGCGCGAGGGCGTGCACGTGCTTCGGGTCGAGATGTCGGGCTCCTCGTGGATGCTCGGGCGCAGGATGCGGGGAGGGACGGACGCACCAGCCGGCCGGATGCCGAGGGTTTCGTTGACACGTCCACGGACATCTTGCATCATTTGTGACCCGTTCGGGGGGCGTCACGGAAATCGACCGACGAACGCCCGGTGTCCGCCGTCCGAACGTGCACGGTGCAACGCGCGGCGAGCAGACCGCTCAGGCCCGGGGGATCGGCTGCAACCGCTGCAGCTGGGTCACGTGCCCCGGCTCGAGCTCGTCGAGCGAGGCCACCCCGAGCAGCCGCATGGTTCGCTCGATCTGCTCGGACAGGATCTGGATCATCCGGTCCACCCCGGCCTCGCCGCCGGCCATCAGCCCGTACAGGTAGGCGCGGCCGACCATCGTGAACCTCGCGCCGAGTGCGACTGCGGCCACGATGTCGGCGCCGGACATGATGCCCGTGTCGAGGTGCACCTCGGTGTCCTTCCCGACCTCCTTCACCACGGAGGGCAGCAGGTGGAAGGGCACGGGGGCGCGGTCGAGCTGCCGGCCGCCGTGGTTCGACAGCGTGATGCCGTCGACGCCGAGGTCGGCCAGGCGCTTGGCGTCGGCCAGGGACTGCACGCCCTTCACGACGATCTTGCCCTGCCACTGGTCGCGGATCCAGGCGAGGTCCTCGTAGGTGACGGTCGGGTCGAACATGTGGTCGAGCAGCTCGCCGACGGTGCCGGACCAGCGGTCGAGCGACGCGAACGCCAGCGGTTCGGTGGTCAGGAAGTCGAACCACCACCACGGCCGCGGGATCGCGTTCACCACGGTCCGGGCACTCAGCTGCGGCGGGATCGAGAACCCGTTCCGCTTGTCCCGCAGCCGCGCACCCGCGACGGGCACGTCCACCGTGACGAGCAGGGTGTCGAAGCCGGCCTGCTGGGCGCGGGAGACCAGCGCCATCGACTTCTCGCGGTCCTTCCACATGTACAGCTGGAACCAGTTGCGCCCGTGCGGGTTGGCGTCGCGGACGTCCTCGATCGCGGTGGTGCCCATCGTGGAGAGCGAGAACGGGATGCCGGCACGTCCGGCGGCCCGGGCGCCGGCCCGCTCGCCCTCGGTCTGCATCATCCGCGTGAAGCCCGTCGGCGCGATGCCGAACGGGTACGACACCGGTGCCCCGAGCACCTGGCGCGAGGTGTCCACCCGCGACACGTCCCGCAGGATCGCCGGGGTGAACTCGATGTCCTCGAACGCCTGCCGTGCGCGGGCGAGGGAGATCTCCGCCTCGGCCGCGCCCTCGGTGTAGTCGAACGCGGCCTTCGGGGTGCGGCGGGCGGCGATGTCGCGGAGGTCCCAGATCGTCAAGGCCTGTTCGAGGCGCTGACGTCGACCCGGCAGCGAGGGCTTCTTGAACTGCATGAGCGGCGCGAGGTCCCGCACCGTCGGCAGTTGCCGCTTGACCCGCGTGCGAGCGGCGGACGCGGAGCCGGTCGCGGGTGCCGGTGCCCCGGTCGCGGGGTCGATCCGGTGCTGGTCGTCGGTCGTGGTCATGCGTGGCTCCTGACGGGGGATCGATCGGGATCGGCGCGCGACGACGCCGACGGGGTGTACCGCACGGGCTCGACGCTCCGTGCGACGATGCTGCGGAGTGCCTCCAGTGAAGCCCCTCCGAGGCCCGCGAGTCCAGCGGCGCGTGCCTGCACCAGCACGTTGCCGAGTGCGGTGGCCTCGACCGGTCCGGCCACGACCGGCAGGCCGGTGCGGTCCGCGGTCAGCTGGCAGAGCAGCCGGTTCTGCGAGCCGCCGCCCACGACGTGCACGACCCGGATGGTCTTGCCGGTCACGTCGGCGATGGTGCGCAGGGTCTCGGCGTACGCGGTCGCGAGCGACTCGAGGATGCTCCGGACGAACTCCGCCCGCGACGCGGGGGCGCTCAGCCCGTGTGCCGCGCACCACGCGGCGATCCGCGCCGGCATGTCGCCGGGTGCCGTGAACGACTCGTCCGCGGGGTCGAAGACGGGGACCGGGGCGGTGACGGCCGCGGCGGAGGCGAGCAGGGCCTCCAGGTCGACGCGGTCGCCACCACGCTCCCAGGTGCGGACGCTCTCCGACAGCAGCCACAGTCCGGACACGTTCTTCAGGAACCGGACGCGGCCGTCGACACCGCCCTCGTTCGTGCAGTTCGCGCGTCGTGCCGCGTCCGACAGGACGGGTGCGTCGAGTTCGACGCCGACGAGCGACCACGTGCCCGACGAGATGTAGGCGAAGTCCGGTTCCGTCGCGGGGACCGCGACGACGGCGCTCGCCGTGTCGTGCGAGCCGACCAGGGTCACGTCGGCCTGCCCGCCGACGAGCTCGGCGACGGACGGCAGCAGGGGGCCGAGTCGGTCGCCCGGGTCGCGCAGCGTGGGCAGCAGCCCGGCCGGGAGGCCCGCAGCAGCCCGCACCGCCGGGTCCCACCCACGGGTGGTCGCGTTCAGTGCGCCGGTCGTCGAGGCGTTCGTGCGCTCGGCCGCCTCGACCCCCGTCAGCCAGTACCCGAGCAGGTCGGGCACGAGCAGCGCACGCTGCGCGAGCTGCAGCGACGGGTCGGCAGCCCACTGGAACACGGTGTTGAACGGCAGGTGCTGCAGGCCGTTCCGGGCGTACAGCTCGGTGGCGTCCATCCGGTCGTGCACGGGGACGACACCGCCCTGGTGCCGGTCGTCGCGGTAGTGCGACGGCAGCCCGAGCAGTCGGCCGTCGCGGAGCAGGCCGTAGTCGACCGCCCACGAGTCGATGCCGATGCTGGCGATCGCGGGGTGCTCGGCGAACGCACGCCGCAGCCCCTCGGTCACCTGTCGGTACAGCTCGACGACGTCCCAGTGCAGGGTGTCGCGGCCGGTGTCGGCGTCGCCCTCGTGCAGGGTGACGGGGCCGTTCGGGAACCGGGCGACGTGGTCCATCCGGACTCCGTCGGGGTCGACGTGGCCGACGATCACCCGGCCGCTGGTGGCCCCGAGGTCGACCGCGGCGACGCTGCCGCTGGTGTGCATGTTCTGCTCCTGCTCGGTGTTCGTCGCTCGTTGGTCGTCGGTCGTCGCTACCGCAGGAAGGCCGCGGCGACGCCGGCGTCGACGGGCACGTGCAGGCCGGTGGTGTGCGAGAAGTCGTCGGTGCAGATGGCGTAGACGGCGTTCGCGACGTTCTCGGGCACGACCTCGCGCTTCAGGATCGTGCGCTGCGCGTAGAACTTGCCCAGGTCCTGCTCCTCGATGCCGTACGTCTTGGCGCGGTTGGCGCCCCAGCCGCTCGCGAAGATGCCGGAGCCGCGCACGACCCCGTCGGGGTTGATGCCGTTGACGCGGACGCCGTGCTCCCCGAGCTCGGCCGCGAGCAACCGCACCTGGTGAGCCTGGTCGGCCTTCGTGGCGGAGTACGCGATGTTGTTCGGCCCGGCGAACACCGAGTTCTTCGACGAGATGTAGACGATGTCGCCGCCCAGGCCCTGCTCGATGAGCACCTTCGCCGCGGCCTTCGACACCAGGAACGACCCCTTCGCCATCACGTCGTGCTGCAGGTCCCAGTCCTGCTCGGTGGTCTCGAGCAGGCTCTTGGACAGCGACAGCCCCGCGTTGTTCACGACGAGGTCGAGGCCGCCGAAGTACAGCAGGGTCTGCTGGATCGCCTGGTCGATCGCGGCGGCGTCCGTCACGTTCGCGGCGACGCCGATCGCGCGGTCGCTGTTGCCGATCTCGGCGGCGGTCTCCTGTGCCTTCGCCAGGTCGAGGTCGGCGATGACGACGGCGGCGCCCTCGGCCGCCAGGCGCTTCGCGATCGCCTTGCCGATGCCCGACGCCGCCCCGGTGACGAGGGCGATGCGCGTCGCGAGCTTCCTGGGTGCGGGCATCCGCTGCAGCTTCGCCTCTTCGAGGGCCCAGTACTCGATCCGGAACTTCTCGGCCTCGTCGATCGGGGCGTACGTGCTGACCGACTCGGCGCCGCGCATCACGTTGATGGCGTTCACGTAGAACTCGCCGGCGACGCGGGCGGTCTGGGCGTCCTTGCCGTACGAGAACATCCCGACACCGGGCACCAGCACGATGAGCGGGTCGGAGCCGCGGATCGCGGGGGAGTCCGGCGTCGCGTGCCGGTCGTAGTACGCCTGGTAGTCCGCGCGGTACTGCTCGTGCAGTTCGTGCAGGCGTGCGGTCTGCTCCTCGACGGAGGCCGTTGCGGGCAGGTCGAGGATGAGCGGCGTGACCTTGGTGCGCAGGAAGTGGTCCGGGCAGCTGGTGCCGAGGGCCGCGAGTGCTTCGGCACGTTCGCTCGCCAGGAACTCGAGCACGACGTCCGAGTCGGTGACGTGCCCGACGACCGGCTTGTCGTGCCCGGCGATGCCGCGGATCGTCGGGGCGAGGGCGGCGGCGCGTGCGTGACGTTCGTCGGTCGGGAGTGCTTCGAACCCCGCTCGGAGGCCGCCGAACGGGTCCGCCGTGCCGTGCTCCGCGAGGTACTGCTCGGCGGTGTCGATGATCCAGCGCGAGTTCGCCTCGGCCTCGTCGCTCGTGTCCCCCCACGCGGTGATGCCGTGGCCGCCGAGGATCGTGCCGATCGCCTGCGGGTGGTCACGCTTGACGCCTGCGATGTCGAGCCCGAGCTGGAACCCGGGCCGGCGCCACGGCACCCAGACCACCCGGTCGCCGAAGATCCGCTCGGTCAGGGCCGGACCGTCCGCCGCCGTGGCGATGGCGATGCCGGCGTCGGGGTGCAGGTGGTCGACGTGGGCGGCGTCGACGAGGGCGTGCATGGCGGTGTCGATCGACGGCGCGGCACCACCCTTGCCGTGCAGCGTGTAGTCGAAGGCGGCGACCATCTCGTCCTCGCGCTCCACCCCCGGGCCTGTGTCTGATGCGTACATGTCCTGCAGGGCCCGGACGCGGTCGACGCGCAGCACGGCGAGGCCCGCCGGGGTGAGGGTGCCGAGGTCGCCCCCGGAGCCCTTCACCCAGAGCAGCTCGACCGGTTCGCCCGTGACGGGGTCGGTGTCGGTGCCCTTGGCGGAGGTGTTGCCGCCCGCGTAGTTCGTGATCCGCGGATCCGAGCCGAGCGCGTTCGAGCGCGCGACCAGCGCCCGGATCGTGGTGTCTGCGTCGGTGCCGTGCATTGCGGGGTCCACCCGTGCCTCCACTGTGTTCGTCATGTTCCTACGCGCCCCAGCCGGCCTGGACGCCGCCGACGCGGTCCTCGGCGATCGACTGCTGGTAGCCCGAATCGAGGTACGCACGCATCGGGTTCGCCGGCAGCCCGCGGGACTCGCGCCACTCGGCGAGGTCCTTCCGGACGTCGGTCTGGTACGCGTCCATGAAGACCTCGTTGGCGCCGAGGACGTCGTGTGCCTCCTGCGCCGCGGTCAGTGCGACGCGGTCGAGGAGCAGCGCGCGGGCCGTCATCTCCTGCACGTTGAGCACCGAGCGGATCTGGCCGGGGATCTTGTCCTCGATGTTGTGGCACTGGTCGAGCATGAACGCGACGTCGGGGTTGTCGTAGCCACCGCCGCGGATGACCTCGACCAGGATCCGGAAGAGCTGGAACGGGTCCGCTGCCCCGACGATCAGGTCGTCGTCGGCGTAGAAGCGCGAGTTGAAGTCGAAGGAGCCGAGCTTGCCGAGGCGCAGGAGCTGCATCACGATGAACTCGATGTTCGTGCCGGGGGCGTGGTGCCCGGTGTCGAGGCAGACCATCGCCTTCGGCCCGAGCGCCGCCGTCTGCACGTAGCTCGTACCCCAGTCGGGAACGTCCGTGTGGTAGAACGACGGCTCGAAGAACTTGTACTCGAGCACCAGCCGCTGGTCGGCCCCGAGGCGGTCGTAGATCGTGCTGAGCGACTCGTGCAGGCGGTCCTGGCGGGAGCGCATGTCCTCCTGCCCCGGGTAGTTCGAGCCCTCGGCGAGCCAGATCTTCAGGTCGCGGCTGCCGGTGGCGTCCATCACGTCGATGCAGCGCAGGTGGTGGTCGATCGCCTTCTGCCGGATCGTCTCGTCGACGTGGGTCAGGGCGCCGAACTTGTAGTCGTCGTCCTGGAACGTGTTCGAGTTGACGGTGCCGAGCGAGACCCCGTGCTCCTCGGCGTGGCGCTTGAGGTCGGCGAAGTCGTCGACCAGGTCCCACGGGATGTGCAGCGCGACGGTGGGGGCCAGGCCGGTGTGCTGCTGCACCTGGGCGGCATCGGCGATCTTCTCGTACGGGTCGCGCGGGGTGCCCGGCGTGCTGAACACCTTGAAGCGGGTGCCGGAGTTGCCGAAGGCCCAGCTGGGCAGCTCGATCTGCTGTCGTGCCAGCTGGTCGGCGATGCCGGCGAAGCTCGGGGTCGATGTCATCGTGTCACTTCCTCGTGTGCGATTGAATCGTTTCATACGGTACGGCTTGCGCGGGGTTCGCGCAACCGCGGTGGTGCTGTGGGCGGGGCGGGGAACCAGGTTCCGGACACAGCACCACGCACTTCCACGGTGTTGTGTCCGGAACCTGGTTCCGGCAGCCCCCTACCCGGCGGGGACGGCAGCCGGCGCGCGCAGGTCGTGCGTGCCGGCGCCGACGCGCTGCTCGGGCGCACCCGGCAGGCGCACCACGGCGGTCACGCCCTCGGGCACGGCCGCCCGGACGCGCAACTCCCCGTCGACGAGCTCCCACCGCACGGCGACGTGCCCGTGCACGGTGTCGAGCGAGGTCTCCGCCCACGTCAACCCACCGCCCGGCTGCGGGGCGATGAGCACGGACTCGTACCCCGGCGACAGCGGCGACAGGCCACCCACCACCCGGTGCATCCAGTCCGCCACGGCTCCGAGTGCGTAGTGGTTGAACGAGGTCATCTCACCCGGGTTGATCGTGCCGTCCGGCAGCATCGAGTCCCACCGCTCCCACACCGTCGTCGCGCCCATCGTCACCGGGTACAGCCACGACGGGCACTCCGTCTGCAGCAGCAGCCGGTAGGCGTCCTCCAGGTGCCCCGTCTGCGTCAGCGCGTCGGTGATGAACGGCGTTCCCGCGAAGCCCGTCGAGATCCGGTACCCGGACGCCTCGACCAGCTCGGCGAGACGCTCGCCGGCCACGGCCTGCTCCTGCTCGGACAGGATCCCGAACACGATCGCCAGTGTGTACACCGTGGTCGCGTCCGACAGGATCCGCCCGTCGTCCTGCAGGTAGTGGGTGCGGAACCCGGCCTGGAGGCGCGTGGCGAGTTCCCGGAACTCCGCTGCTTCCGCCTCGTGACCGCCCAACAGCTCCGCCGCGTCCGCCACGATCGTCGCGGACCGGTAGGCGCAGATCGTCGCGACGACGCCCTTGTCGGCCTTCGCGTCGGCCGGGGCCTCGGGCGGGGCGTCCGGGTCGAGCCAGTCGCCGAACTGGAACACGGTGTCCCACAGGTCCTCCGGGGACAGGTGGTCACGGACCCGGCGCAGGTGTGCGGCCATCGAGTCGAACTGCTCCTCGAGCACCGCGGTGTCGCCGTACGCCTGGTACAGCGTCCACGGCACCCAGACGCCGGCGTCCGACCAGACGGCGGTCGCGTCGGGCGTGCCGAAGTCCTCGGCGGGGGAGTACTTCAGCACGTCCGGCACCACGAACGGGATGACCCCGTCGGCGTGCTGCTGCTCGAGCCAGACGTCGCGCAGCCAGTCGGCCAGGAACGTCCGGGTGTCGAACAGGTACGAGGCCGTCGGGGCGAACGCGGCGATGTCGCCCGTCCAGCCGAGTCGCTCGTCGCGCTGCGGGCAGTCCGTCGGCACGCTCAGGAAGTTGCCCTGCATGCCCCGGACGACGTTGTCGTGGAAGGTGTTCAGCAGCTCGTGGCTCGACGCGAACGTGCCGGTGCGGGTGAGGTCCGACCCGACCTGCACGGCGGTGACCGCGGCGCGGAGTTCGTCCTGCGTGCCCGGCCAGCCGTCGACCTGCGCGTACCGGAACCCGTGGAACGTGAACCGGGGCTCGAACGTCTCGGGCTCGTCGTCACCGCGCAGGGTGAAGTGGTCCGTCGCCTTCGCGGTGCGCAAGGGGCGGGTGCCGAGTTCGTCGTGCTCGAGCACCTCGGCGTGCTGCAGGGTCAGCACGGTTCCGGCCGGGCCGGTCGCGGTGACCCGGAGCCACCCGACCAGGTTCACGCCGAAGTCGAGCAGGGTCGCTCCCGACGGGCTCGTCCAGATCGCCACCGGGGCGATCTCGGCGAGCGGGCGCACCGGAGGCACGGTGTCGGCGACGAGTTCGCGCTCGCCGATGTCGACCGTGTGCACCGTGCTCGTCCGCCCCTTGTGGCCGTCGACGCTCGGCACGGTGACCTCGCCGGGTGTCAGGAACGAGCCGTCGCGGAGTCGGGCGTCGATGTCCTGCCCGTCGTACAGCTGGTCGGCGGTGATGGCACTCGACAGCGCCTGCCAGTCGGTGTCGGTCGTGACGTGCTGCTCGTGCCCGTCGGCGAAGGTGATCCGGAGTTCGGCGAACCCGGCGCGCTCGTCGGTGTACCAGCCGCCACCGCCGCCCCAGGCCAGGCGTCCGGCGGCCCAGCCGTTGCCGACGACGAGCGCGAGGACTGCCGGCTGCCCGGGGACCGTGTCCGTCAGGTGCTCGGTGACGTCGTGCGAGACGACGCGGATGCGCCACTCGTAGCTCGTCCACCCCGGTTCGAGCAGGTGGTCGGAGACGCGCTGCCCGCCGAGCCAGGCCTCGACGACGCCGAGGGCGCTGACGTCGAGGGTGGCGGCGGTGACGGCGCCGTGGCCGTCGTCGAGGGGGAACTCCCGACGCAGGATCGGGGCGCTGCCGAGGTCGGTGTCGGCCGCGATGAACGGTGCGGTCCAGGTGGTCATGTGGTGGTCCTTTCACGCGACCGGTCGTCGTCGACCGGTGCGGGGGTCGTGGGCCCGGCCGTCCGCCCGGATGGGCGGTGTGGCGGAGGCGGGTCGCGCCTCCAGGCCGGGGTGGGCGGTCAGCCCTTGACGGCGCCGCTGGTCATGCCGGCGACGATCTGACGGTTGAAGAAGACGTAGAGGATCAGCGGCGGGATCGTGATGAGCAGCACGTCGGTGAACAGCAGGTTCAGCTGGCTGACCGACTGGCTCTGGAACGCGTAGAGCGTCTGCTGCACCGTCGCGTTCTCGGACCCCGGCAGGAAGTACAGCGGGTTGGTGAAGTCGTTGAACACCGTCACCGACTGCACGAGCACGACCGTGATGATCACCGGCTTGAGCAGCGGCAGCACCACCCCGAAGAACAGGCGGATCGGGCCGGCGCCGTCGAGCACGGCGGCCTCGTCGAGCTCCTTCGGGATCGTCGCGACGAACGCCCGGAACAGCAGGATGCAGAACGACAGGCCGAAGGTCGCCTCGATGAGGATCATCCCGCCCATGGTCTTGAACAGGTTGAGCCCCTGCAGCACCCAGATGGTCGGCACGATCGCCGGCGGCACGATGAGTCCCGCGAGCACGAAGAAGTTGATCAGGGCGTTCCACCGGCTCGGTCGCCGCTGCAGGACGTACCCGACCATCGCGGAGAACACGACCATGACGGTGACGCTGCCGACGGTGAGCAGGGCGCTGTTCCAGAACGCGCGGAGGATCCCACCGTCGCCGCTCTGGAACACCGCCTGCAGGTTCTGCCACAGCTGCCAGTCGGTCGGCAGGCTGAAGCCGAGCTGGTTCGCCTCGGCCGGGTTCTTCGCCGCCTGGAGCAGGACGAAGACGAACGGCACCAGGAAGACGACGAAGCTGACGACGATGGCGATCGAGCCGATGATCCACCGGCGGGCACGCCCGGGGTGGCGGGACCGCGTCGGGGTGCTGACGCGGGGGCTGGCGAGCGTGGTCACAGCTCTGCCTCCTTGCGGTTGAGGAGCCACGAGATCGGCACCATGATCGCCGTGACGACGACGAACAGGACCACGTTGCCGGCGGTGGACAGGCCGTAGAACCCGGCCTGGTACTGCTTGTAGATCACGCTCGCGATCACGTCGCTCGTGAACCCCGGCCCCCCGCCGGTCATCGCCCAGATCAGGTCGAACGACCGCAGGCCGCCGATGAGCGACAGGATGATGACGGTGCCCATCGCGGGGCGGGACAGCGGCAACGTGATGTTCCGGAAGATCGACCACGCGCTCGCGCCGTCGACCCGTGCCGCCTCGAAGTACTCCTGCGGGATCGCCACGATGCCGGCGATGAAGATGAGCGTCGCGATGCCGACGCCCTTCCAGACGTCCACCGCGGCGACGCTCCACAGGGCGAGCGCCGGGTCGGTCAGCCACCCGGGGGTGGGCAGGCCGACCGAACCCAGCACGCCGTTGATGATCCCGTGGAACGGGTCCATCAGCGCCTTGAACGTGATGCCGATGCCGATGGTCGACACGAGCACCGGGAAGAACACGACCGCCCGCAGGTAGCCGCGCCCCAGCACGGGCGACGTGAGGAGCAGTGCGAGGGCGAGTCCGAGGACCACCTTCGCCGCGCTCGTCACGAAGCCGTACTGGAAGGTGTGCACGAACCCGGAGACGAGCTGCGGGTCCTGGAAGAACCGGACGAAGTTGTCGAAGCCGATGAAGGTCTGGTCGAACAGCGTCCAGCGGGTGAGCGAGAAGTAGAACCCGGCGAAGGTCGGGACCGCGAAGAACACGACGTACAGCGCGATCGCGGGGATGAAGAACCACGCGGGGTAGAACGAGCGCATCCGCTTGCGCGCTGGTCCGGGGCGGCCGGCCTTGCGTGTCTGCGGCGGGGCCACCGCCGTCGTGAGGGTCGCGGTCACGCCGATCACCAGCCCTTGATGCCGAGCTGCTGTGCCTGCTGGACGACGTCGTCGTCGTACTGGTCGGCGCCCTTGCTCGCGGTGGTGATGCCCGAGCCGACCTGCACGCAGATCTTCTCGAGGTTCGGGCCCTTGATCGGGGACAGGAACTCGAGCGCGGGGCTCGCCTTGCCGTCGTCCAGGTACTTCTGCAGGTCGTCGATCATCGGGGGCACGTCGTCCGGCAGCGAGCAGGTCGAGATGACGTACGGGCCGGCGGGGGTGCCGGTGTCGTTCTGCACCTGGCAGCCCTCGGTGGAGTTCGCGAAGGCGACGAACTTCTTCGCGGCCGCCAGCTTGTCGCCCGTGGTCGTCTTCGGGATGTACAGGCCGTTCGGCTCCCAGATCGTCAGGTTCGTGTCCGCGGCGTCCTCGGCAGGCAGGGCGAACGCGCCGATGTCGTCGACGGCGTCGGGGGAGTCCTGCTGGATCGCCGAGATCGCGTTCGTGAGCATCGGGTACTGCGCGCCCGTGCCGTCGGCCAGCATCTTCAGGCCGTTCGCCTGCGTGGCCGAGGCGTAGTCCTCGTTGTAGAGGTCCTTGTCCTTGCCCTCGGCGAGGTGCTCGAACCCGGCGAGAGCGGGTTCGTCGGCGTAGGACTCCTTGTTGGCGGTGTAGTCGTCCGCCCACTTGTCGTCCTGCGCGGTGATGTTCGCGAAGTCGCCGAGGACGAAGAGCTGGCTGGTCCAGGTGTCGCCGTAGGTCTGGATGATCGGGGCGACGTCGCCGGCGTCCTTGATCTCCTCGCTGTTGCTGATGAACTCGTCCCACGTGGTCGGGACCTCGAGGCCGAGGTCGTCGTAGACCTTCGTGTTGTAGAGCACCGCGCCGCCGAAGCTCGTGCCGAACGGGGCGCCGTACATCCCCTTGTCGGTGCTGACGACCTTGGTGAACTGCGGGTCGACGTCGCTCGCCCACTTCTCGTCGGACAGGTCCACCAGGGTGTTGTCCGGGTTGAGGGCCTGCATGAGCGAGCCGGAGTTGTAGTTGAAGACGTCGGCGGCCTCGCCGGTCGACAGCCGGGTCTTGATCAGGTTGTCGCCGTCGGTGCCCTGGGGGCGGGTGTCGAACTTGACGGTGATGTCGGGGTTGGCCTTCTCGAAGGCCTCGATGAGCGGCTTCGCGGTGGCCGCGGTGGCCGGGGCGTTGTCGGCCTGGTAGGTGATCTCGACCTTGCCGCCGCCTTCGTCGGCGGAGCCGCCGGACGAGCACGCTGCGAGCCCGCCGATCAGGACCGTCGCGCCGCCGATGGCGATCGCGCGCTTGGTCATGGAACGAACTGACATTCCTTACCTCCTCGTAAGGCCCGGGGCTGGGGTACCCCGGGTGAAACGGACCCGGATCCCGCGCCGTCGCGAGGTCCGGTTACTGCGTTTTAGAACGTTTCAATCAGGATGGAACCACGCGGATTGAAGCGTGTCAATCGCTGTGCCGATTTCGTTACGCGCGGCTCGCTCGCTCGCTCGTCGTTTGGCGTTCGGTGCGAGGTTCCACGCTCGGTGACGGGCGCGCGGGCTCGCACGGAGTGCGCAACCTCGCACCGAGCCGACGCGCGGTGCTGCACCGTGCGGTGGTCGCGCCGCCCGCCGGCCGGGAGGCCCGTGTCGGCCCCGCCCCGCGCCTCCCGTCCGGTGCGCGGTCGCGTCACCGGCCCGCGTCGCCTCGTGCGCGCCGGCCCGTGGCCCGCTCCCGCTGCCGGCACCGCCCGTGCGCGCCGACGTGCCGGCCCGTGGCCCGCTGCCCGCTGCCCGCGAAAGCGACAGTGTGCCGCCGAACGTTCGCGCCGATCTGTCGCTCTGGCGGACCGGCCGCGGCGACAACCCGCAGATGTGTCGCTTTCGCAGGTGGGTCCGCCGCCGGTCAGGCCTCGGTGCGCCGCGGGTCGCTCGGCGTCGTGCCCGCGACGGCTGCGGCGGCCGCCGCTGCGGCAGCGCCCTCGCGCCCGAGCGTGCTCTCGCGCGGCACCAGCTCGCTGCCGAGCGTGACGGTCCGGTGCACGTGCATCGGGTCGGTGAGCTCCTCGAGCAGCAGTTCCACCGCAGCCGCACCCATCTCCGAGCCGTGCATCGTCACCGAGGTCAGTGGCACCGCACCACCCCACGCCACGGAGTTGTGGTCGCAGCCCGACACGGGGATGTCCTCGGGGACGCGGATCCCGGCGGCTCGGAGCTCGGAGACGACGGCCATCGCGAGCAGGTCGGTCACACCCAGTACCCCGTCGGGGCGTTCGTCCTCGGGCATCCGGGCGATGCGGAGCCCGGCGTCGGTGCCTCCGGGAGGGTCGATGTCCCCGGCGTCGACGTCGACGAGCTCGACCCCCGGGTGCGCCGCGACGGCCCGCAGCACCCCCGACCGTCGGCGGTCGACGGGCTGCAGGTCCGGACGGGCGCTCACGAACCCGATGCGTCGGCAGCCGCGGTCGATCAGGTGCTCGGTCGCCAGGAATCCGGCCTGCTCGTTGTCCACGACCACCGCGCATGCGTCGAGCTCGGTCGGCCCGTAGTTGACGTACACGACGGGTCGGCCGTGGCGCCGCGCGACCTCGACCTGGTCGCGGGACTCCGTCATCGAGGCGAGCAGGATCCCCGACACCCGGGCGCTTTCGAGGTAGGCCAGGTGTTCGCCCTGCGCCTGCAGGTCGTCCTCGCTGCTGGCGATCAGCAGGGTGAAGCCGCGTTCCCGCGCGGCCAGCTGTGCGCCGTTGACCATGTCGCTGAACAGGGAGTTCCGCAGCGACATCACCACCAGGCCGATCGCGCGCGTGCTGCCGGACACCAGCGCCCGGGCGTTGCGGTTCGGCGTGTACCCGAGCGCGTCGATCGCGTCCCGCACCCGTGCGGCTGTCGCGTCGGCGACCCGCTCGGGGTGGTTCAGGACGTTCGAGACCGTGGCGAGCGAGACGCCGGCCCGGGCTGCGACGTGGTGCACGCTCGGCGGACCGTCGCGCCGGGGGACATACACCATGCTCCGATCGTAGGCGGCGGGGGAGGCGTGTCCGGACCGAGCCCTAGGCGTCGGCGACGGAGGACTGCCGCACCACGAGCTCCGGTGTGAACTCGACGTGCTCGAGGTCGATGTCCTGCCCCTGCTCGACCTGCTTCGTCAGGAGTTCGATCGCGCGGCGGCCGAGGTCCTGCGCCGGCTGCCGCACGGACGTCAGCGGGACCACCGCGGACTCGGCGAACGCGATGTCGTCGTAGCCGACGATGGCGATCTGCTCGGGCACCGCGATGGTGCCGCGCATGATGAAGGCCTGTTCGAGCCCGACGGCGAGCAGGTCGTTGGCGGCGAAGACGGCGTCCGGGCGTTCGGCGGCCGGGCGGGCCTGGATCGCTTCGCCGATGCGGCGCCCTTCGAGCACGGACAGCGAGGTCGTCGGCAGGGCTTCGAGCCGGATGCCCGCGGCCTGGGCGGCGGCGAGTGCCCCGGCGTGCCGGTCGGCGACCTGGCGGATGCCGAACGGCCCGTCGACGAAGGCGATGTGGGTGCGGCCGATCGCCGCGAGGTGCTGGACCGCGATGCGGCCACCGGCGACGTCGTCGACGGAGACCGAGGCGAAGTGCTCGTCGTCGGCGCGACGGTCCACCAGCACCACGGCAGTGCCCTGGTCGCGCAGCCGTGCGAGCCGGGACAGGTCGTCGCCGGCGGGGGAGATCAGGAGTCCGGCGACACGGCGTTCCTCGAAGAGGTCGACGTAGGTGCGTTCGCGGTCGGTCGACTCGTCGGAGTTGCCGATCAGCACCGCGAGGCCGTTGTCCATCGCGGCGTCCTCGGCACCCCGGGCGACGTCGGTGAAGAACGGGTTGCCGCCGTCGAGCACGATGAGGCCGACGGTGGAGCTGCGTCCGGCCCGGAGCTGCCGTGCGGAGTCGTTGCGGACGAACCCGAGCGTCGCGATCGCCGACTGCACGCGTTCCACCGTGCCCGGGGCGACCTTGTCGGGGCGGTTCAGCACGTTCGACACCGTGCCGAGGGACACGCCCGCGAGCGCTGCCACCTCTCGCACACTGACCGCCATGTGGCCATCCTGGCATCGGCGCGGTCCGCGCGGTCGGCCCGCGCCGTGATCTGTGGAAAACGCGGACGGGAGGCGCGGGGCGGGCCGGTGCCGGGCCTCCCGTCCGCGGGGTGGTCGCGTCCACTGCCCGCGCACGGTGCGAGGCGTGAGGCTGGTGCGAGGCGTGAGGCTGGTGCGAGGTTCCGCACTCGGTGCGGGGTGGAAAGGCTCGCACGGAGTGCGCCACCTCGCACGGGGCGAACGCCCCCTCGCACGGTGCGGGCGCAACCTCGCGTGGGGCGAGTGCCCGCTCGCACCGTGCGAGGAGCGGCCGTGCGAACCCGCTCTTGCCAGCGCGCGCACCGGAGCGCTATCGTCCTCGTCGTCCCGTTGAAACGATTCACCGACGAACACGCGAACGGAGGACCAATGGCGGTCCGCATCGGAGCCCGGAACACCACGGGCTGGAAGGCCACCGTCTCGGTGGCCATGTCGAACTACATCGAGTCGGGGTCGATCATCGCGATCGCCACGAGCCTCAGCCTCTGGCAGGCGGAGTTCCGGATCGGCGACCTCGAGGTCGGCCTGCTCGCGAGCCTGTCGGCGAACGCCTTCGGTGCCGCCCTCGGCGCGGTCGTCGGCGGACCGCTGTGCGACCGGTACGGCCGGAAGTTCATCTACACGTACGACCTGCTCCTCTACATGCTCGGCATCCTGCTCGCGGTGTTCGCCGGCAGCTACGGCATGCTCCTGGTCGGCTTCATCCTGACCGGCATCGCCGTCGGTGCGGGTGTGCCGGCGAGCTGGACCTACATCGCCGAGCAGGCCCCCGCGGACAAGCGCGCGGCCCACGTCGGCACGGCGCAGCTCGCGTGGTCGATCGGGCCGATGGTCGGGTTCGCCCTGGCGATCGCCGCGGCCCCGCTCGGCCTGCTCGGCAGCCGGCTCATCTTCGCCCACCTGTTCGTCGTCGCCGCGATCGTGTGGTGGCTCCGTCGCGGGCTGCCCGAGTCGGCGATCTGGAAGGACGAGCGTGCGGCCACCGGCACGGCGAACTTCTTCCACGGGATCACGCAGCTGTTCAGCCGCCGGAAGAACCTGACCGCGATGCTGTTCCTGTTCGGCGTCTACGCGCTCTGGAACACCGTCGCCGGGCAGGCCGGCATCTTCCAGCCGCGGGTCTACGCAGCGACCGGGGTCACGAGCGTCACGGAGCAGTACGGACTGCAGATCCTGGTCTGGGGCTGCACCGTGGCCGCGACGTACTTCGGCTTCATGCGGTACGCCGACCGGGTCAGCCGCCGCGCGCTCTACGCCGCCGGGGCCGTGCTGGCGATCATCGCGTGGGCCGTACTCATCTACGCGCCCGCCAACCTCGGCACCCTGCTGTTCTTCGCCGTGGCGTGGGGCATCTCGTCGGGCATCGGCGCGCAGGCGTTCTACGGCCTGTGGACGAGCGAGCTCTTCGCCACCCGGTACCGCGCCAGCGCCCAGGGCGTGCTGTTCCTGGCCGCCCGCGTGATGGTCGGACTGTTGAGCATCTGGTTCCCGCTGCTGCTGTCGGACATCGGGCTGCGGGCCCTCGGCGGCCTGATCCTGGGCCTCCTCGCGCTGTCGTTCCTCGTCGGCACGATCTGGGCACCGCGCACGCAGGGCAAGACCCTCGAGGCGATCGAGGCCGAGCGCTACGGCACCGTCACCACGGTCACCGGGACGGTCCGCACCGCCGACGAGCGCACCGTCCACGACGCCGAGCAGCGCCGCCGCGAACAGGCCGGCCGGTGACCCGCGTCTGCTTCCGGCTGCAGGTGCAGGTCGAGCTGCTCGACGCCTACCGCGAGCGGCACGCCGCCGTGTGGCCGGCGATGCTCCGGGCGATCGCGGCGGCGGGGCGGCGGAACTACTCGCTGTTCCTCGACGACGACGGACTGCTCATCGGGTACTACGAGACGGACTCGGTGGCCGATGCGGGCGCCGCGCTCGCCGCGTCCGAGGTGGCCGCGGCGTGGGAGGCGCACATGCAGGACCTCTTCGCCGGGGCCACCGGGCGCGCCGACCAGACGGCGCGGGTGCTGCCCGAGGTCTTCAACCTCGAGGACCAGCTCGCGGCCGCGCCGGACTGACGGTCGCACGACAACTCGGGGGCCGTGGACTTCGTGAGCAGGAACGGTCGGGTCCGCCGGCGCGACCCGACCCTTCCTGCTCACCAATCGCCCACAGCGCCGGACTGACGGGGGCCGTGGCTACCGTGGACGCATGCAACCGCCAGCAGCCGGGACCCTCCGCATCCTCCACCTCTCCGACACCCACCTGACCGGCGACGGAGCCCTGCACCAGGGCGCGGTCGACACCACGGCCGCGCTCGAACGGCTGCTCGCCCACGTCGACGCGGTGCCCGGCATCGGGCTGGTGGTGGTCTCGGGCGACGTCTCCGAGGACGGCAGCCCCGAGTCCTACGCGACCGTGCGGGACCGCGTCGGCGGCTGGGCGGAACGGCACGGAGCGGCCCTCGTCGCGGTGCCCGGCAACCACGACCTGCGCGAGGGCTTCCGCCAGGTCCTGGCCAACGGGCACGTCCTGGGCGAGGGCGGCACGGCGCTGCTGCACACGCTGGAGTACCTGCCGCCGACGGTCCCCGTCTCCGGGCAGTCGGTCGTCGCGGGTCGACGGATCGTGACCGTCGACACGAGCGTCCCCGGCGCCGGGTACGGCGAGCTCAGCGACACGGCGCTCGAGCACCTGCGCACGGCCCTCACCGAAGGCGCAGCCGATGCCCCGCACGGCACCGTCGTCGTCCTGCACCACCCACCGCTGCCCGCCCCGACCGAGCTGCACGAGGCCCTCCGCCTGCAGAACCCCGAGGCGCTCGCCGACGTCATCCGCGGTTCCGACGTGCGGGTCGTCCTCGCCGGTCACTACCACCACCACTTCGCCGGGTCGCTCGCCGGCGTCCCGGTCCTCGTCGCCCCCGGCGTCGCGAACGACACCGACGTCGTCGGCCCGTACGACGAGGAATCCGCCGTCGTCGACAGCGGCGCGCTCGTCGTCGACGTCGCCGCGGACGGCTCCGTCTGGTCGACACCGGTCCGCGTGCCACGGGGCGACGCCGACCCGCGGGCGTTCCGCCTCGACCCCGAGACGGTCCGCGCCGTCATCGCGGCCGCCGGCAAGCACTGAGCCCGGTCCCCACGCGCGGTGGACGCGCGTGACGACGGACGGGAGGCCCGTGGCGGCGCCGCCACGGGCCTCCCGTCCGTCGCCTGGTGACGTCCACAGCCGCGGTACCCCACGTCTTCGGGTTGCGTGCGGGAACACCGAGTAGCACGGACGCACACCTGGAGCGAAGGAGCACCCATGCGAGTCGGCAGTGCAGTGCAGTACGACCGGTACGGCGACTTCGACGTCGTCGAGCTCGTCCCCCAGCAGAAGCCCGAGGCCGGACCGGGCGAGATCGTCGTCGAGATCGTGGCCGCGGGCCTGAACCACATCGAGCGGTTCCTGCGCGAAGGGAAGCTCCGCGACCACGTCGACCTCGAGTTCCCCGCACACCAGGGCGTCGACTTCGCCGGCATCGTGCGCGCGCGGGGCGACGGCGTGAAGGACCTCCGCATCGGCGACGAGGTGATGGGGCACGCGCCGACCGGCGGCGCCCACGCCACCTGGATCGCGGTGCCGCGCGGCGCCGTCATCAAGAAGCCGGAGCACGTCGGGTGGGAGGTCGCCGGCGGCCTGTACCTGGCGGGCTGCACCGCGGTGTCGGTCGTCCGGTCGCTCCGGCTCGGACCGCAGGACACCGTCGTGATCTCGGCCGCAGCCGGTGGCGTCGGACACATCGAGTGCCAGCTGGCGCACGACGCCGGCGCGACCGTGATCGCCCTCGGCAGCCCCCGCAACCACGACTACCTGCGACAGATCGGCACGCTGCCCGTCGCCTACGGTGAGGGCGAGGAAGACCGCATCCGCGACATCGCCGACGGCCGGCCGATCACCGCGTTCATCGACAACCACGGCGAGAGCAACGCCGAGCTGCTGGCCGAACGGCTCGGCGTCGGCCAGGAGCGGTTCGTGTCGTCGGAGGAACGCCGGGACATCGAGGTCCGGTTCCTCCGCGCACCCGCCGAGGACGAGGAGACCCGCGAGCTGCTCACCCTGCTGGCGAAGGCCGTGCAGGACCGTCGGGTGCAGGTCCTGATCTCGGGCTTCTACCCGTTCGAGTACATCGTCGAGGCGTACGAGGACCTGGCGGAGATGAAGTCCCGCGGCAAGGTCGTGATCGGCATGCAGACCGTGGAGACCGGGGCGCGGCTCGACTGGTACCGCTCCGAGAAGGCCCGTGACCTGCGCGACCGGTACGCCGATGCGCGGGGGACCGACACGGAGACGATGTCCGGCGGATCGGCGTCGCCCGCGAGCTGAGTGAGCGGAACGCGCTGCGCGTTGCAGGGGCCCGACACCTCCGTGCCGGGCCCCTGCCGCGTCAGCTCAGGATGTCCTTGGAAGCGAACCGGCTGTACGCCAGCGCCCCGAACACCACGACGTACCCGAGCTGCAGCACCGCGTTCGACCCGAACGAGTCGAACGAGATCGGGTCGCGCAGCAGGTCGCCGAACCCGAGCCACTGGTGCGAGAACAGGAACGGGTGCAGCCAGTCGAGCTGGGGGAGCTGGTCGAGCACCTGCGACGCCCCGGCGAGCACGACCGTCGCGGCCATCGCCCCGACCGGCACGTTCGTCAGCGTCGAGGTGAACATGCCGATCGCCACGAGCCCGAGCATCGACATCGCGACGTACAGCGCGAGCAGCAGGGCACGGCCGGCGTACGACCAACCGCCCACCTGGGTGCCGGAGAGCAGCGTGACGGGGCCGATCGGGAACAGCACGGCGCCGATCGCGGCACCGACCAGCACCACCAGCAGCGTCGCGGCCAGGCAGAACGCGACGGCACCGGCGAACTTCACCAGGATGAACCGCACGCGGCCCGTCGGTGCGACGAGCAGGTAGCGGATCGTGCCGTGGCTGGCCTCGCCCGCAACGGTGTCACCGGCGACCACGCCGACGGTCAGCGGGAGGAACAGCGGGATCGACACGGTCAGTGCGGTGAACGCCACGAACAGGCCGTTGTTGGTGATGTCGCCGAGGAACGCCGGACCGCCGTCGTCGCCGTCGGTGGTGAGCTTCACGGCGACCGCGATCAGGATCGGCACGAGCGCGAGCGCCCCGAGCATCGCCCACGTGCGGCGACGCCGGAACACCAGCGCGAGTTCGGAACCGAGCAATGCGAACGGGCGCTGCCGGCGGCGGACGGCCAGGTCGCGCACGGCCGCGTCAGGCTGCGACATCGAATCCCTCTCCGGTGAGTGCGACGAACAGGTCCTCGAGGGTGCCGCCGCCCACCGCCAGGCCGCGCACCCGGACGTCGGCGCGCACGAGTTCCGCGGTGATCGTCTCCGGCAGCAGCGCGTTCGGCAGGTCGGCCACCAGCACGTCGGCCCCGCCGTCGTGCCGCGGGGTGAGCCCGAGCCGGGTGAGGACGGTTCCGGCCTGCCCGACGTCGGGCGTCCGCACGGTCACGGTCCGGGCCCCGGCTGCGCGCAGCTCGTCGAGGGGGCCCTGCGCGACGATCTTGCCCGTCCGCATGACGGCTGCGTGCGTGCAGACCTGTTCGATCTCGGCCAGCAGATGGCTCGACACGAACACCGTGGTGCCGTCGTCGGCCAGGGAGCGGATGAGGTTGCGGACCTCGCGCGTGCCCTGCGGGTCGAGGCCGTTCGTCGGCTCGTCGAGCACCAGCAGGTCGCGCGGGGACAGCAGGGCGTTCGCGAGACCGAGCCGCTGCTTCATGCCGAGGGAGTACGCGTGCGCCTTCTTGTCGGCCGCGTGGGTCAGCCCGACACGGTCGAGGGCACGGGCCACGCGGGCCTTGCGGGTGTGCGGGTCCGAGGTGGGGTCGGCGGCGTCGAAGCGCTGCAGGTTCGCCCGGCCGGACAGGTACGGGTAGAAGGCCGGCCCCTCGACGAGCGCACCGACGCGGGGTAGGACGTCGTGCAGCGCCTTCGGCATCGGTTCGCCGAGCAGCTCGATGGTGCCGCCGCTCGCGCTCGAGAGCCCGAGCAGCATCCGGATCGTGGTGGTCTTGCCGGAACCGTTCGGCCCGAGGAACCCGAACACCGCGCCGCGCGGCACCGCCAGGTCGATCCCGTCGACCGCACGCTGCTTGCGGAACACCTTCTGGAGGCCCGTGGTGCGGATCGCCAGGTCGGGTGCCGGTCCTGACGTGCTCGCCCCGTGGTCGGCTGTGCTCGCCTGGTGGTCGGCTGAGCTCACCTGGTGGTCGTCCGCGCTCACTTCGCGGCGTCGACCAGGGAGGCGACCGGCACGGCACCCGCGAGCACGCGGCCGTCGTCGGTCAGGTAGACCGAGACGAGCGACGTCTGCACGGCACGGCCGCCGTCGACGGGCTTCGTCAGCTGGTCGAGCAGGCCCGAAGCCTCGCCCTCGAGCCCGGACCGGTCGACCGTGCCGGCGGGGAGCTCGGCGATGGTGCTCCACCCCGTGCCCGTGAAGGTCGGCTCGTCACCGCTCGGGGTGCCACGGTGGTCGCCGTGCTCGCCCTTCGCGTGGGATCTGGCCTCGGACAGGTCCTTCTCGGTCACCTTCGCGTTCGACGGCGGGGTGAAGTCGAAGAGCCGGGCTGCCGGGGCGCCGTAGTCGAGGCTCGTGAACCCGACCTGCACCGCGGGGTCGTCCGCGCCTGCGGCCTGGACGCTCGCGCGGAGCGGGAGTCCGGTCTGCTGGTCGACGGCCAACCGGACGGCTCCGACGAGGGTGTCGGACGACTTCGGCGTCAGGGTGATCTGCCAGGCGTCGTGTCCGGCGACGCTGACCTCGGTCGGCTTCGACACGGTGGTGGTCGGGGTGATCGCGTCGATGGCCTGCTTCGCGATGTCGGCCGGGGTGGTCGTACCGTCCTGCGGGTCCTCCGCGGTGTCGCTCGGCAGGGTCACGTGCGTGGCCGTGCGCTCCTTCGAGTCCCAGGTCCAGACGTCCGAGCCGTTGCGGACGACGTCCTGCTCGGCGAGCTGCTGCGTCAGCTGGACGCGCTGCTTGTCGGGGCCGTCGACGTAGACACGGGCGGTGTGCGACGCGGTGAGCAGCCCGAGCACGTCGGAGGCGTCGCCCTCGAGCGAGGAGCCGCCGGAACCCGTGGGCAGTTCGGGGAGCCCGAGTGCGCTCGTCTGCGAGAGCTTGCCCGAGTACTGGGCGTCCGACGACTTCGCGATGCTGGCGATGACGGCCGCCGCGCTGGGGTTCGTCCCCGCGATCGGGTCGTTCGCGGCGTTCGCGATCATCGGCGCTGCAACGGCGCCGGCGACGACGACCGGTGCGATGACGGCTGGCAGCCAGGCTGACTTCTTCATCGGGTTCCCCTCGTGGAGCATTGGAGTCGTCGGTACCGTACGTCCGGCCCCCGACAGGCAGCTGGGCGTCGCTCGTAGACTCGTGGCGCGACCGGCGGCGGTCGTGTGGCGGCGAAGGAGGCGGCATGCGAGCGGTGCTCGGTCTGGACATCGGGACGTCGAGCACGAAGGCGTTGCTGGCCCGGTTCGACGGCACCGTGCTCGCCGAGGTGAGCCGTCGCCACGAGGTCGACCGGCCCGAGCAGGGCCTGGTCGAGATGGACTCCGACGTCTGGTGGGAGGAGTTCACCACCCTCACCCGCTCCCTGCTCGACCGCGTGCCCGACGTCGAGGTGCAGGCGGTCGGCGTGAGCGGCATCGGACCGTGCGCGCTGCTGACCGACGTCGACGGTGCGCCGCTCGGTCCGGCGATCCTGTACGGCATCGACACCCGCACGGCGACGCTGCTCGACGACGTCACGGCGGAGCTCGGCGGCGAGGGCGCGATCCGTGCCCGCTGCGGCTCTGCCCTGAGCACGCAGGCCGCCGGCGTCAAGCTCGCCTGGCTCGCCCGGCACGAACCCGACATCTGGGCGCGGGCTGCCCGGTTCACGATGCCGTCGTCCCGCGTGGTCGAGCGGCTGACGAGCGAGTACGTCCTCGACCACCACTCGGCCAGCCAGACGACACCCCTCTACGACGTGCACGCGAACCGGTGGATCCCGGAGTGGTGCGACCGACTGGCGCCCGGTCTCGCCATGCCACGCCTGCTGTGGTCGGGCGACCAGGCGGGCGTCGTGACGCCCGAGGCGGCCGCGGCCACGGGCCTCCCGGCCGGCATCCCCGTGACGGCCGGGACCATCGATGCCTGGGCCGAGGGCGTGAGCGTCGGTGAGTCCGTGCCGGGTCGGATGTTCCTGCAGTACGGCACCACGATGTTCATGATCGTGCCGACGGCCGAGCCGACGGCGGTGCCGGGCATGTGGACGACCGTCGGCACGCACCCGGGCCAGCCGAGCGTGTCCGGGGGGATGGCGACCTCCGGGGCGATCACGGACTGGTTGCGACGGCTGGTCGACGGCGAGTGGTCGACCATGCTCGAGGAAGCGCGGTGCTCCGGCATCGGGGCGAACGGGCTGCTGATGCTGCCGTACTTCGCGGGGGAGCGGACGCCGATCGCCGACCCCGACGCCCGCGGAGTGCTCGCGGGGCTGACGGTCCGGCACACGCGGGGGGACATCTACCGGGCGACGCTCGAGGCGACGGCGTACGCGGTGCGGCACCACCTCGAGGCCCTGCGCGACGCCGGGGTCGAGGTCCGCGAACTCGTCGGGGCCGGCGGCGGGCTGCTCGGACGGCTGTGGCCCACGATCGTGTCGGACGTCACCGGGCTGCGGCAGACGGTGCCGAGCGTGACGATCGGTGCGTGCTTCGGCTCGGCGTACCTGGCTGCCGAGCTCGTCGCGGGGCCGGGCGACACCGTGGACATCGGTGCGTGGAACCCGCCGGCGACGGTGATCGAACCGGACCCTGCGGCGACCGCGGCGTACGAGGCCGGCTACCGGGACTACCGCGAGCTGTACGAGGCGACGAAGGCCGTCGTGCACCGCTTGGCCGCGCGGGGCTGATCGGCGCGGGACGGCCCGCAAGACACCGGTGTCCGCGTGCCGAACACCCGAACGGGCGTGTTCAGTGCGCGAACACCGGTGTGGTGCGCAACCCGAGCGACCTATGCCTGGGCGTCGACCCCGGCGGGTGCGCTGCCGTCGTACTCGCAGATCGCCTGCACCTTCGAAGCGCTGGCACTGGAACGGTCGAACTCGTAGCCGAGCCACTCCTTCGCCAGACGGCGGGCGAGCTCGACGCCGACGACACGCTGCCCCATGCAGAGCACCTGGGCGTCGTTCGACAGGATCGACCGTTCCACGCTGTAGGAGTCGTGCGCGGTGACGGCACGGATGCCCGGCACCTTGTTCGCGCTGATCGCCACACCGAGGCCGGTGCCGCAGATCAGGATCGCGCGGTCGGCCTCGCCGTTCGCCACCAGGCGCGCGGCGTCCACGGCGACGTGCGGGTAGGCGGTGTGGCCGTCCGCGTCGACGCCGACATCGGTGACGTCCGACACCCGGTCGTCGGCGAGCAGGTCGGCCTTGATGATCTCCTTGTAGTCGAACCCGGCATCGTCGGACCCGATCACGAGACGGTACGTCATGCGTGTGTTCCTTCCTTGTCAGCACGGGCGGCGAGGACCTCGCCGATCCGCGTGAGGATCATCCCCATCGAGGTGGCACCCGCGTCGGGTGTCCCCAGGCTCTTCTCGGCCAGCGGCCTGGCCCGTCCGACCCTCGGCGTGAGGTCGGCGGTGGCCTCGGCCTGCTCGACCGCGACCCGCGCCGCGGTCTCCCACGCTGCCACGAGCGGTACGCCGGTGTCGACGGCCCCGCGCAGTTCGTCCACGAACGGCAGCAGGGCGTCGAGCAGCGTCTTGTCCCCGCGGGACGCCCCGCCCAGGTGGATGATCGAGTCGGCGAAGGCCTGCGCCGCATCGACGACGTCGGACGCCTGGTACGACTCGCGGTCGTCGCCGAGGGAACGGCCGAACGCCTCGAGTGCGGCGCCCCACAGGACACCGGAGGTGCCGCCCGCGAACGCGGCCCACGCGTCACCGGCGCGTCCGAGGACGAAGGCGACCCCGGCCTCCGGGCCGAGTCCGTCGACCGTCTTGCGCGCCGCACCGATCCCCTTGACCATGCCGCGGCCGTGGTCGCCGTCCCCGGCGACCGCGTCGATGCGGCCGAGCGTCTCCTCGTGCTCGCGCAGGAGCGCGTCCATCGCCTCGACGGCGGCTCGCGCCGTCTGCGCGGCCTGCCGGGAGGCATCGGTCGCCTCCGGCGCGACCGTCGCCTCGTCCTCGGCGGCGTCCACCGCGTCGGCCGGCACGAGCGCCGCGACCGGCGCCGCCACCTTGCGGTACGCGGGCGTGTAGGCGTCGGCGCGCCAGAGCCGTTCGAGTTCGTCGTCGAGCCACTGCAGCGTCAGCGAGCAGCCGCCCATGTCGAGGCTCGTGACGAGTTCGCCGACCTCGGGTTCGACGACCTGGAGCCCGGCGTCCTGCAGCAGCGGCAGCACCCGGCCCCAGAGCAGGAAGAGCTCCTCGTACTTGGTGTCACCGAGCCCGTTGAGGATCGGGGCGACCCGGGAGCCGGCGGCTGCGGGGCGGTCGGTGAGCAGCCGTTCGGCGAGCAGGGACGCCAGGTCCGTCGCACGGAGCAGCGGGACGTCCTGGATGCCCGGCTCGCCGTGGATGCCGAGCCCCAGGCCGAGGTGGCCGTCGGGGACGGTGAACAGCGGCTCGGTCGCGCCGGGCATGGTGCAGCCGGAGAACGCGACGCCGATGGTGCGGGTCGCGGCGTTCGACGCCCGGCCGATCCGTTCGACCTCGTCGAGGTCGACTCCCTCGGCAGCGGCGGCACCCATCGCCTTGAAGACGGAGAAGTCGCCGGCGATGCCGCGGCGCTTCGTCTCGTCGTCGGCACTGGCGACGTCGTCGGTGACCACGACGATGCGGGTGTCGATGCCCTCGGCACGCAGCCGCTCGGCCGCGAGCCCGAAGTTCATGGTGTCGCCGGCGTAGTTGCCGAACGACAGCACGACACCGCGGCCCTGGTCGGCGGCCTTGGCGACCGAGTAGACCTGCGCGGTCGACGGCGAGGTGAAGACGTTGCCGACGACGGCGCCGGTGGCGAGGCCCGGACCGACGACGCCGCAGAACGCGGGGTAGTGGCCGGAGCCGCCCCCGACGACGACGGCGACCTGCGGTGCGGCCCCCTCGGTGGGCAGGGTGACGACGCCGCCGTGGACGCCGCGGACCCGGTCGGCGTAGAGCGCGAGCCAGCCGCTCAGCTGGTCTTCGGCGAACTCGTCCGGGTCGTCGTGGATCGTGGTCATGGTGCGGGTCCTCCGGGGATGGTGGTGGGTGGTGCACCGGGCGACGACGGGACGGCCGTCGTCGCCCGGAACTCAGTGTCCTCGGTCGCCCTGCGGGACCTTGAGGAAGTGGATCATCACGAAGGCGCAGGCGTACAGGCCGACGAACGTCCACGTGGCGGCCTGGCCGCCGCCGCCCAGGGCGAAGACCGCGGCGACGACACCGGTGCCGAGGAACGCGGCGCCCCCGGCGGCCGTGGTGTACATCGCCATCGCGGCGCCCTTGTGCTCGGGTGCGAGCGCCGGCATGATCGCGCCCATCGGCACGAACCCGGCGAGCAGGCAGCCGAACACGCAGCCGGCGACGACGGAGAGCACGTAGCCCCAGTCCGACCCGGCGGGGACGAGCTGCGGCACGTACCACCAGGCGATGAGCCCGAGGGCGGAGCCGACGATGCCGAACCACTTGACGGTGCGCTGCCAGCCGATCTTGTCACCCACCCAGCCGAACAGGGCGTTGACCAGGATGTTCGTCGCGTAGACGCAGACGGTCATGAGCAGCCAGCGGCTCTGGCCCCAGCCGCGCTCGTTCGCGATGACCGCGGGGAGCACGACGAACATGCCGAACTCCGGCGCGGTGTTGATCAGGCGGACGAGGAAGCCCATCAGGATCTTCGGTCGCGTGACCGTCAGGCGGATGCCGCTCGTCAGCACCTGCCAGGCGCTCTCGCCGGCGGGGGCGATGCGCGTGAACCCGTTCGGCAGCCGGACGCCGAACAGCATGATGAGGAACCCGATCACGACCAGGCCGATCGAGGCGACCATCGCACCGGTCTCACCGACCGTGCCGCCGCCGAACACCGGGATGGCGCCGATCGCGAACAGCGAGCCGAGGGTCGGCAGGCCACCCGTGAAGGCGACGTAGAACCAGCCGACCGCCGAGCCGTTCCGTTCGACCGGGGTGGTGATGTTCACCCAGACCAGGAACGCGAAGGCGAACAGCGGGTAGCCGAACCCACGCAACGCGTAGGTGACGGCGGCGAACGGGACGCTGCCGGCGCCGAGCGCCAGCAGGAACAGGACCTCGAACACGACCCAGACGGCGAAGCCGAGGATCATCACGCGGCGCGGCCCGACCAGGTCCGACAGGGCACCCGAGATGTAGCTGCCGATCAGTGCGGCCAAGCTGTAGAACGTGACGATCGTCGCCACGGTGGCCTCGGGGCTGCCGAGGACCGCCACCATGTGCGGCGTGATGAAGTTCGACTCGACGCCGTTCCCGGTCATGAAGACCAGGACGGCGACGAACCCGAGGGCGAGCGGACGGGGGATGCCCATCCGGTCCAGGCGGCCCTCGGTGCGGGGCGCGGTCGTGCGGGCGCCGGTGGTGCGGGCTGTCGTCGTCGACATGCTCGTTCTCTCCCTGCTGGCGGAGTCGGTCAGGCCTGCGTGGCCTGCGTGGCCTGTGCGGCCGTGGTGGGGGCGGTCAGGGACGGGATGATCGACACCTTGACGCTGGCGCCGGCGGAGTCGCCGACCAGGTCGAGGGCCTCCTGGAACTGCTCGAGCGGGAACTGGTGCGTGCAGATCTCCGACATCGGCAGGGTCTCGGCCTCGAGCAGCTTGATCGCCGCCGGCCAGGTGTGCGGGCCGAGGTGGGCGCCGCGGACGTCGAGCTCCTTGTCGTCCGAGATGATCGACCAGTCCACGGACACGTCGTCCTTGAACACCGAGTACTCGACGAAGGTCCCGAGCTTGCGGAGCAGGTTCAGTCCCTGCGGCACCGCGGACGGGTGCCCGGTCGCCTCGATGTAGACGTCGGCGCCGTAGCCGTCGGTGAGCTCCTTGACCCGGGCGACCGCGTCCTCCTGGGCGATGTTGATCGTGAGGTCGGCGCCGACCTTGCGGGCCAGCTCGAGCTTCGCCTCGACCACGTCGAGCGCGATGATCCGCAGCGGGTTCTTCTGCCGCGCACCGGCGATGGCGGAGAGGCCGATCGGGCCAGCTCCGGCGATCACCACGGTGTCGCCGAACTTGATGTCCCCGCGCTCGACGGCGTGGAACGCGCAGGAAAGCGGCTCGGAGAACGCGGCGACCTGGCCGGGCAGCGCCTTCGACACCGGATGGGTCAGCGCCTTCGCCGGCACGAGCACGTACTCGGCCATCGCGCCGTCGTAGCCCTTGAAGCCGAACATGTCGTGCACGTTGCACATCCAGTACGCGCCCTCGAGGCAGTAGCGGCACTCCCAGCACGGCACGATCTGCTCGCAGGCGATCCGGTCACCGAGGGCGACACCGCGCTTGGTCAGGGCGTCGTCGTCACCGGCGACGATCGTGCCGACGAACTCGTGCCCGGGGATGCGGTCCCGCTCGGCCCAGGCCGCACGGTTCTCGTCGCCCCAGAACTTCGCGGCGCCGTGGTAGCACTTCAGGTCGCTCGCGCAGATGCCGACGGCGTCGGTGCGGAGCAGGAGTTCCCCGGGGCCGGGCGTCGGCACCGGACGCTCCTCGAGCCGGTAGTCACCGGGGCCGTGGACGACGACGGCGCGCATCGTCGTGGGGATCGTGGTGGGGGCGGTCGTGGCCGCGTTCTCGGTCGTCGTCGACATGAGCTGTTCCTCCGTTGGGTGGCTTCGGCGATGACTGTACACCTTCCAGAACGTTTGTCCAGAACACAATTTCTGGTAAGTTCGGCACCGAACGCAAGGGAGCGAACATGACGACGGACTTCGCCGCGGCCCTCCGACCGGGCCCCGACACGATCGACCTGACCAACGACTTCAGCGGCCGCACGGCGGTGGTGACCGGCGGGGCGTCGGGCATCGGCAACGCCATCGCCCGGGCCCTGGCTGCACGGGGTGCCCGTGTCGCCGTCGTCGACGTCCGTGCCGACGGCGCCATGACGGCGGCGGCGGACCTGCCCACGTCCGCAGCGCCCGTGACGGCCGGGGCGGACGCCGCCACCGACGGGGCGGGCGCGGCCACGGGCCTCCACGCCGGGTTCGCCTGCGACGTGACCGATGCCGACTCCGTGACCCGCACCGTGGCGGACGTCGTCCGGCACTTCGGCGGCGTCGACGTGCTGGTGAACTGCGCCGGCATCGCCGCGCTCGCCCCGGCCGAGGACCTGGCAGCCGACACCTGGGCGGCGACCATCGACGTCAACCTGACCGGCACGTTCCGCGTGGCGCAGGCCGTCGGCCGGCACATGCTCGACGCCGGGTACGGGCGGATCGTGAACATCGCGTCGCAGGCGGCCCACGTCGGCATCGACGGGCACGCCGCCTACTGCGCATCGAAGGCCGGCGTCATCGGCCTGACGACGGTGCTCGCGCTCGAGTGGGGCGGACGCGGCGTTACCGTGAACACCGTGTCGCCGACCGTCGTCCTCACCGACCTCGGCCGTGCTGCCTGGGCGAACGAGAACGGCATCCGGCACCAGGACGAGATCCCCACCGGCCGCTTCGCGACCCCCGGCGAGATCGCCGCGGCCGTGCTGTTCCTGGCGGGGGAGTCGAGCGCCATGGTGAACGGTGCGGACCTCCGTGTGGACGGCGGGTTCACGATCCGCTGAGCCCTGCTCGGACTACGATCGCGGTGTCCGATCGAGTCGAAGGGTCCTGCTCCATGTCGTCCGAGAGCACCGCCGGCCCCGCCCCCGACGCGTCGCGGACCCGGTTCCCGCTGGACACCGTCTACCAGGCGGCGCGGATGTACTACCTCGAGGACGCCACGCAGGTCGAGATCGCCTCACGCCTCGGCGTCTCACGCCCGACCGTCTCGCGGCTCGTGGCCGAGGCCCGCAAGGCCGGACTCGTCCGCATCGAGGTCGTCGACCCGTTCCAGGACGAGACCGTGGCGCTCGCCGAACGGCTGCAGGTCGTGCTCGGGCTCCGCGCGGTGCACCTCGCCGCGGTCACCCACGCCGCCACGCTCGGCGCCGACCTCGCCGCACCACTGGCCGCCGCGGTCGAGGGCATGGGGCTCGTCCCCGGCGACGCCGTCCTGATGTCGTCCGGCCGCACCGTGTACGACGTCGCACGGTCCGGCATGCCGACCATGCCCGGGGTGCAGCTCGTCCCGACGGTGGGCGGGCAGGCCGACCCGATGCCGTGGTTCCAGACGAACGAGATCACCCGGACGGCCGCTGAGCACTCCGGCGCGATCCCGGCGTTCCTGTTCGCCCAGGCGCTGCCGTCACCGGTGATGCGGTCCACCCTCGACGAGGACCCGGCGTTCCAGCACGTCGTCGGGCTGTGGAGCCGGGCGAAGGGCGCCATCCTCGGCATCGGGGCGCCGACCCACACGCGGGACGCGCTGGCCCGGGGCATCCCGGTCGAGGACGTCGCGTTCGACCGTGCCGCCGGAGACGTCTGCCTGAACTTCTACGCCGCGGACGGCTCACCGATCGAGTTCCCCGGCAGCGACCGGATGGTGCGGACCTCGCGCGAGATCCTGTCGACCGTGCCGCACGCGGTCGGGGTCGCCGTGGGCAGCGCCAAGGTCACGAGCATCGTGGCCGCGGTGCGGGGCGGGCTGGTCAACGAGCTGGTGACGGACGCCGCGACGGCGCGTGCCGTGCTCGACGCACTCGCCTGAGCGCCCGATCCTTCCCATCACACGTGCGATGGAGGGTGGATTCGGGCGTGCCTGGTCGTTTCTTCGTGGCAGGGACGCCCGGTTCCGGTAGGGACGCCCGGACTCGGCATGTACGCCCGGTTCCGGTAGGTACGCCCGGTTTCGGTAGGTACGCCCGAGTCCGGCAAGTACGCCCGAGTCCGGCAAGTACGCCCGAGTCCGGCAAGTACGCCCGAGTCCGGCAGGTACGCCCGGTTTCGGTAGGTACGCCCGGATCCGGGGGTGACCGCAGGCGGCCTGGAGGCGCGGGGCGGGGCTGCACCGCGCCTCCAAGCCGGTGGTCCCCACGTCTAGCGCGTGCGCCGCACGTCCCACAGGTGGTGCACCGGGTCGTGCGCGTAGTAGGTGGCGAGCGTCGCGACGGTGAAGGCGCTGCCGTCGGACCGGAGCCCGGTGCGCTCGAGCACCTCGTCGGGCACCGCCGCGAAGGCCCGGGCCGCGCGGTCCGCCGACTCCCGCAGCTCCCGGGCGACGACCGCGGGGTCCTGCTCGCCGTAGCGGTCCTCGACGGCGGTGGCGTCCTGGTCCCAGTTCGGGAACGTCGGGGCGTCCTCGGTGAGCATCAGCTCGAGGCGCTCCGCCATCTTCCGGTGCACGTCCCGCACGTGGGCGCCGTACTCGAGCGGGGACCAGGTCTGGTCGTCCGGGCGGTCACGGACGTCGTCGCGGTCGAGCACCGCTGGCCACCCGGCGGTGTTCTCGTCGATGATGCCCGGCACGTCACGAACGGTCACCGCGCTGCCGTCGTAGCCGCACTCGGGACACGCGGACTCGATGACCCACGTCCAGTTCTTCGTCTCGGGTTCGATCGCCATGGGCCGATGTTATGGCCTCGTTACTCAGCTTCCGGGTTCGCCGGACTGGTGCGGATCAGCGGCGAACCCCGTTCGGGTGACACGCCGTTCCCTGAGAATCACCGGCCAATGACATTTCGGTTGCTCGGTAACGTCGCTCGCTGTTCTGGGCCGGTTCCCGACGGCCCACCGATCTTCTCGAGGAGCAAGGCATGGGTTCCGACCCCAGCAGTACCAACACCCGACCACACCGACGGCTGCGCGAGAGCGACGTCACCGTGGTCGACAAGAGCATGATGCGACGAGCCGTCAGCGGCATGGTCGTCGGCAACACCATGGAGTGGTACGACGTCGGTGTGTACGGCTACCTGGCCGTGACGATGGGAAAGGTCTTCCTGCCGACGGCCGAACCCTCGGTGCAGATCCTGTTCAGCCTCGGGGTGTTCGCGGCGACCTACATCGCGCGGCCGCTCGGTGGCATCGTGTTCGGACGCCTCGGCGACAAGATCGGCCGGCAGAAGGTGCTCGCGACGACGCTGATCATGATGGCGGCGTCGACGTTCCTGATCGGGGCGCTCCCCGCGTACGCGACGATCGGCGTGTTCGGCCCGATCCTGCTCGTCGTGCTCAAGCTCGCGCAGGGCTTCTCGACCGGTGGTGAGTACGCCGGGGCGACGACGTTCGTCACCGAGTACGCCCCGGACCGCCGTCGCGGTTTCTTCGCGAGCATCCTGGACTTCGGCAGCTACCTGGGCTTCGCGCTCGGTGCAACCGTGGTGTCGGTGCTGCAGATCACCCTGGGCGACGAGGCGATGACCGCCTACGGCTGGCGCTTCCCGTTCCTGGCGGCCGGTGTGATCGGTGTCGTGGCCATCTACTTCCGGCTGCGCATCGAGGAGTCGCCGGTGTTCCAGGCGACCCAGGCCGCGCAGGAGGCCGCGAGCGAGTCCCGTGCGTCCTTCGACGGTGAGCGTCCGGCCAACGTCGTCGCGATGGTCCGCCAGCACTGGCGCCCGATCGTCATCGCGATCATGCTCGTCGCCGCGTCGAACACCGTCGGCTACGCCCTGACCTCGTACATGCCGACGTACCTGACCGACTCGCTCGGGTACTCCGCCATCGACGGCACGCTGCTGACGATCCCGGTGCTCCTGCTCCTCGCGGTGATGCTGCCGCTGACCGGCAAGCTCTCCGATCGCCTCGGGCGCCGCGTCGTGATGTGGATCGGTGCCGCCACCACGGTCGTGCTCGTCGTGCCGGCCTTCATGCTGATCGGGCACGGGGCGCAGTGGTCGACGCTCGCCGGCCTCGGACTGCTCGCGTTGATGACGGCGCTGTGGGTGTCGAACCAGGCTGCGTCGCTGCCGGCGCTGTTCCCGACCTCGACGCGGTACGGCGGCATGGGCTTCGCCTACAACATCGCGATCGCGGTGTTCGGCGGGACCACGCCCCTGATCGTGCAGGCGCTGCTCACCGCGACGGGTGACGAGCTCGCGCCGGCGTACTTCCTGATGGCGATGAGCGTCGTCGGCGCGATCGGTGTCTTCTGCATGAAGGAGTCCTCGCAGCGCCCGCTGCCCGGCTCGATGCCCGCCGTGGAGACCGAGGACGAGGCGAAGGAACTCGTGCTCACGCAGGACACGAACCCGCACCTGGACCTCGGTGACCTGCCGTTCGCGGCGCAGGACGCGGCGGCTGCCGCTGCGCGTGAGGCTGGTGCGCGGGGGGCTGGTGCCCGGGAGACGTCGCCGGTGCGCTGACTCGTGTGGGGGATCGGTCGGCGGGGTGTTTCCGACCGACGTCGAACGACGGGGTCGTTGTCGCACGACAACGACCCCGTCGTTCGTTGCGTGCGCGGGCTGTTGCACCGTTCGGGGAGCGACGATGTTGCCGTCGTACGACATCGACAGTGTCGTTCGGCGTCCGCACCCGCCCGCGCGCCCGCACCAGCACCCGCACCCGCACGCCGCACCCGCCCGCGCCCCCGCACCGCCCGCGCCCGCCCACCTCACTCGTGCCGGTGCTCCGACGCCGGGTCCACCGCGGGCCACACCGGGAACGGGTCCGGCCAACCGCGCCACACGTCCGGCCCGGCGAGCAGCTCCGACGGCGTGAGCAGCGCCCCGTCGAGCGCCCGCTCGATCGCCCGGACGTCGAGCTGCTCGCCGATGAACCACAGCGCCTGCCCGATCGGGGCGTCGGCGTCCCACGACGGGTTCGCGGTGGGGTCGAGCGCGAGCATCGACCCGAAGCTCGACCACGAGCCGACGTGGTCCGGCCGGGACGCCAGGCGGAAGAACCCCCGCGACCGCAGCACGCGGCCGTTCACCCCGGCGGACAGGTCGTCGGTGATGACGGACGACAGCCGTCCGGGGTGGAAGGGCAGCGGCTCCCGGTAGCGCATCGTGACCAGGGCGTCGCGGGACTCGCGCCCGGTGTCCGCACCGCTCGACAGCGCCCGCATCCAGCCGGCACCGGTGGCGAGCACCCGTGCTGCTCCACCGTTCGACGCCGGCAGGTCGGTGGCGCTGCGGATCGCGGGCAGGGCGACGATCACGGCCTGGGGCGCCATCCGGTGCAGCAGCGAGACGAGCGCTCGTCGCCGACGCCCGGACAGCGGTTCGATGCGGTCGAGGGCGATCACCGTCGCGTACTCGACGAGTGCGGCCATCCGGTCCGCGGCCACGAAGGCGTCGTCGACGTCCGACCACAGCAGGTGCGCGACGTCGTCGGCCCGCAGCACCCCGACGACGTGCCGCAGCACCCGGTCGTCGCCGGTCTCGGACCGTGCCGCGTTGGCGAGCAGCATGCCGACGGCTCGGGCATCGGCCCCGGGGTACAGGGTGACGACGAGCCCGTGGCCCGCGTCGGGTCCGCAGACCCGGTCGAGCTGGTCGGCCCGGTCGGCCACGGCGCGGGCGGTGGCGAAGGCACTCCCGGCGACGTGCATCCGGTGTCCGTCCGAGATCCGGGCGGCGACGCGGTCGGCGTCGACCTGGTGCAGGGCGGTGACGAGGGTGATGGCAGCAGCACGCATGTCCGCTACTGTAACTGAAAACCGTTATCAACAAGGAGGCTCGTCGTGAAGGTCCGCAACTCCCTCAAGGCCCTGAAGAAGATCCCCGGCTCGCAGGTGGTCCGACGCCGGGGTCGCGTCTACGTCATCAACAAGAAGAACCCCCGCTGGAACACCCGGCAGGGCTGACGTCAGCGGCGGTCCGTAGGGTGGCGGCATGCGACTGCTGCTCATCCGCCACGGCCAGACCCCCGCGAACGTGCACGGCATCCTCGATGCCGTGGTGCCCGGACCGGGGCTGACCGAGCTCGGGCAGCAGCAGGCCGACGCCCTGCCCGCAGCGCTCGCCGACCGGGGGATCGAGCGACTGTTCGTGTCGTCGATGGTCCGCACGCAGATCACCGCGGCGCCCCTGGCGACCTCGCTCGGCCTCGAGCCCGTGGTGCTGCCGGGCCTGCGCGAGATCGAGGCGGGCGACACCCAGGGCAAGAGCGACAAGGTGTCCGTGCAGACCTACATCTCCACCGTGCACGGCTGGTCCGGCGGTGACCGCACGACCCGGATGCCCGGTGCCGAGAGCGGCGTCGAGTTCTTCGAGCGCTACGACGACGCCGTCCGGCAGATCGAGGCCACCGGGGTCGCCGTCGCCGCCGCCGTCAGCCACGGTGCCGCGATCCGCACGTGGGCGAGCGCAGCTGCGCAGAACACCCCGGACCACTTCGGCACGAAGCGTCACCTGGAGAACACCGGCATCGTCGAGCTCGAGGGCTCGTTCGCGGACGGCTGGCGCCTGGTCGACTGGGAAGGTGAGCCGGTCGGCGGCGACCAGCTCATCGACCGCACGGCGCTCGACCCCACCGGCGAGCGTTTCTGACGCGACCAGCGGTCGTCGACGCGACCAACGGCTCGCGAACGCGACCACGAACGGACGGGAGGCCCGGTACTAGCTGGTACCGGGCCTCCCGTCCGTCTTGTCCTTGCGTCGACTACGCGAGCTGCGACGCCGACGTCAGCGGCACGATCACGCCGTGCGACTCACGCAGCACGTCGAGCGTGCGCTGGACCTCGTCCGCGCGCTCCTCGGTCGTCCAGCCGAGCGCACCGGCGAGCACGTCGGCCAGCTCGTCGAGCAGGTCGATCGTGACCCCGCCGACGAACGCCAGGTTCGTGCGGCGCAGGACGACGTCGACCAGGTGGACGGCCTGCTCGTGGCGGGCGAAGTACGCGACCTCGGCGCGGGTGAGCGACGGGTCGGACTCGAGCGGTTCGACGGGGCCGTCGGTCAGGACGTCCACGACCTCGGCGGCACGGGTGCCGTAGCGCTCGAGCAGCCCCTCGACCAGGGACTCGTCCAGGCCGTCGCGGTGCGACTTGATCCACAGGGCACGCTGAGCGTCCGTGGTCGGGAACTCCTTGCCACCGCCGATCGGCATGCCCGTGGTGTCGACATTGCGGCTCATGCCGAGCTTGGTCGTCGCCTCGGTGGACAGGTGTGCAGCGAGGGCACGGAAGGTCGTCCACTTGCCACCGACGAGCGACAGCACGGTCGACTTCGGCAGCCCGGCGATCTGCGTGTCCACGATCCGGTAGTCACGGGACACGAAGCCGGGGGCGGTGTCCTCGTGGCGGGGGAGCGGACGGATGCCGGAGTAGCTGTAGACGATGTGGTCGCGGGTGACGTCGATCTGCGGGAACACGTGCTTGACGAGCCCGAAGAAGTAGTCGATCTCCTCGTCGGTCGTCGTGACCGGCTTCGAGGGGTCGGCGTCGATGTCGGTCGTGCCGATGAGCACCCGGCCCTTGAGCGGGTAGATGAGGACGATGCGGCCGTCGTCGTTCTCGAAGAACAGCTCGCGGCCCTTGGTGGCTTCGAGCAGCTCGTCGTTGTGGACGACGATGTGCGAGCCCTTCGTGCCGCCCATGAACTTCGTCTCGCCGCCGAACGCCTCGTTCGTCAGGTCGGTCCAGGGGCCGGAGGCGTTGATCACGACGTCGGCCGTGAAGACGAACTCGTCGCCGGTCTCGCGGTCACGCAGCAGGACGCCGCCGTCGCGGGTGCCGGCTGCCTCGACGTAGTTGACGGCGCGTGCCTTGTCGGCTCCCGCGGCCAGGCCGTCCTTCAGGACGTCGAGCGCCAGGCGCTCGGGCTCGTGCACGCTCGCGTCGTAGTAGGTGCCCGTGTACTTCAGGTCCTTGTTGAGAGCGGGCATGTCCTCGAGCGCGGCCTTCTTGGTGCGGAAGACGTGCTTCGGGACGGAGCCGCCGTCACGCGAGAAGGAGTCGTAGATCGTCATGCCGATCTTGATGAGCATCGCGCCGCGCTCCTTGGTGGAGCGCTGCTTGTGGGTCAGCATGCGCAGCGGGGCGTTCATGATGCCGGAGAACGTCGAGAAGATCGGCATGGTCGTCTGCAGCGGCTTGACGTAGTGCGGGGCGATGCGGATCAGGCCGTTGCGCTCCTGCACGCTCTCGCGCACCAGGCGGAACTCGCCGTTCTCCAGGTAGCGGATGCCGCCGTGGATCATGTGGCTCGAGGCCGCGGAGGCGCCGGAGGCGTAGTCGCCACGCTCGACCAGAGCGACGTCGACGCCCTGGAGCGCCAGGTCGCGGAACGTCGCGATGCCGTTGATGCCGCCGCCGACGACGAGGACCTGCGCGTTCGGGCGCTCGGTGAGGGCGGTCACCGTGTTCCGGGGCTGTGTCTTCTTCGACATGGTTCGTCGCTTCCTTCGTCTGTTCGTGGGGTCAGGATCGATCGTGCGCTCGTTCGACAGGGCGGGCAACTTGCGTGCACGAACGTGCAGCACACGTGTCGTCCAGGCCCGACACGGCGGTCAGGAGGCGCGGCAGGGGTTGCAGAGGCCCTGCACGTCCGTGCATGGTTGCGTTCGACAGATCGGAGCACCATGAGCGATGCGGCTCAGCCCATGCGCACGCAGCAGGCGCTGCGCGCCGCCCACCTGTACTACCTGCAGGACCTGACGATGGACGCCATCGCCGACGAACTCGGCACGTCGCGCTCGTCGGTGTCGCGGCTGCTGAAGTACGCCAGGGACACCGGGCTCGTCGACATCCAGATCCGTTCGCCCCTGGACCAGGCCGCTGCGCTGAGCCGGAGCATCCGCTCCCGCTTCGGGGTGCACGCGCACGTCGTCCCGGTGCCGGACCACACGAGCGACGTCGACCGGCTCGAACGGGTCGCGCTGTCCGCCGCCCGGATCCTGACGCAGTACGTCGAGTCGAACATGGTCATCGGGATCTCGTGGGGCTCGACGGTCAGCGCGGTCAGCCGCTACCTGGTGCCGAAGACCACCCACGGCTCGACGATCGTGCAGATCAACGGCGCCGCGAACACCCGCACCACCGGCATCGTCTACGCGTCCGAGATCCTCCGCCGGTTCGGCGAGGCCTACGGCGCGTTCGTGCAGCAGTTCCCGGTGCCGGCGTTCTTCGACGACCCCGCGACGAAGGAGGCCCTGTTCCGGGAGCGTTCGATCCGCCGTGTGCTCGACCTGCACGAGCGGATGGACCTCGTCGTGTTCGGCGTCGGTGCCCCACAGGCCCCGGTGCCCTCGCACGTGTACTCCGGCGGGTACCTCGACCCCGAGGACCGCGACGAGCTCACGCAGGCGGGGGTCGTCGGTGACGTCTCGACGGTGTTCTACCGGGCCGACGGCTCGTGGAAGGACATCGGGGTGAACGCCCGGGCCGGCGCTCCGGACCTCGACACGATCAAGCGCGCGCCGCGGCGGGTCTGCGTGGTCGCCGGTCGGTCGAAGGCGGCGTCGCTGCGGGGCGCGCTGGCCGCCGGGCTCATCACGGACCTGATCCTGGACGAGAGCGTGGGGCAGGCGATCCTGCAGCCCTGAGTCGGGATCTGACGCAGTTTGTCGGTGGTCCGTCCTAGGTTCTGGTGCATGGTGCTTTCTCTCGAACAGCCCGGTCAGCGGTACTTCCGGCGGATGGTCGGCAGCGACGTCGACCAGGCGCTCGCGTTCTTCACGGGCGACTACGACTTCCGTGCGCCACTGGTCCGTCGCACCCACGAGAACGCCCACTGGGACTTCGCCGGCGTCGGTGACGAGCGGATGTCCCTGCGCTCGTCACGGTTCATGGTCGACCTGCGGAGCGAGAGCCAGGTCGACGACGAGTTCCTGGTCGCGTGGCTGCGCAGCGGTTCGAGCCGGATCACCACGGGCGGCGAGACGTTCGAGCTCGAGGCCGGGGTGCCGGTCGTGCTCCCCTTCGCCGAGCCGTACGCGCTGCACCACCACGACATCGCCCTGAACCTGGTGCAGCTCGACCGCGACTTCGTCCGTGCCGTCGCCGGTGACGACGACTTCGCCTTCGAACCGATGCGCCGCCCGACCGCCGACGGCATCGCGCTGTGGCGGTCGGTGGTGCGGAAGTACTCGGCCGTCTGGCTCGACGTCGACCGGTCGATGAGTCCGATGGTGCAGCACGACATCGCCGAGGCCTTCGCGACCGCAGCGATCCGGGCGTTCCCGCAGCGCAACAAGTGGCGGGCGACGGTGTCCGGCAGCGGCCCGGAGCACGACCGTCTGCGCCGAGCGCTCGAGTTCGTGCACGAGCACGCGCGCGAAGCGATCGGCACGCCGGACATCGCGGCGGCGGCCGGGCTCAGCCCCCGCGGGTTGCAGCAGTCGCTCCGTCGTCACCTCGACCAGACGCCGGGGGAGCTCCTGCGCGGCGTGCGGCTCGACGGCGCCCGGACCGATCTGGTCGGCGGTGCGCTGGACGAGACGACCGTGGCCGAGATCGCGCGGACGTGGGGTTTCGGGCACCTCGGACGCTTCTCGGCGACCTACCGCAGCCGTTTCGGGGAGCTGCCGAGTGAGTCGCTGCGCGGGCACTGACCCACTGCTGCTGCGGACCGTTCCGCCGAATCTCGTGACACGGATCGCGCTGCCGCTGTCCGGATGTTCGGCTGAGCGCTGTCGTGGGCGAATCCGGTGCTGAATGGACGGGACGAACGCACCGCCCACGAAGGAGTCAGCATGCGCATCGGCGTCCCCACCGAGATCAAGAACAACGAGTACCGCGTCGCGGCCACGCCCGCCGGTGTCGCCGAGCTCGGGTCGCACGGCCACCAGGTGTTGGTGCAGGCCGGTGCCGGGTCCGGTTCGGCCTTCACCGACGACGAGTACCGCACTGCCGGCGCCACGATCGTCGACACCGCGGCCGAGGTGTGGGAGCACGCCGAGCTGATCCTCAAGGTGAAGGAACCGGTCGCGTCGGAGTACCCGATGATCCGGCCGGGCCAGGTGCTCTTCACCTACCTGCACCTCGCCGCAGACCGACCGCTGACCGACGCGCTCATCGACTCGGGCGCGACGGCGATCGCCTACGAGACCGTGCAGCTGCCGGACCGCTCGCTGCCCCTGCTGTCGCCGATGTCCGAGGTCGCCGGGCGACTGTCCGCCCAGGTCGGCGCCTTCCACCTGATGCGCACGAACGGCGGGCGCGGGCTGCTGCTCGGCGGGGTCCCCGGCACGCCGAAGGGCCGCGTGGTCGTCATCGGCGGCGGCGTCGCGGGGGAGCACGCCGCGACGATGGCGCTCGGCATGGGTGCCGACGTCACCGTGTTCGACATCAGCCTGCCGCGGCTCCGGGCGCTCGACGCCCGGTTCGACGGCCGCGTCACGACCCTGCGCTCGTCGGCGCACGCCATCGCCGAGGCCCTGCGCGACGCGGACCTGGTGATCGGCTCCGTACTCATCCCCGGGGCGTCCGCGCCGAAGCTCGTCACCGACGCGATGGTCGCCGACATGCGGCCGGGCTCGGTGCTGGTCGACATCGCGATCGACCAGGGCGGCTGCTTCGAGGGCTCCCACCCGACCACCCACGACGACCCCACCTTCGCCGTGCACGACACCGTGTACTACTGCGTGGCGAACATGCCCGGTGCCGTCCCGCGCACGAGCACGATCTCGCTGACGAACGCCACGCTGCCGTACGCCGTCGCGATCGCCGACCGTGGCTGGGAAGCCGCACTCGAAGCCGACCCCGCACTCGCCGCCGGCCTGAACGTGCACGACGGCCGGGTCACGAACGCCGCGGTCGCCGCCGCCCACGGCCTGGTCGCGTCCGCGCGCTGATTCTTCGCGCTGAGCGACACCTCACGGGCCAGCGGCCGCGTGAGGTGTCGCTCAGCACGAAACGACGCGCAGGTAGCCGCGCGTCAGGCCGCCACCGGAGCCGCCGCCCGACCGGCACGCCCGCCGACCCAACCGGCGCGGGCACGCACCACCACGGTCACGACGACCACGGCCGCCGCAGCCACCACGGCCGCGACCGCCGTCGGCACGGAGACGAGCGGCCCCTCGAACCGGGCCACGGCGACCCACGCCAGACCCCACGCGACCGAGGCCATCGGTGCCAGGCGTCCTCGGCCCCACAGGGCGATGAGGACCCCGACGAGCCCGGCCACCGCGGCGACGAGCACACCCCACGGGTCCTGCCCGAGTCCGAAGCCCCGGAAGCCCGCCGCCGTCAGTACCGCAGCGGTGTTCGCGGCCGTCGCGACGCAGACCCACCCGAGGTACAGCCCGAAGGTGCCGTCGGTCAGGATCGCCTCGACCACGCCGCGGGACGGGGTCCGACGCAGGATTGTGAACGTCCAGATCAGCACGACCAGCAGAGCGACGATGATCGGCTCGCTCGCCCACAGGAACCCGAACTGCACGGACAGGATCCACGCGGCGTTGAGCAGCAGGGAGAGCACCGCCGGCACCACCAGCCGCTCGTGCCGCTCGTCGTTCGCGGTGCGGAAGAGCTGCAGCACGGCGTAGCCGATGAGCCCGGCGTAGACGACACTCCAGATCGAGAAGGCCGGGCCGTCCGGGGCGATCGCGGTGGAGGACGCCGACAGGGCGCCACCGGCGGCGTCCTGGATGGGCGTGCCACCGGCAGCGCCCGACCCCACGTACGCGCCGATGACGGCGACGACCGCGCTCACGGCCACCGCGATGCGCTTCCAGATCCTCTTCATGACAGTCCCTTTCGTCAGCATGCTGATGACCTGCACCGTAGGCGGCCGGTGGCGGCGGCCGTGCAGCGCACGCTCAGGCAGGACGCGGGGCGTGTGGCGGGGCGGCCACGGGCCTCCAGGCCGGAGACCGGCCACCCTGCGTACGGTGGGCGCGTGAGCGTCGAACTGAACACCGTCTACATCGACCGGATCGCCCCGATCGCGAGTCCGTCCCTCGACGACACCTTCCGGATGCTCGACGAGCAGGGCGCCAGCGCGTGCATCGTCCTGCACCAGCCCGACGCCGAGGAACTCGGCGACGTCGCGGTCGCCCTCGGCCTGCACGAACTCGCCGTCGAGGACTCCGCCGAGGGGCACCAGCGACCGAAGCTCGAGCGCTACGGCTCGACGCTGTTCGTGGTGCTCAAGCCGGCGCTGTACAACGACCAGCAGGAAGAGGTGGCGTTCGGCGAGGTGCACGCCTTCGTCGGTGAGACCTTCTTCCTCGCCGTCGTGAAGGCCGACCCCCGCGGCAAGCAGACCGTTCCCAAGGCGCTGCAGCGGTTGAGCGGCAAGCCGGGGCTGGTGACCGTCGGCCCGCAGGCGCAGCTCTGGGCGCTGATGGACTCCATCGTCGACGGCTACGTGCCGGTGATCGACGGACTCGAGGAGGACATCAACCAGATCGAGGACCAGCTGTTCTCGGGCGAGGCCGGGGTGTCCCGGCGCGTGTACGAGCTGTTCGGCGAGGTCGTCGACTTCCAGCGAGCGGCGCGTCCCCTGGTCTACATGATCGAGAACCTGCACCGCGGCGCCGAGAAGTACCACCTGCCGATCGAGATGCAGCGGCGGTTCCGCGACGTCCTCGACCACGCGATCCGGGTGGTGGAGCGACTCGACACGTTCCGGCAGCTGCTGCAGAACGCCCTGACCGTCGACTCGACCCTGGCGGCGCAGAAGCAGAACGACGACACGAAGAAGATCTCCGGCTGGGCGGCGATCCTGTTCGCGCCGACGCTCATCGCCGCGATCTACGGGATGAACTTCACGCACATGCCCGAACTCGGCTGGACGTGGGGGTACCCGCTGTCGATCGTCGCGATGGTCCTGTTCGCGGCGATCCTGTACGTGGTGTTCAAGGTGAAGCGCTGGTTCTGAGCCGCGCCGCAGCAGGATTTGCAGCGGACGGCCCCGGACCGGAAAGCTCTGACGTGCAACGACGCCGACTGGAGCCCGCATGCCGCACGAACTCGTCCACCTGACCGCCGGTGGCGTCTCGCTCGTCCTGGACTGCCGCGACGACGCGCTCCCCGCGGTCGCGCACTGGGGAGCGGCACTCGGACCGCTCGACACCGACGCGCTGACGGCCCTCGCCGACGCCGACGTCGCCCCGGTGTCCCCGAACGAGATGGACGACCCGGTCCGCCTGTCGGTGCTGCCCGAGCCGCACCGGGGCTGGAGCGGTCGTCCGGGGCTCGCCGGGCACCGTGACGGCGCCGACTGGTCGTCGGCGTTCACGGTGACGTCGCTCGCCGTCACCGACTCCGCGGTCACCGCCGACGCCGAGGACACCACCGCCGGGCTCACCGTCCGGGTCACCATCGAGATGCTCGGCTCCGGGCTCGTGCGGGCCCGCGCGGGCGTGACGAACACCGCCGACGGCGTCTACACCGTCGACGACCTGACGCTCGCGATGCCGATCCCGTCGGGGGCCCGCGAGATCCTGGACTTCGCCGGCCGCTGGGGCAAGGAGCGGACCCCGCAGCGCCGCGAACTCGTCGTGGGGACCCACCAGCGCGAGGGACGGAAGGGCCGCACCGGCACCGACGCCGCGACCGTCCTGACGGTGGGGGAGCCGGGCTTCGGCTTCGCCCACGGTCAGGTCTGGGGCGTCCACACCGCCTGGAGCGGCAACCACCGGCACCACGCCGAACGGCTCGCCACCGGCCGCCAGGTCATCGGCGGCGGCGAACTCCTGCTGCCCGGCGAGGTCCGGCTCGACACCGGTGCCACGTACGAGGGGCCGTGGGTGTACTTCGCCCACGGGGACGGCCTCGACGACCAGGCCCGACGGTTCCACCGCTGGCTCCGCAGCCGCCCGCAGCACCCGACGACGCCCCGCCCGATGACGATCAACGTGTGGGAGGCCGTGTACTTCGACCACGACCTGGCCCGCCTCGTCGACCTCGCCGAGCGTGCTGCGGCCCTCGGCGTCGAACGCTACGTGCTCGACGACGGCTGGTTCCGTGGCCGCCGCGACGACCACGCCGGCCTCGGTGACTGGTACGTCGACGAGGACGTCTGGCCAGACGGCCTCGGACCGCTGGTCGACCGCGTCCGTGCGCTCGGCATGGAGTTCGGCCTGTGGTTCGAACCCGAGATGGTGAACGAGGACAGCGACCTGGCGCGTGCCCACCCGGAGTGGATCCTGCAGGCCGACGGTCGCCTGCCCGCGCGTTCCCGCGACCAGCAGGTGCTCAACCTGGCGATCCCCGAGGCCTTCGACCACGTCCTCGAGCGGATGACCGCGATCATCGGCGAGTACGCGGTCGACGCCGTGAAGTGGGACCACAACCGCGACCTCGTCGAGGCGGGGTTCCCGGGCGGTGGCGCAGCGGTCCACGAGCAGACCCTCGCCGCGTACCGGTTGATGGCGACGCTCGGCGAGCGCTTCCCGTCGCTGGAGATCGAGTCGTGCTCGTCGGGTGGCGGTCGGGTCGACCTCGGCGTCATCGAGCACACCGCGCGAGTGTGGGTGTCCGACGACATCGACCCGCTGGAGCGCCAGCAGATGCACCGGTGGACGCAGCAGCTCCTGCCGCCGGAGTTGCTCGGCTCGCACATCGCGAGCGGCCGGAACCACACGACCGGTCGCGTCCACGACCTCGCCTTCCGTGCCGGCACCGCCCTGGTCGGGCACCTCGGCATCGAGTGGGACCTGGCCGGCGCGACCGCCGACGAGTCCGCCGCACTGACCGAGTGGATCGCGCTGTACCGCGAGCTCCGCCCGCTCCTGCACGGCGGCGACCTGGTGCGCTCCGACGAGGTCGACGACGCACGGCTCGTGTACGGCACGGTCGCGCCGGACCGGCAGCAGGCCGTCTTCTTCCTCGCCAGCATCGGCCGCTCCGAGGTCTCCGGCACCGGTCGGGTCACCTTCCGCGACCTCGACCCCGACACCTCGTACCGCGTCGACCCGGTGGTCATCGGCGACGGCAACGACCTGGTCCGACCGGACTGGTGGTCCGGCCCGCGGGTGTTCAGCGGCCGGGTGCTCGGCACCGTCGGCCTGCAGCCGCCGCTCATGCCGGCCGACTGCGTGGTGCCGTTCCGGGTGACGGCCGTCTGACGGGGGGTGGTCGGGGCTCCCGGCCTGGAGGCCCGTCCCGCGTCCGGCAGGCCCGTCGCGGTCCGTCATCGGGTGCGTCCAGCCCGTTAGGCTTCCGGTCATGCCGCACTCCGGACACGCGACCCCGGTCTGGGCCCTCAAGCTCGCCGTCGTCACCGCCCTGGTGGGCGTCTCCGGCGGCATCGCCGGCATCGCGGTCTGGCTCGCGCTCCAGCTCATCCAGTTCGTCGCCTTCGGGTACGGGTTCGGCGGGCACCTCGAGGCCGCCGACGCATCGTCGGGCCTGAACCGGTTCCTCGCGCTCACCGCGGCCGGCGTCCTGACCGGGTTCGCCTGGTGGGCACTCCGTCGGTGGGGGCGCTCGATCGTCTCGGTCACCGCGGCCGTCGACGGCAAGCGGATGCCGGCCCTGGCGACGCTCGCGAACGCCGGCATCCAGATCCTGGCCGTGGGGCTCGGCGCGTCCATCGGCAAAGAGGTGGCGCCGCGCGAGGTCGGGGCCTGGCTCGCCCAGCTCGTCACCCGTCGTGCGGGACTGACCGCGCGCGAGACGAAGATCCTCGTCGCCTGCGGTGCTGCGGCCGGCCTCGCCGCCGTGTACGACGTACCCCTCGGTGGTGCGCTCTTCGCGGTCGAGGTCCTGCTCGGGGAGATCAGCTTCGCGACCGCCCTGCCCGCCTTCGCCACGAGTGCGGTCGCCGCCATCACCGCCCGGCTCGTGATCCCGGACGAGGTGCTCTACCACGTGCCCGCGATGCACCTGTCGCCGTCGCTGCTCGTCTGGGCGATCGTCGTCGGGCCCGTGCTGGGGCTCGCCGGGGTCGGGTTCGTCAAGCTGACCAACCGGCTGCAGGGCATCGCGCCGAAGGGCTGGCACCTGCTCGTCGTGCTGCCGGTGGTCTTCGCGATGGTGGGGCTCATCGCGATCCCGTTCCCGGAGATCCTCGGCAACGGTCGGGCGCTCGGCCTCGTCGCGATGAACACCACGCTCGACGACGCCTCGTTCGCCGGCCTCTCGCCGATCGTCCTGCTGCTGCTGCTCGGTGTCCTGCGGACCGTGACCACCTCGGCCACCATCGGGGCCGGTGCGGTCGGTGGCACGCTGACCCCCTCGATCGCGATCGGGTCGGCGATCGGCGGTGGCCTCGGCGGTGCGTGGCTGCTGCTGTGGCCGGCCGACGGCCCGAGCCTGGCGGCCTTCGCCTTCGTCGGTGCGGCGGCCTTCCTCGCCACCACCATGCGGGCGCCGTTCACCGCCCTCGTGCTCGTCGTCGAGTTCACCCAGCAGGGCACCGACATCCTCGTGCCCTCATTGCTCGCGGTGTCCGGCGCGGTCGCCGTCGGGTACGTGCTCGCGCGCCGTCGCAGCGCCCAGATGGTGTGAAGACCCCGAGCGTTCCGGTACGGACGACTACCCGGCGGCCTACTGTCGGCGCCAGGACGGAGCGACGGGCTCCGCACCGAGACGAGGAGTACCCGATGGCGGGGTTCGACGACATCACGAAGAAGGCCCAGGAGTTCCTGAAGGACGGCAAGGTCCAGGACGCCCTGCAGAGCGAGAAGGCCGAGGACGTCAGCGACAAGGTGCTCGGCGGCGTGGCCGACGCGGTCAAGAAGGCCACGGGCGGCAAGTACGACGACAAGATCGACGGTGCCCGCGACGCAGCGGACAAGAAGATCGGCAACGAGTAGCGGACGACGTGCAACGGCCCGGGACCCGGCGTGGTCCTGGGCCGTCGCCGTGCCGACTGGACGCGGTCGGGAACAACGGACACCATGGACGGGTTGCTCCGGACAGCAGCACCAGGAGGACGAGACGTGACAGTCGTGGCGCCGAACCAGCCGCTCACCGAGACCGAGGTCGAGGCGATCAAGCGGGACTTCCCGATCCTCGCGCAGGACGTGAACGGGCAGCCGTTGGCGTACCTGGACTCCGGGGCGACGGCTGAACGCCCGCGCCAGGTCCTCGACGCCGAGCGCCGGTTCCTCGAACACGACAACGCCGCCGTCCACCGCGGGGCCCACACACTCGCGGCGCTCAGCACCGACGCCTACGAGGACGCCCGCGCCACCGTCGCCGGCTTCATCGGTGCCGCCGCCCCGACCGAGGTCGTGTGGACCGCGAACGCCACCGACGCCCTCAACCTCGTCGCCTACGGCATGGCCAACGCCAGCCGTGGCCGCGGTGGTGTCGACGCAGAGCGCTTCCGCCTGGGCGCCGGTGACGAGATCCTCGTGACCGAGGCCGAACACCACGCCAACCTCGTGCCGTGGCAGGAGCTCGCCGCACTGACCGGAGCGACCCTCCGATGGATCCCGGTCGCCGACGACGGCACCTGGACCGCCGACGACGCCGCGGCGCTGATCACCGACCGCACGAAGGTCGTCGCCTTCTCGCACGTCTCGAACGTCACCGGGATGATCGCCCCCGTCGAACAGATCGTCGGGCTCGCCCACGCCCGCGGTGCCCTCGTGGTGCTCGACGCCTGCCAATCTGCACCGCACCGTCCCCTCGACGTGCAGCAGCTCGGGGTCGACTTCGCCGCGTTCTCCGGGCACAAGATGCTCGGCCCGAACGGCATCGGCGTGCTCTGGGGCCGTGCGGAGTTGCTCGACGCCCTGCCGCCGTTCCGCACCGGCGGCTCGATGATCACCACCGTGACGATGGAGGGCTCCGAGTTCATGCCGGCGCCCGAGCGGTTCGAGGCCGGCACGCAGCCCGTGTCCCAGGCGGTCGCCCTCGCCGAGGCCGTCCGCTACCTGCAGGGCATCGGCATGGAACGCGTCCGCGCCCACGAGGAGTACCTCGCCCGCCGGATGCTCGACGGTCTTGCCGCCGTGCCCGGCATCCGCCTGGTCGGTCCGCCCGCCGGCGTCCCGCGCTCCGGCCTGGTGTCCTTCGACGTCGACGGCGTGCACGCCCACGACGTCTCGCAGTACCTCGACGCGCAGGGCATCGCCGTGCGCTCCGGCCACCACTGCGCCCAGCCCCTGCACCGCCGCCTCGGACTCGTCGCCACGAGCCGTGCCAGCACGTACGTGTACACGACCGAGCACGACGTCGACCGGTTCCTCGCAGCCGTCGCCGAGGTCCGCGACTACTTCGGAGCGACCGCGTGAACGCCCTCGACAGCCTGTACCAGCAGGTCATCCTCGACCACGCGAAGGCGCGGCACGGCGACGGTGCGATGCCCGACGCGGATGCCTCGCACTTCGAGCGGAACCCCACGTGCGGCGACGAGATCACGGTAAGCCTGCGGCTCGAACCCGGCACCGGCCGCATCGCCGGGCTCGCTTGGCAGGGCGACGGCTGCTCGATCTCGATGGCGTCGGCATCGGTCCTCACCGACATGGCCGTCGGCCGCACGGTGCCCGAGTTCCTCGCACTGACCGAGGAGTTCCGCACCATGATGCGCTCGCGCGGTGTCGGTGAGCCCGACGAGGACGTCCTCGAGGACCTCGTCGCCTTCCACGGCGTCTCGAAGTTCGTCATGCGCGTCAAGTGCGGCATGCTCGCCTGGGTCGCGGCGGAAGCCGCCGCGCGCGAGGCGACCGCGGCCCGCTGAGCCGTGTGCGGCCACGCAAGGGGCGCGATGATCATCGAGACGGAGCGACCCGGCGCAGGCCGGGCCGACGCGATTGTTCGGGCCTACCTGACGGAGGTCGCGTCGCGGTGGTACGGGCGGGCGGCGACGACGGCCGAGGTCGACCTGGCGTTCGACGAGGAGCCGTACGACGACCTGCAGGGGGACTCCGGGGTGTTCGTCATCGCGAGTGACGGGGAAGCCGCTGTCGCCTGCGCCGGCGTGCGCTTCGTGGGTGCGGTCGGCGAGCTGACGAAGGTGTTCACGCTGCCGGAGCACCGCGGCCGAGGCGTCGGTTCGGCGCTCCTGCGCCACGTCGAGGACGTCTGCCGGGGACGCGGGACCACGTCGTTGCGGCTGGACACCCGCGCTGAGCTCGCCGAGGCCTGTGCGCTCTACGAACGGCTCGGCTTCGTCCGGGTGGCGCCGTTCAACGACGATCCGTACTCCGACCGCTGGTACGCGAAGTCGCTCACTGCGGGGTAACGATCAGGCGATGGCGCCGATCTCGCGGAGCGCGTCGCCGACGGTGATGCGCTCGCCGCGTTCCTGCGCCCGTGCCCAGCGGGACTTCGCGAGCGCGACGGTGTCGTCGTCGAGACCGAGGAGCTCGTAGAGGCCGTCCAGCTCTCGGGGAACGAGGTCGGCGAGCGGCACGGGGAACTTCCGTTCGGGGCTCGCGTAGCTCTGCTGGGCGAGCTGTTCGAGCATCTCCGGGTCGGTCTCTCGCTGTTCCATGAGCAGGACGACGGTTCGTGACCGCGTCCCCATGAGGAAGGCGGACCGCACGTTCTCGTCCGGATCGGTCGCCAGTGTGATCTCGACGGCGAGGGGGAGGTCCTCTTCGCACGCGAGCTCCCAGCGCTGCGAGGTGTCCCCGTGGATCGCCGTGAGCATGTCCGGGTGGACGCCGAGGCCGCGCTCGCCGCGTTCCGGTCGCAGCGAGGTCGGGCGGGGGCCGTCCCCGACGCGGGCGGTGGGGAAGCCGACGCCCGTGTACACGGTGTGGGCGATCGGCAGGAACTGGAGTGCCTCGTGCAGTGCGGTCGCAGCGTCCTGCACCGCGGAGGCGGTCACGTCTCCGTCGGCGACCTGGAGTGCCGTGGCGTAGCCGGACAGTGCGGTGTGCTGCTGGTCGATCGCCCGGGCGAACAGCTCCTTGCCCCTGGCGGTGTCGCCGATGAGCCGTGGGTCCAGGTGCAGCGTGACGGCGCTCGGGTCCTGCAGGTGTCCCCGTGGCGTGCCACCGCCCGACATCGTGAAGCTGAAGGTCTCGTCGTCAGGCACGTCGGCATCGGTCACGTCGCTGACGCTACCGGCTCAGGGGAGCGTGACGACGAGCTTCCGGGCGGAGACACCGGCGCGGAGTTCGGCGAGGGCGTCCGGGATCGCGGCGAGTCCCGATCCGACGACGGACGCGGTCGGGGTGGCACGGTACCTCCCGGTGCGGAGCGCATCGGGCAGGAAGTCGCGGTAGATCGCGGGACCGACCTCGGACTCCGTCGGGCGGCCGCCCCAGATCGCGGTGACGTGGACCCCGTGTCGGCGCTCGAGCCGCGCACGGATCGTCGTCACCGGTGTCGGGTACGCCGACGCGAGTCGACCGGAGCCGGTGGCGGCTCGGACGATCGGGAGCGTGCGGGTCAGCGAGCCCTGACCGAAGGCGAGGGTGCCGGCGAGCTCCCGGTCGGCGAGTGCCTCGAGGATGCGGCGTGCGGCACCGTCGTCGCGGTAGTCGAACACGGCCTCGGCCCCGAGGTCCTGCACGAACCCGTGGTTCTTCGGCGATGCGGTGCCGATCACGGCGTACCCGGCGGCCCGGGCGAGCTGGACGGCGTTGGCGCCGACGCTCGTGGACGCACCCCACACCAGGACGACCCCGGGGCGCTCGGACGTGTCGGCCGTCGGGAGCGACAGCGCGAGCTGATCCGGCTCGAAGAGCCCTGCCGCGGCGGTCGAGACGGCGAGTGGCAGGACCGCCGCCTGCTCGGCGGGCAGGGTATCCGGAACCGGGGTCGTCACACGGTCGAGCAGCAGGACCAGGTGCTGGAAGGCCCCTTCGGCAGCACTGTTCCGGTGCTGTTCCTGCCCCGCGGCGTGCCCGACGACCCGGTCGCCCACGCGGAAGCGCTCGACGTCCGGGCCGATCGCGACGACCGTGCCGGCGACGTCCGACCCGAGGACCGCGGGGAACCGCAGCTTCGGGAACACCAGGTGCCGGAAGAGCCCGCCGACGGCGTCGACCGGGTTGACGGCGACCGACTCGGCGCGGACGACGAGTTCGCCGGGGCCGGGCTGGGGGACCGGTGCGGGCCCGACGGCGAACCGCCCGGTCGACGCGGTCCAGAGTGCTGCGTTGCCGGATGACGACATGGTGTCCCGATCTCTTGCTCGAAGTGAGTCATGACACGACGTGTCATCGCCCAGTCAACCATGACACGACGTGTCATCACCACTACTGTGGACACATGCGTTGGTCTCCGGATGCCCGAGGGCGACTCGAGCGTGCGGCGTTCGAGCTCTTCGCCGAGCAGGGCTACCAGGCGACGACCGTGCCGCAGATCACCGCGCGAGCCGGCCTGACGACCCGCACCTTCTTCCGGTACTTCGCCGACAAGCGCGAGGTGATCTTCGCCGGTGACGAGATCCCCGACCTCGCCCGGGCTGCCATCGAGGGCGCGCCGGCCGGGATCGACCCGCTCGACATCGTCGTGCACGGCCTCCGCACCGTCGCCGACGAGCGGTTCGAGGGGCGGCACGGCGAGGTCGGCTCGGTGCGGCGGCTGGTGCTGTCCGAGTCCTCGCTCCGGGAGCGTGACGCCCGGAAGCGCGCCGACCTGACGGACGCGGTGCGCGAGGCCTTCGCCCACCGCGGGCTCGATCCGTCCGAGGCAGCGGTCATCGCCGAGACGACCGTGATGCTGTTCCACCTGGCCCTCGAGGCCTGGCTCACCGGACCGTCCGAGCGCCGGATGGCCGACGTGGTCGACGAGCAGCTCAGTGCACTCCGTGGGGTGCTCGATCGGCGGCCCGCAGCGTCATGAACACGTCGACGCCGTCGTCGGTGTCGAGCACGAAGCCGTGTCGTTCGTAGAGTCGGCGAGCCGGGCTGCCCACCAGCACGTTGAGCCGCGTCGGGCCGTCGTGGGGCTCGTCGAGGACGGCGCGCAGCACGGTCGACCCGACTCCACGCCCCTGGACGTCGGGCGCGAGGTAGAAGTGTTCGACCCAGCGGACGTCGTCCTCGACCCGCACGGTGATCGACCCGACGTCGCGACCGTCGACCACGACGATGCGGGTCAGCTGCGGCTGGAACGCGTCGCGGAGGCGCTGTCGGACGCGCGTCTCGTCGAACACCCCGAGGCGCATCAGGTCGTCGCGCAGCACCACGGCCCGGAGCTCGACGAGCCACTCGAGGTCCTCGGTGGTGCTGTCCCGCAGTGCGACGTCCATCCGCTCAGCCTACGAACCCCGGTGCACCGTCATCGACCTCGTACGCTTGCCCGATGGACCGCGACGGCGTCATCGACCTTGTCGCGTCCCGCCGCGCCTCGGCCCGTGCACCGATCGTCGTCGGTGTCTCCGGCTACTGCGGATCCGGCAAGTCGACGCTGACGCGCACCCTCGTCGAGGGGCTCCCCGGCGCGGTCCGCATCCGCGGTGACGACTTCCTCGACCCCGTTCGGTCCCATCAGCGGTCGGCCGACTGGGACGGCGTCGATCGTCCCCGTCTGGTGTCGTCGGTGCTCGAACCGCACCGAGCCGGTCGTGCGAGCACGTTCCAGCGGTTCGACTGGTCGGTGCGAGCCCTCGGCCCGGCCGAGCCGCTGCCGCGGACGGACGTCCTGATCGTCGACCTGATCGGACTCTTCCACCCCGAGGCGCTCCCGCACCTCGACGTCAGCATCTGGTGTGACGTCGACCTCGACACGGCGGTGTGTCGGGGCACGGCTCGTGATCGTGCGCTCGGGCGCAGGCACGATGCGCTCTGGCGAGATGTGTGGGTCCCCAACGAGCGTGACTTCGAGGATCGGTACGCACCGAAGGACGCCGCTTCGGTGCGCTACGCGCCCTGACTGCGGAGCGACGTCACCATGCTCCGCAGGATCTGACGGGCCTCGGTCTGCTGGTCTGCGGTCAGATCGGCGAGCATCCGCTGCTCGACCCCACGGATCGCCGCACTCGCCTGCGCCAGACTCCGCCGCCCGCTGTCGGTCAGCTGCGTGGGGAGCGCCTTGCCGACCGACGGTTCGGTGGCACGGGTGACGAAGCCGTCGCGCTCCAGGGTCTGCAGCAAAACGTTCATCGACTGCCGGGTGACGAAGGTGCCTCGTGCGAGTTCAGAGTTCGACAGGCCGGGTCGCTGCGCCAGCAGTTCGAGGCAGGAGTAGTGCGTCACCGTCATGCCGAGCGGGCGCAGCACGGCCTCCATCGACGCCCGGAGGGCGCTCGCGGTCTCCTTGAGCAGGTAGCCGATCGACGTCTCGAGGTGGATGCCGGTGTCGTCTTGACGCATGTCAGTAGTCTGACATAGCTTGTGCTGTGTCAGAAGACTGACACGAACCGAAGGAGCACCACATGCCCGTCACCGGCCCCGACTTCATCTCCCTGCAGACCCGCGACCTCGACGCCTCACAGGCGTTCTACGGGCGGTACCTCGGCCTCGTCCGCTCGCAGGCCGGCCCGCCGCACGCCGTCGTGTTCGAGACCACGCCGATCGCCTTCGCCCTGCGCGACCTGGTGCCCGGCACGGACCTCGACGCGGCGGCGCAGCCCGGCATCGGCGCCGCGATCTGGCTGCACGCGACCGACGTCCAGGCGATCCACGACGCACTGGTCGCCGACGGCCACCGCATCGTCTCGGCGCCGATCGACGGTCCCTTCGGTCGGACGTTCACGTTCGCCGACCCCGACGGCTACCACGTCACGCTCCACGACCGCGCCTGAGCCCCGGAGCCGGCCACGCGCCCGGCGCGGGCGACGTGGCGGACGCGGGGCGGGCCTCCAGGCCGGTGCCGGAGCCGACCGTCACGCTTCGTCACGATCCGTGACGGTCGCAGGTGTCCGACGTAGCGTCTCGACCCGTGACCACCAGCAGCGAGCACCGGCAGATCCGCTTCAACGCGTTCGACATGAACTGCGTCGCGCACCAGTCCTCCGGACTGTGGCGGCACCCCCGCGACCGGTCGCGGGACTACCGCGACCTGACCTACTGGACGGACCTGGCGAAGACGCTCGAGCGCGGGGCGTTCGACGGCATCTTCATCGCCGACGTCCTGGGCACCTACGACGTGTACGGCGGCTCGAACGAGGCCGCGCTCCGCACCGGGTCGCAGGTGCCGGTGAACGACCCGATCCTGCTCGTCTCGGCGATGGCGTCGGTGACCGAGCACCTGGGCTTCGGCATCACGGCCGGCACCGCGTACGAGCACCCGTACCCGTTCGCCCGACGCATGTCGACGCTCGACCACCTGACCAAGGGTCGGGTCGGCTGGAACGTCGTCACCGGGTACCTGCCGAGCGCCGCGCGGAACATGGGCCAGACCGACCAGCTGTCGCACGACGACCGGTACGACGTGGCGGACGAGTACCTCGAGGTGCTCTACAAGCTGTGGGAGGGCTCGTGGGAGGACGACGCCGTCGTCGCCGACCGCGAAGCCGGGGTCTTCACGGACCCGGAGAAGGTGCACCCGATCGAGCACCACGGCACGCACTTCGACGTGCCGGGCATCCACCTGTCCGAACCGTCCGTGCAGCGCACGCCCGTCATCTACCAGGCGGGCGCGTCGCCGCGCGGCATCCGCTTCGCCGCGGAGAACGCGGAAGCCGTCTTCGTGGGCGCACCGACCGTCGAGCAGCTCGCGTCGACCGTCGCGAAGGTCCGGGACGCCCTGGAGGCAGCTGGTCGCGACCGGTACGCCGCCCGCGTCTACACGCTGCTCACCGTGATCACGGACGCCACCGACGAACTGGCCCAGGCGAAGTACGAGGACTACCTGTCGTACGCGTCGGAGCTCGGCGCGCTGGTGCTCAACTCCGGCTGGATGGGCGTCGACCTGTCGCAGTGGGACCCGGACCAGCCCCTCGGTGACGTCGAGTCGAACGCGATCCAGTCGGCGGCGGCGAACATCGCGGCGGCGACCGGCGAGGACGGTTCGAAGTGGACGATCCGTGACCTGGCGCGGCAGACGGCGATCGGTGGACTCGGCCCGGTCGCGGTCGGTGGGGGAGCGACGATCGCCGACCGGCTGCAGGAGATCCAGGAGCTGACCGACGTCGACGGCTTCAACCTGGCGTACGCGGTGACCCCGGGCACGTGGGAGGACGTCATCGAGTTCGTGATCCCGGAGCTCCGTGCCCGTGGGGCCTACCCGGAGGAGTACGAGCCGGGGTCGCTCCGCCAGAAGCTGCACGGCCGCGGGGACCGGCTGCCCGACGAGCACCGTGGGGCGTCGTTCAGGATCGGCAGCCGGGCGGTCGTAGGCTGATCGGGTGATCGAGTCGTCCGTGGTCGTGCGTCCTGCGGCCCCGGACGAGACCGACACCTGCATCGACCTGTGGGCCGCGGCCGTGGCTGCCCGTGACGGTGCCGCCGAGGACCCGGCGGTGCGGGAGCGCGCACGGCAGAAGTTCGCGGCGGAGCACGTCGCCTGGCTGGTGGCTCCCGGCCCGGACGGTGCGCTCGACGGCTTCGTGCTCGTGACGGCACCGGGCACGGGGCGGTCGACGGACCCGGCGGACGCCGCCTACCTGTCGTTGCTCGCGGTGCGTCCCGGGGTGCAGGCCCGCGGGGTCGGACGGTCGCTGCTGTCCGAGGCGGTGCACGACGCCCGGGCTGCCGGACACCCCCGCGTCGTGCTGCACGTGCTCGGCGACAACGACCGGGCGGTGCGGCTGTACGAGGCGGGCGGCTTCGTGGCGACGGGTGACGAGTTCGCGCACGCGCTGAGCGGGGTCACCACCCGCGTGTACGTCGCGGGCTGACGCTGGCTACGCGTCCTGACCGCGCACCGGCGTCCACGTCGGGTAGGTCGCCGAGCGTCCGTCGCCCGACGACGTGCGGGTGATCCGGCGCTGCACCCACGGCAGGACGTACTCGCGGTAGTAGCGGAGTTCCTCGCCCAGACGGGTCCGAGCGGTACCGGGGTCCGCGGGCTCGACCGGCGCGGGGCCGTCCAGGACCGCGTGCAGCGCCAGGTCCGCGACGCGCTGGTGCCCGGTGGCGTTCATGTGCAGCCGGTCGTCCGACCAGAACTCCGCACGGCGCAGGTGCGGGTCGCGCGAGACGTCGACGAACGGCAGGCCACGGCGTCGGGCGAGCGTGCCGAGCGCTTCGGCCCAGGCGTCACCGCGGCGGTTGATCAGGGAACCGAGGGGCAGGCGGGCGCTCGGGTCGGCCGGGCTGAGGAGTGCCAGGCGCGCCCCGGTGGCCTCGGCGCGGTCGGCGGCGGCCTCGACCTGCCCGATCAACGCGTCCACCTCGAAGCGCGGGCGCAGCAGGTCGTTGCCGCCGGCACAGAAGGTGATCAGGGTCGGCGCCGGGTCGAGCGCGAGGGCGGCCTCGAGCTGGCCGTCGAGGACCCCGGCGAGCAGTCGGCCGCGCACCGCGAGGTTCGCGTACGAGACGTGGGCGTCCGAGGCTGCCGCCATCGCGCTCGCGAGTCGTCCGGTCCAGCCGGGGAACGGAGCGGGTCCGGCGTCGCCGATGCCCTCCGAGAAGCTGTCGCCGATCGCGACGTAGCGGATGGTGTCGTGCATGCGCCCATCATCGTGCACATGCCTGTGCAGGTTCCCGGTGGGCGGCGCGAGCTTCGTGCGTTTGGTGCGCTTCGTGCGTTTCGTGGGCTTCGTGAGCAGAAATGGTCGGGTCGCCGTTCGGCACCCGACCATTTCTGCTCACGAAGGGCTCGTCACCCGCAGCGAACCCTCACAGCACCGCCTTCGGTACCCGGTGCAGGGTGACGGCACCGACGGCGGCGAAGGGGTGCAACGGGTCCGGGTCGGTGGAGCCGGTCGGGCCGCCGAGCTTCGAGTCACCGACCGCGCTGAGCACCGCGTAGGCGTCCTCGGCGGTCCAGCCGTGCTCGTCGACCAGGAACGCGAAGGCGTCCTCGTACCCGCGCCGGACGCTCTCCTGCACGGGGTCGCCGAGGCCGACGAACAGCCAGTCGTCGGCGGTCTCGATGCGGGGTGCGCGGAGCACCGGGCCACCCTTGACCAGGTCGACGGAGACGATCGCGGTGCCCTGGGCCTCGATGGCGACGAACGACGACTCGCCCTCGGCCATGAGCGCGTGGATGTCGCCGATCGACAGCAGCGCACCGGGGACCCGGACGGGCAGGGACACGGTCGAGCCGGGGCGGGCCTCGGTGACGTCCATGTTGCCGCCCTCGGGGTAGGCCGGCATGATCGTCGAGTTCTCACCCTCGGCCGGGGCCGTCCCGATGCACCCGATCATCGGCCGGACGGGGAACCGGTGCCGGTCGGACACCTGCACCGTGCCGTCCGAGATCGGGCAGCGGCGGGCGAAGACCCGGTCGCCCATGACGTGCTGCAGGGCCCCGGAGCCGGGCAGGGACACCGACCACCCGTGCGTGGTCAGCTCGATGGCGTGGATGGTCACCACGAGGGTGTCGCCGGGTTCCGCCCCCTCGACGAACACCGGGCCGGTCACCGGGTTGATCGGTGCCTGCAGCTGCGCCATGTCGTGGTGCTGGTCGAGTTCGGCGTAGACGGCGTCGGTGGTCTCGAAGCCGATGGTCTCGCCGGTGCCGGGGCGGACCCGCAGCACGGGCTCCCGGTCGGCCGAGAACCCGGGGCGGCCGAGGGTGTTCGGCAGGAAGTGGTCCGGGGTCATCGTGCGTCCTCCGTCGTCGGTTCTGCTTCGGAGCCGACCTCGGTGGAACGGCCGGTGCGTCGGTAGTACAGGAACACGGCCGCGCCGACGATCAGCCAGATGATCCCGCCGACCTTCGCCTCGACCGCGGCGTTCAGCAGGACGTACCCGATGATCAGGAACCCGATCAGCGGCACGACCAGGTGCAGCAGCCAGTTGCGCGACTTCCCCCTGACGACGTGGTGCACGAAGACCGACACGTGCAGGAGCATGAAGCCGAACAGCGCGCCGAAGTTCACGAGTGACGAGATCGTGTCGATCTGCCCGACGAAGAACAGCACCAGGATCGCGGAGAGCACCGAGACGACGATGATCGCGTTCTGCGGCACCTGGCGCCCGTTGAGCTTGTGCAGGAACGCGGGCAGCTGACGGTCGCGGCTCATCGAGAAGAGCAGGCGGCTCGTCGCGGCCTGTGCGGCCATGGCGTTCGCGATGCCGACGGCGAGCACGTTGACGGCGAAGAACGCGGTGGCCCACCCGCTCGACGAGGCCTGCTCGACGATGGTGAAGAAGGCGTTGCCGGCCTCGCTGTCCGAGAACGAATCCCGCCCCGCGGCCAGGGCGGACGCGAGCCAGGTCTGCAGGATGAACAGGAACGCCACGATCACGAGCGCCAGGATCATCGCCGTGCCGGCTCCGCCGCGACGGCCGGTGGACTCCTCGGACAGCGTCGAGATGCCGTCGAAGCCCAGGAAGCTCAGCACCGCGATCGACAGGGCCGAGGCGATGAGCGGCGCCGACACCTTGGCGGGGTCCCAGATCTGCTCGGTGCCGAACGACGCGTCGGGGATCGTGCCACCGGTCAGCGCGACGATGGCGATGACGACGAAGATCGCGACGAAGACGAGCTCGATGAGCAGGAAGATGCGGTTCGCGAGCTTGAGCGAGGACACCCCGGCCAGGTTGATGACGGTGTTGATCGCGACGAACACGAGCGCCCACAGCCAGCGGGGCGTGCCCGGGAAGATGCCGACCATGCTCTCCGCGGCGAACACGTAGAGCAGCGTCGGGACGAGCAGGTAGTCGAGCAGGATCGACCAGCCGGCGAAGAACCCGGCGGTGGGGTGGATGCCGCGGCCGACGTACGAGAACACGCTGCCGGCGAGGGGGATCGACTTCGCCATCTGCGCGTAGGCCAGGGCGGTGAAGATCATCGCGACGAGGCCGACGAGGTACACCAGCGGCACCATGCCGCTGGAGGCGTTGTAGACGGTCCCGAAGATCGCCCACGGGGCGATCGGGACCATGAAGACCAGGCCGTAGATGAGCAGGTCGGTGGTGGAGACGGAGCGCTTGAGCTCCTGCTTGTAGCCGTAGGCCTCGAGCTGCTGCTGTGCGGAGAGCTCGCTGTGCTGCTGCGACATGTCGGGTTCCGTTTCGGGTGGAGGGACGGGTGCGGCGGTGGGGGTGGGGACTGCTTGCCTGGAGGCGCGGGGCGGGCCCGTCCCGCGCCTCCAGACCGAAGGTGGCCGGGTCAGGCGTCGTCGTGCGCGGCCAGGAAGGCCGCGACGACCCGGCGGAACTCCGCCGGCTGCTCCAGGTGCGAGCAGTGGCTCGCGCCGGGGAAGACGTGCTGCCGGACGTCGGCGATCCGCTCGACGAACGGCGCCCACGTGGCGGGCGTGGCCTCGTCGTGCTCGCCGGCGACGACGAGCGTCGGCACGGCGACGCGGTCGAGCCGGTCGACGATGGTCCAGTCACGCATCGTGCCGATGACGTGGAACTCGTTCGGGCCGTTCATCGTGTGGTAGACCGTCGGCTCGCGCTCCATCTGCTCCTCGGAGTCGACGAAGTCCGGATGGCTCGGGACCACGCGGCAGACGTGCCGCTCGTAGAAGACCTGCGTCGCCGCCAGGTACTCGGGGTCGTCGACGGTGCCGGCCGTCTCGTGCCGGGTCAGGGCGTCCTGCACGTCGGCGGGCAGCTGCGCGCGGAGCTCGGCGGCGCCGTCGACCCAGAGCTGCATCGACGCGGGGGAGTTGCAGATCGCCAGCGAGCGGAGGCCAGCGGGCTGCCGCACGGCGATCTCGGCGCCGAGCATGCCGCCCCACGACTGCCCGAGGACGTGGTGGTCGCCGAGCCCGAGGTGCTCGACCAGGGCGGCGTACTCGTCGACGAAGAGCTGCGGCTGCCAGGTGTCGACCGGGGCGTCCGGGCGGTGGCTGCTCCGGCCGCAGCCGAACTGGTCGTGGTGGACGACGGTCCGCCCGGTCTCGTCGGCCAGGGCCGCGAGGTTCCGGAGGTAGTCGTGGGCCATGCCGGGCCCGCCGTGCAGGACGACGAGGGGCAGCGCGCCGGCGACCGGGGTGTCGGGCGTGGTGACCCGGTACCAGGTCTCGCCGTCGCGGAACGGCATCGTGGATTCGGTGATGCTGGACATGGGGGTCAGCATGGAGCGGAAAAAGGTCCCACGCAATACCTTTTCTGCTGCCTTAACGTGGTCGTAACACCGCGAAGGGGGTCCGAGTGTCCGATCGTGCGACCGAGACGCGCGTCGACGAGGTCGAGGACCGCCTCGTGACCGCCGTCGCCGTGGGCGAGTACCTGCCGGGCGCGAACCTGCCGCCGGAACGCGAACTCGCCGGCCTGCTCGGCGTCGCCCGGGTCACCGTGCGCGGTGCGATCGCCCGGCTCGTCGAGCGGGGGCTGCTCGAGACCCGTCGAGGCCGGGGCGGCGGCACGTTCGTCCGCACCGAGTGGCCGGACAACTCATCGGACGCCGTCGGACGGGTGCTGCTCGCCCGGTGGGAGGCGATCCAGGACACCGCCGACGCGATCGCGCTGCTGCACGGGGCGCTCGCGACGGCCGCCGCCGAACGGGTCACCCCGGACGACGCCGCCCTGATCCGTGCACGGCTCGAGGTGTTCCGCGAGGCCACCTCGGGGCTCGAGAAGCAGCAGGCCGATGCCGTGCTGCACCGGACGATCATCGACGCCGCGCGGAACGACGCCCTGCGGACGGCGCTCGCCGGGTTGGAGGCGCAGATCTCCATCGCCGCTCCGGCGCACCTGTGGGGCACGGCCGAGGGCATGGCGGAGATGGAGACCCGCGCGCTCCACGAGCACGAACTGCTGGTGGACGCGGTGTGTTCGGGGCGGGCGCCCGAGGCGGGCGTGATCGCCCGGCAGCACGTCGGGATCGACGTCGAACTGCTCGAACGGGCCGTGCAGCGGACGGGGCAGGTGCCCCGCCACTGAGGGGCGGTATGTCGGTCGGTGCGGCGGTTGGTGGTCAGTGCACGGCGGGTGCCGGCACCGGGTAGACGTCGTCCGGCATCGGCCACGGCGCCCACTTCGGCCGCGGCGCGTACACCAGGTACGGCTGCGGCGTCGGGTAGCTGACGAGCTCGAGCGTCGACCCCCACGGCGTGCGCGTGTAGACGAACCGGTTGCCGGCCCCTGCCTCGTCACCACGCAGGTCGCGCGGGTCGGAGTTCCGGGTACCGCCGGCTGACTCGACCCGGGCGAGCGTCTCGTCCAGGTCGTCGGCGTACATCGCCAGGTGCTGCCACCCCAGGTCGGACGGGTGTGCGGCGTTCCGCTGCTCGGGCCCCAGGTACTCGAACAGCTCGAGCCCCGGCCCCTCCGGCAGCGCGAGCATCCGCATGGCCCCCTGCGCCATGGTGCTCGGGATGCCGAGGTAACCGTGCGCCTCGGAACTGCTGTTCGGCGTCTCGTCACGACGCCGCATGTCGTACAGGACGACGGCGTCGAACGCCGCCTCGAAGAACTGCGTGGCTGCGTCGATGTCCGGCACCGTGACGCCCACGTGGTCGATCCTGATTCCCCTGCTCATGGTCGATTCGTACCACCGGCGGTCCCCGCTGCTCGGGTCGGGGCGGGGTCCGTGCGGGGTCGGCGCCGATCGATGCGGCAAGCCGCAGCGCGGCTCCGGGTGCGGCTCCGCGCGCGGCACCGGGAGCGGTCGGCGCCGGTCTCGACCACCGTCCCGGAACGGTCGTTCCAGGACGGGGTGCGGGACACACGACCGTTACACGAGGGAAACGGCGGGGGCGAAGTCGCTCCGTAGCTTCGTGCTCAAGCACGCACCGCCCCGCTTCCCACTCCCTCGGAGGACGCCATGGCTACCGACATCGCGACACCAGTCGCCGCGCCCCACGCCCCCACCACGACCGCCGCTCCCGCCCCAGCGGGCGCCGGTGTCGTCAAGCCCGGGTACGACCCGGCGCTCACGAACGAGGACCTCGCCCCGCTGCGCGAGCAGCGCTGGACGAGCTACAACTTCTTCGCCTTCTGGATGTCCGACGTGCACTCGGTCGGCGGCTACGTCACCGCCGGGTCGCTCTTCGCCCTCGGGATCGCGAGCTGGCAGGTGCTCATCGCCCTGGTGGTCGGCATCCTCATCGTGCAGGTCTTCGCCAACCTGGTCGCGAAGCCGTCGCAGCGCACCGGCGTGCCGTACCCGGTGATCAACCGCGCGGTGTTCGGGGTGCTCGGCGCGAACGTCCCCGCCATCATCCGCGGCCTCATCGCGATGGCCTGGTACGGCGTGCAGACCTTCCTCGCCGCCCAGTCGCTGAACATCATCTTCCTCAAGTTCATCCCGGCGTCGGCGGGGCTGCTCGACCACTCGTTCCTCGGGCTGTCGGCCCTGGGCTGGATCTCGTACGCGATCCTCTGGGTGGCGCAGGGCGCGCTGTTCTGGATGGGCATGGAGGCCATCAAGCGGTTCATCGACTGGGCCGGACCGGCCGTCTACGTGGTGATGATCGTGCTCGCGGTCTACCTGGTCAGCCAGGCGGGCATCGGCAACATCTCGTTCACCCTGTCGGCCGGCGAGCCGCTGTCGTTCGGGGCGTCGATCCCGGTGATGCTGTCCGCGGTCGCCCTGGTGGTCAGCTACTTCTCCGGCCCGATGCTGAACTTCGGTGACTTCTCGCGCTACGGCCGGTCGTTCCGTGCGGTCAAGCGCGGCAACTTCTGGGGTCTGCCGATCAACTTCCTGTTCTTCTCGGTCCTGACGGTCCTCTGCGCCAGTGCGACGGTGCCGGTGTTCGGCAAGCTCATCACCGACCCGATCGAGACCGTGCAGGCCATCGGAGCACCCTTCGCGATCCTGCTCGGTGGCCTGACCTTCGTCACGGCGACCGTCGGCATCAACATCGTCGCGAACTTCATCAGCCCTGCGTTCGACTTCTCGAACGTGGCACCCCGGAAGATCTCGTGGCGGGCCGGCGGCATGATCGCCGCGGTCGGCTCCGTGCTCCTCACCCCGTGGAACTGGTACGGCAACGACCAGGCGATCCTGTACACGCTCGGGGTGCTCGGTGCGCTGATCGGCCCGCTGTTCGGCATCCTCATCGCGGGCTACTACATCGTCGGCAAGCAGCGCATCGCGATCGACGACATGTACTCCACGAGCCGCACCGCCCGGTACTGGTACCGCGGCGGGTTCAACCCGAACGCCATCTGGACCCTCGTGGTCACCGGCGCGATCTCGGTGGCGAGCGCGGTCCTGCCCCCGGCACTCGGTGTGCTGCCGTGGCTGGCGAGCTACAGCTGGTTCATCGGGTGCGGCCTGGGCCTCGTCGTCTTCTGGGCGCTCGAGCGTGTCCGGCCGAGCATGCCCGTGCTCGACGCGGAGGACCCCTCGGTCGACGACGGCGCGGCCGTCGGTCGCGCCTGACCGCCGGCGTCGCGGCCCGTCCTCCACAGGGCGGGTCGCGGCGCTCGGTCGTCCACAGATCCACACCACGGCCGGGAGGCCCGCCCCGCCCCCGCCACGATGGTCACCACCCAGCACCACCGGTTCCACCGCTCCACTCGCTCCACCGGAAGGACCCCGATGCGCATCCGCGTCGTCAACCCCAACACCACCGCGTCGATGACACGGGCGATCGGCATCGCGGCCCAGGCCGCCGCCGCTCCCGGCACGCTGGTCGAAGCGGTCGAACCCTCGATGGGGCCGGCCTCGATCGAGAGCCACTACGAAGAGGCCCTGGCCGTGCCCGGGCTGCTCGAGCAGATCGCGCGCGGCGAGCAGGACGGGGTGGACGCGTTCGTCGTCGCCTGCTTCGGGGACCCGGGGCTCGACGCCGCGCGGGAGCTCGCGACGGTGCCGGTGATCGGGATCGCCGAGGCCGGGTTCCACGCCGCCGCGATGCTCGGCCGTCGGTTCGGCGTCGTCACCACCCTGGCGCGGACGACCGGCCGCGCCCACGAGCTCGCCCAGCGCTACGGCTTCGCCCCGCTCGTCACCGAGATCCGGGCGTGCGAGGTCCCGGTGCTCGAGCTCGACGACCCCGAGTCCGGAGCGCGGGCGCTCGTGATCGAGGAGTGCCGAGCGGTCATCGACGGCGGAGCCGATGCCGTCGTGCTCGGGTGCGCGGGCATGGCCGACTTCTGCGCCGAGGTCTCGCTGGCCATCGGGGCACCGGTCGTCGACGGCGTCGCCGCGGCCACGGTCCTGGCGGAGTCGCTCGTCCGGCTCGGGTTGTCCACCGGCAAGCGCGGCGAGTACGCCCTGCCGCCGGTGAAGGCGATGTCGGGGCTGCTGGCGGGCTTCGAACGCCACCCGGCGACGGTCGTGACGGCCGGAGCGGGCGCGTGACGGGCCTCCCGGCGGGCGGCACGGCAGACCTGGTCGTCCGCGCGCAGCGAGCCTGGGTCGACGGGGCGTTCCGCCCGGCCGCGGTCGTCGTCCACGACGGCCGGGTCACCGGCGTCCTGCCCGTCGACGCGGTCGTCGACGCCGTGCAGGACCACACCGTGCCGGCCGGGCAGGTGCTGCTCCCCGGACTCGTCGACACGCACGTGCACGTCAACGAGCCCGGCCGCACCGAGTGGGAGGGCTTCGCGTCCGCGACCCGTGCCGCAGCGATGGGCGGGGTCACCACGATCGTGGACATGCCGCTCAACTCCATCCCCGCGACGACCACGGTCGAGGCGCTCGCCGTCAAACGTGCGAGTGCCGAGGGCCGGGTGGCGGTCGACGTCGGGTTCTGGGGTGGCGCGGTCCCCGCGAGTCTCGGGTCGCTCGACGCCCTGCACGACGCCGGCGTCTTCGGGTTCAAGTGCTTCACGGCGCCGAGTGGTGTCGACGAGTTCCCGCACCTCGACCCCGAGCAGCTCCGCGCCGCGATCGCCGAGGTCGCCCGGATCGACGCCCTGCTGATCGTGCACGCCGAGGACCCGGAACACCTCGTGCCGCATCAGGCGCTCGGTGGCCGGTACGCCGACTTCCTGGCCACCCGGCCCGTCGCCGCCGAACGGTCCGCGATCGCGCAGGTCATCGACGGCGCGCGGGCGACCGGTGCGCGGGTGCACGTGCTGCACCTGTCCGACGCGGGTGCGCTGCCGATGCTCCGTGCCGCGAAGGACGACGGCGTCCGGATCACGGTCGAGACCTGTCCGCACTACCTGTCGTTCGAGGCGGGCACGATCCCGGACGGCGCGACCGCCTACAAGTGCTGCCCACCGATCCGCGACGACGCCAACCGCGACGCGCTGTGGGCCGGTGTGCTCGACGGCACGATCGACCTCGTCGTGTCGGACCACTCGCCCTCCACCGCCGACCTGAAGACCGACGACTGGGGCCTCGCCTGGGGCGGGGTCGCCGGCCTGCAGGTCGGGTTCCGGGCGGTGTGGACCGAGGCCGAGCGTCGCGGGATCCCGCTCGAGGCGCTGCTCCCGCTGTTCACGACCGGTCCGGCCGACCTGGTCGGGCTGCGCGACCGCGGGGTGATCGCTCCCGGTGCCCTGGCGCACTTCGCCGTGTTCGACCCGTCCGCCGAGTCGGTCGTCGACGTCGCCGGGCTCGAGCACCGCAACCCGGTGTCCGCGTTCGACGGGCTCCGCGTGCGCGGCAGCGTCACCGAGACCTGGCTCCGCGGCCGTCGCATCGCCACGGCGGACGGCGGCGTGGTCGGCGTCGAGGGGCAGTTGGCCGGACGGCCCGTGCTCGCGGCGGAAACACCCCTGTAACGATCGTTCCGGTATCGTCGGATCAGGAACGGAAGGAACCACCATGCTCCCAGTGAACCCACCCGCCCGTCTCCTCATGGGCCCCGGTCCGATCGACGCCGACCCGCGCGTGCTCCGTGCCCTGTCGACGCCGCTCGTCGGCCAGTACGACCCGTGGATGACCTCGACGATGAACGAGACACAGGCGCTCTACCGCCGCGTGTTCGGGACCGGCAACGACGCGACGCTGCTCGTGGACGGCACCTCGCGTGCGGGGATCGAAGCGGTGCTGGTGTCACTGCTCGCACCGGGCGACCGCGTGCTCGTCCCGGTGTTCGGTCGGTTCGGGCACCTGCTCGCCGAGATCGCCGGGCGTGCGGGTGCCGAGGTCCACACCATCGGGACCGACTGGGGCCAGGTCTTCACGCCGTCCGCCATCGAGTCGGCCATCGCCCGCGTCCGTCCGAAGGTGCTGGCGGTCGTGCAGGGCGACACCTCGACCACGATGAACCAGCCGCTCGACGAGCTCGGTGCGATCTGCGAGCGGTACGGCGTCCTGCTCTACACCGACGCCACGGCGACGGTCGGCGGCAACCCGCTCGAGGTCGACGCCTGGGGGCTCGACGCCGTGAGCGCCGGGCTGCAGAAGTGCCTCGGCGGCCCGTCCGGCAGCGCACCCGTCACGCTGTCGCCGAAGGCCGTGGCCGTGCTCGACGAGCGGCGGAGCGTCGAGGCCGGCATCCGCGAACCCGGTGACGACGTCGCCGACGAACCCATCCGCTCGAACTACCTCGACCTCGCGATGATCCTCGACTACTGGGGCCCGCGCCGCCTGAACCACCACACCGAGGCCGCTTCGATGCTCTACGCCGCCCACGAGTGCGCTCGCATCCTGCTCGAGGAAGGCCGCGACGCCGTCGTCGCCCGCCACCAGACGGCCGGGCGCGCGATGCTCGCCGGGGTGCAGGCCCTCGGGCTCCCGGTCTTCGGTGACGTCGCCCACAAGATGCACAACGTCGTCGCCGTCGAGATCCCGTCCGACGTCGTCGGCGATCAGGTGCGCGGCGCGATGCTCGACGACCACGGGATCGAGATCGGCACCTCGTTCGGGCCGCTGCACGGACGCGTCTGGCGCATCGGCACGATGGGCTACAACGCCCGGAAGGACACCGTCGTCACGACCCTGGCCGCGCTCGAGCACACCCTGCGCCGGGCCGGGCACGCGGTCCCGCACGGCGGCGGTGTCGATGCCGCCCTCGACGTCTTCCGCGACGACACCGCAGCGGTCGCTCCCGCCGGGGCGGAGGTGCTCGCGTGAGCGCCGTGCCCGTCCTGAACGCCACCGCCGTGGGCACCGCCGACGCCGAACTCGTCGCCCGCTGGTGCGACGAGCTCGCCGCCCTCAGCGCCGAACCGGGCCGGATCACCCGCGTCTACCTGTCGCCCGAGCACGCCCGGGCGAACGCCCTCGTCGCGGGCTGGATGCAGGACGCCGGACTGTCCACCTGGCAGGACGCCGCCGGCAACCTGCACGGCCGGGCCGCGGGCGCGACGCCCGACGCGCCCGTGCTGCTGCTCGGCTCGCACCTGGACACCGTGGTGGACGCCGGCCGGTACGACGGCGTCGTCGGGGTGCTCATGGCGATCCGCACGGTCGCCCGGCTCACCGCCGACGGCCCGCTGCCCGTCGCGCTCGAGGTCATCGCGTTCTCCGACGAAGAGGGCACGCGCTTCGGCAAGGCCCTGCTCGGGTCGTCCGCGGTGGCCGGCGTCTGGGACGACGCCTGGTGGGACCTGGCCGACGGTGACGGCGTCACGCTCCGGCAGGCCTTCACCGACTTCGGCCTCGACCCGGAGCGCGTCGGCGACGCCGCGGTCGACCCGGCCTCGGTGGTCGGCTACCTCGAGGCGCACATCGAGCAGGGGCCGTACCTCGAACGGGCCGGGCAGGCCCTCGGGGTCGTCACGAGCATCGCGAGTGCCCGCCGGTTCTCGGTCGAGGCCGTGGGAGAGGCCCGGCACGCCGGCGGCACCCCCTACGAGCGCCGGCACGACGCCCTCCTCGCCGCTGCCGAGGCCGCGCTCGCGGTGGAACGCATCTGCCGGGCATCGCACCAGGTCGGCACCGTCGGCACGATGACCGTCGAACCCGGAGCCGTCAACGTCGTCCCCGGGCTCGCACGGTTCTCCGTCGACCTGCGCGGCGAGTTCGACGACGAGCGCGACGAGGTCTGGGACGAACTCACCAAGGCCTTCACGCTCATCGGTGAACGGCGCGGGGTGAGCGTCACCCCGACCGAGGTGCACCGGGCGCCCGCGGTGTTCTGCTCGCCCCGGCTGATGGACGCCGTCCGCGCCGGGATCGTCTCGACGGGTGAGACCGCGCCGATGGAGCTGTTCTCGCGAGCCGGCCACGACGCGATGTCGCTCGGACTCGTGACCGACGTGGCGATGCTGTTCCTCCGCAACCCCGACGGCATCAGCCACCACCCGGACGAGTTCGTGTCGACGCCGGACATCGCCCTCGGCCTCGACGCGCTGGCCGTCGCCGTCGACCGGGTGGCCCGCGCATGAGCACCGCAGGCCCCGACGTCCGCGCCCGGATCGACTCCGTGTGGGAACAGCTCTCGCCCGCCGAACGACGGGTCGCCGCCATGGTCCGCCACGACCCGGAACTCCTGCTCGTCGGCACCTCCGCCGAACTCGCGGCCGAGTCGGGCACCTCGAAGGCGACGGTCTCGCGACTCGTGCGGTCGCTCGGGTTCCAGGACGCCGCCGAGGTCCGGCAGAACCTGATGTCCGCGCGGGGCTCGGGCCTGCCTTGGGTCGCCGAGGACGCCGCCCACGTCGACCAGCGCGCGGTCGAGGCGCGGAACCTCGACGCGGCCTTCGCATCCCTCGGTCGAGCGGACCGCCCGCGGCTGGCCCGTCGGATCGTCCGGGCCCGCCGGGTGCTCGTCCTCGGTGAACGCGGCGCGTACCCGATCGCGCTGCAACTGCGGTCCCAGCTGGCGCAGGTGCGGTCCGACGTCCGCGTCGGTCCGTCGCCCGGGCAGCGGCTCGGGGAAGAGGTCGCCGACCTCGACCGGCACGACCTCGTGGTCCTGGTGACCGTTCGTCGACACACCGCCGGGGTCGAGCGGATCGTCCGGCACTGCGTCGACTCCGGGGCGGACGTCATCGTCCTCGGCGACCCGACGGCCGCGGTCATCGCTGCCCCCGCCGCCACCGCGATCCTCTGCCCGGTCGACTCACCGTCGGCGTTCGACTCGATGGCCGCGTTGTTCGCCGTCGTCGCAGCGATCACGAACGACGTCTACGACGCATCGGGTCCCGGTGGCCGGGTGCGGGTCGACGCCGTCGCCACCGCCTACGACGCGTTGGGGGAGCTCGCTGCGCCCTGATCGCCGTCCGATCCGGCGCGCAGCTCGGCACGCAGTTCGGCGGCGAGCGAGGCGTTGCGGTCGGCGATGAGCCGCGGCATGTACCGGGCCAGCGCGAGCACCTCGGCCAGGCGGCCCAGCGGGCCGAGCGGTGCGCGGAACGTGATGGTGTCGACCATGCGCGTGCCGCCGGCCGACGGCTCGAAGCGGTGCTCGTGGTGGAACCGGGCGAACGGCCCACGCACCTGTTCGTCGACGAACCGGTGGGGCGCCTCCAGGGCGGTGATCCGGCTCGTCATCCGCCAGACGATCCCGAAGTGCCGCGCACGCCAGGTGACGGTCTCGCCCAGGCCGATCATGCCGGCCGTCGTGCCGGCGACGGCGCGTTCGTCGGTCGCGGCCATCGATCGCTCGTGCGCGCCGATGTCGAGCGACAGCGCGAAGGCGCGCTCCGGCGGAACCGGCAGGTCCGTCACGACCCGGAACGAGACGGTCACGACGTCGGCCAGACCGTCGCGGCGGACCGGTCGTCGTCGGCGTCGCCGAGCTCGGGGACCGAGAGCACCAGTCGCTCGGTGCGGAGGGTGACGGGCTGCACGGTTCGAGCCTAGCCACGACGGCGCGGGCGGTAGCGTCGGGGGATGACGTTCGACGCGCTCCCGTTCCCGGTCATCGACGGCCACAACGACCTGCCCTGGGAGCGCCGTGACAGCCACGACTCCGGCGTCGAGGGCATCGACACCGAGACCGACTCGCTGCACACCGACATCCCGAAGCTCCGCGCCGGCGGCGTCGTCGGGCAGTTCTGGTCGGTGTTCGTGCCCGCGGACGACCCGGACCCCGTGACGACGACGCTGCAGCAGGTCGACCTCGCACACCGGATCATCGAGCGCTACCCCGACGACCTCGCGCTCGCCCGCACCGCCGCCGAGGTCCGTGCCGCCGTCGACTCCGGCCGGATCGCGTCGCTGCTGGGCGCCGAGGGCGGGCACTCGATCGGTGACGACCTCGCGGTCCTCCGCACCCTGGCCCGGCTCGGCGTCCGCTACATGACGCTCACCCACAACGACGACACCCCCTGGGCAGACTCCGCGACGGGGGAGCGGGCGCACGGCGGCCTGACCGACCGCGGGCGGCAGATCGTCGCCGAGATGGAGCGGATCGGCATGCTCGTCGACCTGTCCCACACCGCCCCGGACACCATGCGGGACACCCTCGACGTGGCGACCCGGCCCGTCGTGTTCAGCCACTCGTCGACCGTCGCGATCGACGACCACCCGCGGAACGTGCCCGACGACGTGCTCGCCCGGCTGGGCGACAACTGCGGCGTGGTGATGATCACCTTCGTGCCGAAGTTCGTGTCGCGGGCGTGGGCGGACTGGGAGGAGTCGGGCATGGCCGGCGAACCGCCCCTGGTCACGGTGTCGGACGTCGCCGACCACGTCGAGCACGCCCGCGACGTCGCCGGTGTGGCGCACCTGGGCCTCGGCGGCGACTACGACGGCACCCCGGTGCTGCCGCCGGACCTGCGGGACGTGTCGCGGTACCCGGTGCTCGCGGCGGAGCTCGTCCGACGCGGTTGGGGCGAGTCGGACCTTCGTGCGCTGGCCGGCGGCAACGTGCTGCGGGTGCTCGAGGCGACCGACGAGCGGTTCGCCCGGACGGCGTTCGTGCGCTGACGCGGTGGGGCGAGCCGCGAAAGCGACTCTCCTCGGCGCTGGTCGTGCTCACTCCCGCGAAAGCGACAGATGTCCGCAAACCTTCCGCGGGCATCTGTCGCTTTCGCAGGCCGGGGCAGGAAGGGCCTGGAGGCGCGACTCGCGTCCGGCGCGCACGCGCCGTCACGGACAGGACCGCCTGGGGTCCGGTCGCTAGGATCGGGCGCACACCGCGCCTCCAGGAAGAGCGATGCGCGACCTGAGCTGCGAAGGACGGACCGGATGAGCGGCACCATCTACGAGAACATCTCCCAGGCGTTCGGCAACACCCCCCTCGTCAAGCTGAACCGGCTGCCGAAGGCGGGCGGCGCCGAGGTGCTCGCGAAGCTCGAGTTCTACAACCCGGGCGCCAGCGTCAAGGACCGTCTGGGCGTCGCGATCATCGACGCCGCCGAGGCCTCCGGTGCGCTGCAGCCCGGTGGCACCATCGTCGAGGGCTCGTCCGGCAACACCGGCATCGCCCTCGCGCTGGTCGGTGCCGCCCGTGGCTACCGGGTCGTCATCACGATGCCCGAGACGATGAGCGTCGAGCGCCGTGCGGTCATCCGTGCCTACGGGGCCGAGATCGTCCTGACCCCCGGGCCCGAGGGCATGAAGGGCGCGGTCGCCAAGGCCGAGTCGATCGTCGCGGAGACCCCCGGCGCGATCCTCGCCCACCAGTTCGAGACGGCTGCGAACGCCGAGATCCACCGGAAGACTACGGCGGAGGAGATCCTCCGCGACACCGAGGAGCACGTCGACGTGTTCGTCGCGGGCGTCGGCACCGGCGGCACGATCACCGGTGTCGGGCAGGTGCTCAAGGAGCGCGTGCCCGGCGTGCAGATCGTCGCGGTCGAGCCGAAGGACTCGCCCCTGCTCACCGAGGGCAAGGCCGGTCCCCACAAGATCCAGGGCATCGGCGCGAACTTCGTGCCCGAGGTCCTCGACCAGAGCGTCATCGACGAGGTGTTCGACGTCGAGCTCGACGACGCGCTGCGCGTTGCCCGTGCCCTGGCGACGCAGGAGGGCATCCTGTCGGGCATCTCGTCCGGCGCGATCATCCACGCGGCCCTCGAGATCGCCGCACGCCCCGAGAACGCCGGCAAGCGGATCGTCGCCATCGTGTGCGACACCGGAGAGCGCTACCTGTCGACGGTGCTCTTCGAGGGGCTCACTGCGTGAGTCGTCCTCTTCGACGAGGCGTGCTGCGGACCATCCGGGAGGACCTGTCCGCAGCACGCCGCGGTGACCCCGCTGCCCGGGGTGACCTGGAGAACGCGATCGTCTACTCCGGGTTGCACGCCATCTGGACGTACCGCGTGACCCACCGTCTCTGGAACGCGCAGGGGCTGCCCGGGTCCCGGTTCGCGGCCCGCCTGCTCGGGCAGGTCGCACGGTCGGTCACCGGCATCGAGATCCACCCCGGCGCGCGCATCGGCCGTCGGTTCTTCATCGACCACGGCATGGGCGTCGTGATCGGCGAGACCTCGGTCATCGGTGACGACGTGCTCGTGTTCCACGGCGTCACCCTGGGCGGACGCGGCGGAGACCACGGGCCGGGAGCCCGACGGCACCCGGTGGTGGGGGACCGCGTGGTGCTCGGCGCCGGGTCGTCGTTGATCGGGGCGATCACGATCGGTCCGGACTCCGTCGTCGGTGCCAACACGGTGGTCACGAAGGACGTGCCGGCGGGGTCGGTCGTCACGGGTGTCGCCGGGACTCCGCGTCCCCGGTCCGGGCACGAGGGCGTCCCGACGCTCTGAGCGCGTCGCGCCGCGCCGGGTCCGGCCGCGGGCGCACGCCGGGGCGTGCCGGTCACGCAAGACACCGGTGTTCGCGCATCGCACCCCCGCGTGCGGGTGTGCAGGACGCGAACACCGGTGTCTTGGCGGTGTCACCGAGCGAGCGAGAGCGTCAGCTCTTCTCGCAGGCGATGCCGTCCTTGTCGCGGTCGAGCTTGGTGTTCGCCTTGTACAGGGCGTCGTCCTTCTTCACCGTGCCCTTGAGCGCACGGTAGGTGGTCTTGCCGCCGGAGACGACCTTGTTCTTCGTGACGGACTTCTTGGCGATGCCGCCGGAGTACACCTTGTGCACCGCGGTGCAGTTGGCGTAGGACTTCGGCGCGGCCTGCGCGGTCGAGGTCCCGCCGACGACGACGGTGGTCGCGAGGACGGCGGTGGCGGCGGCGATGCCGAGGGTACGGATGATGCGCACGGGTTCCCCCTGGAACTGGTGGTGATCGCGCGAGCGATCGCCGCGTCGGGTACGCGGCGTGGTGATCCTACGACGTGATCGACACTCAGGACCTGCCCCCGAACGGGGTGCGCTGTCGGCGGCCTGCGGCATCCTGGTCACATGGACGGCGAGCAGCTGCACGACATCGCGAGCCGCACGGCGCTGGGGCTGCCGGCGGCCGTCGAGACCCAGCCGTTCGGCGAGGGCTCGGTGGTCTACAAGGTCGTCGGCAAGATGTTCGTGATGGTCACCGAGGTGCGCGGGACCCCGATCGTGAACCTCAAGTGCGCGCCGCCGCACGGAGCCGCGCTGGTGCGGGACCACGACGAGATCACGCCCGGGTGGCACATGAACAAGCGGCACTGGATCACGCTGACCCCGGGCGACGGCATCGACGAGACCCTGGTCGAGGACCTCGTGGCGAACGCCTACGACCTGGTCGTGGCCGGGCTGCCCGTGGCGAAGCGTCCGATCGACCCCTCGCGCGGCGTGCTGCCGAGCTGATCGGTTCGACTGGCTCCACGGGCTCAGGCTCGCGCGGCGACCTTCGACAGGTCGTGGACGACCTTCGGTGCCAGCCGTTCCCCCGACTCGAGCACGGCCCGTGCACGATCGGGCGCCAGGTCGCCGAAGATCTCGCCGATGGTCACCCCGTGCTCCGGCCGGTGGATCACCTCGATGGGGTCACCCGCGGCGATCGAACCGGACTTGACCACGCGGAAGTACGCCCCCGGCCGCCCCTCGTCGGCGAACCGCTTCACCCACCCGTCGATCCCCATGCGCCGGGCGAAGGTGCCGCAGGGTGTGCGGGGGACCGTCACCTCGAGCACGAGGGTGTCGCCGATCCGCCACCGTTCCCCGGTCACGGCCCCGGTGACGTCGATGCCGCTGGTGCGGAGGTTCTCGCCGAACAGGCCGGGCGGGACCTCGCGCTCGAGCAGGTCGGCGAAGTACGCGGCGTCCTCGTCGGCGTAGGCGTACACGGCCTGGTCCACACCGCCGTGGTACTTGCGGTTCGCCTGCACGTCGGCGCGCAGGCCGAGCGGCCGGACCCGGACATTGCCGGAGACCGGACGCTTGTCGATGGCGGTGACGCCGATGATGCCGGAGTCGGGCAGCAGGCGGTCGACGCGGCAGACGGCGGTGACGAGCGACATGGAGCAACTCTGGCGCACACACGCCCCCGCACCAAGCGGGGCCCCACGCGCGGCCCCACGGATCGGGATGAATGACGCAAGCGGTCGCCGGAGCGCCGGTCCTACGGTGATGGGGCTTCGGTCTCTCGCCGAACGGGAGGCAGCGGCCAGTCCGCGTCACATGTGGAGCAGAAACTCACGGAGGTTCACGATGGCGTTCGTCACCACGAGCGATGGTGCAGAGATCTTCTACAAGGACTGGGGGCCGCGCGATGCGCAGCCGATCGTCTTCCACCACGGATGGCCCCTGTCGTCGGACGACTGGGACGCGCAGATGCTGTTCTTCCTGGGCAAGGGCTACCGGGTGATCGCGCACGACCGCCGCGGGCACGGGCGTTCGTCGCAGATCGGCACCGGTCACGACATGGACCACTACGCGAGCGACACGGATGCCGTCGTGCAGCACCTCGACCTGCAGAACGCGGTCCACATCGGGCACTCCACCGGTGGTGGCCAGGTCGCACGGTACGTCGCGCAGTACGGCGAGCCCCAGGGCCGGGTCGCCAAGGCCGTCCTGGTGTCGTCGGTGCCCCCGATCATGCTGCAGAGCGACACCAACCCGGAGGGCACGCCGATCTCGGTGCTCGACGGGTTCCGGAGCGCCCTCGCCGCGAACCGCGCCGAGTTCTTCCAGGCCGTCGCCGAGGGCCCGTTCTACGGGTTCAACCGTCCCGGCGTGGAGGTCTCCGCCCCGGTGGTCGCGAACTGGTGCCGCCAGGGCATGACGGGCAGCGCCCTGGCCCACTACGAGGGCATCAAGGCGTTCTCCGAGACGGACCAGACCGAGGACCTCAAGGCGATCTCCGTCCCGGTCCTCGTCACGCAGGGCGACGACGACCAGGTCGTGCCGTACAAGGCGGCCTCGATCAAGCAGGCCGAGCTGCTCAGCAACGCCACGCTCAAGATCTACGAGGGGTACCCGCACGGCATGCTGACGACCCACGCGGACGTCATCAACCCCGACCTGCTCGCCTTCATCCAGCAGTAGGGCAAGCGGACACGCACGACGTCAGGGGCGCAGACCGGAACCGTCCGGGTCCGCCCCTGACGTCGTGTGTGACGAATCGGGTGCGACGCACGTCCCATCGGTGACCACACCACGAGGAGCCGACGTGACCCGCACCGCTGCTGTCCCCAGGAACGCCCCCGCACACGTGCTCGCCATGGCGCGTGTCCGCTCGCTCGCCGCCCGGCCGGCCGGACCGTTCAAGGTCGTGCCGGCACGCTGGCACACCCAGCCGTTCACCATCCACCACCAGTAGAAGGAACGCGTGCACCACCAGTCCCTCGCCGAGCTCGACGACGCGGTCCTCGCCGGCCGGTCGTCCGACGGCGACGTCCGGGCCTTCGAGGTCCTGATCCGTCGCCACACCCCGCTGCTCCGCGCCTACGCCCGTCGGACCCTCGGTTCCACCGACGAACTCGACGACGTCGTGCAGGAGACCTTCATCACCGCGTGGGACCGCCTCGATTCCCTCGAGGACCTCGCGCGCGTGAAGTCGTGGTTGATGCGCATCCTCAGCCGGAAGTGCCTCGACCGGATCCGCGCGCGGCGCGTCCACGACGACGTCACCGAGCTCGAGGTCGCCGCGCCGGCCGACGACGCACCCGACCGGATCACCGAGGCGCGCTCGCGCGAGGACGCGGTCGAACGTGCGCTGGCCGAACTGCCCGAAGCCCAACGACGGTGCTGGATCATGAAGGAGGTGCTCGAGTACCGGTACGACGAGATCGCCGCCGAACTCGACCTGCCACCCTCGACGGTCCGGGGACTGCTGTCCCGAGCGAGGAAGAACATGATCCGACTCATGGAGGGATGGCGATGACCGACCACGACGGCATCCGGCCGGACCTGCCCGACAGCCCGGAAGCACTCGACGCCCTCGAACGCGGTGACCTCGACGGCCACTCGATCGACGAACTCGCCGACTACCTCGATGCCGGCATGCAGCCGGCGGACCCGAGCATCGACGACTCGCCCGCCTGCCAGAACGCCCTGGCCGCGATCATCCGCGTCCGCCACGCGTCGCTCCGCTCGCTCGAGGCGGCCGCCCGCGACGAGGCCCCGGCCGACGAGTCCTGGATCAGCGGCGTCCTGGCGAACATCTCGATCGAGTCCCGCTCCGGTCGCGACGTCCCGCTCCGCCCCCTGTCCGAGACGGAGCGCCCCGTGATGACCGAGGGGGCCATCCGGTCCCTCATCCGCCGCACCGGCGACGAGGTCCCCGGGGTCCTGGTGGCCCGCTGCCACCTCGACGGTGACGTCACCGAACTCGCGTCCCCGATCCGGGTGGTCGTCGAGATCGCGATCGCGTCCGGTCCGTCGATCCCCGCGACCGCCGAGCTGGTCCGCGCCGCCGTGGCCGGCGCCCTGGCCGAGCAGACCGACCTGCTCGTCGAGGCGATCGACGTCGTCGTCCGCGACCTGCTGCCGGACCCCGAGCCCGGCACCGACGAAACAGGCACCGACGAGCCCGGCACCGACCCGGAGGAGGCCCGATGAGCACCACCGACGAGACCCTCGCCACGATCGAGGCCGCCGTCCTCGAGGTCCCCGGGGTCACCGACCTGTACCGCTCCCGCCCGACGGTCGCGAGCGCCGTGCAAGCGGTCCGCAGCATCGCCACGAGCACCGGACCGCTCCGGATCGTCGTCGACGACGACGCCCTGCGCGTCGTCATCGGCACCGACGGCTTCCGCCCGGCCCCCGAGGTCGCCCGCGCCGTCCACGACGTCGCCCTGGCGACCGCCGCAGCACACGGCCTGGCGCTCAGCCGCGTCGACGTGCGCGTCGCACGGGTGGGCTGACCGCGACCACAGACCGGACGGGAGGCCCGTGGCGACACCGCCACGGGCCTCCCGTCCGCCGTGGGCGCAGCTGACCCCGCCCGACGCGACCCGACGCCGCCTCCGGTACCGAAGGAGACCCTCGCAGGACCACGTGCAGCGCGCCGGCAGTCCGTAGCGTGCTCGTGAGGGCGCGGCAGCAGTTCCGCACCGATCGTCGTCGCACGGACCGGAGGAGCCATGGAGACCGACGCCGCCGTGGTCCCGTCACGTCGCGTCCGCGTGTACGGACGGCCGTTCGACGCGGACTCCTACGCCCTGCGGGACTTCCTGTCGCGCTCCGTGGTGCAGTTCGACTGGTTCCCGGTCGACGTCGGTGGGGCGGTACCCGACGACCAGGCCGCGGCCGCCGACCGGGTCGATCCGTCGCGGCTCCCGCTCGTGGTGTTCCCCGACGGCACGGAACTGGTCGCACCCACGCTGCGCGAGGTCGCCGACCGGCTCGGGTGGATCCACGCACCGCGCCGCCAGGAGTACGACCTGTCGATCTACGGCGCCGGTCCCGCCGGGCTGTCCGCGGCCGTGTACGCCGCCTCCGAAGGGCTCGACGTCGTCCTGCTCGAGCGGGACGCCGTGGGCGGGCAGGCCGGTTCGAGCAGCCTCATCGAGAACTACCTGGGGTTCCCCGAGGGGATCGCCGGGGCGGACCTCGCCGAGCGCGCGCGTGAACAGGCGGTCCGGTTCGGCGCTGAGCTCCTGGTGATGCGCGAGGGCGTGCGCGGGGTCTTCCACGACGGCCGCATCCACGCCGACCTCGCCGACGGCGGCCACGTCGTCGCCCGCGCGAACATCTGCGCGACCGGTGTCGAGTGGCGTCGGCTCGGGCTGCAGCGCGAGCACGAGCTGCTCGGCTGCGGTGTCTACTACGGTGCCGGGACGAGCGAGGCCGACGGCTGCGCCGGCGAACAGGTCTTCGTGGTCGGCGGGGCGAACTCGGCGGGCCAGGCGGCGATGAACCTGTCCCGCTCCGCGGCGCACGTCACGATGCTCGTCCGGGGAGCGTCACTGTCGGCCACGATGTCGGAGTACCTGAGCGCCAGGATCGCGGCCGCACCGAACGTGACGGTCCGGACGGGCTGCCAGGTCTCGGCGCTGCACGGGGACACCCGACTCGAGTCGATCGAGGTGACCGACGGCGACGGCGCCGCGGTGTCGCTGCCGGCCACGCGGTTGTTCATCTGCATCGGCGGACGACCGGACACGAGCTGGGCCGAACGGACGCCCATGGTCCGCGACCGCCTCGGGTACCTGGTCACCGGCCCGGACCTCGACGCCGTCGACGGCTCACTCGACCAGTGGCCGCTCGAGCGTCGTCCGTTCTGGCTCGAGACGAACGTGCCCGGCTCCTTCGCCGCCGGGGACGTCCGCGCCGGGTCCGTCAAGCGCGTCGCCGCAGCGGTCGGCGAGGGCGCCATGGCCGTGACCTTCGTCCACCGCCACCTGGCGACGAGCGACTGACCGAGGAGCCCCGTGATGCCCGACGAACCCGACACCACACTGCCGACCGCCGCCGAGTCGATCACCTCCCTGGACCGGCCGACCGCCTTCTTCAACGCCCTGATGACCGAGCACTTCGTCCTCGAGAGCGCGCGGAGCATCACGGTCAGCGAGTCGAGCAGCCGCTCCTCGCTGTACCTCACCACGCTCTCGAGCTCGCTCGTCGCCTTCGGGTTCCTCGCGCACACGCCGTTCGCGCTCGGGTTCCTCGGCGCGATCATCCCGGTGATCGTCCTGCTCGGCGCGTTCACCTACGAACGCCTCGTCGAGACCTCGCTCGAGGACGTCGCCGCGCTCGCCGCGATGCAACGGATCCGTCGCTACTACGGTCGGCTGCTGCCCGAGGCCGACACGTACTTCCCGATGCCCCGCGGGCGGCACGCGGCGAACGAGCTGCTCGACATCGGGCGGGCCCCGTCGTGGTACCGGCTGCTGTTCACGATGTCGTCCGCGATCGCGGTGGTGAACTCGATCGTCGCCGGCGCCGGGGTCGCCATCCTGGTCGACCAGCTCGGTGTCGACGACCCGGGTTCGATCGCGTGGGGCGTCGGATCGGCGGTGGTGCTGGCCGTGGCACACCTGTCGTACCAGGTCCGGTCGCACACCACGATGCACGAGGTGATCGCCCGGTCGGAGGCGCTCGACACCGACCGCAGGCTGCCCTGACCGGTCGCGGGAGGCCGCGACCGGCCGCGACCGGCCGCGACCGGCGTCAGCGTCGCTCGGCCAGCTGCTCCGACCAGTCGCGGGGGACCCGGTCGGCCGGACCCGGGACCGACTGGGCCGTCGGGTGCGCCTGCGGGTCGGCGAGGCGGGGTCCGTCCACGAAGTCCTGCGCGACGAAGTCCCAGAACCACCCCTCGCCCGGCTCGAACGACTGCATGACCTCGTGCCCGGTGACCGCGAAGTGCGCGGTCGCGTGCCGGTTCAGGGAGTCGTCGCAGCAGCCGACGTGCCCGCAGGCGGCGCACCGACGCAGGTGCACCCACCACGAGCCCGTCGCGTCGCACTCCACGCACCCCGTGCCGGACGGGGGGACGGACGGGGAGACCATGGTCGCGCGTGCACTCATGGTCCAACCGTGCGCCGCGCACCCACCGGAGCGCTTGAGTCAAACGGCGCTGGTCCCGCGCGGGCGGACTTCCTACGGTCGAACCGAGGCCGGACGAGGAGTGCGTGGTGCGGGAGACGACGGATGACAAGACCACGTCCTTGACGACCCTCGCCACGTGGGCGCGGCAGGTCGTCGACGATCCTCGGCACCGACGACCAGCCGTCCACGTCCCGGTCGCCGTCGCTGACCTCGGTCGGCACGGCACCCTCGGGCTCGGTGCGCTCGCCGGTACCGGCACCGGCACCGCCGATGGCCTGGTCGTGTTCGACCGCCGGTGCTTCCGGATGCTGCCGGACGGCGCCGCAGCGGTCGCGGACGCGGACGACCCGGTCGCGTTCGTGGTCGTCTCGACGTTCTCGCCCGACCTGGTGGTGACGGTCACGTCGGTCGCCTCCGTGGCCGACCTGGAGGCCCGGATCGCCGCCGTCCTGCCGCCGCGCGACTTCGCGGTGGCCGTCTCGGTCGACGGCGTCTTCGACGAGGTCCGGACCGAGGACAGCACGACCGGGACGACGGTGCACCGCGCGGTGGCTGGGCGTCTCGTCGGGTTCCGGACGCCGGGTCCGGGCGGGGTCGGTGCCGACCTGCACCTCGGGTTCCTCGACGCCACCCGCACCCGCGGCGGGGCGCTCGCCGGGTTCGCGGGGTTCTCGGGAAGGATCGAGCTCGGCTTCTCCACCGCGCCGCACCTGGCCGTGCGTGCCCTCGGTGCCGGGTTCGACGGGGGACCGGTGTGACCCGAGCGGCGGTCAGCCGGAGCGGTGCTGCCGGAACCGGGCCGCGAGCTCCCGGCGGGAGGCCACGCCCCACTTCGCGTAGACGTGGCGGACGTGGCTCGTCACCGTGTGGGTCGAGATGAACAGGTCGGACGCGATCTGCTGCGTCGTCAGGCCGGCGGCGACCCGTTCGACGACCTGGGCCTCGCGAGCGGTGAGCCCCGGGAGTCCCGAGGCGCCCGACGCAGTGGTGTCGGGGGTCGCCGCCCGGACGGTCACGCCGACGCCCCGCAGGTACCGCCGCGAGCGTTCGGCCTCGCGCAGGGCGCCGGCGTCGTCGAACAGCGTGGTCGCCTCCCGCCACACCTCGACGGCCGCGGGCACGGAGCGCCGTCGCAGGGCGCTCCCGAGGTCTTCGAGCGCCGCAGCCAGCACGAGCCGGCGGTCGACCCGGCGCAGCCGCTCCACCGCCGCGCCGAGGTGCTCCACGGAGTCGTGGACGAGTCCGTGGACGTGCAGCCAGGTCCCGCCGCACAGGTCGTTGTCCGGGTTCGCCGTGGCCCGGAGCCGCGCCACCCGTTCGATCCGCTCGAGCCGGTCCCGTCGGCCCCCACGGATCGCGATGCGTGCGAGGTGGACGTCGTCGGCGAAGTCGGCCGGGCTCGACATCGACGCGATCGGTTCCTCCAGGCTCCGCCACGCCACCTCGCTGCGGTCGACGGCGGCTCGGACATCGCCGTGTGCGTCCGCTTCGAGCGCCAGCAGCCACGAGCCGGAGCGTGCGAAGGCCGGATCGACGTGCAGGGCCTCGGCGAAGTGCCGCGTCCGGTCGGCCGCTGAGCGGTCGCCCTGCAGCAGCGCCGTACGGAAGAGGACCGTCCCGGCCGTGAGCGCCGCGAACTGACCGAGCTCCAGGTCCTCGGCCAGGTCGAGGACCGACTCGGCCGAGGTCTTGGCGTCCTCCAGGCGGCCCTGGTCGAAGAGCACCCGCGTGCGCAGCATCATCCAGGCGGCGGTCGGGCGCGCCAGGTGGTTGCGCCGGGTCTCGATGGCGTTCGCCTCGGCGATGCGTCCTGCCCGTTCGGTGTCGCCGAGTGCACCAGCGAGGAACGCCACCCAGAGCCCCTCGGGCAACCAGGTGCTCGACGAGCCCCCGGTCGCGGCGATCCGGCTCATCGCCGACGTGATCGCCTGCGTCGCGTCCGCGAACCGGCCCTCGTTGAAGGCGAGCACGGACGCGCTGGCCTCGAAGGTGGCGACGGCGACCGGGTCCGCGTCACCGTCGACCGTCGTCCGGGCCTCCCGCAGCGCGGTCGCGAGGTCCGCGTGCCGCCCGGCCTGGGCGAGGTGCAGCGCGCGGACGGCGAGCAGACGCGACCGCACGCCGGCGCTCAGGCCGGGCAGGGCCAGCGCGGACTCGACCGTCCGCAGCGCTTCCGGCGTCGAGCCCTCGGTCTGCAGCCGCGCCAGGGTGAGGTGCAGGCGTGCGTCGTCCTCCGGGGCGAGGCGGCCCTGCAGTTCGTCGAGCAGCGCGCGGGCCTCGGCCGTCCGACCGCTGTGCCAGAGCAGCGGCAGGACGTCGACGACGATGCCGGGCAACGCCGGGGTGCCGTGCGCGACGTCGGCGGCGCGGAGGGCGAGCGCGCCCGCCTCGGTGGGATCCGTGCTCGCGAGGTCGATCGCCACCGTGCGCAGGACCTCGGCGGCGCGGACGTCCCCGCGCTGCGCCACCGTGGCGATGCGTGCGGCGATCGAGACCGGTGGGACTCCCTGCCGCAGGAGTTCGTCCACCGCTTGCCGGAGCAGGTCGTCGCGGACGGCTGCGGGGATCATCGACTCCGCCGCCTCGCGGAGGACGTCGTGGCGGAACGACAGGTCCGTCCCGTCGTCGACGAGCACCCCCGCCTCGATCGCCTCCTGCAGCCCGGGGAGCAGTCGCTGCACCGGCTGGTCGAGCATCGCCGACAACGACCGCACCGAGAACGAGCGTCCCAGGGTCGCTCCGACCTGCACGAGCTGCTGCGTGGGCTTCGACAGGCGTCGGAGGCCCTCGCGGATCGACGCACCGAACCTCGCCGGCAGCGCGGCGCCCGGCATGGTGGCGACGCCGTCCACGATCTCCAGCAGGCCTTCGTCGACGAGTCCGCGCACGAGTTCGGCGACGAGGATCGGGATGTGCTCCGTCCGTCGGGCAACACGCAGGACCGAGCTGTCGGGCGTCGCGCCGACCAGGTCGGCGATCATCGCGGCCGTGGCCTGTTCGTCCAGCGGGTCGAGGTCGACGATCCGTCCCGTCGCGGCGAGCTCGTCGACGGTCGCCGTCACCGGCGGGTCCTGGTGCTCGGTCCGGACCGCGACGACCCAGAGCACGGGGACGTCGGCGAGCCGACGAGACAGCGATCGGAGCACCGCCAGGGTCGTCGTGTCGCACCACTGCAGATCGTCGACGACGACCACGACGCCGTCCGACGCCGCGGCCCGCTCCAGGTCGTCCTGGAGCTGCTGGAGGAGCCAGTACCGCGCCTCCGGGTCCAGCGTCACCGCGCTGAGCCGGACGCGGTCGGAGATCGGCCGGGGCCCGGCGCCGAGCGCGTCCATGATCGGTGCGAGCGGGATCAGGCGGGCGTCGCGGTCCGTGCGACCGACGGCCACGCGGAGGCCGGCCGCGGTCGCCTGGTCGACGACGTCCTCGAGCAGACGCGACTTGCCGACCCCCGCTGCTCCGCGGACGACGAGCACGTCACCGGCACCCCGTGCCAGACCGGCCAGGGCGTCGGCGGCGACGGCCTGCTCGATGCTCCGGCCGCGGATCGGCAGCCGGTTGCTGGGCACGGCGGACACCGGCACGGAGACCTCGTCTCCGCGGGGGAGCAACTCCTCGTCCGTCAACACGGCGGCCACCAGTCCTCGTCGGTGGCTGGAGTCTACGAACGGACCGCGGGCTCGCGACGGGCCCTGCCGTTACCCCGGCGACGGGTTCCGGTGACGCTCCTGGGCCGTCCGCCCGCGGTGTCGCGGGTGGTGGCGGGAGCATCCGGGGCCCGCGGGGCGGGCGGCCGGCGAGGGTGTCCCTGACAGGGTCACGTCCGGACGTCGCCCGCCCCGTCGCCTCCCAGTCGCAGGAGCGCATCCCGGAGTCCGGCGCGCGTCGTCACGCCGAGCTTCGGGAACAGCCGGTACAGGTGCCCGCTCACGGTGCGCGGGGAGAGGTACAGCTGCCCGGCGATCTGCTTGTTGGTCAGCCCGGCCGCGGCGAGGGACGCCACACGGCGTTCCTGTTCGCTCAGGTCGACCGCCTCCAGCGCCGTCGGCACCGGACGGGCGGCACCGGCTGCGCGCAGCTCGCGTTCCGCGCGGGCCTGCCAGTCACCGGCACCGAGCACCTCGAAGGCGCGCGCCGCCATCCGGAACTGGCCCCGGGCCTCCAGGGCGTGCATCCCACGACGCAACCACTCGCCGTAGGCCAGGCGGACGCGGGCCACCTCGAACGGCGAGACGTCGCCGTCGACGCTGGCCAGCGCGTCCTCGAAGAGGGCGCGGGCTCCGTGCGTCTCGTCGACGACCGCTCGGCAGGCGAGCAGCACCAGGGAGCGGCGCGGGGTCGGCTGGTCGGTGAACGCGCGTTCTGCCCGGGCCACCAGCGCGGCACCGTGGTCGGCCAGGCGGAGCCGCGCAGCCGACTCCACCGCGTCGAGCAGCTCGATCGGTCCGTAGCTGCTCTCGAGCCACCGCCCCGCCCTGCCCGGTCGCGTCGCCGAGCGGCTGTAGGCCTCCTCGAACCGTCCCGTCGCGACGTCGAGCGCGGAGCGGGCGTGCTCCGCAGCCCGGGCGACCAGCGGCGTGCCGTGCTGCGCCGCCCACCGTGCTGCGCGGTCGGCCTTCCGTGCCGCCTGCTCCGGCTCGCCCTGCACGGAGAGCACCAGTGCCTGCAGCGCCTCGGTCAGCGCGACGAGCGTCCCGGCCTGCCAGCGCTCGGCCGCTCGGTGCACGTGGTCGAACGCCGCCCCCGCCGCGTCGAGCCGCCCCGACTGGTAGTGCGTCACGGCGGTACGGCACGAGCTGAAGTAGCCGAGGAGCCCGGCGTCGCCCGCCCGCCGGAGCACGGTCTCCACCTGGTCCCGGCGCGGATCCGTCGAGTCGAGCAGCGTCCACGCGATGTGCAGTGCCACGGCCTTCCACGGTTGCGTGTCGGCAGCGGATGCGTGCACCTCGCGGTACAGCGCGGCACGCTCGTGCTCGGTCCGGCCGGAGGCGTCCACGCAGTCCTCGACGAGCCGCAGCACCGGGTCGAGGTCATGGTCGGCGGTCAGCGCCAGCGCCTCGTCCCACCAGGAGTCGTGCCCGCCCAGGTAGCAGAGCACGTGCAGCGTCGCGACCAGGACGTCGTCGGCGCCCGCCCGGTCGGACTCCCCGAGCGCGGCCAGGACGCTCCGCCTGCCGGCGTGCACGTCACCGGACCGGACCGCCCGGACGAACTCGACCGCCGCCACCAGCGACGGATGCGGTCGTGTGCCCCGGCGGACGACCCGTTCGGCCTCGGTGTCGACGAGACCGAAGTCGCCGGTGAAGGCCGCCGTGACCGTGACGGAGACGTCGGCCGACGGCAGTCGGGTGCCCGATCCGGCCAGGGCCCGGCCCTCGCGCACCGCGACCACCACGACCGTTCCGAGGTCCCGCGCCAGTGCGGCGAGCAGGTCGTGCAGCACGGTCCTGGCGTCCTCGTCGAGCGCGTCGAAGTCCTCGACGAGCACGACGCTGCGGGTGGGCCCCGCTGTCCCGGCGTCGTGCGCCCGGACGAGCGCGAGCCACGGGGCCAACGACGCGGCCTCGATGACGGGGTCACCGCCCACCGCACGCCACCGGACGACCGTGTGGCCGTCCGCCCGGGCGGCGTCCGTGATGTCCGCGAGCGCCCGTGCCCGGGCGGACGCGTCCGGCCCGGTGACGACCACGAAGGGATCGGTGCCGCCGGACGGCGAGCGCAGCGCTCGCCCGATGCCGTCGTCGTGCGCCGGTCGTGCGTCCGAGATGCTGATCGTCATCGTCGCTCCTGGATCGTCGGTCGACTGTGCCGCCCGGGAGGCCCGTGGCGGCTGCTCCGGACGCTAGCGACGACGACGCGGTCACCACATCACCCCGTGGTCGCCCGGGCATCCCCCTTGCGGAGCGGGTCATCCGACTCAGGCGTGACGAGGCACCGGGTGGCGATGCTCGACGGGAGACACCCCACGGCACCGAACCGCACCGTCAGGACGGCTGCGGAGGAAAGGCGGACACCATGGCCTCCGTCCACGGCGCACCCTGATGCCCGGCGCACCGGGCAACCGCGTCCCCATCGACGCGCAGAGCGTCGACGCACCGCTCTCCCGTTCGGCGGTGTTCCTGACCCTCGACGTCGGGCCGGACGACGACGACCTCGATGCCGTCGGCGACGTGCTCAGCGACCTCGACGGCCTGCTGAAGACGGTCGGGTTCCGCGACCTCGACGCGCACCTGTCCTGTGTCGTCGGGATCGGGGCGGTGGCGTGGGACCGGTTCTCGCCGCATGCCCGCCCGGACGCGCTGCACCCGTTCCCCGCCCTGACCGGGCCGGTCCACTCGGCGCCGTCCACCGGAGGAGACCTGCTCTTCCACATCCGGGGTGAACGCACCGACGTCTGCTTCGAGTTCGAGCGCCTGCTGCTCGCTGCGCTCGGGGACCACGTCACCGTGGTCGACGAGGTCAGCGGCTTCCGGTACTTCGACACCCGCGACCTGCTCGGCTTCGTCGACGGCACGGCGAACCCGGTCGCGCAGGACCTGGCAGCCTCCGCACTCGTCGGCGCGGACGACCCGGACTGGGCCGGTGGCAGCTACGTCGTCGTCCAGAAGTACCTGCACGACCTGGCCGCGTGGAACGCCCTCGGGACGGACGCGCAGGAACGCATCATCGGCCGGTCGAAGTCGGACAACGTGGAGCGGGACAGCGCCACCGAGGCCCGGCCGTCGCACAAGTCGCTCGCGACCATCGTCGACGACGACGGGGTCGAGCACGACGTCCTCCGCGACAACATGCCCTTCGGTCGCCCCGGCAGCGGGGAGTACGGCACCTACTTCATCGGCTACAGCGGTGCGCTCTGGGTGCTCGAACGGATGCTGGAACGGATGTTCGTCGGCGATCCTCCCGGGACGTACGACCGGCTGCTCGACTTCTCGCGTGCGATCACCGGGGCGACGTTCTTCGCCCCCGCACGCGATCGTCTGGTGGACCTCGCCGCGCTCGCGACACCACCGTCGCCGTCCGTGGTGACGGCTCCCGACGCCACCGGTCCCGGCCTCGGCATCGGGTCACTCCGCAGCACGGAAGGGCACACGCCATGAACCACCTCCTCCGCGAACTCGCGCCGTTCGGTGCCGACACCTGGGCGGTGCTCGACGCCGAGGCCCGTGACCGGCTGGTCCCGGCGCTCGCCGCGCGGCGCATCGTCGACTTCGACGGCCCGCGCGGCTGGCAGTGGTCGTCCGTCGACCTCGGCCGCACCGACGCGGTGACCGGCGGCGTCGCCGACGGCATCACCGCACGGCGCCGCCGGGTCCTGCCGCTCTGCGAGGTCCGCGCGACCTTCACCGTCGCGCTCGAGGAACTCGTGGACTCCTCCCGCGGCGCCACCGACGTCGACCTGGGCGACCTCGACGCGGCCGTGCTGCGGCTCGCGGCCCACGAGAACCGGGCGACGCTCCGCGGGTGGCCGGAGGGCGGCATCACCGGAGCCGGACACGCGTCGACCCAGCCCGCACAGTCGCACGACGGCTCGCCCGCGTCGTTCCGGGCCGCGGTCACCGCTGCGGTCGCCGCACTCCGCGACGTCGGGGTCGCCGGGCCGTACGCCCTGGCGTGCAGTCCCCGTGACTGGGCGGACATCGTCGAGACCGACGATGCCGGCACACCCCTGCGTGAGCAGCTCGAGGGCATCACCGGCGGTCAGGTCGAGCGAGCGCCCGGCATCGACGAGTCGCTGCTGATCAGTCAGCGCGGCGGGGACTTCGTGTTCACCGTCGGCGAGGACTTGGCCCTCGGCTACCTGGGCCACGACGGCGTCGACGTCACGATGTACGTCGAGGAGACCTTCGCGTTCCAGGTGAACGCCCCTGAGGCGTCCGTCGTCCTCCGCCGGTCACTCTGAGGAGCAGACACGACGAGCGGCCCGACGGGCGGACCCGGTGCCCACCCGCACCGACGTGCGCGTCGCGCGGGTGGGCTGACCGCGACCACGCAACGCAACGGGAGGCCCGTGGCGGATCCGCCACGGGCCTCCCGTCCGTCTGCCGGTCGCCGTCGCGACCCGCGCCGATCAGTAGAAGTTGTTCGCCTGCGAGTGCCCCCACGCCGCGCACGGGGTGCCGTACGCCGAGCTGATGTACTGCAGGCCCCAGGTGATCTGGGTGGTGGCGTTGGTGCGCCAGTCCGCGGCGATCGTGGCCATCTTCGAGCCGGGGAGCGCCTGCGGGATGCCGGTCGCGCCGCCGTTCGCGTTGACGGCCTGGTAGTTCCAGCCGGACTCCTTGGTCCACAGGTTGTCGAGGCACTGGAACTGGTCGGCACCCCAGCCGTACTCCGACGACGCGAGCGAGCTCGCCGTGGCCTTGGCACCGGCGACGGTGTTGCCGGCGGCGAGCTTCCGGGCGGCCTCCGCTGCCTCGGCGGCAGCCTTCCGCTCGGCTGCGGCCTTCGCTGCGGCCGCGGCCTTCGCGTCGACGTCCCGCTTGTCCTGCGTGGCGCTGGCCTGGGCGACGTGCGTGGTCGACGCGACCGTCGTCGAGATGCGGTTCGTCAGCGCAGCGCCGGACAGGTCCGGGTAGTCGCTCAGCGCATCGACGCGCTGTTCGAGCGCCGAGGTGTCGACCTTGTGGTTCGCGGTCTGCATGACGGTCTTCGCCGTGGTGATCGTGGCGGCGGCCTGGGCGCGGTCGAGCGCGGTGCCGCGCAGGGCGGGCTCCGCGGTCGCCGAGGCGCTCGGGGTGCCGGTCGGCATGCCGAGGGCCTCGCCGATGGCGGGCTGCGTGCCGACGGTCAGGGCGCCACCGGCGACGGCGAGGACCGCTGCGCCGCCGGCGATCAGCGTCGCGCGGTGCCGCAGGGCCCGACGCATCCGGCGGGTGGGGGTGTTCAGGGCTTCACGTCGGGTCGAGGCCGTCGTGGTGGGGAGCTCAGGGGTGTGTCGCATCGGTTCCGCAGGTCGGCGGCTCGGTGGGGGGAGGGACTCCTGCTCGCGCGACCGAGGTCGTGCGGGCACGCCGGAGGCTGGCGGTGTCGGTGACACCGTCGGCGACGACGAGGAGTCCTCGAGCCGGTGAGGACCGGACGGTGGTGTGGGGCCCGTCCGTCCGCCGGGAGCAGCCGTGGGGTGGCCGCGGTCAGGCGGAGCCGACACCATGACCGGTCAGACTGGGCAGCGCGTCCAGGAACGCTGGCAGAACGGTCCGTCCACCGCTTGGTAACGGTTCGGTAACGGTCGTGCGGGGCCTAGAAGGTGTGAGGTTCCTGGGCGTGCTCGCCCTGGGCGACACGCTCGAGCGCGGCCAGGGCGCCGGCGATCGCCTGGACGTCCGACTCGTCGAGCTCGGCGATGAGCTCGGCGACGATCCCGGTGCGGTTCGCACGGGCCTGCTCGACCGCCTCGATGCCCTCCGGCGTGGCCGTCACCATGAACGCCCGGCCGTCGCGTGGGTCGGCCTCGCGCTGGATGAAGCCGCGCTGCTCGAGCTCGGTCAGGATGCGGGTCATCGTGGGCTTCGTGACCACCTCGATCCGCGACAGGTCGCCGGGGCGCAGGGGTCCGTGCCGCTGGATCGACGCGAGCGCCGACACGATGCCGTACCCGAGCGAGGCCGAGTCGGTGCGGGCCCGTCGGTTGATCCGACCGACCGCGGCGGCCAGGCGTGCGGCGACCTCGGTACGGTCCGTCGGGCGGGGGTTCATGTGCTGCTCCGGGTGCCTGGTTCAGGTGGTCGCCAGCGATGCTATCGGTCCGCGCGGCCCCGGGACTGGGAGCGTCACGCGCGTGGCCGCGCCACCGACCGGGAGGCCCGTGGAACGTCGACCGCCCGCCTCGCGTACGCGAGACGGGCGGTTCCTGTACGCGGGTACAGGTGGACTCAGTGCTTCTCGCCCGGCAGCTGGTGGATCGCCTCGGTCGCGAGCTCGGCCGTGACGTTGTCGCCGGACTCGGTCGCCGCCCGGAGCCGCCGGAAGTCCTCGGTCATCCGGTCCCAGTCGACCAGTTCGTCGAGGTTCGGCAGTCGCAGTCGGAACGCCAGGCCGTCCATCGTGTCGCGGCAGACGCGCTGCAGGTTCTCGTTGCCGCACTCGGCGACGTACAGGGCGAAGACGTCGAGGGCGTCGTGGTTGACGGCGGCGACCTCGTGGGCCTCGAGCTCGGTGATCGTCTTGTCGAGCTGGGCCAGGATCTTCTTGCGGCTCGCCGAACCGAGGCGCGGGACCGCGAGCCGGACCACGCCGCCGAACAGCACGCCGAGGGTCTGCATCGCTTCGATGACCTCGGCGGGGTCCGGCGTGGTGACCCGGGTGTACCGGTTCGGGGCCATCTCGATCAGGCCGGCGCGGGACAGCTGGCTCAGGGCCTCGCGGATGGGTGTCCGGGAGACGCCGAGCCACGAGATGAGCTCGTCGTCGTTCAGTCGTTCCCCGGGCAGGAGCGTGCCGTCCATGATCGCGTCGTGGATCTTGTGGCGGACGGTGTCACGGAGCAGCTGGTGCTCGGTCGGGGCGCTGCGGGGGACCGGCATGCGTTCTCCTTCGGGGGCGGCGGCGTCGGGGCGCCGGGCGAACGGGCACGGTCGACATCGCACGTGCTCGCATCACCGTACCTGATATGACAACGGCGTTGCGGTCGGCTCAGCGCGTGTCAGTGTCGACGTTCAGATGCCGGTGGGACGCGTCGTGCGTCACGCGCGTCGCATGCGTCACTCGCGTTCCGAGGGCTCTCCGAGCAAGCGGAGCGTGGCCGGGTCCTCGGCACCGTCGTACCAGCGGTCCAACACGGCGGCGAACGGCCGCGGGTCGGTCGCGACCCGGGCGAAGAGCGTCATCGACGACCGGAGCTTCACCGAGTCGATGCCCCCGAGCAGGGCGTCGGCGGAGCGGGCGGGGGCGTCGTGTGCGACGTCGGCCGCGGTGAGCAGACGGGGCCCGAGCACCGGGTGCGTCAGGTAGGCGCGGGCTTCGTCCACGCCGGTGATCGCGTAGCGCACGGCCGTGGCGCTCCGCCCCAGACCGGCCAGCTGCGGGAACACGAACCACATCCAGTGCGACGACTTCCGGCCCCGACGGAGTTCGTCGAGTGCGAGGTCGTACACACCCTGCTGAGCCCGGACGAAGCGGTCGAGGTCGAACGGGTCGTCGGCCGGTGCGTCGGGGCGTGCGCCCGTCACCGGACGACCCCGCCCCAGCCGTACCGGACGGTCGTGCCGTCGACCACGAGCAGGGAGTCCGGCGCCCGGTCGAACAGGCCGGGCATTCCGACGGCGTCGGGCAGGTCGCCCTCGAGCCGGTCGAGCGTGGCCGAACGGGTGGTGAGCACCGGGTGCTGCCGCTGCCAGAAGAGGGTCTGCGCCAGGTACCGCGCGTGGATGCCGGCGCGGGTGGTGAGCTCCGCGGCCAACTGGGTGTCGACGACCTCGCCGGCGGTCACCCGCACCGAGGCCGCGTGCTTCGGGCGCACCGCACCGGTCGGGCGTTCCTGCCGGAGCGACCGGGCCCACCGCACCGGGTGCAGTGCGCGGGTCGGGTGCCGGACGGACCGGTGCGCCACCGCGTCACCGCGTCGACGGGAACGTGCATGGGCGAACGTGTACGGCACGCCGAGCAGTGCGTGCGCGGCCACGATGGCGGGCACGTTCGCGGTGTCGACCGTGCGGTAGGTCACCCCGCGCCGCCCCTGGTCGTCCACCGTGAGGACCTCGATCGTGACCTCGGTCATGGTGCCGAGCCGCCCGGCAGAGGGGAACGGTGGCACCCGGGTCTCCCGGAACACGTACGCCGACAGCCCCACCCAGGCGCTGCCGTCGACCACGTCAGGACGGGTCCCGCGGGGGACGAGCCGCTGCAGCGACGCCGGGTCGTGCCGCCAGTGCGCGAACACGATGTCCTCCCAGGCGTGCTGGGTGACCGGGCGGTGCAGGAGCGGCACCGCCGCGCGGGTCCACGACGGCTGGGTCACGGCTTCGGTGCGTGCCGACCGACGCGCATGCTCCAGAGGACCAGCGGCAGCTGCAGGGGGAGCCGCAGGACCCCGATCAGCCGCATCGCCCGGCTCGACCGGGGATGGTCGAGCAGGTCGTTCGCCATCTTCAGGTTCGCCGGGAACACCGCCGCGAACAGCGCAGCCGCCGCCCAGCCCGAGGCACGGCGGGTGGCGGGGAACGCGAGCCCGGCGGCGATGCCCAGCTCGGCCACCCCGGAGGCCAGCGTGGTCAGCCGCGGGGGCAGGGCCTCCGGCACGATCCGGTCGAAGTGGGTCGGGCGCAGGAAGTGCATGGTGCCCGCCGCGCCGAGGGCCACCGCCAGGATGGTGGCAGTGCGGTTGGCACGTCGGATCCGCTCACGTCGTCGCATGTGCCCATCGTGCCCGCTCGTCCTCGGAAGCGGCCGGAGACGCTGCTCACGTCAGTGCGGTCGCGACGAGGTCGAGGATCGCCGTCGCCACCTCGGCCTTCGTGCCGGAGGTCTCGCGGACCACCTCGCCACCGGGCACCAGGACCTCGATCGCGTTCTCCTCGCGCTCGAAGCCGGCCGACCAGCCGACGTGGTTCACGACGAGCAGGTCCGCGGGCTTCCGGCTGATCTTGGCGCGTCCGAGCTCGATCCGCGCGTCGCGGTCGGGCTCGGTCTCGGCGGCGAACCCGACGATGATCTGCCCCGTCCGCCGTGCCGCGACGAGGTCGGCGAGCACGTCCGGGTTCCGCACCAGCTCGAGCGTCATGCGCTCGCCCTGCGCGTCCTTCTTGAGCTTCTCGGTGCGCACCTCGGCCGGACGGTAGTCGGCGACGGCGGCGGTCATCACGACGACGTCCGCTTCGGTGGCGGCGGTGTGCACGGCCTCGGCGAGTTCGAGCGCGGACCCGACGGGCACCACGGTCGCGTCCAGTCCGGCGGTCAGCGAGCCCTCGACGTTCGCGGCGACGAGGGTCACGGACGCGCCACGACGGACGGCGTCCGCGGCGATCGCGATGCCCTGGCGGCCGCTCGAGCGGTTACCGACGAACCGCACCGGGTCGAAGGGCTCGCGTGTGCCGCCCGCGCTGACGACGACGCGGACGCCGGCCAGGTCGCCCTGCTCACCACGTGCCCCGGTGCTGGCCGCGGTGCCGGTGTCCGCACTGCGGCGGCCGGCCGGGGCGGGGTGCTGGTCGAGCACGGCGAGCGCGGCGACGACGATGTCCTCGGGCTCCGCCATCCGACCGATGCCCGCGTCGTCGCCAGTGAGCGCGCCGACGACCGGGCCGACCAGGTGGACGCCGCGCTCGCGCAGCGTGGCGACGTTCGCACGGGTCGCGGGGTGCTCCCACATCTGCGGGTGCATCGCGGGGGCGACCACCACGGGTGCCTCGGTCGCGAGCAGCGTCGTGCCGAGCAGGTCGCTCGCCAGGCCGTGCGCCATCCGCGCCAACGAGTCGGCGGTGGCCGGGGCGATGACGACCAGGTCGGCCCGGCGACCGAGTGCGACGTGGCGGACCTCGGCGACGTCGTCCCACACGCTCGTGGTGACGGGGTTGCGGCTGAGGGCCTCGAGCGTCGGCAGTCCGACGAAGCGCAGGGCGCCCTCGGTCGGGACGACGTGCACGTCGTGGCCGCGCTTGACCAGGTCGCGGACGACCCCGACGGCCTTGTAGGCGGCGATGCCCCCGGTGATCCCCACGATGACGGTCAGGGCGCGCTCTGCTGCTGCGTTCACCTGGCTCACGCTACCGGGGCCACGTGCGAGGATCGACGGCATGTGCACCGTCGTCGTCCGCGTCGACCCCGGATCCGCGTGGCCCGTCACCGTGCTCGCCCTGCGGGACGAGTCGCCCGAGCGCCCGTGGGACCCGCCCGCGGCCTGGTGGCCGGACCGGGACCCGGACCTCCGAGGTGTCCGTGACCGCTCCGCCGGTGGTGCGTGGCTCGCCGCGTCCGACCGCGCGGGCCTTGCCGTGGTGCTCAACCGCGCCGAACCCGTGACGAGCGTCGACGGCACGTGGACGACCCGCGGCGTGGTGCCGGTGGATGCCGTCGCCGACGACCTGCTGCCCGGACACGACGGCACACTGCCGACCACCCGGGCCTTCAACCTGGTGCGCGCCACGGCCGAGGGTGCCTCGGTGCTGACCTGGGACGGTGAACAGGTCCGCACCACCGACCTCGGCCGCGGCGTGCACATGGTCACGCACGGTGCGGCCGACGACCCCGCGGCGCCGCGCATCGGTCGGTGGCTCGAGGCCTTCCGCGCCGTCGACGCCCCGGCCGGCCCACCGGTGCTCGGCCCGTTCGACGAACTCCGCACCGTGGACGCCGGTGGCGACGCCGGGGACGGCTGGGGCGGCTGGTTCGGCGTGCTGGCGGAGTCCGCGGCGCTGCCGAGCGACCACCCCGACGCGATCCTCCGCGACGTGCACGAGGCCGAGGGGCACATGACGACCCTGTCGATCGTCGCCGCGGCGATCGCGCCGGGCCGCACCGTCCTGCAGCACGCCCGCCTGACCGAACCCGGGAAGCTGGACGGGTCGGTGGAGCTGCACCGCGCCTGACGTTGGCGACGTGCCGGACCCGCCCCGGGCCTCCCGGCCGCGCCCCGCGCCCGCGCCCGCGCCCCAACGCGCACGGCGTCCGAGTGGTGCGAGGTTGCGTCCTCGGTGCGACCCGCACCCCCTCGCACCACGTCCGGAACCTCGCACGGGCCGCGGCGCCCCTCGCACCGTGCGAGGGGCGCGGCCAGCACGACGGCGGCGTCTCGGCTAGAGCGGCGGGCGCGTCCCGGTGAGGTCTTCGGCGACTGCCCAGAGCGAGCGGGCGAGGTCGGCACTCCGCGCGGATCCGGGGATCGACACGGTGGTGGTCGGACCGGTCATGCCGAACGGACCCGAGGGGCCGTAGTACGCGCCGCCCACGGCGTTCGGCCCGACGGCCGCGTAGAGCAGCGGCTCGGTGCCCTGCTCGACCGCCTGGGTGAACGGCAGCGCGCGGTTGCTCGACCGCACCGGCTTCGACCGACCGAGCGAGCGCCCTGCGGCCTGCAGGTTCGTCCGGGTGTAGCCGGGGTGGGCGGCGGTGCTGACCAGGGGCACGTCGGCCTCGACGGTCAGACGGTGCAGGTGCAGCGCGAGCAGCAGGTCGGCGAGCTTCGACTGCGCGTAGGCGCGCCAGCCGTTGTAGCCGCGCTCCCACTGCAGGTCGGCGAAGCGGATCCGGCCGGGGATCGCGGCGAGGCTCGACATCGTGACGACCCGGGGTGCCTCGGCCAGGGGACCGTCGGCGAGGGGCGTGCGCGCACGCAGCAGCGACGGCAGCAGCAGGTTCGTCAGGGCGAACGGGCCGAGGAAGTTCGTGCCGAACTGCAGCTCGAAGCCGTCGACGGTCTCGAAGCGCTCCGGCGGGGCCATCACGCCGGCGTTGTTGACCAGGACGTCGATCGGACGTTCCTCGTCGACGATGCCGCTGGCGAAGCGGCGGACGCTCGCCAGGTCGGCGAGGTCGAGTTCGCGGACCTCCACGTCGGCTGCGGGGTGGGCGGCGCGGATGCCGGCGGCGGCGGTCTCGCCCTTCTCGGTGCTGCGGACGGCGAGCACGACGCTGGCGCCGGCTCCGGCGAGGCGCAGGGCGGCCTCCTGTCCGGTGCCGCTGTTGGACCCGGTGACGACGATGCGGCGTCCGGTCTGGTCGGGGAGGTTCGGCATGCGGGTGACCGTACTCGTCCGGGCTGGCCGACCCCGGTCCGGGCGCGGCCCGGGACCCGGTGCGCGCGCGCCGGGGTCGTGCTATGTTGATGCAAACGCATGGAAGTGCGACCAGGAGGACACCATGAGCAACGCATTCGGCACCGACCGTCCCTCGGACGTCCCGCCGCCCGCACCCGACCGGATCGGACCGCTGCAGCTCGGCCTCGACACCTTCGGTGACGTCACCGAGCGCGCCGACGGCAGCCTGCAGTCCGACGCGCAGAGCATCCGCGACGTGGTCGACCAGGCCGTCCTCGCCGACCAGGTCGGCGTCGACTTCATCGGCGTCGGGGAGCACCACCGAGCCGACTTCGTCGTGAGCGCCCCCGAGGTCGTCCTCGCCGCGATCGCCGCCAGCACCGAGCGCATCCGGATGGGCTCCGCGGTCACCGTGTTGTCCTCCGACGACCCCGTCCGCGTGTACGAGCGCTTCGCCACCGTCGACGCCCTGTCGAACGGCCGCGCCGAGGTCATCCTGGGTCGTGGATCCTTCACCGAGTCGTTCCCGCTGTTCGGCTACGAGCTGAGCGACTACGAGGTCCTGTTCGAGGAGAAGCTCCAGCTCTGGGCGGCCCTGCGCGGCGGCGACGCCGTCACCTGGTCCGGCACGAAGCGCGCGGGTCTGGTCGACCAGGACGTCTTCCCGAAGCTCGAGCACGGCGCCATCCCGACGTGGATCGGTGTCGGCGGCTCCCCGCAGTCGGTCATCCGTGCCGCGTCGTACGGCCTGTCGCTGTTCCTCGCCATCATCGGCGGGCAGCCCGCCCAGTTCGCCCCGTTCTCGCGCCTGTACCGCCAGGCCCTCGCGCAGCTCGACCTGCCGCAGCAGCCCATCGCGATGCACTCGCCGGGCTTCGTGGCCGCCACCGACGAAGAGGCCGCCGAGCGCTACTGGCCGTACCACAAGGCCGTCACCGACCAGCTCGGCCGGGAGCGCGGGTGGCCTCCCCTCGACGTCGCCGGGTACCGCGCGAGCCTGTCGGCCGGTGGGTCGCTCTACGTCGGCTCGCCGGAGACCGTCGCCCGGAAGGTCGCGCGCAACATGCGCATCCTCGGCGCCTCGCGCTTCGACATGCGGTACGCCACGGGTCGCCTGCCGCACGCCGACATGATGCGCTCGATCGAGCTCTACGGCACCGAGGTCGCACCCCGCGTGCGCGAACTGCTGGCACAGCCCGTCCCCGTCGCCTGACGGTCGCGGGCCCCGTCCGTGCGGGGCGCGGGCAACGGCCGGGAGGCCCGGGGCGGCCCCCGAGATCGGCTCACGGGGGCCGCGGGTACGGTCCAGGGCATGTCGTCACGCCCCGACCACGCCTCCGGTCCCGCTGCTGGTCACGCCTCCGACTCCGTCGTCGAACGCCGGTTCCGCGGCCGGATCATGGGCGTCGGCACCACCTCGGGCGTCCGGATCGTCGTCGGGATGTGGGACCGGTCACCGTTCGGGCCGTTCACGGACGTGTTCCTCGAGCTGCCCGACGGCACCAGCGTGCTGCTCGCACCCGACGAGATCGTCGCCGCGTACGTCTCCGGCACCTACCGCTTCGACACCGTCTCGGTCGTCGACGTCCGGGCCCGCCGCAGGGCCAGCGGCCTCGAGCTGTCCGCCGGGGCGCTGCAGGCCTCGATCGACGTCGGCGGTATCTCGCCGCTCGGCCGGATCCTGCGCATCGTCCCGAAGCCGATCGCCCGCGACCCGCGCTGGCTCGCCGCGATCGACCCGGTGGCACGCCTGCTCGCGCCGGGGTCCGGCACGGCGGGGTCGGCGGGCAACGGCCGGCGCGAGTACTACGGCGTGACCGGGGCGCACGACGTCACCGGCGTGCGGGGGACCTGGGCGGGGGAGCCCCTCGGGGACCTGGCGCCGCTCGACCCGCCCGTGGCGTTCGGCTTCGCCTCGATGCCGAAGATCCCGCAGGTCGTCGACGTCGAGACCACGATCCGCGAACCCGCCTGACCTCGGCTGGCCCGCCCACGGTGCCGCCCGCCGGTTCCGTTCGTGCGCATGTTCCGACGATCCGCGCGTCGATCGACTCGTGTCGGGTCGCTCGATGCACACGCATTCGGTGCGTGTGCATGCAACGACGTTCCACCTGTCGATCGACGCGTGTGGTGTCGCTTCCTGCACACGCATGCACGGCTCGGAGGCCGGCGCGCGCCGGGCGGGGGCGGCGTGGCGGGCGTGCACCGGGCCTCCAGGCCGACCGCGACCGGACCACGTCGACGCGCCGGGCTGACGCGTCCAGCGCCGGAGGGGCACACTGGTCGGAACGGTACGGCCCCGTGCACCGACGGTCGCACGTCGGCGGAAGCGGGGCGCATGACGCAAAGGAGCACCATGACCGACACACAGACGGACCAGCGCGCCGCCATCTCGGACATCGTCCACGGCGCCCACACGGCCCTGCTCACCACGGTGAGCGAGGACGGGAACCTGCACGCTCGGCCCCTCGCGGTGCAGGACAAGACGTTCCACGGGACCCTGCGGTTCCTGGTGCAGGACGGCAGCGAGAAGGTCGAGGACATCGCGCGGAACCCGCACGTCAACGTCTCGATCGAGTCGCAGGGCGGGTACCTGTCCATCGCCGGGACCGCGACCGTGACCCAGGACGACTCGGTCGTCGACGAGCTGTGGTCGCCGTTCGCCGAGGCCTGGTTCCCGGAGGGCCGCCAGGACCCGTCGATCCGGCTGCTGACGGTCGAGGGGGTCTCGGTCGAGTACTGGACCCAGGACACCGGGCCGGTCGGCAGCCTGGTGCAGATGTTCAAGGCGGCGCTCGGCAAGCAGAGCCAGCCGGACACCGGCGACCACGGCACGGTCGAGCTCTGAGGCGCGACGCCTGAGACGCGACGCGCGACGCACGACGCACGACGCCGCCGTCCTGTTCGGACGGCGGCGTCGTGTCGTGTCGGGGCGGGTGCCTGCTGAGGCTGCGCGTCAGCCGCTCACGGAGGGCCGAGCAGCCACAGCACCGCGACCAGCACCGGCTGCCCGGCCAACGCGGCCGTCACGAAGGTCCACCGCATCCAGGGCTTCGCGACCAGCTCGGGCGACCCGAACAGCGGCGCGAGCGGCATGAGCAGCCGCGGGGTCGAGGCCATCGGCAGCGACACCGCGAAGATGTACAGCGCGTACGCGGCCGAGTACAGCACCGTCGTGGGCCCGAGCCGCAGCGTCGAGCGGCGGAGCAGCCAGATCGGGTACGTGACGAGCAGGAACACCACGATGAGGATCCCGCCCACGCCGAGCCAGCGGCCCGCGATGAGGAACCACGGCGTCAGCGGCACGAAGTCCACCCGGCCGATGAAGTTCACCCACCAGGACATCTCGGTCTCCAGGTAGGCGTTCGGTGTCCCGGTGGCGTGCGAGGCGATCACCGGCCAGGCGAGCCCGGCGAGGACCATGGTCAGGCCCGCGGCGACGACCCGGACCTGCTCGCGCAGCGGGAAGCCCTCGAACACCCGGCCGGTCTCGCGCCGCGCACGGACCCACCGCACGAGTGCGACGATGCCGAGCACGAGCGGGATCGCCAGGGCACCGGGGCGGGTGAAGGCCGCGGCGACGCCGAGTGCCGTCAGGAGCCCGTAGCGCCGACGCTCCAGCGCGAGCAGCGCCCCGAACGACAGCGCGAGGAACATGCTCTCCGCGTACCCGACCTGCAGCAGGAACGACAGGGGGCCGCAGCTGAAGAAGAAGACCGCCCACATCGCCGCGGCGTGCCCGGCGCGGTCCCGCACCAGGCGGTGCAGCAGGTAGGTGGCGAGCAGCCCGGCGACGATCGCGACGAGCGGGGCACCGAGTTCGAACGGCACCCCGGTGGAGGCGGTCAGCGCCCGGATCGTGAAGGGGAACGCCGGCAGGAAGGCCCAGGCGTTCTGCGCGACGTTGCCGGCGGCGTCCAGCGGCAGCGCGTCGGGGTACCCGTGCAGCGAGATCTGCTCGTAGTACTGCCCGTCCCAGGCCACCAGGAAGGCACCGAAGCCGTGCTCGTTGCCCCAGATCGCGTTGCCCGGGAGCGCACGACCGATGAGCGGGTACGCGAGCGCGAGCCACAGGGTCGACAGGACCCGGCCGCCCGTCCAGACGAGCAGGACCGCCGCCCACGCCGGCAGCGAGGCAACGGTGTCCAGGACACGTCGTCGACCGCTGGCCGTGCCCGCGGCGACCACGCCGGCACTGTCGGTGCGGCTCACGCGCGAGTTCCTCGGCGTTCGTGTGGTCGGGTCGGCACCCGGACAGGTTAGTCGGCCCGAGCGTGAGGATCGCACGGAACTGCGCCTGGAGGCCCGTCCCGCGTCGTGCGCGCTGCCTCGCGCCCGGTGGGTGGCGGGTGCGGCGTCCGGCGGGTGGTCGGTGCCGCGCCCGGTGTCCCGTCCGGTGTCCCGTCCGGTGGGCGGCCCGTCCGTGACGGCGCGGACGTCCGCGGGCATAGTCTCGGTGGGCGATGACGACGACGGCGACGACACCCAGACGACGGACGCGCAGCACGGCGGTCGCCGTGCTGGTGGCCGGGACCTTCTTCATGGAGCTCCTGGACGGCACGATCCTTGCGACCGCCGCCCCGGCGATGGGGCGTGACCTCGGGGTCGACTCCGCCGCGGTGGGCGTCACGATCACCGCGTACCTCGTGACCCTCGCGGTGTTCATCCCGGTGTCCGGCTGGCTCACCGACCGGATCGGTTCGCGGACCGTCTTCGCCGGGGCCATCGCGCTGTTCACGATCGCGTCCGCCCTGTGCGCGCTGTCCACCGGGCTGGTCGAGCTGACGCTGTGGCGCATCCTGCAGGGCCTGGGTGGGGCGCTCATGGTGCCCGTCGGCCGGCTCGTCGTGCTCCGGAGCGCCGGGCGCGAACAACTCGTCACCGCCATCGCCATCCTGACCTGGCCGGCCCTCGCCGCACCGATCATCGCGCCGTTCATCGGCGGCGTGCTCGTCGAGACGCTGTCGTGGCACTGGATCTTCCTCATCAACATCCCGCTCGGCGTCATCGCCTTCGTCGCCGCCCTGGTGCTCGTGCCACAGGAGCGTGCGGCGCAGCGGGTGCCGTTCGACTGGTTCGGGTCGCTGCTCGCCTGCGTCGGGCTCGGCTCGCTCGTGGTCATGGCCTCGCTGCTCGCGCTCGACGTCGTGCCGGTCACCGCGGTCGTCGTCTCCGGGGTCCTCGGCGCGGTCTGCTGCTGGCTCGCGATCCGGCACTTCCGCCGGGCTCCGCACCCGATCATGGGGCTCGACGCGTTCCGGCTCGAGACCTTCCGGGTGTCGCACGCCGGCGGCAGCCTGTTCCGCCTGGCGGTGTCCGCGGTGCCGTTCGTGCTCCCGCTGCTGTTCCAGGACGCCTGGGGCTGGAGCGCCGTGCTCGCCGGGTCCGCCGTGCTCTGGGTGTTCGTCGGGAACCTCGGCATCAAGCCGATGACAACCCCGTTCCTGCGCTGGTGGGGCTACCGCCCGGTGATCATCGTGTCGTCGGCCGTCGCCGCGCTGACCGTGGTCGCGATGGCGTTCATGTCCGAGGACACCCCGTTCTGGCTGCTCGCCGTGCTGCTCGTCGTCAGCGGTGCTGCCCGCTCCGTGGGCTTCACGGCGTACAACACCATCGCCTTCGCCGACGTCGAGCAGGCCGAGATGACCCCCGCCAACACGCTGTCGTCGACCCTGCAGCAGACCGCCGCGGGCTTCGGTGTGGCCGTCGCCGCCGTGGTCATCCGCGCGGCCTCCGGGCTGGGCGGCGACGGACCGTACACGGCCGCGTTCTGGGTCATCGCCGCCCTGCTCGTGGTCGCCTGCGTCGAGGGCATCCTGATGAGTCGCACAGCGGGCGACACCGTCCGCCCGGTCCGCCGTGTCCGCGCCTGATCCCGCCGCTGTCCGTTTCCGTCACGGTCACACGGTGGAAACCCGGCAGGCGTTACAGTCTCAGCAACCGTCCGCGGTACCCGAGTACGGTGACCGCGGCAGGGTGACCGGAACACCCGGACAGGAAGGCAGCATGGCCGCGCCAGAGCAGCAGAGCACGATCGCATCAGAGCAGACCGTGCAGCCCACGCAGCTCCGTGTCGTCAGTTACAACCTCCGCGAGCACACCGCGAACAGCGAGCTCGCCGCACTGGCCGAGGCGTCCGACGCCGACGTCCTGTGCGTGCAGGAGTGCGACAGCAACGACCTCGCACCGTCGATCGGCGGCCTCTCGCTCGCCGCATCGACCCGCACCAACCGGCTCGGGCTCGCGATCTACAAGCGCGACGACCGCTTCGAGGTGCAGGACTTCAGCATCCACTCGTTGCAGAAGTCGCTGCACGACCGGGTCCTCGCACCCGCGCACGAACGGCTCATCGCGATGCACCTGCGCGACACCGAAGCCGATGCCGAGGTCGTCGTCGCGTCGTTCCACGCCTCGCCCCTGACCGCGACGAACTCCCTGCGCCGCAAGCAGATCGAGGCGGCGCACCAGTTCCTGCGCGAGCTTGCGAAGGACGTCCCCGCGGTCATGGTCGGCGACTTCAACTACCCGTGGTTCCAGACGAACCTGCGCCGGAAGATCGAGCAGGGCGGCTTCGCGCTGTCGCTGTCCGACCAGCCGACGTACCTGCGCTACCGCAAGTTCACGGGCCACTTCGACTTCGCGACGAGCGTCGGCCTGCACATCGCGGGCGTCGAGACCCTGCCGGCCGGCATCTCCGACCACCGCCCGATCCTGGTTCGTGCCCACTACGAGCACCCCGGCGAGACCGGCGCGGTCACCACCGTCGAGGCCCCCGCCGCCTGACCCGCGCCGGCGGCTGCTCGTGCCGAGGTCGCACGACATGCCGCGTGCTCATCGCCGGGTGGTCACGAACTGTCGGTTGCGGAGGTGTCGGGCGACGGTTCGTGTGACCTCGGCGGAGGTGAGCGGGGAGTTCCGACCGCTCGGCAGTGGTCCGTCGGGCGCGTCGGCGGGCGTGTGCTGAGGTCGCACGACGTGCCGCGTGTGTGCCGCCGAGTGGTCAGGAACTGTTGGTTGCGGGGGCGTCGGGCGACGGTTTGTGCGACCTCGGCGG